>Ga0164242_10009399_pt1 | contig 10552 bp, 12 predicted proteins | sample OricomgcompostMG_FD_108783 | JGI IMG/M metagenome (GOLD analysis project Ga0164242, IMG submission 108783) | Miracle-Growth compost microbial communities from Emeryville, California, USA - Original compost - Miracle growth compost (MG) ... | reverse complement strand
CATTTTGAGGAAAGGAATCGTTGCCACTCTTTCATCAGAGATGGTAAGATTCAGTTTCTTAAAGATTCGCAGCACGCCTTGGCTGGACAAACAGTTGACCTTCCTGATTGGGAAGTGGACGACTTAAATTTAACTAGAAGCCTGGAGTCTTCTCCGGGACATGGAGTCTCAAAAATTGACTTTTAGCTGGCTTGCGGTTTCATCAGCCCATTCTCCCCAGTGAAGAGGTCACTCCTTTCAAGAGCTGCGTATCGGTCGGGGTTCGTAGTCGAGATTCCATGTCCCTGAAAAGACTCCAGGCTTCTAGTTACATAAGTTTATAGGAGGTGACATGGCGGCGAGACGCGTGGACTCCGAGCACAACAGCAGGAGGCGCCCGCCAGCCACTACTCCTGAAGCTCGTGAGAATCAGCTAATTGCTCTAGCCTATGATGAGGCAGAGCGTCAGATTCTATCTGGCAAAGCTACTTCTCAGCTCCTGACTCACTTCCTCAAACGAGGAACAGCCAAGGATAAACTCGAAGAAGAGCGACTTCGTCAGGAAACTCTTCTCACTCAGAAGAAGATCGAGACTATGCAATCTCAGAAAGACACAGAGAAGCTTCTTAGTGAGGCGCTCAATGCATTCCGATCCTATGCTGGTGCTGAGGAAGAGAACTATTATGAGGATTAGGCGATACCGTGAACTTCGACGTCTTCGGACTTTCGAAGAACGCTATGAGTATCTCCGCCTCGGAGGCGAAGTTGGTGACATCACGTTCGGTCATGACCGATGGGTGAACCAGCAATTTTACACATCCACACAATGGCGACAGATTCGCCGGGATGTTATCTCTCGGGATCTAGGTCTCGATCTTGGGGTTGAAGGGCATGATATTCATGATAAGGTGATCATTCACCATATGAATCCTATGCAACTTCAGGAGATCGTGGATGGGGAATCGCAGATCCTAGATCCCGAGTTTCTAATCACTGTATCACATGACACCCACAACGCCATTCATTATGGTGACAAATCGCTACTTAGGAAAGACTATGTAGCACGCCAGCCGGGTGACACAGCACTCTGGGGAAGGAGATGACATGGTTGGTATTCCGAATAGTATTGTTGATGATACTAAAAAGGTTCTTGGCATTGCCAGTGACTATACTGAGTTTGATCTAGATATTATTCTACATATCAACTCAGTCTTCTCAACCCTTCAGCAGTTGGGAGTTGGACCTAAAACTGGGTTTTCTCTTACAGATAACTCAACTCTTTGGACCGATTTCCTGGGTGACAATGTTCTCGCTAACAACGTGAAGAGTTACATGTATCTTCGCGTTCGTCTCCTCTTTGATCCTCCGGCAACCTCATTCGGCATCACTGCTGTCCAGGACCAGATCAAAGAGTTGGAATGGCGAATGAATACTCAAGCAGAATTCCCTGCTAATGAGGAAGAAGTTCAAACCGAAGAGTTTGCCACTTTCTTTACAGCCACTCCAAGCACCCCAACTCCGCCTGACACGTTCACCACATACGAGACGGGATCGTAATGACTGAAACATACCCCGAACAGGTTGATACCTTCAAAGTAATAGGCCGCCTTGTTCGAGGTATTTCCTACGAGTTGCCTGAAAGGAGGCTGAGTGGTTAACACCTGGGCCATTGTGGCCATTCCCGATGAGAACGACTATGTGTGGAAGCTCTCTAGTGAGCCGATCCCGCACACTACTCTTCTCTTCCTCGGTGAGCAGGATGATGAAACTCTGATCCCAACAGTGGCTGATTTCGTCGGTCATGTGGCCAGTACGCTTCCTCGATTCGGTCTTTCTGTGGACCATCGTGGAGTTCTTGGCCCTAAGGATGCTGATGTTCTGTTCTTCTCCGATGGAGAGGATCGTGATTTCGGTTGGAGTCTAAAGCGTCTTGCGGATGTTCGTTCAGATCTTCTTAAGAACGATCTCATCTCAAAGCTTTACAATTCCACAGAACAGTATCCTCAGTGGACACCGCATTTGACAATGGGCTATCCGGAGACTCCGGCAAAGCCAGACAATCGCGATTATCCTGGAATCAGTTGGATCAACTTCAACAAGTTGGCCTTCTGGACTCAGGATGATTCAGGCGTCGAATTTCTACTTAAGGATAGGAGTGATCTTGCTATGAGCTTTAGTTCCGACGAGATCGGTTCCTTCCTCAAGCATAAGGATTTCAGCACTGCCAAACGAAAGACTCTGGCCAAGAAGAAGCACGCACTTCCCGATGGAAGCTATCCTATCGAGAATGTGGCTGATCTTGAGAATGCCATTCAGTCTTTCGGTCGAGCTAAGAACAAGCCGATTGTTAAGAACTGGATCGTGAAGCGGGCTAAAGCTCTCGGTGCCACTGACAAACTTCCTGCTGCTTGGAACGTCTCAGGTGCTGTGAAGCATGAGGATGAGGTCATTGGAGTGACTTTCGATGAAATTTCTGAGCTGCTTCTTGCTCATGGTATTGACTTCGATAGTCTTACCGCGGCTCAGCAGGAGATCGTCCTCAAGCACTGGGGTGTCAAGGGTATGCACTGGGGTATCCGCAAGAGCCGCGGTGCCTATCGCATCACCAGTGTTGATGAGAACGGCCGTACTAAGAAGGAGCGGAAGGCTTCTGAGAAGATTGAGGTAGGCAAGCGTCAAGGGCCTAAGGGTGCTGATGGTGAGCGTATCTCCAAGCAGAGTTCTGCAGCTCGCAAGGCAGCTCGAGAGGACACGGCCAAACTCACTGACCAGCAGCTCCGTGAGCGTATCAACCGTATCAAGATGGAGCAGGAGTATGCTAAGCTCACTGCGCCTCAGAAGTCTGCTGGATCGCAGTTTGTAAAAGCTGTACTTGCCGATTCAGGTAAGACCGTTGCTACTAAGTTCGTTACGGATAACGCTAACAACGCAGTAGCTAAGCTAGTTACGCCTAAGGTCTCCGATGTGATCAACAAGCAGGCTATCAAGGCGGGTCAGCGAGCAACCGCAGGCCCCGCTGTCAAGTCTCTGGCCAAGACACTCGCTGAAGCTGCAGCAAAAGCCGCCGAGTAAGATGAAAGGAGGTTGGCGATGAGTCTTTCCAATGTGGCAACTCCACGCTACTATGGCGAATTCCGAGATGCCGTTATGAATGGCGAAATCCCGGTTAACCGAGAAATCGGTATGGAGATGGAACGCATTGACGAGCTCATCGCCAACCCCAATTACTATTATGACAATCTCGCAGTAGAAGGCTGGATTAAGTACTGTGAGAATGAGCTTACGCTTACTGATGGTAACGACCTCCACATGCTTGATTCATTCAAGCTCTGGGGAGAAGAGGTTCTGGGCTGGTACGAGTTCGTTGAACGTAGCGTGTACGTGCCTTCTCCAGACAACCATGGTGGACGTTTCGTTCGTAAGCGAGTAAAGAAGCGCCTTACTGTAAAGCAGTATCTCATTGTGGCACGTGGTGCTGCTAAGTCGATGTATGCTGAGATGATGCAGGCATATTTCTTGAACATCGATACTGCTACGACGCATCAGATCACTACTGCTCCTACGATGAAGCAGGCTGACGAGGTTCTCTCTCCGTTCAGGACAGCGATCACTCGAGCTCGAGGCCCCCTCTTTCAGTTCTTGACAGAGGGTTCGATGCAGAACACGACTGGCAATCGCGCCAACCGTGTTAAACTTGCTTCTACCAAGAAGGGCATTGAGAACTTCCTAACTGGATCGCTCCTTGAGATCCGCCCTATGTCGATCAACAAGCTGCAGGGTCTTAGACCTAAGGTTTCTACGATCGACGAGTGGCTTTCAGGAGATATTCGTGAGGATGTCATCGGTGCCATTGAGCAGGGTGCTTCTAAGCTAGATGATTATCTCATCATCGCCATCAGTTCTGAAGGTACTGTTCGTAACGGTGCTGGTGATAACATCAAACTGGAGCTTGCGTCCATCCTTAAGGGTGAATACTACGCTCCTCATATTTCGATCTTCCACTACAAGCTTGATGATCTTGAGGAAGTCTCCGACCCAGCGATGTGGCTTAAGGCCAATCCTAACTTGGGGAAGACGGTTACTTATGAGGTTTACCAACTTGACGTGGAGCGAGCGGAGAAGGCTCCTGCTTCTCGCAACGACATCCTCGCTAAGCGATTCGGCATCCCAATGGAAGGATACACATACTTCTTCACCTATGAAGAGACTATTGCGCATCCTTATCGACCGCACATCTTCGATGGCTTGCCGTGTGCGATGGGCGCTGACCTCTCTCAAGGTGATGACTTCTGTGCTTTTACGTTCTTGTTCCCCCGTGCCGATGGATCGTTCGGAGTTAAGACCCGGTCTTATATCACGTCACTGACATTGATGAAGCTCCCTGGGGCTATGCGTCGAAAGTATGACGAATTCCTCAGGGAAGGAAGTCTGCAGGTTCTAGAAGGCACTGTTCTGGACATGATGGAGGTATTCGATGATCTCGATGCTTTCATCACTGAATCACAGTTCGATGTTCTGGCAGTCGGTTATGACCCTTACAATGCTAAGGAGTTCATCAACCGCTGGGAAGTTGAGAACGGTCCATTCGGTATCGAGAAGGTGATCCAGGGTGCCAAGACGGAGACTGTCCCACTTGGTGAGCTCAAAATCCTAAGTGAAGAGCGTATGCTTATCTTCGATCAGGAACTCATGACATTTGCCATGGGTAATGCAATCACTCTCGAGGACACGAACGGCAACCGGAAGCTCTTGAAGAAGCGACAGGATCAGAAGATCGACAACGTAGCAGCTATGATGGATGCCTATGTCGCATACAAAGCCAATAAAGATGCATTTGAGTGAGAAAGGGGGTGAGCAATGGCCTCACCGCTAGGAAGACTACGTCATGCTTGGAACGCCTTCCTCGATCAAGAGGATGTGGATCCGTACTCCCAGTATAAGTCTCTTGGAGTAAGCTATCCGTCAAGGCCAGACCGAGCCAGGACATTCATTAGCAATGAGCGGTCCATCATCGCTTCCATCTACACTCGAATCGCCATGGATGTGGCAGCTGAGAGTATTCGTCATGTTAGACTTGACGACAATGGTAATTACTCGAGCACTATGCAGACAGGTCTTAATTACTGTCTGACGCAAGAGGCCAATGTCGACCAGGCGGCTCGCATGTTCCGGCAGGACTTGGTTATGACCCTCTTTGAGCGAGGTGTTGTGGCTATTGTCCCTACGGACACAACGGATGATCCTAACATCACGGGTGGGTATGATGTAAACACTATGCGCGTCGGATGGATCACTCAGTGGTTCCCTCGACACGTTCGTGTGAGTGTCTATGACGATCGACCCGACAAGGGCGGGGTTCGTCGAGAACTCATCTTCCCAAAATCCATGGTTGCGATCATTGAGAATCCTCTTTACGCAGTCATGAACGAGCCGAACTCGACTCTGCAGCGCATTATCAGGAAGCTCAACCTTCTTGATGCTGTGGATGAGCAGTCTGGCTCGGGTAAACTGGATCTGATCATTCAGCTTCCGTATGTAATTAAGTCTGATGCTCGTCGCAACGCTGCTGAACAGCGTCGACAGGACATCGAGACTCAGCTCAAGGGCTCTAAGTATGGAATCGCCTATACTGACGGCACTGAGAAGATCACCCAGCTGAACCGTGCTGCTGAGAACAACCTCATGGACCAGGTCACTACCCTGATGCAGATGCTCTATTCTGAATTGGGTATGCCTTCCTCAGTCTTTGACGGTACAGCCGACGACGCAGCAATGCTCAACTATCACAACCGAACGATTGACCCCATTCTTGGGGCTATTACTGAGGCGATTAAGCGCTCCTTCCTAACGAAGACCGCACGCACTCAGAATCAGTCGGTTGAGTACTATCGTGATCCATTCAAGTTCGTGGCGGCAAAGGACTTGGCTGAACTTGCCGACAAGTTGATCCGTAACATGGTTGTGACGAAGAACGAATTCCGAGGATTCCTCGGGATGCCGCCTTCATCCGATCCCAGTGCGGACAAGTTGGAGAACCCGAACGTTCCGACTCCTACTACTCCAGCAGTAGAAGCGGCGCCTAAGCCTTCTCCAATAACTCTGACGGCCACTCGGCCAACCCCCAAACCAACACAGCTTCCGCAGGCTATCCAGCGGCTGGCTATCACAAAACAAAAGGAAGGAGATCTTCAAAATGGAAGCTGATTTCAGCGGCTGGGCAACGAAGAGTGGCATTAAGTGCTCTGATGGTCGAACCATCTTGCCGAATGCGTTCTCGCACCAGGACCAGATGAAGGTTCCGCTCGTTTGGCAGCACATGCATGGGTCTGTGGATAACATCCTGGGCCACGCGATCCTCGAGTCTCGTCCCGAGGGCGTTTATGCATATGGCTTCTTCAACGACTCTCCTGATGGTGAAAAGGGCAAGATCATGGTGAAGCACGGTGACGTGACTTCGCTCTCGATCTACGCCAATAACCTCGAGGAGCAGAACAAGCACGTCAAGCATGGAGACATCCGTGAACTGAGTCTTGTCATCGCTGGAGCCAACCGCGGAGCAGTCATCGACAACGTCAACATTCAGCACGGCGACGAGATCGCTACGCTTGATGACGAGGTTGTCATCGACCTTGGTATCGAGTTCGATTCGATCGAGCATGCTGCCATGCCTGCAACCAAGACGAAGACCAAGAGTGCCTCTGCCGACGACACGTCGGATGATGAGGAAGGACCTACTGTTGAGGATGTTTGGGAGTCTCTGACCCCGCTTCAGCAGGAGGTTATGGCTGGGATCATTGGCCAGGCGGCCGGTGCATCCGCAGAAGCTGAGACCGAGGCTGCTGGCACCGCCAAGCACAGCGAGTCGGACGAGGAATCCGAAGGCGAAGAGTCTGAGGAAGAGACCGAGGAGACCGAAGACGAGAAGTCTGAGGATGAGAAGGTCGAAGAGCAAGAAGACACCAAGTCCGATGACACCGAGTCTGAGGCAAAAACCGTTGACGGCGAAGAGTCCGGAGACGAACTTAACCACTCCCAGGAAGGAAGCGACATGAGCCGCAACGTTTTTGAGCAGGCGGAGACCGAGAAGAACAGCCTCAAGGCCGCCAAGACGCTCAGCCACTCCGAGATCGAGACCATCGTCAACGATGCCCAGGTGCTGGGTAAGCTCTCGGACTCCATCATCAAGCACGCCGCCGAGTATGGCATCGAGGACATCGACCTGCTGTTCCCGGATGCCAAGGCGATCACCAACACGCCGGACTTCCTCCAGCGTCGTACCGAGTGGGTGCAGGACGTGCTCTCGAGCACCAAGCACTCGCCGTTCAGCCGAATCAAGTCGCTTGTTGCGGACATCACCGCGGATGAGGCTCGTGCCAAGGGTTACGTCAAGGGTAACCTGAAGAAGGACGAGATCATCAAGATGCTGAAGCGTGTCACCACGCCGAAGACCATCTACAAGAAGCAGAAGCTGGACCGCGACGACATCGTGGACATCGTCGACTTCGACGTCGTCGTGTGGCTCAAGCAGGAGATGCGTCTCATGCTGGACGAGGAACTCGCGCGTGCCATCCTCATCGGTGACGGTCGCGAGGCCGACGACGAGGACAAGATCGACGAGGACCACATCCGCCCGATCGCCTACGACATCGACATGTACACCACTGTTGTTACTCTCGATGGTGGCGCGACCCCGGCCGACAAGACCGACGCGATCATCCGTGCTCAGCGCTACTACAAGGGTACCGGTACTCCGGCTCTGTACACCACGCTGCCCTGGCTGACCGACCTTCTCCTGCAGAAGGACACCCTCGGTCGTCGTCTCTACGGTTCGCTCCAGGAGCTGGCTTCGGCTCTCCTGGTCACCAAGATCGTCGCGGTGGAGCCGATGGAGTCGCAGTCTGAGGTTGAGGCAATCCTCGTCAACCTCACCGACTACACGATTGGTGCGGACAACGGTGGTGCTGTCTCGATGTTCGACGACTTCGACATCGACTACAACCAGAACAAGTACCTCATCGAGACCCGTGTCTCGGGTGCGCTGACCAAGCCGAAGGCTGCGGTTGTGTTCAAGGTTGAGTCGGCTGACCTGGTCACCCCGACCGCGCCGTCCTACGATGGCTCGACTCACGTGATCACGATCCCGACGGTCGCTGGTGTTGACTACACGATCGATGGCGACGTCGTGACTGGTACCGTCACCATCACCGAGGACACCACGGTTGAGGCGGAGCCGCAGGCTGGTAAGGCGTTCCCTGAGAACACCACGTCGACCTGGTTCTACTCCTTCTAAGTCAACCCGATAGGAAACTATCACCATGGCAAATAAGTTCTATGGACCCGTAGGCTATGGTGTGAGTGCTGAAACCCCGGCTGGATCTGGTATCTGGAGGGATGTGATGACTGAGCGCCAGTATTATGGCGATGTCATTCGTAACTCCCGTCAGCTCCACCCGGGGGAGACTCTCAATAATGAGATCTCGGTCAGTAACTCGATTAGCATTGTAGCCGATGCTTATGCCAATGAAAACTTCTTTGCCATTCGGTACATCAAGTGGATGGGGGTTCTGTGGACTGTTCAGAATGTGCAGGTACAGAGCCCCCGTCTTGTCTTGACGCTGGGAGGTGTATACAATGGGGAAACGGCTGGATCTTCAGAATCTTCTTCTGACTCTAGCACCTAATGTATATTTCCAACCTCCGGAAAGCTTGAAGTTGCAGTATCCTTGTATCGTGTATGAACGCGATTATAGGAATACACAATTCGCTGGTAATAGGCCCTATCGGTCTACGAAGCGGTACCAGGTGACTGTCATCGACAAGGACCCAGATAGTGGGATTCCCGATGCAGTTGCCGCTCTGCCAATGACCACCTTTCAAAGGTTTTTCGCGGCAGATGATCTCAACCATGACATTTACAGTCTGTACTTTTAAGGAGTATTAAATGACTAAGGTGCAGTGGGACAAGGTTGGTGAGCGTCTCTACGAGACCGGTGTCGACCACGGTGTCCTCTACATCCCGACTGGCGCCGTCTACGACAAGGGCTACGCCTGGAACGGTCTGACGCAGGTCAGCGAGAAGCCGACTGGTGCAGATGCTTCGCCGCAGTATGCGGACAACATCAAGTACCTGAACCTGATCGCTGCGGAGTCCTTCGAGGCTACGATCGAGGCATTCACCTACCCTGACGAGTTCGCGCAGTGCGATGGTACTGCTGAGCTCTCTCCGGGCGTGACCATCGGCCAGCAGTCGCGCAAGACCTTTGGTCTTTCGTACCGTACCCTTCTGGGTAATGACACGGATGGCACTGACTACGGCTACAAACTCCACCTCGTGTATGGCGCCCTTGCGGCTCCTTCCGAGAAGGACTACGCCACGGTCAACGACTCGCCCGAGGCCATCGGCTTCAGCTGGGATGTCACGACCACTCCGGTGGACGTTCCCGGGTTCAAGCCGACCGCTACCGTCACGATCGACTCGACCAAGGTGGACGCCACGGCGCTCTCCAACCTCGAGGACATCCTGTACGGTACGGATGGTGTCGACCCGCGTCTTCCGCTTCCGGCCGAGGTTCAGGGTCTGTTCGCCGGTACTGTCACCACGGTGACTCCGACGGCTCCGACCTATGACTCGGGCACGAAGACGATCACGATTCCGGATGTTGCGGGTGTTACCTACTACATCAACGGCGAGCCGGTCACCGGTTCTGTCGTCATCACGGAAGATACGATCGTCACGGCAGAGCCGAACGTCGGCTTCGTCTTCCCGCCGGTTGTCGACAACGACTGGTTCTTCGACTTCGGGTCGTAAACCAACTAGTAAGAAAGGAGACCAGGGAATGCTCACAATCTATGTTCCTGGAATCGAGCTCTTCGATGAGAACACTAATCGGTTCACTTACACCGAAGCGTTTGAGCTGGAGCTGGAGCATTCCCTGGTCTCTTTGTCAAAATGGGAGTCGACGTTCCATAAAGCCTTCATGGCTCGTGAACAGAAGACCGACGAAGAGACACTTGGGTATATCAAGGCTATGACATTGACCCCAAATGTGCCTTCGGATGTTTACAGTCGACTTTCTTCGGAAAACATCAAGACTATTGATGAATACATCAATGATGAGATGACTGCTACCAAGTTCTATGAGCAACCTGGTGCTCCTCGCAACCGAGAACTTGTCACGGCTGAGATCATTCGCTATTGGATGGTCTCGCTTAATGTTCCGGTTCAATACGAGACGATGCATCTTAATCAACTGTTCGCCGTCATCCGAACTATCAATCTTAAGAATGCGCCCAAAAAGAAGATGGGTCGCAAAGAAGCAGCTGAGCAACAGCGTCGTCTCAACGCTGAACGCCGAGCTAAGTACGGAACGTCTGGTTAGGAGGCTATTCCATGGCAAGACTTGTTTGGGGCACACCTGGAGAGCGCTTCTATGAGACTGGTGTTGACCGTGGTGTTCTGTTTGTCGATGGCAACACAGGTGTTCCTTGGAACGGTCTCACATCAGTCAACGAGAACACAGACGGTGGAGACGCAGCTTCTTATTACCTTGATGGATATAAATACCAGAGCGTT
>Ga0164242_10009398_pt1 | contig 10552 bp, 8 predicted proteins | sample OricomgcompostMG_FD_108783 | JGI IMG/M metagenome (GOLD analysis project Ga0164242, IMG submission 108783) | Miracle-Growth compost microbial communities from Emeryville, California, USA - Original compost - Miracle growth compost (MG) ... | reverse complement strand
GACGAGCAGCGTCCCGGTCTCCTGGTCGACGAGCGCGCGCTCGTCTTGGAACCAGCACCAGGCTCCGTTGTCATTGATGACGTACTCCGACATGTATTCCTTTCCCCAGGCACCGCAGGGCTGGCCCGATCGCACCGAGACACCCGATTGCGCCGCGGCCGGCGGCCCGCTCCACCGCGGTACGCGAGGTGACGGGCCGCCACGACGACGCGGCGGGGGCGATTCCGCGAAGCGGACGCCGGCGGCTACGAGTTGCTGTCGATGAGGCTCTGCACCTCGGTCCTGAACGCGGCGGCGGCCGCGGCGGGAGTGGCGCGACCGAAGATCACGTCCTGCTCGTGGCGCTGAGCCACGGACGACACCGTGCTCGTGCCCTTCGGCGGCACCGGCGGCACCCACTTGATCTCGGACTTGATCTTCGACAGATAGTCGACCGCGTTCTGGTCGTACGGCGACAGCAGGGGCTTGATCGCGGCGACGACGGCGGCTCCGACCGGAACCCCGCGCTCCGTGAGCTGGATCTTGTTGGCGGGGATGCTGTTGAGCAGGTAGTTGATCACGGCGCCGGCCTGCGCAGGGTACTTCGTCTGCGAGCCGATCGACCAGTACATCGACGGCTTGTAGTAGAGGCCGTTCTTGTCGGCCGAGCCGGCGATGCTCGGCGGCCGCAGCAGCACGCAGTCGCCGCCGTTCGCCTGCTGGAACGCCGTGATCTGGGTGTTCCAGATCCAGCCGAGCGCTGCCTTGCCCGTGCCGAACTGGGTCTGCTGCACGGATGCGGCGATGTCGTTCGTGTAGACATCGGGGGTCGGTCCGCCACCGGAGTGGAACAGCTTCTCGACCATGGTGAGCCAGCTGGTCACGGTGTCGACGGTGAAGCCGAGCTTGCCCTTGTTCGTGTAGAGCTGCTGCCCGTGCTGGTGCAACCAGATCTGCAGGTCCATGTCGCCGCCATACCAGTTGCTTCCGGTGAAGGCGCCGCCCGAGCCGTCGGCGAGCTTCTTGCAGATGCTGAGGTAGTCGTCCCACGTCCACGTCTTGTCGTCCGGCACCTCGACACCGGCCTTCTGGAACAGCGTCTTGTTCGCGCAGATGCTGTACGCGGTCTCGCCGATCGGGATGCCATAGAGCTTTCCGTCGAGCGTTCCGTCGGCGAGCGACGACTTCACGGGCTTGGTGTCGATCGAACCGATCGTGGAGAGGTCGAGCAGAGCTCCACGGCCGCCGTACTCAGCGATGTACGCCTGATCCATCTGGATGACGTCGGGCTCGGTCTGCCCTGCCACCTGCGTCGACAGCTTGGTCCAGTACGTCGCCCACTGGCCGGGCTGCTGGTTGATCGTGATCTTCGGGTGCGCCTTCGTGTACGCCTGCACCATCTTGTCGGTGTTGGAGGATCGGACCGGGTTGGTCCACCACGCGAAGTTGAGCGTCGCCTTCTTGAAGGCGTCGCCCGACGAGACCTTCGACGTGGATCCGGCCGAGGGAGTTGCGGAGGTTCCGCATCCGGCGAGCAGGAACGTCGTTCCGATGCCGGTCAATGCGAGGGCGCCGAACTGACGCCGGGAGAGCTGCTGTGACATGTGGCCTCCTTGCCATGCGTTTCGCTTGCTCCGGGTCCGGCGGGTAACCGCTTTCCCGATCGCGGTCACAGTAGCATGAATAGTGATCGTTCACTATCGCTGTGGCAAACGATTGCACCGCCTGCCTCGGGATAGGGTTCGAACCGTCGAATGCGAAGGGCGCGAGCGTCGAGGCGGTGACGCGCCGCGGGAGCCGCGACGGCCACGCACGGAGCGGCCGCTGCACAGGAGACGCTCTCGACACGGCGTCGACGACGGGGAGGAAAGCATGGAGGTCAGCACTACCGTCACCGGGGCTTCGCTGCGCAAGAGGGTGACCATCATGCAGGTGGCCGAGCAGGCGGGCGTCTCGCACCAGACGGTCTCGCGCTACCTGAGGTTCAACGGCGGCCTCAAGGCGGCTACTGTCGAGAGGATCGAAGCAGCGATCCGCGACCTGGACTACCGGCCCGACCTCATCGCGCGATCCATGCGCACGAGGCGCACCAACCGCATCGCCGTCGTCCTCCCCGAGCTCTCCTTCTTCGTCCCTTCGCCGTTCCGCGGTGCGGCGGCCGCCGCCCACGAGGCCGGGTACCAGGTCGACGTGGTCAGCCTGGAGGGCGACGAGGCCCGCCGCAGGGAGCGCGTTCTCACCCTCATGGACGAGCGCGTGGAGGGCGTGTTCTCGCTCACCCCGCTCGGCGATGTGCTGTCCAGGGAGGCTCAGCAGTCGGTGCCCATGCTCGTGATGGGCGAGTACGACGACAAGATGCGCTCGACCGGGGCCTTCGCCGATGGCGCGTTCGCCGCTGACATCGTGCAGCACCTCGCCGACTTCGGGCACCGCCGCTTCCTGCACGTGGCCGGATCGCCCGGCTGGGCGTCGGCGCGCAACCGGCGATCCGTCTATCTGCAGACGATCGAACGGCTGGGCCTCCAGTCGTACGGCGTCGTCGGCGGCGAGTGGTCGGTGCGGGCGGGGTACGACGCGGCCAGGGACCTGCCCGCGAACTCCGGCGTGACGGCGGTCTTCGCCGCGAACGATCAGATCGCCTTCGGGATGATCAGGGGCCTTCAGGATCGCGGCATCCGGGTTCCCGACGACGTGAGCGTCGTCGGGTGGGACAACGACGAGGTGGGCCGTTACCTCTCCCCCACCCTGAGCACCGTCGAGCTCAACCTCGAGGTCATCGGCCGGCAGGCGATGCAGGAGCTCATCGCGCGCATCGAGGATCGCGAACCCCCGAGCTTCGAGCCGCAGGTGATGGGCCGGCTCATCGCGAGAGGATCCAGCGGGCCGGCACCGAGCTGAGCCGCGCGGCGTCCCATCGGCGACCGCTCATAAGTGAACGATCACTCATCGGATTCCGGCCCCGTGACGCCTCATCCTGACCGCCGCAGCTCCGACGACGGCGCGCCCTGCTCGCGCCTTCCGCCGACCGGACCGTGCACGCTCGTGAGCACTGTCTGGCGCGCGGGGCCCCGCGGCATCGAGCCCTCCCGTCCCGCGAAATCCCGGGGTTCTGAGCCGCCAGGAACCTCTGCGAAGGTCTCAATCAGAAAGCGATTTCTGAAAAGCGCTCCGCACGCTTGACACGTTCCAACGAGCCTCACCATAATGTGGCAGACGGCGCGGGAAAGCGTTTGCCCGTCGTGACCACAGCATGGCAAGGAGGCCACAACATGTCACAGCAGATGTCCCGGCGCCAGTTCGGTGCACTGGCGCTCACGGGGATCGGCACGACGTTGCTGCTCGCCGGGTGCGGAACGTCGGCCACGCCTGCCGGAAGCGGCGCAAGCTCGACCGCGGCAGCGGGAGACGCGTTCAAGAAGGCGACGCTGAACTTCGAGTGGTGGACCAACCCGGTGCGGTCGGAGTACACCGACAAGATCATCACGCAGTACACCGCGGCCCACCCCAAGGTGACCATCAATCAGGCCCCTGGCCAGTGGGCGACGTACTGGACCAAGCTGTCGACGCAGGTGGCAGGGCAGACCGAGCCCGACGTCATCCAGATGGACCAGGCGTACATCGCCGAATACGGCGCGCGCGGCGCGCTGCTCGACATGTCCACCGTCGCCTCGATCGACACGAAGCCCCTGAAGTCGTCGCTCGCCGCCGGAACGCTCGGCGGCAAGCTCTATGGCATCCCGACCGGCAACAACGCCTACGGCATCGCCGCCAACAAGACGCTGTTCGAGAAGGCCGGCGTCAAGGTGCCAGACGACAAGACCTGGACGTGGGACGACTACCTCGACCTGTGCAGCAAGCTCAAGCAGGGTTCCGGCGGCGCCTTCACGGGAACCACGTGGCAGAGCGGCGACCAGGACATCCAGATCTGGCTGCACCAGCACGGCGAGCAGCTCTACACCGACAAGGGCAAGCTGGGCTTCAAGGTCGGCACCCTCACCGACTGGTTCGCCATGATCAAGAAGCTCTTCGACGCCGGCGATGCGCCGACGCCTGACGAGTTCACGAACGACGTCGCCGCGTCGCTGCAGCAGACCCTGTTCGGCACGAACAAGGCTGCGCTCGGCTGGACGTGGAGCAACCAGATCACCGCCTACCAGCAGTCCAACGGCGGCGAGATCGTGCTGCTGAGGCCGCCGAGCGTCGCGGGATCCGCGAGCAAGAACGGGTTGTACTACAAGCCGTCGATGTACTGGTCGATCGGCTCGCAGACCAAGTACCCCGCTCAGGCAGGCGGCATCATCAACTACTTCCTGAACAGCACGGATGCCGCGAAGCTCCAGCTCGCCGAGCGCGGCGTGCCGGCGAACGCCGAGGTTCTCAAGGTCGTGAAGCCGAAGCTGTCGCCGACGGATCAGCTCGCCGTCGATTACCTCCAGAACATCAAGAGCGAGATCAAGTGGGTGCCGCCGGTGCCGCCGAAGGGCACGAGCACCGCGGCATCCGTCGCCCAGCGCCACACGCAGGATGTCGTCTTCGGACGCGCGACGCCGGCCGATGCGGCGAAGGCGTTCACGACCGAGCTGCAGGGACTCATCAACTCCGCGTCGTGACGGCGCAGGAGGAGGATGCAGCCGTGGGACGGGACGGCCGGGCGGGCGAGCGCTCCGCCACCCGGCCGTCCGCCATCCCCGGCTACGAGGACTGGCCGGCGTTCGCGTCGTCCGCTGAACCGTTCGCCGCCGACGATCCAGCGGTGCAGTCGCTCGCCGACGTCCTCGGCCTTCGAAGGATGCCTGCCGCGGCCGACCTCGAGCGCGGAGCGCCCGCCGTGCACGACGGCGTGGCCATCACCCGGCTCACGTGGCGCACGCCGTACGGACCGACGACTCGTGCCTGGGAGCTCAGACCGGCCGCGCACGGCTCGCCGGAAGGCGACGAGGAGCGGATGCCCGGCATCCTGGCGCTGCATCCGCACGGCGGACGGCGGTCGACAGGCGCGGCCCAGCTCATCGACTTCGACGGCGAGAACCCGTCGGCGCCGGCCAACCGCCTGGCGCGGGCGGGCTTCGTGGTGCTCGCGCACGACGCGTTCTCGTGGGACAGCAGAAGGTTCGACCTGTCGGAGCCGCCGCCGAAGCTCGCTCGCGCACGCGACGCGATGCTCGCGCTCTGGGCGGCCGAAGGGCATCGTCCGACCGATGCCGAGGTGTTCGATGCCGTCTCCAGCGCGCACGAGGACCTGGTGGCGAAGGCGGCCGGCGTGCTCGGTCAGTCGTTCGCCGGCATGGTGGTGGCCGACGACCTCCTGGCACTCGACGTGCTCGCCGGTCTTCCCGGCGTGGATCCGCTGAGGATCGCGGCGCTCGGCTTCTCCGGAGGTGGCGGCCGCGCCCACCTTCTCGGCGCACTCGACGCGAGAGTCGGCGCTGTCGTCATCGCGTGCATGATGGCCACGTTCGGCTCGCTCATGCCGGACTACCTCGAGACGCATTCCTGGCTGCTGCACAGTCCAGGCCTGCCTGGCGTCTGCGACTGGCCCGAACTGGCCAGCGTCGGGTGCCGGCGCGAGCTTCTCGTGCTCTACGGGGAGCGCGACCCGCTGTTCCCGCGAGAGGGCATGCACGCCGCCCACGCTCTGCTCGCCGGAGTGCCCGGGTACCAGGGTCGCTTCTTCGATGCGGGCCACGAGTTCAACGACGAGATGCTGGGCGTCGCGATCGACTTCCTGCTCGAGTCGCGCTCGACTGGCGCCCGGGCTCAGCTCCCGGCGCGCTGAGCGAGCCCCTTCACGTACTCGGCCTGCCCGAGGTGCTTGACGTCGTCGTCGATGATGCTGATGAGACGAACGCCGAGCGTGACGGGCGGGTCCCACCTGGTGTCGACGACGCGATCCAGGTCCGCGTCGCTCGTCGCCGCGATCCGGGCGAGCGTCACGTCCTGCGTAGCGTCGTAGTAGCCGAGCAGGAGCTGCGGATCCACGCGCACCGCGGCGACCTCGTCACTGGACTGCCCGTATCCGGTGGCCCCCTGCGAGAACGGCAGTCCGAAGCGCTTCGACCACCCGCCCGACGTCCACACCTGCTCGAGTCCGTACACGTCCGCGATCTGCGCATCCTGTCCCCTCGTCAGATGCCAGACGAGCCAGGCGACGGTGTTCGCGTCAGGGTCGGGCCGGTAGCTCAGCAGCGCCTCGTCCGCTCCCTGCACGAGCCTGTGCACGCCCTGCCCGACCCGCTGCACGGCGTCTGTCAGTAGCTGCCTGGTGTCCATATCGCCTCCGTGATCCGTCGTCGGTCGTGAGCCGTTCATCAGCCGCTGCCGGTGAACGACCCGTCGTTCTGCCTCGCGCCTCAGCACGCCGCGGCGCGCCCGGTCGCCTGCAGGCGAGCGCCGGCGGCGCCGCCTCTCGGCATCCGGTTCGACACGTTACGCGGACGACCCCGGCACGTGGGCCGGCCCGGCCCGCTGCCGGGCCTCGCGGTCGGACCTCACGGCCAGACGATCGCGAACGCCCGCACCGGGAAGGTGCCGAAACCCTCGACGGCGGGTGGGGCCGCCGTGAAGCGGGCTCCGCGCGCCGGCAGGCTCCCGAGGTTGGTCAGGTGCTCGACCACGTGGATGCCCGCGGCAAGCAGCCCGGAGTGCGCCGGCCGTTCGCCTCCCGCCTCCGTGTCGTCGATGTTGAGCGAATCGATGCCGACGAGCGCGGCGCCCTGCTCCACGAGGTACTCGACGGCATCCGTAGCGAGGAACGGAGCTCCCTTCGCATACTCGGGCGAGCCGAAGTGCCGGTCCCACCCGGTGTGCACGAGCACGGCGGCGCCTCTCACATCGCGGTCGAAGAACACGGATGCCGGCACGCCGCGCTGCGACGAGTCCGTCACGTGCAGCACTTCGGCGCGCAGATCGACGAGTGTCTCCAGGTCGAGCGAGGCCAGGTCGCCGCCCTCCGCGTAGCGATGGTACGGGCTGTCGAGATACGTTCCCGTGTTGCCGAGCATCGTGATGACATCCATCGCGAACTCCGTGCCGGGCGCGTACACCGACCGGGATGCCTCCCTCGTCAGGTGCGGTGCGATGGAGGGCGCCGGCAGGCCGGGATACGTGATCATCCCCGCCCGGATGCGATGGCTCAGATCGATCACGCGGCGGGCGGACGTGCCGGCCGCGGCCGAGTCCGCCTGCTCCATGCCACGGCTACCCCTGTGCTGCTCCGCCACGATCCGCAGGTCGCGCACGTGCACGTCGCCCACGAGCGCGAGACCCAGGTGCTGCACGAAGAGCCGTCCGACCTCGGTCTCGTCGACGTCCGGCCGAGGGAGGTCGAGGCGGAAGCCCTCAGCCTTCAGCGATCCACCGTTGACGAACTCCACCGTCGCGTCGAAGTGGGCGCGGTACTCGCTCATGCTGCTCCGATCGGCGAAGAGGGGCGACGAAGCGCCAGACTATCCGGGCCGGGGCGGAGCATCCAGCCGCGGGTCGCCGCTACCGCGCGCTCTGGGCAGCCTGGTCGAGGGCCTGCTCGAGGTCGCCGATCAGATCGTCGACCGACTCGATGCCCACCGACAGCCGCACGATGTTCGCCGGCACCTCCAGCGCCGTGCCCCGAACGGACGCGTGCGTCATCTCGCTCGGGTACCCGATGAGCGATTCCACGCCGCCGAGCGACTCGGCCAGCTGGAACACCCTGGTGGATTCGACGAAGCGACGGGCCGCGCCCTCTCCGCCTGCGAGGGCGACCGAGAGCATGCCACCGAAACGAGACATCTGCCTCGCCGCGAGCTCGTGGCCGGGATGCGTCGGCAGGCCGGGGTAGTAGACGCGCTCGATGGCGGGATGCCGCGACAACCGGTCGGCGATCGCCTGCGCGTTCTCGGAGTGCCGTTGCATGCGCACCTCGAGCGTCTTGATGCCTCGCAGCGTGAGCCACGCCTCCATGGGTGCTGCGATGGCTCCGGCGGCGAACTGCTGGAAGGCCAGCTTGTCGGCGAGTTCGCCTGTGTTCAGAACGACGGCGCCGCCGATCACGTCCGAGTGGCCGCCCAGGTATTTGGTGGTCGAGTGCACCACGACGTCGGCGCCGAGCGCCAACGGCTGCTGCAGCGCGGGCGACGCGAACGTGTTGTCGACGACGACGGCGGCGCCCACGGCGTGTCCGAGCTCGGCGAGCGCCGCGATGTCGCTGACCTTCATGAGCGGATTACTCGGCGTCTCGATCCACAGCAGTCGTGTGCCGTCCACGTCGAGCGCGTTCCGCACGGCATCGAGGTCGGTCAGGTCGACGGCGGTATGCCTGATGCCCCACGCTCCGTGGATTCGATCAATCAGACGGTGCGTTCCGCCGTAGACGTCGTTGCCGAGCACGAGGTGGTCCCCTGCTGCGAGGGCGCAGCGCAGCAGTGCGTCCTCCGCCGCGAGGCCCGACGCGAAGGCGAGCGCTCGATCACCGCCCTCGAGGGAGGCCAGCGCCACCTCGAGCGAGGTGCGCGTCGGGTTGCCGGAGCGGCCGTACTCGTACCCGCCGCGCAGGCCCCCGACGCCGTCCTGCACGAACGTCGAGGTCTGGTAGATGGGCGGCACGACAGCCCCGGTGGTCGGGTCGAACGCCTGCCCGGCATGGATGGCGCGGGTCGCGAATCCCTGTTCCGCATCGGCGTTGGTCATGGTCGTCTCTCCTCCGTGTGGTCGCGGGCCTGCTTCGTCGGAACGGGCACCGGCATCCTCTCGGCCGTCAGCGGCTCAGGAACGCGAGCAGGTCGGCCCTGGTGATCACCGAGACCGGCTTGCCCTCGTCGGTCACGAGCAGCGCGCTCGTCTCGCCGAGCGCCGCCCTTGCCGCACCGACGGGCTCGTTGAGGCCGATCAGGGGCATGGGCGGGGCCGCGAGCGATCCGACGCTGTCGGCCATCTTCGCCTCGCCCGCGAACACGCGGTCGAGCAGCGTCCGCTCGTCGAGCGATCCCACCACTTCGCCGATGACGACGGGCGGCTCCGCGCTGAGCACGGGCAGCTGGCTCACGCCGTACTCCGCCATGATGGCCACGGCGTCGTGCACCGTGTCGCTGGGATGCGCGTGCACGAGATCCGGAAGCGAGCCCGCCTTCGTCGCGATCACGTCGCGCACGGTCGCCACGCCCGAGACCTCGCTGAAGCCGTAGGAGCGCATCCATGCGTCGTTGAAGATCTTGCCCAGATACCCGCGGCCCCCGTCCGGAAGGAGCACGACGACCACGTCGTCAGGGCCGAGGTCGCGCGCAGCGCGCAACGCGGCGACGACGGCCATGCCGCTCGATCCGCCGACGAGCAGGCCCTCCTCGCGCGCGAGCCGGCGCGTCATCGCGAACGAGTCGGCGTCGGAGACGGCGATGATCTCGTCGGGGACCGACGGATCGTAGGCATCCGGCCAGAAGTCCTCTCCGACGCCCTCGACGAGATACGGCCGCCCGGTGCCGCCGGAGTACACGGAGCCCTCGGGGTCGGCGCCGACGATGCGCACGCGGCCGTCGGACACCTCCTTGAGGAATCGTCCGGTCCCCGTGATCGTGCCGCCCGTGCCGACACCGGCCACGAAGTGCGTGATGCGCCCATCGGTGTCTCGCCAGATCTCCGGACCCGTCGTCTCATAGTGGCTGCGAGGGCCGTTCGGGTTGGCGTACTGGTTGGGCTTGTACGCGCCCGGGATCTCGCGGACGAGCCGGTCGGACACGCTGTAGTACGAATCGGGGTCGTCGGGTGCGACGGCCGTCGGCGTGACGACGATCTCGGCTCCGTATGCGGTGAGCACGTTGCGCTTGTCCTCGCCCACCTTGTCAGGCAGCACGAAGACGCACCGGTACCCGCGCTGCTGCGCGACGAGCGCGAGCCCGACGCCGGTGTTGCCGCTCGTGGGCTCGACGATGGTTCCGCCCGGCCCCAGCAGACCGTCTCGCTCGGCTACGTCGATGATGCGCTCGGCGATGCGGTCCTTGCTCGAACCGCCCGGGTTCAGGTACTCCACCTTCACCAGCACCGTAGCCCGGATGCCTTCGGTGACGCGGTTGAGGCGGACGAGCGGGGTGTTTCCGATCAGGTCGGTGACTGAGGCGGCGAACTTCATGGTTGTCCTGGCTTCTCGTAAGGTCGGTCGTCGGTCGGATGCCGCGCGCACGCCTCACGGGCGGCACGCTCTCAGCGACGACAACAGTTCAGGAACACGTGCACCAGCCTACGGGAAGCTCCGGGTTTCTCCGTACACCGCCGGTCGAGCCCGTCGAAACCGGGCCACCCCTACCGCCGGTTGAGCCTGTCGAAACCGGGCCACCCCACCGCCGGTCGAGCTTGTCGAAACCTCGCGGGTTGAGTGTCTCGAAATTCCACGGTCGCGGAGGGTTTCGACAGGCTCAACCCTCGGTGGCGGCTCAACCCTCGGTCGCGGCTCAACCCACGATGGTTCGACAGGCCGACCCGAGGCGCTCGACATCGCGGGCGTCCCTAGACTGATCGCCATGTCCGTCTCGTCCCTCACGAACACGGCGCAGGACTACCTCAAGGTGATCTGGGCGGCGAACGAGTGGGAGCAGACCCCCGTCACGGT
>Ga0164242_10009397_pt1 | contig 10554 bp, 8 predicted proteins | sample OricomgcompostMG_FD_108783 | JGI IMG/M metagenome (GOLD analysis project Ga0164242, IMG submission 108783) | Miracle-Growth compost microbial communities from Emeryville, California, USA - Original compost - Miracle growth compost (MG) ... | reverse complement strand
GGCGACGATCAGCAACAGGCCCGCGCCGACCGCGCGCCAATCCTCGTTCGCCACAGCGGCTCCCGCGGTGACGGCGAGCGCCACCGCGGTGCCGCCCGCGATCATCGTCGACGCCTGGGTGAGATCGGCGTACGCCCGGCCACGCAGGCACAACACCACCGCGGTGATCGCCGCCAGCACCAACCCCTGCCAGCGCGCCTCGCCCAGCGGGTCGGCCCCCAGGACGGCGCCGAAACCCGCTGCGAGCGTGGCGCCCACCAGGACTCCGGACTGGTACTGATTGGCCGCGTGGGCCCGGCGCTCCAGCCCGGCCGCCGAGGGCAGCGCGGTCGCGCCGATGACGCCGATATCGGCGATGGTCGGGCGCGGTTCGTGATCGGTGGGGTCGATCGCGCCCCCGGCGGTCGGCACCGGGGGAACCGGCAGGCGCGCCGCGGCGACGGCCGCCCGGGGAGCCATCGTGATCAGCACCAGCCCCGCGATCAGCACGCCGACGGCGATCTTCGCGATGTCGAAGTCCCACACCATCCGTACCGCCGCCGCGACCGCGAGCACCGCGGCGCTGGTGACCACCGCGGCCACCACGAGCGACCCGGCGCGGGTCATCGAATACAGCGCCAGCGCCACCACCAGAGCCGCCACCGCCGCGAACAGGACGTGCGGTGATCCCACCCGGCCCGGTGTGAGCAGGCCCGCGCTCGCGCCCAGCAGCGCAATCGCGAACAGCGACAACACGTTCGCGGTCGTGCGCTCGGCCGGATAGCGGCGCGCGACGATCACCGCGGCGCCGGCGGCGAGCACGCCCACGCCGAGCGCGATGAATCCGTTCCAGATGCCGGTGCCCTTACCGGACACCAGGACCGCGACCGCGACGAGTACCGCGATCAGCCCGGCGCCCAACCCCATTCGGCGCGCCGCCGTCGGTGACCAGGCGTTTCCCGATTCGGCGGTGAGCCGCGAGACCGCGTCGATCACATCGTCGAAGAGCGCGGGCGCCTCCTTGGCGGTCACCGAGCGCAACACCAGCAACTCGCCGTCGAAAACCTCGGCGTCGGTGAGTGATTGGTGCGGCGGGATCGGATCGCGGCCGATCCGCGCCAGCGTCCAGTGCTGTGCGCGCACGGGCGCGCCCTCGTCGTGTTCGGTCAGGTCGGGATTGCGGGAATCGATCAGCTCGACCAGGTCGGTGATGTAGGCCGCGACCGGCACGGTCGCGGGCAGGCCCACATCGAGTTGAGTATTTCCGCCGATCACCGACACTCGGCACAATTCCGGGTCAACGGCCCCCACGCCGCTGCTCGACGACTCGGTCACGGATTACAGAACTCCCTACGATTTTCGTCGCTGTATTGCGATGTTCCAAACTTAACCGAGATCGGCTGTCACGGCAGCCGGTATGCTGAGCGAGAATTAGCACATTCACGCGTTTAGGGGACTGTCCGTATGACCGGCAACCGCCAAGCACAACGCGCCTTCGATGCCGGCGTATTGTCATTGGGCATCGCTATCGACGGCCAGGAATCCACGCCCGATCTCGAATATGCGAAGCTCGCATTCCAGCGCGCCACCGAATGGGATCCGGGCATGTGCGACGCCTGGCTGGGCCGGGCCGCGGCCGGGGAGACTACCCCCGAGGTGGTGTTCAACCTCTACAAGACCAGCGGCTCCACCCTCTACCGCGAGCAGCGCCGGCTCGGCCTGGCGCCGCGGCAACTGGCGGGCCGGTTCGTGGTGGGCCAGTACATCGACTATCCGCTGGCCGGATACACCGAGATCTGGCTGGCGCAGGCGACCCAGCTGATCTCCGCCGGCGATTACGACGAGGCCGAGCAGGTGCTCGACGAGCTGGCCCGGCATCGCGCGGGTCTGCTGTCGCAGCCGGATCGGGATCTCGACGACCGGATCTGCCAGTACGTTCGCGGCCTGCTGCACTACACGACGCAGCGCTGGCCGGATGTGATGACCGTGCTGGCCGGTTCGGCGGACTGGCAGGACTCCTACCTGGCCGCGGGCGCACACGTGATGGTCGGCACGGCCTGTGCGCAGCTCGGCCTGTTCGGCGAGGCGATCCGCCGGATGGAGGCCGCCGAGAGCGGTCCGATTCCGGCCGCGGCCACCACCGCCCGATTCTGCCGCGGACTGTGCCTGCGCGAGATGGGCCGCGAGGACGAGGCACAGGCCCTGTTCGAGAAGGTGTTCTCCGAGGCGCCGGACTTCGCCGCGAACACCCAGGCCATGCGCGACCGCAAGTACCGCCTCACGGTGACCTCGAAAGAACTGATCGACGCGCGCACCGACCGCTGGGATCCGGCCTCGGCGCCCACCGCCGAGCAGGTCGAGACCGAGGAGCGCGGCGATCGGGCCAAGCGCCTGCTCGAGGTCGCCCGCGCGGAGTTGGACGAGCAGATCGGCCTGGCCGCGGTGAAAACTCAGGTGGCGAAACTCCAGGCCACCGCGCAATTGGCGAAGATTCGAGCCGAGAAAGGTATGTCCAGCGCGCCACGCGGACAACACCTTTCGTTCACCGGCCCGCCGGGAACCGGTAAGACGACGATTGCCCGAGTGGTGGCAAAAATTTACTGTGGGTTGGGTTTGTTGAAAACCGATCGACTGGTAGAGGTAAAGCGTTCGGATTTCGTCGGTGAACATTTGGGAAGCACCGCGATAAAAACAAATAAATTGATCGATTCCGCGATGGACGGAGTGCTGTTCGTCGACGAGGCGTACACACTCATTCAGACCGGCCTGTCCGGCGGTGACGCGTTCGGCCGCGAGGCGGTGGACACCCTGCTGGCCCGGATGGAGAACGACCGCGATCGGCTGATCGTCATCATCGCCGGCTACGACGGCGAGATCGACCGGTTCCTGGCCTCCAACGACGGTCTGGCATCCCGCTTCGCCAAGCGCGTGAAGTTCGAGTCCTACACTCCCGAGGAACTCGGCCGGATCGGTCAGTTCATTGCGAGCAAACGGGATTCGGAGGTCGCCGAAGATGCGCTGGAACTGCTCCAGGCCGCGTGCCGGGAGCTCTACGAGCGCCAGGTGGTGGACCAGAGCGGTGAGCAGCGGCGGGCGGTGGACCTCGCCGGTAACGGCCGGTTCATTCGCAATGTGATCGAAGCCGCCGAGGAGGAGCGCGAATTCCGGCTGGCCACAGACGAATCCATCGACCTGTCGGCGGTGGACGAGACGGTGCTCATGCGGATCGAGGGCGCCGATATGGCCAAGGCGCTGGAAGGTGTACTCGGCGGATTGCGCTGAGCCGCACCGCGATCGGCGGACCGGTCGCGCTGCCGGGCGGCCGTGGCGGTCAGTTGTTCTTGCCCGGCGGTGGGATCGGCCGGGCGCAGGCTACCGCGCTCGCGCCCGCGTCCGGGCACTGCGGCAGGCTGTCGTGACTCATCAGAGCGTCCTGCCGGGTCAGCGCCGGGCCCGCCGACAAGGCCTCCACGATCGGCTTCGGCGCCGGCTTCGGCGTCTTCGGCATTCCGAGGACCTTGGCGGTGTCGGCATCCGGGATGCCGTACCGAATCCCGTTGTCGCCCACATAGAACAGCGGGCCGTTGCTCACCGCGCCCGGCTCCGCGCCGACCGACCGCACGAACTCCCCCGTGCCCGGGCGCAGATAGACGCCGTCGATCCGATCGCCGGCGCCGTCCGCGGTCGCCGGGACGACCGGCTCCGCATCCGCGGGCAGGGGCAGCGCGCGGCCGGCGAGCAGAGTGACCGTGGCGCGCGCGTCGTCGGCGGCACGGGTCCACGACAGACAGGCCACCGGATCGGCGTCGGGCGCGAGCACGGACGGAACCTGCTGCGGGAAATCGTCGATCGGCAGCCGGTGCAGAACCGGGATACCGACGATGCGGTCCGGCGGAACGGTCGAGATCTCGTTCATCCCTTGCGAATTCGCGTCGCGGATCAGGCCCGCGGCGAACGGCGTGACCCGTTGCACGCCGTCGGCGAGGACCACGTACAGCTCGTCGGCGTCCACGCCGTGTACTCGGATCACACCGCCGACCGGCACATCCGACAGCTTGCCCGGACCGGGCGTCCCGTGCCGGTCGATGTCCGGAACTGCCAGCGGCGGAACGGGTTCGGTGGCATCGAGCAGCGCACCGCCGATCGGCCGTGGACGCTGATCCCGCAAACCGAGGGAGCGGACCAGAACGGAATCGCCGGGATCGATCTCGGCACGCTTACCGTCGTAGACGAGGAAGGTCTTACCGCCGTGGGTGGCCAGCAGCGCCTGGTCCGCGCGCACCGGCACCGCGCGGGCGCCACCGGCCGGATTGTCCAGCGGCCCGGCGATCACCGTGGTGAGCGGGCCCGTCGCGGCCGCACCACCCGTCGCGGAAGGCAGCAGGTTGTCACACATCGTCCAGGTGGACCGCCGGGGATCGCCCGATCCGGGCAGGGCACCGGGCGCGCCGGGAATACCCAGTAGCGGACCGCGCGGCTGGGTCAGTTTGCTGTCCTTGACCGAGGCCGGCGAGGCGTCGGCGCCGGTGACGAGGCGCGCCGAGGCCAGATTGAGCACCGGATGCAAGGTTCCGTCCACGAGGACGTAGAGCGCACCGGAATCCTTGCCCATCACGATCTTCGAGTCACCCACGGAGCCCTGCGGGTGCAGGAAGGCCAGGATCGCCGCACCCGCCACGCCCAAAAGTCCCAGTACGGCGCCGATGACGAGCGAACGGAACTGGGTCCGCATGGGGTCGTGCAGCATCCGGACGTCGCGCCGCACGAGCGCGTGCTCGTAACGCTTGAGCAGGAACCGGTAACCGTTGACTTGGGCACGGGTCGTCAACTGCGCCGGCACAACCGCCTCCCGATACCCACTAGCTGATTCCGATGACCCGATTCGAGGGCGCGAACCGATTCCGCCCGCGCTTCGACAGACTAGCGAAGCCGAACGAGTTCGGTCCATTATGTGCGCATGAACTCCACCGCGCGCGGAGAAAAAGTCACACCGCCTCGAGACGATTCATCCGATGCTTCCGAATCGCGCTCGAACGCACCGCAATTGCGTTCGACGGAATTCTGGCTCTTCCACCTGCTCCCCCTGCGCCTGGTGCTTCCGGTGCTGGTCACGGCGGCCGTGGGCGCCTTCGTGGCAAGGGTTTTCACACCGCTGTGGTGGGTCCCGGTCGTTGTCGCCGCGGTGGTGGTGATCGTCGCGCTGGCGCCGATTCGAGGCACTTCTCTCGCGCAATCCCTGGCGCGCGGAATTACCTTTCGTTGGCAATTGTTTCGTAATCGTTCCACCGCCGTTCAACATTCGCCATTCAATGTTCCACTGACGGAAGGCGGAAGTTACGGAATGCGCTGGGACGGTGGCCGGCTCATCACCATGTTGCGGATCGACGCGCAGCCGCGAACGGTCACCCGGCTCAGCCCGAGCGGTCTGCTCGGCGACGATATGCTGCCGCTCGCCGAGATCGCGCGCTGTCTCGATCAGTTCGACATCCGGCTGGCCGCCATCGATGTGATCAGCACCGGATCACGCAGTGCCGGCACCGGTGCGGTGGCGCGCGCCTACGAGAGCATCCTCGGGCCGCTGCCGGCCGTGGCGCATCGGACGGTCTGGGTGGTCCTGCGGCTGGATCCGCTGGCCAACGCCGCCGCCGTGGATCGGCGCGGCGGCGGGGCGGAGGGGACCCTGCGCTCGGCGGTCGTGGCCACGCGGCGGGTGGCCAATCGGCTCGCCGCGCGCGGTCTGTCGGCGGTCGCGCTCTCGGCGACCGAGATGAATCAGGCGGTCGCCCAGTTGACCCTCGGCGCGACGCCGGAGGAATTCGAGGAGACGACGGACAGTCTGATCCACAACGGTTTTCACCACACCACCTACCGGATGACACCCGAGGCCCTGGGCTCTCGCGGCATCGCGGAGGTGTGGTCGACGCCGACGGTGACCTCCACGATCACCGTGCGGCTGCAGCGGGTGCCGGATGCCGGGCCCAGTACGGCCGCGACCACCGACACTTCGATCGCCGTGACGGCGACCGCACGCTTCGCGACCCGCGACGCGCCGTGCCGGGTGCGCTCCGCCGGACTGATTCCTTTGCCCGGAAAGCAGCGGCGCGCAATGCTTTTCAGCCTGCCGCTCGGCACCGGCGTGCCGGCGCTGCCGCTGGACAGCTACCTCGGACCGCCGGACGCCCTGGACCGGGTGCCGATGCCGATCGCCGGCTGCGGACAGCTCATCGGCGCCGACAACTCGGGCCAGGGTGTGGCGCTGCCGCTGGTGAGCCGGCACGTGCGCCGGGTCGAGGTCATCGGCTCCCCCCTGGTCGCCAAACAGGTGATCCTGCGCGCGATCGCGTTGGGCGCCAGTGTGGTGGTGCACACCAATCGGCACGACGAATGGCGGCCGATGGTCGGTTACGTCGATATGCCGCAGGCGCTCACGCTCGCCACCTGGTCGGCCGGTTCCCAGCAGGCCAGCTCGTATCGGTTCGCGACCATGGTGGTCTTCGACGGCATCGCGCCGAGCGGGCACCACTCCGACGCGACGGTGATGCTGCTGCGCCGGCCCGGGCAGGCAGCGGACGGATTCGAACCCGACGTCACCCTGATCGAGGATCCCGAGACGGCCAACCTGGTCACGGTGCGCACCGAGGCCGGGGAGACCCGGGTGTACATGGTGGCGACACCGGAGGAACTGCGCTACGTCGGCGCACATCCCGCCGTTCCGGCCTGACGCCGGCCGAGCCCGCCTCGGCGGTTCCGGCATGTGAAGCGGCTGCCCGCCGAACCCGGGCGACGACAGCGAAAGGCCCGCCCGATCTGGGACATCGGACGGGCCCTTCGTGGTGGAAACTGCGGTGCGGACTCAGCCGCCGAAGCCGTTGGCGACGACCTTGTCGGCGGCGGTCGCGTTGTTCATCGCCGCGGCGACGGCCTTGGACAGCGCCGACACCTTGCCCATGGCGGTGCTGGGGTCGCTGTCGCCGTTGATGTCGCCGAACTGCTGGTCCCACTTCTGCTTCGACTGCTGGAACGCCTCGAGACCGGCGTTGCCCTCCCACGCCTGGGCCAGCTTGGCCGCGCAGTCCTGCAGGTTGCTCGCCTCGGACTGCAGATCCTTGTGGAAGCCGTTCAGCAGGTCGGAGAGCTCCTGGAGAACTGTTCTTTCGTAAAGCATGTCGCTACCTTTCGTACGTGTGCGGTGGAACGGTTGTGCTGGATTCGCCTCAGACGCCGAGGTTGGTCAGACCGCCGGTCTGCGAGATGAGCTGACGGAACTCGTTCTCGTTCTCGCTCTCCAGGCCGGTGTAGGTCTTGTTACCGTGGCCGACCTCCTCGGTCATCTCGTTGAGGATCTGGTTCAGCTTGGCCGCTTCCTCGTCCCAGTCCTGGGCGGCCTTGTTGCACGCCGAGAACGCGTCGCCCTGCCAGCCGCGCTTGGCGGAGTCGACCGCCTCGGTCACGCGGGCGATGGTGGCGCGGATGCGATCGACCGAGTTGGCCATATCGGTCTGCGCCTGCGAAGTACTCGCTGCATCGTTACTGATTTGCTGTCCGGCCATCGTCAGGCCCCTCTCTGTGTTTTCCGGTAATGCGGGTGGTCGGTACTACAGGTGGTCACTGGCACGGGATCTCGCGAGCTAGGGCATCCACCTTCCCCCGGGCAAGGTGCCGATCAGCGCCGTAATCGCCTGTGCGACGCGGTGATCGGATCCCGGCGTGAAGGTGGTCCACATCCGCTGGTCGGATGCGATGCCCGGGCTGGCCGCGATCCGGCCCCGGGCGGTGTCGTACACCACCGCGGCGCCGGAGGATCGGGTGGTGATGCCGTCGGCGTGGAGGTAGGCGACGATCTCGGCGTGCGCGTGGCACTGCGAGAGCGCCATGCCGAATTCGATCGCCGCGCGTTCCGCCACGTCCAGTCCGTACAGGGCTTCGGCGAATTCCGTTGCCGCCGTGGCAGTGTCCAGTCGCTGCGCCAGCTCGTCGGTGGGGGCGCTGAAGCTCGCGATATCCGCGGGTTCGGCGGGACCGAGGACCTCCAGCACGGGACGGGCCAGTGCCGCACCGTCGTCGTCCGCCCAGATGGTGCGGACGTCGATCCGGTCGCCGGTGCGGACGGCGACCGCGTGCCCGGCGCCGCGCCGCACCACCGACACTCGATGCACCCCGGCCACGGTGACGATCCGCGCCGCGAGTTCGGACTCGGGCCGGGCCAGAATCGACAGGGCCGCACCGAGTTCCGACTCGACGTCGTCGTAGCGGTCCACGAGCCCAGCGCCGCGCAACCCGCGCAGCGCCTCGGCTCGCGCCGCGGTGAAGGCGTCGATCGAGTCCTGTCGTGGTCCGACCTCCAGCACCAGCGGCAACGTCTGCACGCCGAGCAGTTCGGCGACGGCCAGGACGGCGTCGTTGGTCAGGGTCGCCATAACACTCCTTACGCGGGACTCGCGGTTCCGGACGCGGGCGGCGTCTCGACGCCACCGAGAACCGCTGGGGCGGCGGCCAATCCGGCGTCGATCTCGAATTCGCCGACGGCGGGTGCGTCCGCCGCCCCCGCCCGGGCGACGCGTTCCTCCTCGGACTGCGCGGCGGCGGGGCCGGCCGCGGCGGGAACCGCTTGGCCGGTGGCCGTCCCGGTCTGCGCGGGCGAGGCCTGCAGCGCGGTGAATTCGGTGGACCGCGCCACCTGGGCGACGGTCTGGACACGGGTGCCGGTGAGGGTGCGCGGCATATCGAAGGCGGCCAGGTTCGGCATGGCGGGCATCCCGGGAACGGCGGGCATCGCGGATGCCGATTCGGCGGCCACCGCGGCGGCCGCCTGCTCCCCCGCCAGGGCGTCGCCCGTGGCCAGCACCGGCGGCTCGATCTGCTGCCACGGCATCGCGAGCGGTTCGGTGGCGGCCTCGTAGGTGCGCATCACCCGGGCCGCGCCGGCCTTGGCCACGTCCTGATCGGCGCTGATATCGGCGGCGGCGCCGACCAGCGGCGCGCCCATCGCGGCCCCGATGGCCTGCACCGTGTGCATCGCCTGTTCCAGCGCCGCGATCTCCGCGATATGCGGCATCGCCAGCCGGGCCACCTCGTACGCCGCGGCCTGTTCGGCGGCGTGGGCGGCGTTGCGGCCGGCGGCCGTCGCGGCGTCGAGCAGCCAATCCCGCATCCGCGCAATGCGTTCCAGCACTTCGTCACTGCGGTCGGACTGCCAGTGCCCGCGGATCTCGGCGACGATCCGGTCGTAATCCACCACGGCGGCACCGAAGTTCGCGGCCAGCCGCCCCCAGGCCGAAGCGGCCTCGGCTATCGGCACCGATCCCGGGCCGGTCGTCAGTTCGCGTGCCAGCCGCTCGGTCGGCCTGGCTTCCCAGACCACCCCGGTGAAGCCGTCACCCGGTGGTTCGACCATGTCGTCGCGCCCCGATCAGGCCGTGGCGCCGAGGTCGGCGGCGTTGTCGCTGTCCATTCGGGACAGCCCGCGCGACTGCGCCCGCAGGGTGGCGGCCAGTTTGCGCAGCTCCTGCACGCCGAGGTTGCCCGACGAGTCGAACGACGCGCCGACCTCGGTCAGGGTCGTCGCCGCGCGCAGCGACACCTCGTCGATACCGGGAGCCGCCACCGACAGCGCCGGGGTGTCGGCCCGCAGGCCCGCCTCCAGACGGTCGGCGAGTGCGTCGAGATCGGCGGCGGTGCGCGCCGCGACTACGGGATCGAATTCCATCGCGAACTCCTAGAGGGTGAGAGCTTTGTCCGGCGGCTCGGTGTCCGGTGTGGTGGTGACCGCGTCGGCGGCGCCGACCACGGGGAGGGAGACTCCGGCGATATCGCCCACGACGTCGTTACCGTGCGCGGCCGTGACGAGCTGTCCGCGCACCGCGTCGCTCGCGCTGCTGGAATCCGAAGCGGCGCGGGCCATTCCGGCCGCGCCGGCGCCCGGCGTCATCGGCATCATGCCCGGGCTACCCGCCGTACCGGACGAGGCGATCGCGGATTCGGTGCTCGCGGTGACGGCCGCCTCCGTCATGATCGACGGGGTGCGCGCGGCCTGCAGGGATGAGGACATCTCGGGTGGCCCGGCGGCCGGTGCGCCGACGCCACCGGGTGCGCCGGCTCCGGATCCGGTTCCGGCGGCCGCCGGAGTTCCGCCCGCCGCCGGAACCGGGGCCGCGATCGGTTTCGCGGCGCGGCCGGTGACGCCCGTGGCCGCCTGCGCGCCCGCGCCGCCGACGGCCGACAACGACTGCACCATCTGCAGCGCCTGCGAAACGTATTGCGTCGCATTGCCCGCCGCGCTACTCGAGCTCGACGCGTTGGTCGCGAGCGACATACCGGACGGTGTGGCGCTGAGCCGGGACGTGGTGCCGGCCACGGACTTCAGCGAAGCCTGCGGCACCGCGACCCGCTGCGCGGCGACATTCGACACCCCGTGCGGCACATTGGTGATCTTGACCTTCTGGCCGGTGTGCGCCATCTTCGCGCTGTGCGCGGTCAGCTCGACCCGCGTCTTGGTGACCACGGCGAGCGCCTCGGCCAGTGTCTGCGCCGACATCGCCAGCACGAACACCTGCCCCGGCGGGGTCACGATGAACG
>Ga0164242_10009396_pt1 | contig 10554 bp, 3 predicted proteins | sample OricomgcompostMG_FD_108783 | JGI IMG/M metagenome (GOLD analysis project Ga0164242, IMG submission 108783) | Miracle-Growth compost microbial communities from Emeryville, California, USA - Original compost - Miracle growth compost (MG) ... | reverse complement strand
CATATTCTATACAGTACTTTATATTGACGATTTTTTTTTAACAGATCGCCATAGCCATATCTCATGAACTTGCGTGATCCAAGACTTAGATTTAACAAGCCTGATGTTTTTTTCGTAATAGGGGGTGCTTTTTCAAGTTCTCGGATGTCTGCCTGTTGATATGGCATTCCCATATGTTCCGCCCAGTATTTTGGGGAGAGAACAACCGGCATGCCCGTTGCTACTGCGACATCGATAAGTGTTGGGTCTGTGCCTTTAGCATGCATATCTATTTCTACCTGTCTGCCGCATGTCTTTACGCCTTCAAATACAGTCTTCCAGAAATCATAGCTCCCCTCTTTAACTCCACTCTCTCCATGGACTCTGAAAGTTATACCACTAATGGCGGGACATGCTTTTAAAAGTTCCTTCACAGCGTCTCGACAATAAAGGGCATGGTTTTCGGATGTCAAGCCTCTAATTGTATAATTAGCATCAGGACTATTAAGCCATTTGTAGCCATGCATCCAGATACCCAACTGGAATTGCAGGCCCCGTTTAACAGTTTGCTCACTAATGAATTTTAGCATTTCTAGATTCCTGTCACGTTCGGCGTCTTGTAGTTCGGGCACGTATACATGATATCCCGGAACAGATAGTAGAAATGGATAGGCAAAAAGGAAGTATGCGTCCCTCACATTGTGGAGGTGGTCATATCCGATTCCGAGGCTTAGATTAAAGCGATTAAATCGATGGGTTGCCAGCATTGTGAGATAATGAGGCCACATCTCTTTGTCGTTGTACCACGGTTTGTCTGCAACCTCACTGACAAAAAGCCGGTTGATGCTTCGAATTCTATTGGCAGGCCTTTCGATAATTGATTTTTCCAAGTCTAATGATGCCAGAGGATTATCAGCATATTCTACGCGGTCTGCCAGTTCAAGTATTGCATAAATAATGCCTCGGATATCATGACCACATGCCAATAAGACATGTTGACTGGCTGAGTTTACCGGGACTAAGCCTAAGGATTCCCGTACTGAGGGGATCTCTTCATTAGCTGCCTTGAGGAGGCGGTTAGAGAAGGGAGAAATCAGACTTGCTATAACAATGCACAGGTCTCCGGATGGTGCTTGAGATAGTTGCTCATACATTTCGACAATAAAGCCTCGGCTTGTTAGCCTCTCTTTTAATTCATTTATGGCCCAGCGTACTGGAGACGACGTGGCAATCTGGTCCTGATTATCTGTGACAATCGAAACCTTTTTTGATTTGAGTAAAATTAAACCTGAGGAAGACAGTCCGACAGTTGTAATTCCTATAAGTTTCAAGAAATGGCCCCGACTGATCTTGTGTCTATTGATTTTGGTCTGAGTTGGCATGGAGCTGATTATTTTAAATTTTGCTTTGGTTAACGTATAGTTCTAACGTGGTGAGAAGTAGCCTGATGAAATTGGCGGATAATTATCTGATTAGGTGGACAAATACATAGGGTGTTTCTTTGTTTAAATCCGGGTATATTCTGCCATTGCCGTTATTGTCCATCACTTCGAAAAAATACATAAAATCCCATTTGGGATCAATCTGATTTGCCGGGACGGTCGCTTGATAGGTGTCTTTTTCACCGGCTGGAAGCATTTTCAAGGTCTGATAAGGCAGGTGCTGCTTCACACTTCGATAGCGTAGATGCACCCATTTAATACCTGCGGGGGCGTGTACCTTTATAGTGAGTTTAAGAGGCGTTCCGACCGCCAAACTGGTAATGGGGTGATGGGTGACCTGAAATAATTCGTCGTAGGTTACATTAGGCGCAGGTTTATAATGAGGAGAGGCGATTACAGTTCCTTCGGCTTTGAAGTTTTGTCTTTTTTGCTCTAGCTGGGTAAGGCCGTTTTCCAGGGAATCAAGTTCATCGTGCCAATTTCCACAGAGTTGAGCTACGCAAACGCCCATTTTTAAATTATCGGTATAAAAACTATCTGAGACAACGACAATTTGATTCCAAGCTGCAATTGCTTTTTTTTCGTAATTAATGGCATCATCAAGCACAGATACGTCGTTGGTACGTTTAAATAAGCAGTAGCTAACCGCCGCGGGAATCCTCCAGGAGTGATAGAGCGCGAGGTTAGACAGGATTTTTAAGTCCGCAACTGTAGAGGTAAACTCTTTGTTTTTATTATTCCCTATGACCGTTTCAGCCTGATCGATTAAACTGTTCACATTTTCCGATGTTTGTTTGAACCATAGGCTATTGGTTGAGGGAAGCATTTTTGCTGTTTCTCCTTTTGTTATGAGTAATTGGGCTGCTTCATCGAAATTTGCGAATTGCATGATGTCACTCCCCTCGTTCTTTGCATACCTTGGTAAACTGCCGAGGCGCTGTTTTTCCGCCCAACCGCGTGTCATAGGGAAAAGTCTGTAAGGATATACAGACGATATGATTCGTGGCAGGATCCAGCTGGCTTGGTGGAGGGCTCGTTCGACAAAGGGAGCGGCTTGTTTTCCAAAACGCCGTTCAAATTCCTTTTGCCATACCTCAGGGGAGGTGTCTGGATTATAACCTATCCGGCCAAAAACCTGGAAAAAATGCCAATATCGCTCAAATTCCCAGTGGTAATATCTATAGGGTGCTTTTAATAATTCAAATGGTTTTTCATCTTGAGGCTGGGCTTCCATCTTAGTTGCAAGCGGCTCGTTTACTTCATAGCCGTCGCCATTATATAGATGGGTACTTTTGGCAAAACGACGTACATATTCTGGATCGCCCCATAAGAGTACCCGTGCTGTGCCACCGTTCCAAAGTCGCCAATGAACTTTATATCTCTGTGGATAGATTAGCAGGTCGGCATAGCTGTGACGGCGGTACGACTTTTCGGGATTGATTTGCGTAGGATGAAAGGGCATTCCCATTTGCTCCATCCAATATTTGGTATCTATTCTGAATTTTACGCCGGTATTCAAGGCATTTTGAATTATTGAGTTGGGTAGTTCCTTTGCGCGCAGATCGAGGCGTAACGTAGGGGCGTTTTTTTTCATCATCTTGAAGATCGACGACCAAAAACCCGCCTCTTCATCTTTCTTTAGACCACTTTCACCATGCATGCGAAATTGTATTGCATCGAGTTTGGGAACGACTTTGATGAATTTTGCCAGGGCAGCCTTGGTATAGGCAGTGAGATTGTCGGCGGTTACCCCCCAAACCAGACCGGGCTCAGGTTGGTCCGGTTTGGCTTTTGTTCCTGGAATTCCACCACCCTGCACGCCGCCACGATAGATATGATCCCATATGCCTACGGTAAAGTCGATACCCCGATCATGGCACATCCTTATCAGCCGGTTTAACGCATTAAGATTACGTTGTTGCTCTTGCGATGTCAGGCCCACCATTCGGACACCAGGAAAACCCTCTACATCGAAGAAATATGGATAACAAGGTGCCAGAAAGCCTCCGTTCTCGTAGCCGAAAACTAATACAAGCATGTCGAACCTGTCTTTTGCCAACATATCAAGGTATTGTGCCCAGTAGGCGGTATCGTAGAACCTACTTTCCCAGTATGCCCTGTTCATGGTATAGATTGATACCGCCCGTTCCGGAACATCTGGCTTCTCAGTGTTTACTTTTACTTCGCTCATCGGTGATCCGGGATCCTTGTTCCAGCCTATGCGATTGGCTACTTCTAATAGCCCGTACATAAGTCCTCGGTCATCGAAGCCACTAATAACCCAAGCCGGTTTCTTTTGGAAGGTTGTTTTCCAGATGGTTAATGCTTCTGGAACGTTAGGCACGGTTCGGTTATCATTTTTTAACAATTGGGCTGCTGTTCCTTCTCCCGAAGAAAGGCCTAGGACAAGAATTGTTTTCCCACGGGCTTTATTAACTGACGCAATTTTTTCGAAGGGTATTTTTTTTGCCGTTAAAGCATCTGTTAGTGCGGTTAGCCCATGTAAACTGGCGGCACCGAGTGTTTTATCGGTAACAATCGAAAATACCGGATTTTTGTTGTCTGTACAAGAATTGAAAGTTACTATGAATAGTAGTATTGTAAGACTGAAGATAACGTGTTTTCTAATATCAAGTAGTTGTCCCATAATATATCGTTTCTCTTATTGTGCGTACATCAATAATGGATGTTTTCAATTTTTACTGCTTAGTTTTGTGATTTGGTTAACTATGAAGCTTTATTTACAGGCAGTTGAACACTTCCTATTGGATTTATCAACAGATATAACACAACGGCATTGATGCTCCTTATTTTATCCAGCGCCGGAATGGAATTTTGTTTACTGTTCAGACTCTATCCGCAGGTTTTGGAGTATTTTACAAATTTATTCAGCCCGGGTCCTTTTCTGAGTAATCAATAACCTGGATTTTGTGGGAATACTGCTGGATCATTGACTACTTCTATCTGCTTCTGCGGAATAGGGAATACGGTCATGTACGGTTTCATTCCATGAGTTTGCATCGTGCTATAGGCACGCCCAGTGCGTACTAAATCAAACCATCTTTTTCCTTCCAAATATAGTTCAAGTCTGCGTTCCAGATATATTTTCTCTCGTGTTTCCGATTGTGAAAGACCTGAATATGGGTCTAGCCCGGCTCTTTGATGAACCTTATTTAAGTATGTAAGGGCCTCAGTGGTTTTAGCGTTTTCGTTTAAGGCTTCAGCGTACATCAATAGAACGTCAGCATAGCGGATTACTTTCCAATTTGCCTTACTGTCATTTTCGATTGTTAATGACGTCATATATTTTTTTGTGAATGACGGAGCTCCACCCGATTCCATCGGGATAAAATTGCCGTTTTCATCAGTCACTCCATTTGCTGCCGTAATGTCTTTGCGAAGATCTCCCGGAGAAAACGCGTCAAATAATTGTTGTTCCGGGGAACCTGCAGAGCGGGAATTGATGACTTTAATCCCATATATTCTCTGTAATTGGGTAACTACACCAATCCCGGCAGTCTGATTTTCCATCATGAAATCACTGGTGAATTCACTACCGAGTCCCAATCCTCCATCAATGTATTCAATATCGAAGATATATTCACTCTGATGTTCGTCTTTATAAGCAAATAGATCATTATAATTTGGCAAAAGAGTGTATCCCATTGTTGTAACCTTTTTTAATTCTGATTCTGCATTGGCAAAATCATGCCGTGTCAGATATACCTCTCCCAACAGGGCAGTAGCAGCGCCCTTGGTGGCTCTTCCCACATCCGGACCGGTGTATGTTGAGGGTAGATTATTTTCAGCGTCGATCAGATCCTTTATGATTACGCTGTTATATATGGTATCTACTTTGTCTCGTCCTTTTTTTGAAGCTTCGTCGATAGTTATTGGCTCGGTAATGAGGGGAACATCTCCAAAAATTCTGACTAGATCAAAGTAGGCTAACGCCCTGATAAACTCCGCTTCTGCTATATATTGATTTTTATTTTGGATGACGGAAACATCCATGTCCTTGATGTTTAATAACAGCAAGTTGGTACTGTAAATCACCTTGTAAAATCCCAACCAGGTATTTTCCAATACAGCGTCATTCACATCGATAACAAAGTCATCTACACGATTCAGATTTGGATTAACTGGCGAGTAATTTCCACAGTCATCTGCCCTTAAATCTCCAAATTGCCAGAAATCTTCATATGGATCTTGTAGCAAATGATAACATCCAATCAGCGCATCATGGAAATTTTTATCGGTTTTATATAAGACATCCGTAGTGACAGTCGATACAGGCTGAACCTCGATAAAATTCTTGCTACACGAACTCATCAATACGGCTGTCAGTATTATCATACTAATTATATTTTTCATGATTGTATTCATTTATATCGATGATTAAAATGTTACATTTATCCCAATTCTATAGCTTTTTGCCAGCGGATAGTCGTTATTATCAAGTCCGGGGGTCAAGGCATTATCGCTGTCACTGACATCTGGGTTGAAGCCGACATTCTTTGTAATAACGAAAGGATTGCTTGAGTTTAGATATATCCGAAGTGAACGCAGCCTAAGCTTTTCAGAAATCCTGGTTGGGATCATATAACTGAGGGATATATTATTAATTCGGAGGTAAGACCCTGCATCTAGATATCGTTGGCTAATCTCACGAATGCCTCCTGTGGGCTCATCGTTGGGCCGCGGGGAATCACCAGGATCGTCTTCGGATTTCCAGAAATTGTTCTCCAAGGCTAATTGGTTTACCCGAAATTCGCTGCGCAAGGAGACTTGTTTTGCTTGACTGAATACCTTATTCCCTTGAAGGCCTTGGAGGCTGATGCTTAGGCTTAAGTTTTTATAGGTGAATCTATTCGTCATGCCATAATAGAAATTTGGATAGGGCGAACCGATGATTGTTCTATCATAGCTGTCTATTTTACCGTCTGGCTTACCGTCTGGACCACTGAGATCTTTAAACCGGATGTCTCCCAGATGGCTTCCCAGCGCAGAACCGGGAGCATAAATGGGACCCGCATCTAATTCTTTTTGAGTTTTAAAGTAGCCATCTGTCAACAGCCCATAAAACATTCCTATAGGCTTTCCTATCTCAGTTATATTATAACTGTTAATGATTGGATCGCCTTTTGGCCCCAGTTTGACAACCTTATTCCGATAGGTGGACAGATTAATATCGGTTGTCCATTCGAAATTTTTATTGAGATTTACTGAGTGGACTACGAATTCCCATCCGGTATTTTTTACTTCTCCTATGTTTTCTAATGAGGTGTTGAATCCGGTGATGTCAGGAATATTCACATTGAGTAGCAGATCCGTATTTCTCGATTGAAAATAGTCTGCAGTAAAACCTAGTCGTCCGCCAAAGAAACTTGCATCAATACCTTCGTTGAGGGATTTTTGTTTTTCCCACGTTAGGGAGGGATTGGGAAGGCGATCTACTGTATAACCCGCAACTGGGCTATTGGATAGCGGATAATTCACGTTGTTAATAGTGGCAAGGTGTTCATAGTTGCCAATATTATCATTGCCTGTTTCTCCATAGCTCAGTCTTAGTTTAAGTTCACTAAGAAAGCTAACGTCTTTAAGAAAATTTTCTTCTGATAGTCGCCAAGCGATGGCTGCGGACGGGAAAATTCCGTATTTGTGTTCCTCCCCAAATCGTGAAGAGCCATCTGTTCGAATTGAGGCCGTTATGTAGTATTTGCTGTTGTAGTCGTAATTGACCCTGGCGAGATAAGAAACCAATGACCATTCATCTATGTCAGAAGATCCGGCAGTTATCAGTCCTCCTGTTGCACTGAGGGTTGGTACGAGGTTATTGGGAAATTTGTCGCTGGATAGTGAATTGGTTTGGTCCTTTTCTTTCTGGACAGTGAATCCAGCTAAGCCTGTTATATGATGTTTTCCAAAATTGTTTTCATAATTTAGTGTGTATTCGGTTAGCCAGTTATAGTCCATAGATGTCATGTCCTGTCCTTCGGCCACCGTATTTAATAGAGATGGAAGTTGTGGAACAAATTGCATATTTCTGCTGCTGGACAGATCCCCTCCCAATAGAATTTTTAGGCTTAACTTGTCTAAGATGTTGTAATTAATATTAATGTTTCCAATAATCCGCATTTGTGGTTGGTTGGTAATTATTTCGTTTGCGAGCGCTAGAGGGTTTGGGAAATCTCCTACTTCAGGAAGTCCTCTAAAGATGAAATAATCACCATTTTCATCTAACAGTGGGTTGTATGGATTAATACTTGCAGCATTTCCTAGAATGCTTGTCCCATATCCCGTACCATTGGGATTTGGCCCCCATTGCCTTGTAAATGTTGGATTTATATTCATGCTAATATGGAGCCTATTCGTTAGTTTTGAATCGAAATTGGCGCGGACTGAATACCGGTCAAAGCCTGTATTTACTATGATTCCTTCTTGATTTAGATATTCGCCACTTAGCGAATATTGGAAGTTTTCAGAACCACCTGAGACCCTCAATTGTATTTGCTTTTCTGGAGCTCTTTGCATTACTGCCCTAACAGCATCAACATCAGTTTTGTTTTTTCCCGACAATACATCCAATACTGTTTGTGGCATCGGGAAGTCCCACGAGGTCTCTGGTCCTGAAATATCATTTCCGAGATCAAGGTTTCTGTTCTTTACAGCATAATATGCCCATTCGGCCTGTTCTTTCGCGTTCATGTAATGGGGTGTTCGGGATACTTCTTGAAATCCGTAATAGGCATCCAAGGAAATTGTAGGTTTGCCTGAGTTCCCCCTTTTGGTATTAATTATAATTACTCCATTGGATCCGCGCGAACCATAAATAGCCGTTGCGGATGCGTCTTTCAGAATATCCATGCTCGCAATATCATCAGGATTTAATGTTTCTATGTTGGAAGTGGGAAATCCGTCGATGACATAAAGGGGATCTCCACCTGCCGAAATGCTGCCGATTCCCCTGATCCTGATTTGGGGTGCGGCACCCGGCGCGCCCGAGACGGGTTTGACTTGGACACCTGCAACTTTTCCTAATAGGGCCTGATCGACACGCGTTACTGACAAGTTCTTGATATCGCTACTATTGATAGACGCGATGGAACCTGTTAGATCTTTCTTTTTCTGTGTTCCATATCCCACTACTACTACCTGATCCAGACCGGTCGTTGAAGAGGACAATAAGACGGTGACAGTTGATCGTCCATTCAATGCAATTTCCTTTTTGTCGTAGCCCAAGTAAGAGACGACTAATATTGCATCTTCCGAGGTTGATAGGCTAAACTGGCCATGAGCGTCTGTAACTGTTCCGAGAGTGCTGCCTTTTACCTGTATAGTCACGCCCACTAATGCATGCCCACTCGCGGAATCCCTTACGGTCCCTTTAATAGGTGGTAGCACAGCCGGTAGTGATTGAACAATATTTTGATGAACTTTTTTCTTAACTACAATGGTTGTTCCAACCATGGCATAAGTCAGCGGCTGATCCTTGAAACATTGGTCTAGAACCTTTCGCACCGGAACATTCCTGACATTTAAGTCTACAGGTTTTGCGGACCGTATAAATTCAGTCTTATAAAAGAATTGGTAGTTAGTCTGTTGTCTAATCTCTTTAAATACTTTGACGATTGAGATGTTTTTACCTGAAATTGTAACATACTGGGCATCAGATGGTTTTGCGCTTACCTGCAAGCCCGTTGCGATGGATAGAATAATGAAGAGTTTCATTATTAGCAGGTTTTTTAATGAAGATAGACGGGCTATATGATTGCCATATCTAGAAATAATAGCAAATTGCATATATTTGCAATGTTTGAGTTTAGTCATAATTAATCATTTTAACGGATGAGGTAATATGCGGTAACTCAGATTCGCCGTTCCGAGTACCAGTCGGGACGGTTTTTTCTGGTGTTATGAATGGGTTATGGAGCTCTCAATGATTTCATCGTTATGAAGTTTATATGATTATCCCCTGAATATTATGTGATGATAGAATATAAAAATGATTTGGCCCGCCGTTGCCGGACGGTTTAATTGCCATGTTTTTGAATCCTTAGTTTGTACTGAACGTCTTTTTTGTCCTATTTTTATTCATTATTCATTTGATTCATTGAAGAGATGTGTAAAATCGACATATTCATAAACTTTAAATTGTAAAATTAGCATCTCTTTTTATTGCTGTTAAGGCGATAGTTATTTCATTAATCGATTTGATAACCCAGCGTCTATTACTCAAGAGGAGTCCTGTTGAGAATAGTTTTATAACTGTGTTATTGACGCGTTATGTCACAGGACCAAATACCTTCTATAAATATGGATGTCTATGCTGTTAACGTCCATCGTCATATTTAAACGCTATTTTCGCCCCGGTTATTCCATGCAACTTATTACCGCTAGAAAGAACCCTAGACTATCTATTGTGATATTAATGTTTCATTTTTAAAGGCACCAGAGAATGAGGTGCTCCTACCATCTTTAAGGGACATCTGCATTATTCCAGTGCTTTATTTTCGAAATAGATGTCTATATTACAAGAATATTTCTGCCGTCTATTTTGAATCGGACCCCGCTTAATTCGAGCACCTTCAATACTTCTGAAAGATTAGTATTCCGGCTGATTATACCCGTATAGTGGCCGGTAGGGATATCGCCTTGATAGGTAACTTTTATGTCGTACCACCTGGCAATTTTTCGCATGATACTGGCCATATCTTCGTCATCAAAGTGAAATAGTCCATTTTTCCATGCCGTAACCTCGTCCATATCGGCGCTTGTTATGATAATCTTATTTGTTCTGTCGTTTATATTTGCTTGTTGTCCAGGTCGTAGTATCTTGCTGTCACTCCCTTTAACTATTCTCACCGCCCCTTCGACCAATGTCGTTCTCATGGAAGATTCATCCTTATATGCATTGATGTTGAAATGTGTCCCTAGTACTTCCACTGTCATATTATCTTCAGTCTTTTCGGTAGTAAGTACTTCTACATAAAATGGACTTTCTTTATTTTGGGCTATTTCAAAATAGCCCTCTCCCGTTAATTCTACCTTTCGTTGTTTCCCAGAAAATGTGGTAGGGAACTTTAAAGAAGAAGCTGCGTTGAGCCATACCTTGCTTCCATCCGGCAGTGTG
>Ga0164242_10009395_pt1 | contig 10555 bp, 6 predicted proteins | sample OricomgcompostMG_FD_108783 | JGI IMG/M metagenome (GOLD analysis project Ga0164242, IMG submission 108783) | Miracle-Growth compost microbial communities from Emeryville, California, USA - Original compost - Miracle growth compost (MG) ... | reverse complement strand
CCGATCTTCTCGGTGGCCGACTACGGCATCGTCGGCGACCTGTTCGAGATCGTCCCGCAACTGGGGGACGCATTGCAGGAGGCGTCGGAACAAGCGCTTGCCTGATCCCGTGCTTGCGCTTGTAATGACACGTTATAATAAGTTGCGCGTAAACAACCAGCTCAACACACCATGCCGACGTCCATCAGCCTTGCCCTGCTTTCCATTGCCATAGGCGCGCTGGTCGGGGCGGCCGGACTCGGCGGCTTCTTCATGCCGCCGGCCCTGACGCTGCTGATGGATGTCTCGCTCCATCAGGGCATGGCCACCTCGCTGTTCACCTTCATTTTCACCGGTATCGCCGGCACGCTCTATTTCCAGCGGAAGGGCAGCATCGACTGGGCGCTGGTCGTCCCGCTCTGCACCGGCGCCGCGCTGACTGCCTATGCCGGCGCCTATGTCGGACATGGGCTCGACACGGCGCTGCTGTCGCTGGTGCTGGCCGCGGTAATCCTGGCTGCCGGCGTTTACACGCTGACTGCCGGCAGCCGTCGCCGCGCGCTGTGCGTGCCGGCCGGTGCCCGTGCGCAATGGCTGACTCTGGCCGCAGTGGGCGCGGTCACCGGATTTCTGTCCGGACTGACCGGCATCGGCGGTTCGGTGCTGTCGGTGCCGCTGATGGTGCTGTGCGACTTTCCGGTATTGACTGCGATCGGCGTCGGCCAGGTGCTACAGATCGTCAATGCCTTGTCCGGCAGCGCGGCCAATCTGCGCTACGGCAGCGTCGATTTCGGACTGGCGGCCTTCATCGCGGCGTTTGAAATGCTGGGCGTGCTGCTGGGCGCCTTCATCATCCATCGTATCGAGATGGCGCTGGTCAAACGCGTAGTCGGCGGCCTGTGCGTGCTGGCCGGGTTCACCTTCCTGCTGCGTACGCTCTAAGCACTCCGCAAGCGCGCCGGTCGCGCCCGGCCGTTGGTCGCGCTGATTTCTGCTGCGTGTCGTCGTGACCGGCGGCAACGCTTGAACCTGCCGGCTCGGGATCGCTCCAAGCGCCTGACGTTTTCCCATGTTGCCGCGGGGACGGCAATTCGATGCGCCCGACCTGCTGCTGACGCACGGCCGGCTCGCGCTCGGATCGGTGCCGGTCTCGCATGCTTATCCAACATCATTTATTCCTCGCGACAACAAAAACGTATAAAATTGACTTTTGAGTCATTAACTTTACGGCCTGCGTCGGGAGCATAAAAACGATGTCGCGCTTTCCCATCTACAAGAACAATTTCCTCTGGAGCTCCCGTATCGGGCTGGCGCGGCGCCGAGTGCTTGCCGGCGTCGCCTGCATCGCGCTGGCCGGCTGTGCGGTGGGGCCAGACTTCAAGGCGCCCGAGCTGCCTGCCGCGGCCCGCTCCGGCTCGTACACCGCCACACCGCTGGCGGGACAGACGGCGGCATCCACCGGCCTGGCCGGCGCTGCCCAGCGTTTCGCCAGCGCGCAGGACATTCCCGCCGAATGGTGGAAGGTGTTCCATTCCGATCCCCTCGATCAGCTGATCCGCCAGGCGCTGCAGCAGAATCCGACGCTGGCTTCCGCCCAGGCGGCGCTGCGTGAAGCACAGGAAAACTACAATGCCGAGGCCGGTTCGCTGCGCTATCCGAATGTCGGCGCGCAGCTCGGCGCGACCCGCGAGCATGCGTCCGAGCTGACCGTCGGCAAGCCGGGCGGCGCGGTGTTCAACCTGTACAACGCATCGGTCAACGTCGGCTATACCGTCGACGTGTTCGGCGCCGCGCGCCGTACGCTGGAGGGCGCACGGGCGGCAGTCGAGTTCCAGCGTTACCAACTCGAAGCCGCCTACCTGGCTTTGACCGCAAACGTGGTGACGACCGCGATCCGCGAAGCCTCGCTGCGCGCGCAGCTGCAGGCGACCCGGCAGGTGCTGGACGCGCAGCGGCAGCAATTGAACCTGACCGAACGGCAGTTCTCGCTGGGCGCGATCCCGCGCACCGCGGTGCTGACCCAGCGCAGCCAGGTCGCGCAGACCGCGGCCACGTTGCCGGGCCTGCAAAAGGCGCTGGCGCAGGCGCGCCATCAGCTGGCGGTCTACGCCGGACGGCTGCCGAGCGAAGGCGGCCTGCCGGAATTCACGCTCGACAGCCTCAGCCTGCCGCATGAACTGCCCCTGACCTTGCCGTCGACTCTGGCGCGCCAGCGGCCGGATGTGCGCGCCAGCGAGGCGCTGCTGCACGAAGCCAGCGCGCAGGTCGGGGTGGCGACCGCCAACCAGTATCCGCAATTCAGTCTCAGCGCCAGTTACGGTTCGTCCAGCCTGGAAGCAGGCAATCTGTTCGGCGGCGGCACCAGCATCTGGAGCCTGGCGGCCAACCTTACCGCGCCCCTCTTCAATGGCGGCGCATTGAGCGCGAAGCGGCGTGCCGCGGTCGCCGCTTACGACCAGGCCGCCGCCCAGTACCGGACCACGCTGCTGACCGCGTTCCAGAACGTCGCCGACAGCTTGCGCGCGCTGGAGTTCGACGCCGACGCGCTGAAGGCGCAGACCGAGGTCGAGCTTGCGGCGCGGCAGTCGCTGCAGCTCACCACCGACCAGTATCGGCTCGGCGCCGTCAGCTACCTGGCATTGCTCGATGCACAGCGCAGCTATCAGCAGGCGCTGATCGCGCTGGTGCAGGCGCAGGCGGCGCGCTATTCGGATACGGCGGCGCTGTTCCAGGCGCTCGGCGGCGGCTGGTGGAACCGCGCGGCCAAGCCGGACACAGCGCTGGCTGCCGACAGCGGCACGACGCACTGATTGCTGTCGCGGCGCATGCCGGCCCCGTGTCGCACGACTGGCGCCGCCGGGACAGGCAGGAATAGAACTGCAACTTCATTGGATATTGAAACGTAGGGAGAACGAGCCGTGACCAAACGCATGCTCATCATGGTGGGGGGAGTGATTCTGCTGGTTGCCTTGCTGGCGCTGGGCAAATTCATCCAGATCAGGCACTTGATCGCGAGCATCCCGAAGCCGGGGCCGCAAACGGTCACCGCGACCAAGGTCGGCATGCTCGAATGGCAGCCGCAGCAGAGTGCGGTCGGCACGCTGGTCGCGGTGCGCGGCGTCGACGTCACCACCGAGATCGCCGGCATGGTGCGCTCGGTCGAATTCAAGTCGGGCCAGGATGTCAAGGCGGGCCAGGTGCTGGTGCAGCTGAATGCCGCATCCGACATTGCGCAATTGCATGCGCTGCAGGCCGCCGCCGACCTGGCGGCCAGCGTGCTGGCGCGCGACCAGCGACAACTGGCCGCGCAGACCATCAGCCAGGCGCAGATCGACGCCGACAAGGCCGACCTCCGGAACAAAAAGGCGCTGGTCGAGCAGCAGCAGGCAACACTGGAAAAGAAGACCATACGCGCACCGTTCGCCGGCCGGCTCGGGATCACTGCGGTCAATCCGGGCCAGTATGTGAATCCCGGCGACAAGATCGTGACGCTGCAGACGCTCGACCCGATCCATGTCGATTTCTACCTGCCGCAGCAGCAGCTATCGGGGCTGTCGGTCGGGCAGACGATGGCGCTGGGCAGCGATGCATTTCCCGGCATCCATTTCGCCGGCACCATCACCGCGATCAATCCGCGCGTCGACCCTGCCACCCGCAACGTGCAGCTCGAAGCCACGATCGCCAACCGCAAGCACCAGCTGTTGCCCGGCATGTTCGCCAACATCAGCGTCAACATGGGCGAGAAGAAGCGTTACCTGACCTTGCCGCAAACCGCGATCACTTACAACCCGTACGGTTCGACGGTGTTCGTGCTGAAGCCGGCCGCAAGCAAAAACGCGAAGGCGAATGCGAACGAGGAGCCGAACGGCAACGCGCAGCTGGAAGCGCAGCAGGTGTTCGTGACCACCGGGCCGACCCGCGGCGACCAGGTCGCGATCCTGGGCGGGCTGAACGAAGGGCAGCAGGTCGTGACCAGCGGCCAGCTGAAGCTGAAGAACGGCACACCGGTGGTGATCGACAATTCGGTGCAGCCGGCCAACAATCCGCATCCCGCCCCGCAGGAACAGTGATCGCTCGCGTGCCGAGGAAGACAGAATGAAATTTACCGATATCTTCATCCGCCGGCCGGTGCTGGCGATGGTGGTGAGCCTGCTGATCGTGGTGCTCGGCCTGCGTTCGCTGTTCAGCCTGCCGGTCAACCAGTATCCGCGCACGCAGAACGCAGTCGTCACGGTCTCGACCACCTATTACGGCGCCGATGCGCAGACTGTCGCCGGCTTCATCACGCAGCCGCTGGAATCGGCGATCGCGCAGGCGCAGGGGATCGACTACCTGTCGTCGTCCAGCAGCAGCGGCGTGTCCACCATCACCGCGACGCTGCGCCTGAACTACGACGCGAATCGCGCGCTGACCGAGATCAATACACAGGTCAACTCGGTGCGCAACCAGCTGCCGCCGCAGGCGCAGCAGCCGGTGCTGACGGTGCAGACCGGGCAGACCACCGACGCGATGTACATCGGCTTCTACAGCGACACGCTGCCGAACAACAACGTCACCGATTACCTGGCGCGCGAAGTCAAGCCCAAGCTCGATTCGATTCCCGGCGTGCAGACCGCCGAACTGCTGGGCGCGCGCCAGTTCGCGCTGCGCGCGTGGCTCGACTCCGACAAGATGGCCGCGCACGGCGTGACGGCGGCCGACGTCAGCGCCGCGCTGGCCAGCAACAACTACCTGGCTGCGCTCGGCGCGTCCAAGGGCCAGATGGTGACGGTGCCGCTGACTGCCGGCACCAGCCTGCACTCGGTCGACGAATTCAAGCAGCTGGTGGTTAAGCAGAGCGACGGCGCCATCGTGCGGCTGCAGGATGTCGCGACGGTGACGCTGGGCTCGGAAAACTACGACTTCAACGTCGCGTTCAACGGTGTGCGCTCGGTATTCGTCGGCATCAAGGTGGCGCCGGAAGCCAATATCCTCGATGTCGCCAAGCGCGTGCGCGATGCCTTTCCGGCGATCCAGCAACAGTTGCCGACCGGCCTGACCGGCCGCATCGTGTACGACTCGACCGACTTCATCAATACCTCGATCACCGAGGTGGTCAAGACGCTGATCGAAGCGCTGCTGATCGTCACCGTCGTGATCTACCTGTTCCTCGGCACGCTGCGCGCGGTGGTGGTGCCGGTGATCGCGATGCCGCTGTCGCTGATCGGCACCTTCTTCATGATGCTGATGCTCGGCTATTCGATCAACCTGCTGACGCTGCTGGCGATCGTGCTGGCGATCGGCCTGGTGGTGGACGACGCGATCATCGTGGTCGAAAACGTCGACCGCCACATGAAGGAGGAACACCGCTCGCCGTTCGAAGCCGCGTTGCTGGCCGCGCGCGAGCTGGGCGGGCCGATCCTGGCAATGACCGTGGTGCTGATCGCGGTGTACGTGCCGATCGGTTTCCAGGGCGGCCTGACCGGTGCGCTGTTCACCGAGTTCGCGTTCACGCTGGCCGGCGCGGTCGCGGTGTCGGGCATCGTCGCGCTGACGCTGTCCCCGATGATGTGTTCGCGCTTCTTCCGCCCGGAGCAGGATGAAGGACGCTTCGCGAAGGCAATCGACCACGCATTCGAAAAGGTGCGGCACGGCTACCTGCGCATCCTGCACGCGCTGCTCGATACCTGGCCGGTGCTGATCGTGATGGGTGTGCTGCTGATCATCTGCCTCGGGCTGATGTTCAAGATGTCGCAGTCTGAACTGGCGCCGGAAGAGGACCAGGGCGTGGTGCTGTCGCAAGTGGTCGGTGCGCCCAATGCCACTGCCGAGCAGATGCAGACCTATGCGAACCAGGTGTTCCAGATCGCCAAATCGGAGCCGGAATACGAGCAGATGTTCCAGCTGACCGGCGTGCCGTCGATCAACCAGGGCATCGGTGGCGTATTGCTGAAATCGTGGGAAAACCGCAGCCGCAGCGCGAAGGAAATCCAGCAGGAGCTGCAGCAGAAATGGAACAAGATCGCCGGCGCCCGCATTGCCGCGTTCCAGTTCCCGGCGCTGCCCGGCGCTTCCGGGCTGCCGGTGCAATTCGTGATCACCACCACCGAACCGTTCGAAAACCTGAACCAGGTCACGCAGCAGGTGATGGACAAGGCGCGTGCGTCCGGCAAGTTCTACTTCATCGACGCCGACCTGAAGATCGACAAGCCGCAGGCGACGCTGGAAGTGGACCGCAACAAGATCGCGACGCTCGGGATGACCGAGCAGGACGTCGGCAACGCGCTCGGCGCGGCGCTGGGCGGCGGCTACGTCAATTATTTCTCGATCGCCGGCCGTTCGTACAAGGTGATCCCGCAGGTGCTGCAGGTGGACCGGCTGAATCCCTCGTCCATCCTCGACTTCTACCTGAAGACGCCGAGCGGCGCGATGATCCCGGCCAGCACAGTCGCCCACCTGAAATACACTGTCGAGCCGGAATCGATCAACCGCTTCCAGCAGCTGAACTCGGTGACGATCTCGGGCGTTTCCGGCTCGTCGCAGGGCGACGTGCTGCAGTTCCTGCGCGACACGGTCAAGCAGGTGGCGCCGACCGGCTACACGGTCGACTATGCCGGACAGTCGCGCCAGTTCATGCAGGAGTCCGGCGGCTTCCTGGTGACCATGGCGTTCGCGGTGATCATCGTGTTCCTGGCGCTGGCCGCGCAGTTCGAAAGCTTCCGCGACCCGATCGTGATCCTGGTGTCGGTGCCGCTGGCGCTGTTCGGCGCGATGATCTTCATCTTCCTCGGCTTCGCATCGATCAACATCTATACCGAGGTCGGTCTGGTGACGCTGATGGGACTCATCAGCAAGCACGGCATCCTGATTGTCGAATTCGCGAACCAATTGCGGCGCGCCGGCCGGAGCAAGCGCGAAGCGATCGAGGAAGCCGCGTCGATCCGTCTGCGTCCTATCCTGATGACGACCGCGGCGATGGTGTTCGGCGTGATCCCGCTGGTGATCGCCTCGGGCGCCGGCGCGGCCGGGCGCCACGCGATGGGCCTGGTGATCTTCACCGGCCTCGCGATCGGCACGCTGTTTACGCTGTTCGTGGTGCCGGCGATGTACATGTTCCTGTCGGGTGCCCACCATGCCGAAGCTGCAGGCGAGCATGCAGTCGGCACGGCGCCGCGTACCGAGCCGTAGACCGGCAACATCGATGGACGCGAAGAATGCCGCCGGTTTTGCCGGCGGCATTTTGCTTTGCGCGGCCGGAAGGTGCAGCCGGCCCGGCTTTTCAGGCGTTGGCGTCGAACAGGTTGCCGATCGAGGTGCTGGCCTGGACGTTGGCGGCGACCAGCTTCAGGAAGGATTGCAGCGAGGCGTCGCTCGGGTTGCCGCTGCTGGAGGTGATCAGGTCGTTGAACGATTGCTGCAGGTCTTGCAGGCTGGAACCTGCACCGGAGCCGGAGCCGCCGGCGATCCCGAGCAGGTTGCCGCTGCTGTCGGCGCCGTCGAGCTGGCCGATCAGGTTCTGTATGCTTTGCTGCAGCTTGATCGTCGAGCTGGACTGATCCAGCGTGACCGGTACCACGGTCTGCCCGGACGAACCGAACAGCGATGCGAGCGGATCGCTCGATGACGTGTTCGACGATTCCAGGCCGGGCAACGAGGAAATCAGGCTGCTGAGAAAGTCCGACGATGACTGCTGCGACTGCGGCGACAGCAGCGTGCTCAGGTCGCCGCCGGCATTGAGCTGTGCCAGCGCCTGGTTGACCGCCGATGACAGGCTGCTGTTGTTGGCGCCGGGAGTGGTCGCGCCGGTGCCGGTCGTGGCCGTATTGCCCGCCGCGGCGGTGCTGCCGGTGGTCGCGGCGCGGGTGACGCTGGATGAAGTCTGGCGGTTATTCAGGTTGTTGATATCCGAATAACTGCTGGTTCCGACGGTCGAAAGCGCCATGTTGTTCTCCGTGATGCCGGGTACCAGGATGCCCCGGTTGTGCGCCATGCATCGGGCACGGGGTGCCGCGGCCGGCGCATCCGCCAGTTTGTACCAGGACTATCCGGATTGCAACATCCGCTCAGCGCAGCCCTTCCTCGATGATCGCTTCGTCGGTGGCTTTCACTGTTTGCCGCTCGTCCTCGGTCAGGCGGCCGCTCTTCCAGCTGCCGTGCGCGAACCAGCCGATCGATACTGCGGCGACCACGATGTTGGTAACCGGGAACGACCACCACAGGCCGTCGGCAGCAAGCGCGGTGTGCTTGGACAGTACGTAGGCGAGCGGGAACTGCACCATCCACTGCGACACCATCGCGATGATCATCGCGATCAGCATGTTGCCGGACGCCCGGAATGCGGCGACGATGCACAGCTGGATGCCGATGCCGCCCCAGGCCAGGCACATGATGCGGATGAAGTGGGCGCCGGCTGCGATGACGGCGGCATCATCCGGGATGAAGAAGCGTACCAGCCACGGCGCCCACAGCCAGGCAAGCAGGCCGGTGACGCTGAGGATCGCGAAACTCAGCAGCGTGCCGAGCCGCGTCACGCGGGCCGCGCGCTCGATATTGCCGGCGCCGATGTTCTGTCCGACCAGCGTCGACACCGCCATCGACATGCCCATCACCGGGATCGTCACCACTTGCAGCACGTTCGAACCGACGCCGTAGGCGGCGATGGTCAGCGTGCCGAAGCTCGCGACCAGGAAGGACATCACCATCAGTCCGAGTGCGCGCGTCGACAGTTCGACCGAGCCCGGCAGGCCGAGGAAGAAGGCGCGCTTCAGGTAAGGCGGGTCGGGACGGAACGCACGCCATTGCAGCTGGATACCGTGGCGGCCGCGCAGGAATACCGCCATGCCGATCGCCGTCGCCAGCGCCTGCGTGGCCAGCGTCGCGTAGGCGGCGCCGATCACCCCTTGGCCGGGCAGCGGTCCCCAGCCGAAGATGAACAGCGGATCGAGCGCGAAATTCAGCACTACCGTGCCGGCCACGATGATGAGCGGAATCCGGGTCTGGCCGACGCCGCGCATCAGCGACTGGAACATCGCGTAGGTGAACACGAACACGATGCCGACGAACGACACCCGCATGAAGCCGAGCGCGCCGGCGTAGACGTCCGGCGCGACACCGAGCAGCCTCAGCAGCCACGGCGCCAGCAGGTAGCCGAGCGCGCCGAATGCAGCCGAGCTGAGCAGCACCATCAGCATGGTCTGGGCGGCGACGTGGTTGACCATGTCCTGGCGCCGTGCGCCCATGTATTGGGCGGCCAGCGTGGCGCCCGCCATCGCCAGCCCGGAACCGAGCGCAATCACCAGGAAGGTGACCGGGAAGCTGACCGAGATCGCCGCCACCGCCGCTGCGCCCAGCCGTCCGACCCAGAAGGCGTCGGTCAGCTGATACCCGGTCTGCAGCACATTGCCGAGGATGATCGGCACCGCGAGCGTGATCAGTGCACGCGCTATCGGTCTTTCGAGAAACAGTCGCTGGCGTTCGTTCATCGTTGTTCGTGTCGTATCGAGTATGGGCCGCTGCGGCTTCGCAGCGCAGGAAGGGGCGCCGGCCGTCGTGTTGCGACCCGGAAAAAGCTATGTTACTTTGACCGGGCGCCGCATTGGTTGATTGCATCGTCGCAGGCGCGGTTCCGGCGCCGGCAACAGTCGGTTGCCGCATCCATGGTAGCGGATCGCATGCGCGTGTTGCGCTGCCGCCGTTTTCCGGCACGGCCGCAGGGCCGGCGCACCGGAATCAACCGATATTTCCCTTCTTGTTCCCGAGGACATCCATGCTGAGCCGTCGCTATGCCGCCCTCCATCTTGCCGTTGCGGTACTCCTGATCGTTGCGATACTGGCGGCGGCCAGGGTCGTGGACCGCGCCTGGATCCTGTTGCCGCTGGCGGTCTGCATGCTCGGGGTATACGACCTGCGCCAGTCCGCACACAGCGTATTGCGCAACTATCCTGTCGTCGGCCATTTCCGCTTCCTGTTCGAATACATCCGCCCGGAGATTCGCCAGTACCTGGTCGAGGGCGATACCGAGGAATTGCCGTTCTCGCGTGCGCAGCGCAGCGTGGTTTACCAGCGCGCGAAGAACGCGGTCGACGCGCGGCCGTTCGGCTCGGAACTCGACATGCGTTCGGATCGGCACGAGTGGGTCAATCATTCGCTGGCGCCGTCGCGGATCGCCGATCACGACTTCCGCGTCACGGTCGGCGCCGAGCGCGCACAGCCGTACTCGCTGTCGGTATTCAACGTTTCCGCGATGAGTTTCGGCGCGCTGTCGGCAAATGCAATACGCGCGTTGAACCGTGGTGCGAAGCTTGGCGGCTTCGCGCACGATACCGGCGAAGGTTCGCTGTCGCCTTACCACCGGGAATACGGCGGCGACCTGATCTGGGAAATCGGCTCCGGCTATTTCGGTTGCCGGCAGGGCGAGGGCAGCTTCGATCCCGAGGCATTTGCGCTGCGTGCGCGCGAGCCGCAGGTGAAGATGATCGAGGTGAAGTTGTCGCAAGGGGCAAAGCCCGGCCATGGCGGTGTGTTGCCCGCGGCGAAAATCACTGCGGAAATTGCCGAAACCCGTGGCATACCGATGGGACAGGATTGCATTTCACCT
>Ga0164242_10009394_pt1 | contig 10555 bp, 9 predicted proteins | sample OricomgcompostMG_FD_108783 | JGI IMG/M metagenome (GOLD analysis project Ga0164242, IMG submission 108783) | Miracle-Growth compost microbial communities from Emeryville, California, USA - Original compost - Miracle growth compost (MG) ... | reverse complement strand
TTGCTTTGGTCTGTTTTCGGGTGAAACTCCAACCAAAATTCGATTGGAAATTTCAAAATACATATGTATAGTTGCCTCGGCGGTCTCCTGAGAGGAGCCGGCTGTTGCTCCGAAAAACGCACGAAAGGCTTTTCTTGTCGAGCGTTGGGGCATCTCGCTGGCGTGAGCCCAAGCCAAGAGAAGACGGCAACAATGCCGCCTTCCGAAGCGGAACCTGTTCCGCTGGCGTTGGGGGAAACGCCGTCTGGTGGATTTGAGGTCTCGATGCCGGAAATGAAAGGAGCGTCAATCGTTTACGGCGCTTCGGGTCGGGCATTGCCCAAGACGGGAGGAAAATCGATGAACACCGAAATGGAAATGCCGTCCGCATCCGCGGGCGATGCCGCAAGAAAGCGCCGCTTGCGCTTTCTCGGCGTGACGCTCTCCGCTTTCGCGGCATGCCTTTTTTCCGGCAACGCCTTCGCATGGAGCCTGAAGGAGGCCGCGGCGCCCTACAAGGGAATGACGATCAATGTCGTCGGTCTCGATCGGCCGAGCTACAAAGCGGCGCAGAAGCTGACGCCGGAATTCGAGAAGGAAACCGGCATCAACGTCCAGTGGACGAACTTCCCCTACGAGAACACGCTGAAGGAGGAAACGCTCAATTTCGTCGCCAACAGCGAACAGTTCGACGTCATCCTTACCGACGTCGTCTGGCCCGTCAATTTCGCCGGCGCCGGCTGGGCGGTGCCCTTGAAGCAGTTCATGGACGATCCGAAGCTTGCCGATCCGAAGCTCGACCTCAAGGATTTCTTCCCCGTCTGGCTCGCCAGCTTCACGGTCGATGGAAAGCTCTATGGGCTTCCCTTCGATTCCTATGCGGGCCTTCTCTATTACAACAAGGCCATGTTCAAGGACGCAGGCATCGCCAATCCGCCCAAGACATGGGACGAACTGAAGGCGGATGCCGAGAAGCTCACCAACAAGGACAAGAAAATTTACGGCTACGCGCTGCAATCGGCGCGCGGCGAGACCCAGACGGCCGACGCCTTCGCCCGCTTCCTGTGGCCATGGGGCGGCAAGTTCCTGGACATCGCCAACAAGAAAATCCTCGTCAATGACGAGAAGTCGGTCGCTGGCATGCAGTTCCGCCAGAACCTGCTCAGCGTGATGCCTTCCGGCATCGTTTCCGACGACCACAGCCAGGTGGTCGAGATGCTGTCGCAGAAGCAGGCCGCGATGATCACGGAATGGTCGGCATTCTACCCGACATTGAGCGCCGGCCCGATCGCCAATGATCTCGGCATCGCTCCTGAGCCGAAGGGGCCGGACGGCGCTTATGCGGCTTTTGGCGGCTTCGCCTATATGATCAGTTCTCAAGTGGCCAAGGAGAAGCAGGATGCGGGCTGGCTCTTCGTCCAGTGGCTGACCTCCAAGGAGATGGCGATGCCGCTGATCGAGAACGGCGCGGTCGTCGCGCGCCAGAGCGCCGACAAGGATCCCACGGCCCAGTCGAAATTCCCGAACCTGAAACCAATGGTCGAAACCTGGGAAACCGCAACGGTTCCGGATTGGCGCCCGCAATTGCAGTGCTATCCGCGTTTCTCGGACATCGTTTCCGACTGGGGCTCCCGCATCGAACTCGGCCAGACGCCGGTGAAGCAGGGGCTGGACAGCATGGCCAAGGACCTGACCAGCTATATGGATTCTTCGGGCTGCTGGAGCCACGGCAACACGCCGCAGAAATATATTTCGATGTATAAATAAGGCGGACCGCCTTGCTTCGGAGGAAGGGGCAGCCCCCTTCCTTCCTTTCTTCTGCAATGGACGAGACCTCAATGACCGATACGGCCATCCAGAGCGCCGCCGTTCCAACGGGGAAAAGCTTTCGGGAAAAAGCCGAGCCTTGGCTTTTCATCGCGCCTTCGGTCATCGTGCTCCTTGTGATCGGGCTCTATCCGACCGTCTACACGGCGGCGGTCTCGCTGCAGAGCTGGGTGATGGGGATGGGCGCACCGGTCTTCAATGGCGGCGCCAATTATGTCACGGCGCTGACCTCGTTGGATTTCGGCAGCGCGGTGCTGCGCACCCTGATCCTGATCGCGGTGACTCTGCCGGTCGAACTGGTGCTCGGCATGCTGATCGCGCTGGCGCTCGATTCCGACCGCGTACCCTTCCTGCGCCGCCTCTTGCAGATTTGCCTCGTCATTCCGATCGCCATCACGCCGGCCGTCGTCGGCCTGTTGACGCAGCTCATGTTCAACCAACAGCTTGGCATCATCAATTATCTGCTGAGCCTGGCCGGCATCGCGCCGGTCGATTGGCTGGGCGGCACAACCAGCGCCTTTGTCACGGTTATCATGGTGCATGTCTGGGAATGGACGCCGTTCGTCGCGCTCGTTCTCTCCGCCGCTCTGTCCACCGTGCCCCCAGAGATCGACGAGGCGGCGCTGCTTGAAACCGAACGCTGGTGGCCACGCTTCTCCGCGATCCGCCTGCCCTATCTTCTTCCCGGCATCACCGCCGCGCTTGTCTTCCAGACCGCCTTCACCATGAAGGAATTCGACATGATCTACACGATCGAGAAAGGCGGTCCGGGCACGGCCACCGAGGTCGCGATCATGCAGATCGAGCGCCTCGCCTTCCGCGGCTTCGACGTAGGTGTCTCCTCGGCGGAATCGATCCTCATGCTGGTTCTGTCGATCGCCCTGGCGCGCATCTACATCCGTCTCTTCTACAGGGAGATCGAATGATGCGGGCCGGCTTCGGTGAAGCGATCGGCCGTGTGCTGCACGTCGTCGGTCTCATTGTCATTCTGGTGGTGATCCTCTTCCCGCTTTACTGGATGATCGCTGGCTCGCTGAAGACCGAAGCGCAGCTCTTCCGCATTCCGCCGGTCTGGCTGTGGAAACCGACGCTCGCCGCCTATGCCGAGGCGATCAGCGATTCAGGCGTGTTGATCGCGCTCAGGAATTCGCTCATCGTCACCGTTTCGTCGGTTGCGATCGGGCTTGTTGCCGGCGTTCCCGCGGCCTATGGCATCGCCCGCTACTCGTTCCGCGGCCGCGAACAGATATGGTTCTGGTATGTGACAAACTGGATGCTGGTGCCGGTCGTCGTGCTCATCCCGTTCTATCTGACGGCGGCGAAGCTGCATCTCATCAACAACCTTATCACGCTGATCCTCGTCTACCAGATCTTCATCATCCCTTTGGTGGTGTGGCTGATGGTCGATCAGTTCCGCTCGGTGCCGATCGCCCTCGAGGAAGCGGCGCAACTCGACGGGCTGAACCGGTTCCAGATCTTCCTGCGCATCTGCCTGCCTCTGGTCACGCCGGGCCTCGCCGTTTCGGCGATCCTGTCTGGCATCTTCGCCTGGAACGACATGCTCTACGCCTTCATCCTGACGCCGGGGCATGGGTCGCGGACCGCGCCAACCATCGCGCTCACCTATCTCGGCGGCTATGTCGTGCCATGGCCGAAGGTTCTGGCCAGCGCCACGATGGTGTGCGCTCCGGTCATTATCGGCGGCATCGCCGTCCATAAATATATCGCGCGCGGCCTGACGATGGGCGCGGTCAAGTAACCCGTCGAAGGCACAACAGGAGGCTCTTCCTTGGCGCAAATCCGCATCGAGCAGATCAGGAAATCCTACGGCTCCGTCGCCGTGCTGAACGGCGTGTCCTTCTCGGTCGAGGATGGCGAGTTCGTCGTCTTCGTCGGCCCGTCGGGTTGCGGGAAGACAACCCTGCTCAGGACGATCGCCGGGCTTGAAAAGCCGTCCGGCGGCCGCATCGTCATCGGCGACGACGACGTTACGGCGTGGCCGCCCGCGAGGCGAGGCGTCGCCATGGTGTTCCAGTCCTACGCGCTCTACCCGCATATGAACGTTGTGGAGAACATCGCCTTCGGCCTCAAAGTGGCGAAGGTTCCGTGGGCCGAGATCGACAAGCGCGTCAAGCAGGCCGCGTCGATGTTGCAGATCGGGCATCTGCTCGACCGCAAGCCGAAGGAATTATCGGGCGGCCAGCGCCAGCGCGTCGCCATCGGCCGCTCCATCGTGCGCCAGCCGCGCGCGTTCCTTTTCGACGAGCCGCTCTCCAATCTGGATGCCGAACTGCGCGTGCAGATGCGCGCCGAACTGGTCGGGCTGCATGAGCGGCTCGGCGCGACGATGATCTATGTCACCCACGACCAGGTCGAGGCGATGACAATGGCGGACCGCATCGTCGTCCTGAACGCCGGCCGGATCGAGCAAATCGGCGCGCCGCTCGAACTTTACCGGCAGCCGCAGAACCTCTTCGTCGCCGGTTTTATCGGCTCGCCGAAGATGAATTTCCTGAAGGTCGCCGTAACGGATGTCTCCGCCGATGGCGTCGCCGTCGAATTGCCGGGCACAGGACGCGTTTCGATTCCGGTCGAAGCCGGCGGTCTTGCCAAGGGCGACAAGGTCGATCTCGGCGTGCGTCCGGAACATCTGCTGATCGGTTCGGGCGCAAACGGCACGGCGGACGCCACGCTGCCGGGGACGGCGCAACTTGTGGAGCATCTGGGCAGCGAGGTGCTGCTCCACGTTTCGCTCGCCGACGAGACCTCGCTTGTCGCGCGTCGCGCCGGCGACGTGACAACCGGACGCGGCGATGCGGTCTCGATCGGCGTGATGGCCGACCTTTGCTATCTGTTCGACAAGGAAGGCCGGAGTCTGGAACCGCTCAGGCCGCGGCGTTTTCCGCAGTAGAACAACCTTCGGCATCAAAGGATGGCGGCGGCGCAATCCTCATCCGTGACGAGCCGCCTCACATAGCCGAAGGACAGGATCGCCCGCACGATCGGCGCCTTGTGCAGACCGCCCGAGGCGAGGATGGAATCGGGTATCGCCTTGAGATCGGCCGGCGAAATCGCCATCGTCCGCTGGTTGAGCGGATGATCGACAGGCTGACCCGAGGCGTCGAGGAAAACACCCAACAGATCGCCTACCGCGCCGGCCTCCTTCAGGCTTTCGAGATTTTCGGATACTGTCTGCGTCGCGACAAGCAGCGATCTGTCGGACAGGTCGCCGCAGGAAACGAGCGCGAGGTCGGCATTGCGGGCCTGCTTGAGCGCTTCGGAAATTCCATAATGGGCGACAAGCGCCGCCCGGCTTTCCGCGGTGGGGAAGTAGATCGGCGCCGCCAGATAATAGCATTCCGAGCCGAGCGCCTTGGCGAACGCCGTCGAAACCTCGAAAGTATTCGTCCCGGAGCCCCGCGTCAGCCCGCCCATCAGCGTCGCCACCCAGCTTTGCGAGAAACGTCTTGGCGCGATCTTCCTCAGCGCGAAAGACAGCGTTCTCCCCCACCCGACGCCCAGTCCCATGCCGTCCGTTATCAACGGATCGAGCATGGAGCCGGCGGCCTCGCCGACGAGACGCTGCTGTCCGTCCCCTTCGCTGACGGAGGGAACGACGCGCGCGTCCTGCAGCCCGTACCGGGCCTTCAGTTTCTCTTCCAGTTCGACGCAGCTGGCGACCGGGATGCGGATATCGATATTCACGGAGCCGTCGGTGCGCAATTGCCCGACGATCTTGTTGACCCTGAGACGGGTGATGCCGAGCCGGCTTGCGATGTCCTGCTGGGTCAGTCCCGCGGCGAAATAGTACCAGGCGACACGGGCGCGGACATGTTCGCTCGTGTCATCCTGCAAGGGATCGGCGTTTGCAATATCGACCTGGCTCAAGACCGTCTCATCCAAAAGCGTGCTTCAGCTTCACAACGGAGGCGGCGACAGCATCGAGAACCGAGCGGTCGTCGCGTTCGAAAGGGTAGAAGACTTCAAGAAAGACAGGACGATCGTCTACCCCCGCGTGCCGCAAGACGGCCTTCGCTGCTTCGGGATCGACGGCCCCCGCCTCGGTGAAATCCCAATGCCGATCATACTGAAAATCGGTCTGCTGGATATGCACCATGCCGATATGAGGCGCCAGTTCCCGGAGCCAGTCTTCCATCGAGGCGCGATAGCGGCCGTAGAGCGGCTCGAAAGTCGCATGGCCCCAATCGGGGCACAGCCGCCAGGGAACCGGCGTACCGGTAACATCCTCCATCATTTTCCGGGCCTGATCGATCGTCCATGGCCATTCGCGCCTGAGCGGGGTCGGCTCGACATAGAGTTCCTCCAGCCCCGCATTTTGCGCTTCGCCGGCAAGCCTGCGCATGCGGGCGATCAGATCGTCATAGTCCCTGTCGGGCAGATTTTCCTGCTCGCGGCCATCCAGGCGCGAGGCAATCGCGCCGAGCGGGCCGCCGACGCGCTCGATCCCCGCTTCGGCTGCGAAACGGTACGCCCTTCCGAGCCAGTTCTCCGCATAATCCCGAATGCGCGGATCGGGATGAAGCAACTGGTTGAAGGTATAATGGGCGAGACCGATAAACGCGCTGTGGATCCTGACACCATATTCCTCAGGCACACGCCGCAATTCGGCGGCGATATCCGTGAGTATTGTGTCGGGCCATATCGGGTCGACGAGATCGAAGGAGAATTGCACAAGATCGAGCCCGAGCCGGTCGCGCACAAGCGGCGCCCACAATTCCGGCGTGACCCATCTTTTGACGCAGAAGGAGAGATTGACGCCCAAGGCGGTGTTCATCGGTCGTCCCTCCCTGCGTTTGCCATGGCCTGGTTTACCGCCTGCGCCGCGCCTTCATTCGAGATTGGTATGGTTCGCCCGCATCGCCTCCGCCGAGATGCCGAGCTTGTCGCGGAGCGCAAGGATCATGGCTTCAAAAAGGATGTATTGCGCGCCCTCGAAAAGCGACCCCATCGGCAGGACCGAGATTTTTTCTCCGCGATCGTCCGCCATGGTTTGCGCCGGCAGAAAAAGCACGACATCTGCGGCGCGCGCATCGGCCCCGTCCGGCTGAGCGGTAACGACGAGCGTGCGCGCGCCGGCCTTGTTCGCGACGCCGATCAGCGCCTGCGTGGTGGAAAAAGCGCCCGGTCCGCTCGACAGGATGAGAAGGTCGCCCGCCCCGATCGGCGGGGTCGTCATGTCGCCGACGACCGAAGCTTTCAGACCGAGGTGAAAAAGCCGCATGGCGAAGCCCTTGATCTGCAAGCCTTCGCGCCCGACGCCATAGAGAGCGATGCGACCGGCGCTGGCGATCTCGTCCACCGCGCGCGCGACCCCGCCATGATCGATCCGTTTGAACACGGCGGCCAGATCGTCCAGAGCATGCGCGTAGAAATCCGTCATGGAACGCCTCCCTCGAAACCGGCTTCCTCGCCAGGAGCCAGCCTTTGTTTTTCAAATCCGTCCGGCGATATGGACGACTAAAGTGCTGCTCCTCCGGAGTTTTGCCTTTGGGCCGCCGAGCGCCCTTTCCGGATTAGCATCCGCGCGGCAAAGATTTTGATTGATGAACTACTATACAGATGTAATATGAATAATTCAATTGCATTCGACTTCTCCCGCGCCCTCCAAAGGCTTCGGGACACGTTCGACCTCTTGAACGGAAATGTCGAAAAGCGGCTTGAGACGACCCATAACAACAGCCAGGCTATTCGGCCTTTGAAGGATTTGAGCCATGACGATGGTCCCCGCGCTTGTTCTCGAACGCCAGCATGAACTCGCCTTGCGCGAGATAGACCTGCCCCAGGAACCGGGTCCGGGCGAAGTGAAGATCGCCATCCACACGGTCGGCGTCTGCGGCTCGGACGTTCATTATTATACCCATGGCCGGATCGGCCCGTTTGTCGTCAAAGAGCCGATGGTGCTCGGCCACGAAGCCGCCGGCACGGTCGTCGCGGTCGGCGCGGGCGTGACGCGTCTCAAGGTGGGCGACCGCGTCTGCATGGAGCCCGGCATCCCCGATCCCACTTCCAAGGCGAGCCGGCTCGGCATGTACAATGTCGATCCGTCGGTGAAATTCTGGGCGACGCCGCCGGTCCACGGCGTGCTGACGCCCTATGTCATCCACCCCGCCGATTTCACCTTCAAGCTGCCGGATAATGTCAGCTTCGCCGAGGGCGCGATGATCGAGCCTTTCGCCGTTGGGATGCAGGCGGCCCATAAGGCCGGCATCGCGCCCGGCGATACCGCGGTCGTCATCGGCGCCGGCCCGATCGGAACAATGGTGGCGATCGCCGCGCTGGCCGGCGGCTGCGCGCGCGCGGTCGTCGCCGATCTCGCCCAGCCGAAGCTCGACATCGCCGCGCGCTATCAGGGGGTCATCCCGGTCAATATCAGGACCACCGACCTCGTTCATGAGGTCAGGCGGCTGACGGAGGATTGGGGCGCGGACGTCGTCTTCGAATGCTCGGGTTCGCCGAAGGCATGGGAAACGATCATGGACCTGCCGCGTCCGGGCGGCACGATCGTGGCCGTCGGCCTGCCGGTCGATCCGGTCGCCTTCGACGTTTCGACCGCCTCGACGAAGGAGATCAGGGTCGAGACGGTCTTCCGCTACGCGCATCAATATGAGCGGGCGATCGCGCTTATCGCCTCTGGCCGCGTCGATCTGAAGCCGTTGATTTCCGAGACATTCGCCTTCCGAGATTCCATCAAGGCTTTCGAAAGGGCCGCCGAAGGCAGGCCGGCCGACGTGAAGCTCCAGATCGTCCTCGACAAATCCTGAGCGGCGAGCGAAGAACACGCATCGGCCAGCCGGCACTAAAGGGAGGAACAAGCAAATGGCGGTCCAAGGCTTTGGCGTGCACACCGCGATGTGGGCGATGGAATGGAACCGAGCGGCAGCGGAATTCGCCATCCCCGAAGCGGTGCGGCATGGGATCGATTTCCTTGAGATAACCATGCTCGATCCCGAAGGCGTCGACGCCGCCCACACGCGCGCGCTTCTCAGTAAGCACAATGTCGAATGCGTCTGCTCCCTCGGCCTGCCGCTCGACCGGCTGCCAACCAACAATCCCGAAGGCGCCCTGGAATTCCTCACGATGGCGCTCGACAAATCGCATGCGATCGGGGCTCAGGCGATGAGCGGCGTGATCTATGGCGCGATCGGACAGCGCACCGGTTTCCCGCCGACCGACGAGGAAAAGGAAGCAACGGTGCGCGTCGTTTCCAAGGCCGCGGCGTATGCGCGATCGCTCGGCATGGATTATGGGCTGGAGGCGGTCAACCGTTATGAAAACCATATCCTCAACACGGCTGAGCAAGCAGTGGAGATCGTCGAGCGCGTCGGGCAGCCCAACGTGTTCGTCCATCTCGACACTTACCATATGAACATCGAGGAAAAGGGCATCGCCAACGGCATTCTCAAGGCGCGCGAACATTTGCGCTATATCCATCTCTCCGCCAGCGACCGGGGAACGCCGGGAAAGGACACGATCGCCTGGGACGAGGTCTTCGCCGCTCTGGCGGCGATCGGCTTCAAGGGCGGCATGGCGATGGAAAGCTTCATCACCGTGCCGCCGCAGATCGCCTCGGCACTGTCGGTCTGGCGTCCGGTGGCGGAATCGCGCGAGGATGTCCTCGGCTACGGATTGCCGTTCCTCAAGAACAAGGCAAAGCAATACGGGTTGATTTGAGCGCGAGCATTCCTTCGCTCAGTGCGCCTCGTCCCAATTGTAGGCGGCGCGGGCATCGACATGCAGCGGCACCGCCATCGATACCGCCGGCATGGCGGCGTTTTCCATGACATGCCGGATGACCGGAATGGCCTTCTCGACTTGCTCCTCCGGCGCTTCGAAGATCAGCTCGTCATGCACCTGAAGCAACATCAGCGTGTTGCTCAGCCCTGCTTTTTCGAGCGCGTCTTCCATCCTGACCATGGCGCGGCGGATGATGTCGGCGGCCGAACCCTGGATCGGGGCGTTGATCGCCGCGCGCTCGTTGAAGGCCCGAACCGACGGATTGGACGAGCGGATTTCGGGGTAATGCGCGCGCCTGCCGAAAATGGTCGTGACATAGCCGTTCTGGCGCGCCTCGGCCTTGGTCCGATCCATATAATCGCGGATGCCGGGAAAGCGCTGGAAATAGCGCTTGATATAGTCGGCCGCCTCCTCGCGCGGGATGGAGAGCTGGTTGGCGAGGCCGAAAGCCGAGATGCCGTAGATGATGCCGAAATTGATCGCCTTGGCGCGGCGGCGCACCTCCGGCGGCATGCCTTGCACCGGCACGGCAAACATTTCCGACGCCGTCATCGCGTGGATGTCGATGCCTTCGGCGAAAGCCTGTTTCAATTGGGGAATATCCGCGACATGGGCGAGCACGCGCAGTTCGATCTGGCTGTAATCGGCCGAGATCAGCTTGTGGCCGGGCTCGGCGATAAAGGCGGTGCGGATCTTGCGGCCTTCCGCCGTTCGGATGGGGATGTTCTGCAGATTCGGCTCGGAGGAGGAAAGCCGACCGGTCGTGGTCGCGGCGAGCGCGTAAGAGGTATGGACGCGCTTTGTCTCAGGATGGACATAGCCCGGAAGCGCGTCCGTATAGGTCGATTTCAGCTTGGTCAGCTGACGCCAATCGACGATCTTGCGCGGCAGTTCATGGCCTTCCGCCGCCAAATCCTCCAGCACGCGGGCCGAGGTCGTCCATTGGCCGGTCTTGGTCTTGGTCGCGCCGGGCAAGCCCATGCGGCCGAACAAT
>Ga0164242_10009393_pt1 | contig 10556 bp, 7 predicted proteins | sample OricomgcompostMG_FD_108783 | JGI IMG/M metagenome (GOLD analysis project Ga0164242, IMG submission 108783) | Miracle-Growth compost microbial communities from Emeryville, California, USA - Original compost - Miracle growth compost (MG) ... | reverse complement strand
GTGCACGATCTCGGCGAGGTGGAGGCCGAGGAGCACACGGCGCACGGCACCCGGCTCCGGGCTCGGGTGCCGCAGCGGCTGGCCGGCGAGCTGGCCGGGTTCACGGTGCGCGGCGCTCCGGCCCGTTCCGGCGACCTCGCGGGCGAGGTCAAGGTCGAGGTCGAGGCTCGCGCGCGCTGACCCGCGCCGGATGGTTACGCCGCACAGCTCACCCGAACGCCGATCGGGCGCGTCGCCTCACCGCCGTGCGCGCTCCCGGCGTAGCGACCTGGCGTCGGGCTTGAGCCGTTCGGGGGCTCAGGTCTCTGCGAACGGACGACGATAACCCGCGCGTGACGTCCGACCGCATCTTCCGGCGCGGCCTGCTCGTCGCCTTGGTCGTGGGGCTCGTGTCGAGCGCCGGCGGCTGTCTGCTCGCGCTGCTTCCGGGGTCGCCGGCGCTGGGGTCGCGGGTTTCGGCGGCCGGACTGATCCTGGCGGGGGCGGTCGCCGCCGTGGCGGCGGTGGCGCGAGGCTGGAGCGAGCCCGCCTACCGTCGGAGCTGGGTGCTGCTCGGCGTCGCGGCGTTGGCCGAGACGGTGTGGCTGGCGCGGGCGCTAGCCCCGGTGTTCGGCCACGGGGCGCTGGCCAGCCAGCCTGCGGGCGACGTCGGCCATCTGATCGCCGTCCCCTTCGTGGTCGCGGCGCTGCTCGGGCTGCCGACGCCGCAGTCGGACCGCCGCACCCGGCTGCGCACCGGGCTCGACGTGGTCGCCGCGGCGTTCGCGTTCGGCGCGCTCACCTACAACTTCGGCATCCCTCAGGACACGAACCAGCTCGGCGCGCTCCAGCCGCTCTTCGGGATGGCGCTCGGCACCGCGCTGGTCGCCGTCGTGGCCCGGGCCCGCTTCGACGGCGGCCTGCCGCTCAGCACCCTGCTGGCGGTGGTCTCGGGAATCTTCGTGGTGGGCGTCTCCGACACGCTCACCGCGTTCCATGTGAGCCAGCCGTCGTGGTCGGCGCAGGACCCGTACCTCGCCATCGGGGCAGCCGGCCACCTGCTGGTGGCCTACGCCGCGCTGCGACCGATCGGCGCCCGTGAGACCGTCGCGGTGTTGCGGCGTCGGGAGCAGATCGCCGTCATGGCGCCGATCGTGCCGATCCTGCCGGTCGGGGCGGTCGTGATCGTCTCGATCTTCACCGGGCGCCGGCTCGCGTTGATGACGCTGATCCTGCTCGGTCTGCTGGTCGCGGCGATCTTGGTTGGCGCGGTGCTCACCCGGTTCGACCAGCTCGTGCTCTCGCGCACGCTCGAGCACCGGGTGGTCGAGCGCACACTGGCGATCCGCACCCACGCGAAATGGTTCCGCGCGCTGGTGCAGAACTCCTCCGACGTCATCACCATCGTCGATCCGAGCGGGACGATCCGCTACCAGACGCCGTCCGCGTCGCGGGTGCTCGGCTACGACCCCGCCGCGATGGTCGGACGCCGTTTTGGCGCCCTGCTGCGCGGCCCGGACGCCGACCGCCTCGAGGCGATCCTGGTCGACGCGGCGTTGCGGCCGCGGTCGAGCCAGAGCGTCGAATTCGCGATGATGCACAGCGACGGGCACTGGTGTGAGACCGAGACGGTCGTGACGTCGCTGGTCGACGACCACGACATTCGTGGCTTGGTGCTGAACACCCGCGACGTGAGCGAGCGCAAGGAGCTCGAACGCCAGCTGACCCGGCAGGCGTTTTCGGATTCGCTCACCGGTTTGGCGAACCGCGCGTTGTTTCGCAACCGGGTGGAGCACGCGGTCGAGGAGCGGGCCGGCCGGGCGCGCGAGGTCGCGGTGCTGTTTCTCGACCTCGACGGCTTCAAAGGCGTGAACGACGCGCAGGGGCATCTCGTCGGAGATCACTTGCTGAGCCTGGTGGCCGACCGGCTCCGCCACTGCGTCGGGCCCGGCGACACCGTCGCCCGCTTGGGCGGCGACGAGTTCGCGATCCTGATCGTCGGGCCGGACGCCGAGCGGGTCGCGATCCAGGTCGCCGATCGGGTGCGCCATGTGCTCTCGCAGCCGTTCGTCCTCGACGGGCGGGAGGTGATGCTCGCGGCGTCCACCGGAATCGCGGTGACGGATCGCGGTGACGAGACGGCCGACCAGATCCTGCGCAACGCCGACCTCGCGATGTATCGCGCGAAAGCCAATCGGGACGGCAGTTTCGTGCGATTCGAGTCGGAGATGCACGATGCGTTGCTGCTGCGCGTGCAGGCAGAGGCCGACCTGCGGCAGGCGTTGTCGCGAGGGCAGCTCGCCTTGCATTACCAGCCGACGGTGAACCTGCACACCGGGCAGGTCGTCGGCGTCGAGGCGTTGATCCGGTGGTATCACCCGACGCGCGGCCTGGTGCAGCCGATGGATTTCATCGGCCTCGCCGAGGAGACGGGGCTGGTCGAGTCGATCGGCGAATGGGCCGTGCGGGAATGCTGCAGGCAAGGGGCGAGGTGGCAGGCGTACGCGCCGTCCGGTGGAATTTTCCACGTGGCGGTCAACGTGTCGAGCCACCAGCTGACGCCACGGTTGCCGGTGATCGTGCGCGAGGCGCTGGCCGAGACCGGCATGCCCGCCGGCGCCTTGGTCATCGAGATGACCGAGAGCGTGCTGATCGAACGCACCGAAGAGGCGATCGGCGTGTTGCGGCAGCTGAAGGATCTCGGCGCGCGGATCGCGGTCGACGACTTCGGAACGGGTTACTCGTCGTTGTCGTACTTGACGCGGTTCCCGGTCGACATCTTGAAGATCGACAAGTCGTTCGTCGAGCAGCTCTCGTCGAAAAGCGATCCGCTGGACGACACGGACGGCGCGGGGGGCGCGAGCGGCGCGAGCGGCGCGGGGGGCAGCTCCGACAGCGCGGAGCTGGCCCGGACGATCGTCCACCTCGGCCGCTCGCTGCGGCTGGGCACGGTCGCCGAGGGCATCGAGACGCGCGAGCAGTACACCGCGCTGGTCAACATGGCATGCGACTACGGCCAGGGATTCTTGTTCTCGCGGCCGCTGCCTGCCGAGGGCATCGACACGCTGTTCGCGCACCTGTTGGTGAGCACCCTGCCGACCCCGCAGGTCGTGTATCGCGCGACCGGGCTGTCGGCCTGACACGCTTTTTCGACGAAACGCCATCGCCGGCGGAAACTGTCGGCGCCCGCTCGTAGCGTCGGGCGCATCATCGGCGTCGGGATGGAGTTTGCGATGGCGGAGATCGTGTTGACGCCCGGGTTTTGGCTGGGCGGCTGGGCGTGGGATCAGGTCGCGGAGCGGCTGCGTTCGGCCGGCCATCGGGTCACGGCGATGACCTTGCCGGGCCTCGAATCGGTGGCGGCCGATCGGTCGCGCGTCGGGCTGGCCGAGCAGGTCGCCGCCGTCGTCGCCGTGCTCCGAGACGCGCCCGAGCCGGTGGTGCTCGTCGGCCACAGCGGCGCCGGCACGGTGATCTACGGCGCGACCGACGCGATGCCGGAGAAGGTCGCGGCCATGGTCTACGTCGACAGCGGGCCGCTCGCCGACGGCACGGCCCTCGCCGCCGATCTGCCACCCGATCTCGTCGAGATCCCGCTGCCTAGCTGGGAGGATCTCGAAGAGCAAGGCACCAGCCTCACCGACCTCGACGACGCCACCCGAGCGGAGTTCGCCCGCCGGGCCGTGCCGCATCCGGCGGGTCCCGCTCGCGATCCGGCCCGCTTGGCGAACCCGGCCCGCCGCGACGTGCCAGCGGTGCTTGTCTGTTCCACCTATCCCAGCGACCAGATTCGGCGGCTGGCCGTCGAAGGCGTGCCGCTCTTCGCGGAGCTCACCCATCTGCGGGTGAGCTACGTCGACCTGCCGACCGGCCACTATCCGATGTGGTCGCGCCCCGACGAGCTGGCCGCCGAGATCGACAGGGTCGCCGCCGGGAGCGGCAAGGCCGCGGCGGGCCGCTGACCGCGTCTCCTGTGCATCGTCGTTCGGCGCGTGCCGGCCGACGGTTACCCTTCGGTGGTGGCCGGCTCGCGCAATCCTGAGATTCCCGATATCGCGGAGATTCTCGCGCTGGCCGTCGAGGGCGTCGCGGGCGAGCCCCGCCCCGGCCAGGTCGCGATGGCCGAGGCAGTCGGCGCGGCCATGCGGTCGGGCGGTCACCTCTTGGTGCAGGCCGGAACCGGCACCGGCAAGAGCCTCGCCTACCTTGCGCCCGCCATCCGGCACGCGTTGGTCGCCGGGCGCGAGGCGAGCCGGTCGCCCGGCCGCGGTGACGCGCATGACCGTGACGCGCATGACCGTGACGCGCATGACCGTGACGCGCATGACGGTGGCGCCGGCGGCGGCCGCGCGGACGACGGTGGCGAGCCGCGCACGGGCACGGAGCCGTCCGCGGACGCAGCGCCGTCCGCGGGCTCGGCGGCGTCCGGCACGGGTGGCGGCCCTGTCGTCGTCGCGACCGCCACGATCGCGTTGCAGCGGCAACTCGTCGAACGCGACCTGCCCCGGCTGGTCGAGTCGCTTGGCTCCGCGCTGCCGCGAACGCCGAGCTTCGCGATCCTCAAAGGCCGCCGCAATTACCTGTGTTTACAGCGTTTTCACGCCGGCCCCGACGACGAGCAGGGCGAGCTGTTCGACCCCGGCGATACGGGCGAGCTGAGCGCCGCGCAGCCCGGCGTCGCCGAGCCTGGCGCAGGCGGGCGTCCGCAGCCGGGCCAGGCAGCCAAGGCCCCGGCGCCGTCGTCGATGTTGGGGCGTGAGATCGCGCGCATCGGCGAGTGGGCGGCGCGCACCGAATCGGGAGACCGTGACGAGCTGGCGCCGGGCGTCAGCGAGCGAGCCTGGGGCCAGGTGGCGGTGTCGTCTCGCGAGTGTCTTGGCGCGAGCCGATGTCCTTATGGCGCCGACTGTTTCGCCGAGCGGGCGCGCATGCGGGCCATGCGCTCGGACGTCGTCGTCACGAACCACGCGTTGCTGGCGATCGACGCGCTCGGCGATGTCTCCGTCTTGCCCGAGCACGGCGTCGTCGTCATCGACGAGGCGCACGAGCTAGTCGACCGCGTCACCGGCGTCGCGACCGAAGAGCTCACCAGCGGCATCGTCGAACGCGCGGCCGCGCGCTGCCACCGCATCGCGGCGGAGGAGTCGGCCCGGCTCGAGGAGGCTGCGGCGGCGCTCGCCGCGGCGGTCGTCGAGGCCCCGATCGGTCAGCTGGCGCCGTTGCCGCAGGTGCTGGTTGAGGCTCTTTCGCTGGTGCGCGACGCGGCGCGCGCCACGCTCGGCGCGATGTCGGCGTCCGAACAAGGGGTGAAAGGCGATCCCGCGGCGGCCGACGCCGAGGTGGTGCGCAAGCAGGCCCGAGCCGCCGTCGAGGCGGTCTTCGACACCGCGCAGCGCGTGCTCGGCGAGCCGTCCGACGACGTCATCTGGCTGGCGCACGAAGACCGCCGGGGGCTCATCGTGCGGGTGGCGCCGCTCAAGGTGGCCGGGCTGCTGCGCAACGCGCTGTTCAGCCAGCGCACCGCCATCTTGACCTCGGCGACGTTGACGCTGGGCGGCCGATTCGACACCGTCGCGGCAAGCTTGGGCATGGGAGCGAAAGAGGATTGGGACGGCATCGACGTCGGCTCGCCTTTCGAGCACGCCAAGCAAGGAATCCTTTACGTCGCACGGCATTTGCCGCCGCCCGGCCGCGATGGTTTGGGCGACGCGACGCTCGACGAGCTGGCCGAATTGATCGAAGCGGCCGGCGGTCGAACGCTCGGGCTGTTCTCCTCGATGCGTGCGGCCGTCGTGGCCGCGGAGGCGATGCGCGCTCGGCTCGACGTCACAATCCTTTGCCAGGGCGACGACTCGACCGGCGAGCTGGTACGGCGATTCGCGGCTGACCCGTCGTCGTGCCTTTTCGGCACGTTGTCGTTGTGGCAAGGCGTCGACGTGCCGGGAGCGTCGTGCCAGCTGGTGGTGGTCGATCGCATCCCGTTTCCGCGGCCCGACGATCCGCTGATGTCGGCGCGGCAGCGCGCGGTCGCCGACGAGGGCGGCAACGGTTTCATGGCGGTGGCGGCGTCGCAGGCGGCGTTGCTGCTCGCGCAAGGAGCCGGTCGCTTGCTGCGCTCGCGGTCCGACCGGGGCGTGGTCGCGGTGCTCGATTCTCGTCTCGCCACGGCTCGTTACGGCGGTTTCTTACGGGCGTCGTTGCCGCCGTTTTGGTACACGACCGACCCCGCGGTCGTGCGAAAGTCGTTGACCGCGCTCGACCTCGCAGCTGGCGGGCGCCGCAAGCGGGTCGAGGTCGAACAGCCAGAGCTCGAGCTCAGCTAGCGAACGCTTTGGTGAAATCCTGTTCTTGCGAATAGAACGAATGCACCGGCAGCTTTTCGGCGTACCAGTACCCGTTCGGGAAAGCGAGCCATCCGTAGTCGACCTGTAGCGCTCCCACCCTTGTGGCGTCGGGATTTGCGACCGGATCGACCGGCCCGGGCGTCACAGCGGTCGCTGTGGCGAATACGGCGGCATCGACGGCCACCGTCATCGTGCGATCCGGGTCGTCGGGATAGGTGCGCGAATATTGGCCGCCCGGGAGGCCGAGATCGTCGTGCGTCAAGACAGTGCGAATGGCGTTTTGATCGGGATGGTCGTAGCCGACGAAATTCGTGTCGATCGTGTTGTGATAGCCCATGCCGACGATGTCTCCTTCGATCTGGGTGGGAAATGCGCCGCGCGCGTGACGCGTGGTCGCGATCGCCCAAACCACGTCGGCGGTCGTCACGTCGCCGTCGCCGAGATCGAAGACGAGCAGGGCGGCCGTGTCGCCGACCCACAGGTGGTAGGTGGCGTCCCTTGCGCACGCTGGCGGCGTCGGGCACGGGCTCGGCGCGAGGGCGGTTGGAGTGTCGGACGGTGCGTCGGTCGCGACGTGCTCGCCGCGATCACGCAGCGAGAGCCAGCGCGGATCGACCGCGCCCATGTCGTGAAGGAACGCGAGGAGCGAGTCGACCCGCTCGGCGGCACACGTCGGCGTCAGCTTGGCTGCGAACGGTTGTGGCGACGGCGCTCGCTCGCCACGTTCGGCTTGTAGCCCGCCACCGGCGCATGCGCCGGTCTTCTCGCCTTGGGTGAGCACCACGAGCACCGGATAGCGTGTCGGGTCTTGCGCCATCGACCAGATCGCGAACTCGTCGTCGGGGTGCGGCGCGAGAAGGTACCGGATGGGCAACATGCTCGCCGCGGTGCTCGTCACCGTGTTGTTCGCAGGGATTGTCGCCGTGCCGGCTACGGTGTCGGCGGCGTCCCCAGCTTGATGCCCGCCGCACCCGACTATCACCGTCAGCGCGACGGCGGCCGCGATGCCGACCCTGGCTCGCGCCGCGCGCGACCCGTTGACGCGACGGGTGGTGGCGGGGTAGGGACACATACCATGCAGCATGACCGATCCGGGCGTCGCGCATGTGCGAGCGGTGCGCGCGGACTACGACGTGCGCTCGCCGCGCTGGGCCGACGTCTACGACGGAGAGAGCTTCCACGACGTCGTCGTGCAGACGCGCCTGCGGATCGCGCTCAGCCTGTTACGCGCCGCGCGGCCACGCGTGCGCGGCGCCATCCTCGACGTCGGGTGCGGCGCCGGCCAGTTGCTCGACGCGCGTGCTGACGATGTCGACGCGATCGTCGCGGTCGACGTGTCGTGGCCGCAGGCGCGGTTGGCCCGCGCGCGGTTGGCCGGACGCCGGGCGTTGGTGGCGCAGGGCGAAGCGGGCCGGCTGCCATTCGTCGACGCCGCGTTCGTCAGCGCCACGGCGCTCGGTCTGCTTGAGTACCTTCCGTCGCCGAGCGCGGGGCTGGCGGAGCTGGCGCGAGTGACCGCGCCGGGTGGCACGGTGGTCGTGAGCATGCCGAATCCGTTGCGGCTCGCGTATTTTCTCGACCCGATCGGCGTGCTCGTGGGCAGGCTGCGGCGAACCCGCCCTGGCTATCGCCGGCAGTATCGTTCGGCTCGCCGGCTGCGGAGCGACCTTGACGCCGCCGGTTTCGACGTTCTCGACGTTCGTGGCCACGGAGTAGGCCGCTTCAGCTTCGCGGGCCGGCCGCTGCTCGGCGATTCGGCGTCGGTGCGGCTCTCGCGTTTTTTCGAAGCGCGTCTGCCCGACGCTGTCCTGCGGGTTGTCGGCGCCAACGTGGTGGCATCGGGCCGTCGGCGATGAAACTGTCGCCACGTGACCTGCCTCGCCTGCTCGCGCGCGGGGCGCTTCGGCTGCCTACGCCCCTGCGTCGCCAGCTCAACGGCTGGCGAGGCATCGCGCACGCGAGGCTTGTCGACCTGCCGCCGGGCCGGGTGGTGCTCGTCGTCGCGCCCCATCCCGACGACGAATTGCTCGGCATAGGCGCGACACTGGCGAAACACCGGGCTGCCGATCACGACGTGCACGTCGTCTTCGTCACCAGCGGCGAGGCGAGCATCGGCGTGCGGGGCGGCAGCGATGGCGCGGTCGTGCGCGAGGAGGAGGCGACCGCGGCGGCGCAGGCGGCAATTCCCGGCGCCACGTTGCATTTTCTGCGAATTCCAGATGGCGCGGTAGGGGCGCACGTTCACGGCGTCCGCGCCGCATTGTCTTCGTGGATCGACGAGATCCGGCCTGACCTTGTCTATGCGCCGCATCCGGGCGAGACGCATCCCGACCATGTGGCGGTCTCAGACGCGGTGACCGACATCATCACCTCCGCGCGCCCGTGCGGCGTCGAGCACGTTGCGTGGTACGAGGTGTGGACGCCGATCGCGGCGACGCATCTGGTCGATGTCACCGCAGAATACGAAAGAAAGGCGGCCGGCTTGGCGTGTTATCGGTCGCAGCTGGGCGTCATCGACTATTTGCGCGCCGCCGAGGGTCTGGCCGCCTATCGTTCGGCGCATGCGCTGGGTGGCCGCGGTTATGCGGAAGCGTTCGTTCTCATGACTCCGGCGGAATTGGCTGTCGCTCCGACGGGGTCCGCCATGACACGGGGGTTGTCGTGAGCCGGGCGCCGGGCGCCGTGCTCGGCGATGGTCGCGAGGCTGTCGTCTACGCGCTCGACGAGCATCGCGTGCTCAAGGTGTTTCGCGACCTTGCCGACGCCGACGAGCGCGCATCGCGCGAATTCGCGATCGGTGTGATGCTGCACGAGCAGGGATTGCCAGTGGCACGACCTATCGAGCTCACGCGGTGGGAAGGCGCTCCCGCCCTGGTATCGCAGCGGGTGCACGGCGCCAGCCTCAATGCCGAGCTCTCGCGCGCGCCATGGAAAGTGGTGAAAGTCGCGCGCCAACTCGCGGCGGCGCAGGCCGCCTTGCACAGCATTCAGCCGCCGGCGAGCCTCGATCACCTGCACGATGTCGTGGAGCGAAGACTGCGATCGAACGCCGATGTTCCGAGCGAGCTCGTCGACGCAGCGCTGCGCGCGCTGGCGGGCCTTCCACGAGGCGATCGGCTTTGCCATGGCAACGCGCACCTCGGAAATATCATCCTGCGCGGGGGCGAGCCGGTGCTCGTCGATTGTGGTGACGCGACCATCGGCGATCCCGCTGCTGAGGTGGCTCATACGCTCGTGCGCTACCGGTGCGCGCGGCTGCGCGGGGGCGCGCCGTTGTTGGCGCGGCTGAGTTCTGCGATCGGACGCCGGTTGCTCGGCGTCTGCTACCTGCATGCGTATTCGAGTCTTGTCGACCTCGATCACGCGGAGGTGGACCGCTGGGTCGGGGTGCGCGCCGTCGAGCGGTTGGCTGAGGGCCATCCGCATGAACGGCGTCGTCTGGCCCGGCTCGCCCGCGGCCGCCTCGCCGCCGGTTCAGCTGAACGCGCCGCTGACCAAGCCTCCGCTGCCACATGATCCTGAAGACTTTGTGCGCCAGGTTGCACAACGTCTTCAGGATCACCCACGCCTCGAACCGACTCACACTCGACGCAGCACCGCCGTGACCCGACCGAGAACGGTGGCGTCGTCGCCAGGGATCGGCGGGTAGTTCGGATTGTGCGGCATCAGCCAGACGTGCCCGTCGCGCCGTTTGAAGGTTTTTACGGTCGCCTCGCCCTCGATCATCGCGGCCACGATGTCGCCGTTGTCGGCCACCGGCTGCTGGCGGACGACGACCCAGTCGCCGTCGCAGATCGCGGCGTCGACCATCGAATCGCCCTTGACCTGGAGCAGGAACAGCGTTCCCTCGCCGACCACCTGGCGGGGGAGCGGGAACACGTCTTCGACCGCCTGCTCCGCCAGGATCGGACCGCCCGCGGCGATTCGCCCGACCAGCGGCACGTACGCGGCGGCTGGCCGGGCGTCGCCGCTCTCGGTCTCGTCGAAGGGCGCGGCATCGTCGGACGGCGCGGTGGGGTCGGACGGCGCGGTGGGGTCGGGGCGGGGGGCGGCGGCGTCCGGCTTGGGGGGTTGGCTCTTGGCGGGACGGCCCGGCGCGCGGACCTCGACGGCGCGCGGCCGGTTGGGATCGCGGCGTAGGTAACCCTTCTTCTCCAGCGTGGCGAGCTGGTGGGCGACGCTGGACGTGGAGGTCAGGCCGACTGATTCGCCGATCTCGCGCATGCTCGGGGG
>Ga0164242_10009392_pt1 | contig 10558 bp, 9 predicted proteins | sample OricomgcompostMG_FD_108783 | JGI IMG/M metagenome (GOLD analysis project Ga0164242, IMG submission 108783) | Miracle-Growth compost microbial communities from Emeryville, California, USA - Original compost - Miracle growth compost (MG) ... | reverse complement strand
ATGTCACAGTCTTTGCTCCGGGGCTGGAAGAAATCAGTGTCGCGCTCGACCTTCCATACGATCCGGATGCCTGTTGGCAATCGCTTTCGGAGGTCTCTTCGCATCTTCTCTCGTTCGGATTTTCCATTGTGGTCCTCAAGCTCGGAAGCAACGGTCTATACATCCGTTCTACGGAAAATGCTGCCCGCATAGCCTCCTGGAAACTTGGTCCTGAATGGATAGGTAGAGAGCTTTTTACCAGCTGCTTCGATGCAACCCTGATAAACGCCAATGGGGCTGGAGATTGCACGATAGCTGGCCTTATTACGGCCATCATACAAAGCTTTACGCCCGAACAAACGCTTATGATCGCGGCGGCAGTAGGAGCTAGCAGCGTGGAGGCCTCGGACGCATCGAGCGGTGTGATGGATTTGGAGGCAACGATTGAGCGCATGGAAACAGGTTGGGCCGTAAAGCCGGTCGATCCATTAGGTGCGCTGTGGCAATATGATGAATCGTTGCAACTATGGAAGGGGCCATATGAAGGCAGGTTGCAGGACCGGAAGATTTTTCAAGGAGACGCCACATGAATAAGGAAGAGTTGAAGAAATATCGAACTCAGGTGACTGAGCGCCTGGCATTTGCGGGGATCGTATTGACACCCGCTGAACAAGATCAGATTGAAATTGTGGACTTCGGACTCGGCCATCTGGAGGCGGAGGGCCTGGAACTTGTGACGTATGTCAATACGGACAGGTACTGTGCAAAGGAACTTGTACTATTTCCCTCACAAACCTGTCCCGAGCATCTTCATCCCCCATTTGATGGCGACCCTGGCAAAGAAGAGACATTTCGCTGTCGCGCAGGCCTTGTCCGCTTATACGTTGAGGGACCACCGAGCCAATCTATCGGGGCCCACAGGCCCGTTGGCAGTGAAGCCTTCTACAGCGTCGAGCACGAGATAACACTGCATCCTGGGGAACAGTTTACGATCATGCCCGGGATTCGTCATTGGTTTCAGGCTGGCGAAGCGGGAGCTATCGTCTCGGAATTCTCCAGCACCAGCCGGGACCTCCTGGATATCTTCACCGATCCGCGCATTAGCCGAGCACCATTAGTAAACACGACCAAGGAAGGTAAATCAGAGTGAAGCAATTAATTTCTAAGCTAGAGTCGATCAAAGCGAACCCCAAATCGCGAGATTTCATTCTCGCGGACGCCAGGGACGCAGATATGGCATGGGGAGTCACGAGCTTCGGCAAGAAGCGCATATCTGCTGACAACGGGACTGAGCGCTACCGCACGAAGCCCGAGTTTTTGGAGGAGATCCGCTCTGTCATCGACCAGGGGATTATAGATATCGTTCTTGCTTCCACCTCCACGATGCACCATCTGGCCCATATCGAACGGCTCTTTGATAAAGCGAATGCGACACCTGCCGTCCGTATCAACGACGCAACCGATATCTGGATTATGCGAGGAGCTTCCTACACGAAGAATCCTTCGGTATGTTTTCGTTCCTCCTATATTGAGGAAGCTCAATATGGCAGTCTGTCGGCTCCAAGGACCGGCAACCCAATCGTAAATCTCGGCCTCTATTCCATCACCTTCAATAACGACCTGCGGGCGGATTTGAATTCTATGAACGCCTTCCGGGAATTTCGGCGTGACGCAGAAGCGGCTGGTTTCAAATACTTTCTGGAGATATTTGCCCCCAACGCCCCCGGCGGTGGCTTGGCTCCGGAAGACATACCGAGCTACATGAACGACTGCATCGCAAGAACGCTTGCGGGCATCCCTCCAGCTGGACGGCCACAATTTCTGAAAATCCCTTATTTCGGTCCTCAAGCCCTAGAAGAGCTCGTTTCGTTCGACCCCTCCGTGGTGGTAGGAGTCCTTGGCGGAAGCAGCGGAACAACGCACGACGCATTCAAGTTGATTGCCGACGCGCAGAAGTATGGTGCGCGAGTGGCGCTCTTCGGCAGAAAGATCAAGGACTCCGAGCATCCACTCGAATTCATTCGGCACCTTAGAGCCATTGTTGCCAGCGAAATCAACGCTACAGACGCGGTGAAGCAATATCATGCCGTATTGCAGGCCAAGGGTTACAAGCCCAACCGGTCACTGGAACAAGACCTGGTGCTGACTCAAACGGAGCTTTGCTATGCATAACAATCCATTAATGAACTCACAGAAAGACCTCCTGTCGCCGGAGAGCAAAGCATTCTTGGCAGATGGAGTGTTGCGGAACTTCATCGGTGGGAGATGGAGAGAAGCTGCCTCATCACAAACGATCGACGTCGTGGACCCATCCTGCGGGGAGACCTTGGCGCATCTGCCACTGAGCACAACGCAGGACGTCGATGCAGCGGTCGAAGCTGCTTCCAAGGCATTTCCAGCATGGTCGGGACTCCCGCTAACGGAACGTTCTGCGATCCTGCGCAGATTCGCCGACGAACTGCAGGCGCTGCTTCCGCAACTTGCGGAACTCGAAGCTTTGGACGTAGGTAAGGCCATCGTGAATGCCGAGGGCTTCGATATTCCGTTCGGGATCGATTGCCTGCGATATTACGTCGATCTCAACATTACGGCTGAGCGCGACACACAGCTATCGATTCCAGACATGAAGGCTCGCGTTCATCGCGTTCCCTATGGCGTGTGTGGATTCATCCTGCCATGGAACTTTCCGTTCGATCTGCTCATGTGGGGTATTGTTCCGGCTCTGGCCGCCGGCAATACGGTGGTCGTGAAGCCTTCCGAGGTCACCCCCCTGAGCACTCTCTATCTGTGCGACGTGGCAATGCAGGCGGGCCTGCCGCCTGGCGTTCTCAATGTCGTGCTCGGAGATGGAAAAGGCGTGGGCGAGACCTTGGCAAGGCACAAGGGCATCCGGCGAATGGCATTTACAGGTTCGACGACGGTAGGAAGAGCCATCGCTCATGCCTGTGCGGATAACCTCATTCCCTGCAAGCTGGAACTTGGTGGGAAGGGAGCGGCGATTGTTGCGAAAGATGTTCATGTTTCAGACGCTGCTCATGACTTGTGCGCCGCGCTCACGCTCAACACTGGACAAGTCTGTTGCACTGCCACACGATGGTTGGTACATGAAACGATCTTCGACGACTTCGTTTCCGCAGCCGGTCGTCAGCTCGGAAATGTGCGCATCGGTCCTTCGCTGGCACGCGACACAGAGATGGGTCCGCTGGCCAGCCGCCAGCACCGGAAGCGTGTGTCGGATTATCTTGCGCGCGGCATTCAGGAAGGAGCTTCCCAGTTATTCGTTGAGGAAGGGAATCGGGCGAGAGATTTGCCCGATGGCTTCTATTTCTCGCCATCGCTTCTTACCGGAGACGCTCAAAATCTTTGCTGGAGAGAGGAAATCTTCGGACCCGTTGCTTACATTGTCAAGTACCGCACCGATGACGAAGCTGTCTCGCTGGTAAATGAATCCAACTATGGTTTGGCGAACAGTGTCTGGTCGGCAGATACCGAGTGGGCCGCCGCAATCGCCGAACGTTTGATTGCCGGAAATAGCTGGATCAACGCGCATAATGTCTTCGCGTATGGCCTTCCCTATGGAGGCGTCAACCAGAGTGGCTTGGGCGGCGGCGTCAATGGGCCGGATACATACTTCGACTACCTGCGCAATCTTACAATTGCGCAGCCGTAGTAAAGTCGTTTCTTTATAACCGTTTTATTTACCCAGCGACAGACCACTCAATCTCTCCCTGGGCTCAACAATCTCCCGCAAGTACCTCGGCCAGATGGATTGCTCGGCGTAGCGTATTCTGTGCAATCTGCTCGCGACAACTGAAGCTGTTGCTAACAAGGATGTCATCTTTCTCCGCGGCCCGTACGGCCGGCAGCAGCACCCGTTCCGCCAGCGTCTGAGATACCTCAAACTTGTTCTTCTCGAACCCAAATGGGCCGGCCATGCCGCAACAGCCTGAGTCGAGAAGTTCCACCTGCGCACCTGTAGCCCGCAGCAGGGACATCTCATCCTTCATCGTCATCAGTGCCTTCTGGTGACAGTGGCCATGAACAACGATGTGGCGGCCTTCCATCTGTGGAGGCTGCCATGCGGCACTCTGCGCCATGATCTCGCTGAGCATCATGGTCTGCCGACTCAGAAGGATGGCGCGCTCGTCGGTAGGGAAGAAGTTGATCAACTCATCGTGGAACACACTCGCGCAGCTCGGTTCGAGCATGACAACTGATACGCCGGACAGGATCTGCGGCTCGAACCGGTTGAGAATATTCAGCAGGTAACCGCGGGCCTGATCCAGAAAGCCGAAGTCATAAAGCGGACGGCCACAACAGATGTGGTGTTTTGGGATCTGCACGTTGTTACCTGCAGCCGTGAGGACTTTCGCGGCAGCTTGGAGCGCGGGCGGGTGAAAGTAGTTGTTCCAAGTGTCAGGCCAGAGCAAAACGTCGCGGCTATTTGGATTGCTTTTCAGTGGACGAAAATCGCTGCGGAAACTCCTCACGGCAAATCGTGGCAGCTCGCGTTGCGGCGCCACACCCACAGACGCCTTGAGGAGATCTCGCATACCGGGTATGCGCATTGGTAGGTTAGCGAGCGATGGCACCAGGGAAGCCAAATGTGCCCAGCGGTCCATGAATCCGAAGGCATAGTGTTGAAGGGGATGCAATCGTCCCTTATAATGATGAGCGAGGAACTCGGACTTCCACGTCGCCATGTCGACATTGACCGGGCACTCTGTCTTACACGCTTTGCATGACAGGCATAGGTCCAGCGCCTCTTTCACCTCGGTGCTGCGCCAGCTATTCTGGATTATGTTGCCCTGCATCATCTCCCAGAGCAGATGCGCTCGACCTCGGGTGGAGTGCTTCTCCTCGCGCGTGGCCATATAGCTGGGACACATCGTTCCGTGGTCTTGCTTGCGGCACGCGCCGACGCCGACACAACGAGTCGTGGCGTCACTAAAAGAGCCTTGGTCCCCAGGATATTGAAACCACGTCTTCGACTGGGCCGGCTTGTACCCCGCGCCGATGCGGAGGTTTTCCGTCGCATCGTAAACAGTGACCGGATCAATTAACTTTCCGGGGTTCATACGGTTCAGTGGATCCCACAACGCTTTAAATTCTGCGAACGCCTGCATCAGCTCCGGGCCAAACATCTTTGGCAGTAGGGCTGCCCGTGCCTGCCCGTCACCGTGCTCTCCGGAAAACGAACCTCCATACTTAAGGACGACGTCCGCGGCCTGATCGATAAACCGCCGGTACTTCGCCACACCCTCTTGGGTTTTCAGATCGAAGCTGATGCGGAGGTGAACGCAACCCTGGCCGAAGTGCCCATACATCGGCGATCGATAGCCATACTCCTCGATAAGCTGGAAGAGCTCTCGCAGATACTGCCCCAAAAACTCCGGCGGAACCGCGGAATCTTCCCAACCTTCCCATCCGCTCTTTTCTCCCGGGACAAAAACACTCGCTCCAAGAGCCGACTCCCGCACCTTCCACACACACTCCGCCTGTTCGGGTAGGTAAGCAGCGACGGTAGGTGGATGGTTGAATGAAGCCGCTCCCTCAACCAACGCTGCGGCCAACTTGTCGGCTTCCGCTGAGCTATCTGCCCCGAACTCGCAAAGTAAAATGCCGTTGCCCGTCGGAAGCAGCTTCAGATCGTCGACAACGAGGTTCTTGCGCAGCATGAACTCGACCAGCAACCCGTCGAAACCCTCGAGCCCAATTGGCTTGTATGTGAGCACCGCGGGCACATAATCGGCAGCAATGAACGGATCGTCAAAGCCGAGCGCCACGAGACGCCGATGCTGGGGACTCGGCTTCAACTCGCAAGTGGCTTCGAGGATCGTGACACAGGTTCCCTCTGTTCCCACCAGCGCACGCGCTACATTGAATCCATTTTCCGGCAGCAGTTGGTCCAAATTGTATCCGGAGACACGGCGCGGGATCTGCGGAAAACGCTCCACAATCAGAGCCGAATACTTGTCTCGCAGTTGTCGCAGACCTGCATAAATCTCGCCTTGTCGTCCACCTGCAGCGATAATCGCGTCTAGTTCCGCTTCTGTCGTAGGTCCGACCGTCATGCGCGTTCCATCATAGAGCAATATCTCGAGCGATTCGATATTGTCGACCGTTTTACCGCCCATCAGGGCGTGGACGCCGCAGGAGTTATTGCCGATCATGCCACCCAACGTGCAACGGCTGTGCGTTGCGGGATCCGGAGCGAACGTGAGCTCATGCTTCTCCGCCTCCAGGCGCAAAGCGTCCAATACGATTCCCGGTTGAACGCGGGCCATGCGGGACGCGGCGTCGATTTCGAGGATGGAGTTCATATTCCTAGAAAAGTCGAGAATCACCGCGACATTGCAGCATTGACCAGCTAGACTCGTGCCCCCACCGCGAGACAGGACGGGAGCCCCGAATTTGCGGCAGGCAGAAATGGTGGCGATAACATTTCCACGCCACGCGGAATGACCAGGCCAATGGGTACCTGCCGATAATTCGAAGCGTCCGTAGCGTAGAGCGCCCTGGAACCAGCGTCGAATCTGACCTCACCTTTGACGGTGTTGCGCAACCGAACTTCCAACGGCTTGGCGTGCGAAAAGCGTTCATGGGGATGATTGCCCACATTCTCCGGCTTCGACCGGAGAACGTGAAATGGATTGACGGGCGGCATGGGCGAGGCACTCCAGCAATTTCAAGAATCAAAAAACATGTTTTTGCACGAAGCCTTGAGATCTGAGGCGAATACAAGCACCCGGATAGCAAAGCCTGGCAACCCTAATAGAAACGTTTCCATTGTATCAAATGAATTCGAGTTGGCGAAATCGCCTACGCCGAAATCTAAAGCTCTGTTAGAGGGGCTACATCCCGCTGCGGTCTCTGCCTTGCTTTCAACCGCCACGTTGCGGATGAGTCCGTGGAAAGTCATCTAATACCTCGAGAATCTACTGCTTTTAAGCTATGGCCTTGGCGTAAGCTACTAGGCACCTTGATTCAACTCTCGCCGAAAGGGAAACGCGCTCCCTTCGAAGAGTAAGCTGGGCTTCGGGCTGATTGCTTCACCAGAAGTAGGTAGAAACGACTCGTAGAGATGAAGGGGCCATACCAATGATTGAGATATAGAGGGAGTGAAGAGTTTGCATGAAGAAGAATTTTCTGTGGAGCGGATTGTGTCTGTGCTGAAGCAGGCTGAGGTGGGGATTCCTGTAGCGGAGTTGATCCCGAGAGGTGGGCATCACCAGCAGACATATTACCGTTGGAAGGCGAAGTTTGCCAGATCAGGTTCGTGAGATCAAATCTTCAAGTCTTCGCGGTTCAGCAACACGCGAATCATGCTGGCGAAGCGAAGCTTTTGCGTTGGCAGGACGGATTGCGGTAAGCTAGCCGTTGCGGTCGGGGTCAAAAAAAAGGATGTCTAGGTGAGGGGCTGTTCATTGTGTGGGTTCAACTGGGGCCGTATGGGCCTAAAAATCGCTCTCCGTTGAAGTGGATCAAATGTGATGGGGCGTCTGCAACCCAGACCTCAGTTTCCCATGCGATATCACCCAGATATCTGCTCATCAGCGTGCGGGTAGGAAAAGCCGTAACGTAGACGAGTCCGCTTGTAGATGCAGAGAATAGTTTCGCGAGTTCGGCGTGGCGCTTACCATCGACAGGTCCATGGCTTGTTACGGACTCGATCAATAAGAGCCAATTGCGCTCCGGGTAATAAAGGACAACGTCCGGCATTTTTCCATGTGTATCGACTACAACTCCAAGGGACGCTAAAAGCACTGCGTCGAAATAGCCCCACTTATCACCGGTATCGCCGACGTAGATAAGCTGCCCGCCAGGCACATACCGTTCGCCAAAATCCTCAATTATCGCCTTGATAAGTTCGCTATGGTCACCGGGAACGAGACTTAGGATTTTTCCATCCGCTAATGTGACCGGTACTCGGTGCTGCTTTCGTTCATGGGCATATTTGGCAATCAAGGTCTGTTGTCCTGCCAGAAAGACAGTGAGATTCTCGTGCCATTGTGTTGTGCCGAACGAGCGAACAAGATTAAGCGTCACGTCAGCGATCTGGTAGACGGTATCTTTGCTGTTTGGGGGACGTTTGGGATCATCTGGATTGTGAACGATAATTCCAGCGTCTAGAAACTGATGAATGGTCTGTCGTCGAACAGTCTCGCGGGTATTGGGAGCATAGACCTTCTGATAGTTCTTAGCCATCCAGTCCATGATCGGCGTGATCCCCATCATGGGATTTTTAGCCGCACTCCACTCTGAACCGGGTACAAGGTCTAACAAGGCAAGTAGTGTCAGAGCTGAGCGTTCGTTTTGTTGGGCGCGCGGTAACCCCAGCGAAATGAGGATGTCGACGGCAGCCTTTAGATTTTCTTCTTTGGTCATATGATCAGTTGAGTGAGCTGTCGGTCAATCATATCTTGTGTAAGCCAATTCTTGCCCTTGGCCCATTTCCCGAATGTAATCAGCCTAGCGCGTGACGGATAGCGCATAAGGCGCAAATCGGTGGCATTGACTTGTGTGTGGCCGTTGAACCGACGGAAGTAGTCGTCTGCTGCCGTGCTGTTGATGAATGCCGCTAAGCCGTGTGCCAAATCCTCGTCTAGTCCGGCTTTTCGATCATGAAATACATTCAGGTGGTTTTCAAACCCAAGCCTCTCGGAGTTAGGAAAGCTCGATGGCTGAACGATACTCGCGACGAGTCGTCGTTTCTCTTCCTTGGAAGAAAATCGCCTCACGACAGTGTAAAAGCCATTCGGGTAAAGCCACTTCTGGGTTTCTGAGTTCAGCAAGATGGCATTGCCGCGTTTAACTGACTCGCTCGGCCAGTGTGTCTCCTGGCCAACGAAATGGGACGCATAGAGCAATGGTGCTGAACCCGGAACAGGATGTGGAACAATATGCTCCTTGAGACGAAAGTCGACAACAGGGCCCGTGGAAAGGCTTATGCCAATGTCTTCCAGCGAGTGGCGGACCTCATGTGAACTCTCCAAAACGCCAAGACCTGGTGACGTGGGTATATGAATAAAGCGTCCAGCATCGTCGGGAAATACGATGCGGTGGAATGGATAGACGTGCTGCTCAATGTCCACGAATGAGTCGTCTGTGGAGGTCGTGATCGTAACCTCCCCCTGCTTGCCGCCACGTTCTAGATGGATAATGACATTTTCTTGGAGAACATCGTCGTCTTTGAAGGCCTTTGTTCTAGATGCAAAGAGGTGAATCCGTCGTATGGCCGATCCATCAAGGATATGATCGCGGAATGGGCGGTAGTATGGCCCATTACAGAAACTTCGAGGGATAATCGCGACAAGCTGTCCCCCGGGCTGCATAAGCTCCAAAGCTAGTGAAACAAAGGCAGAGTAAAGATTGACAGATTCGATCCCGAGACGACGCATTATCAATCGATGATCAGAGCTACTATTAATTTTTTTGTAGGGCGGATTCAGAATCGCGTGAGTAAAGCGTGAGCCGGTACCCAATAGGCGATTTATGACGGCTTGTTCTATGAAATCCTGATCGACGATATTAACGTTCAGTTGATCTTGATGTTGATCGCAATACGCTTCCAGAACGTCTTCCAAATGATTGCGAAGTTTCAGGTCGATCTCATAGACATTCGCATTGACTTCTGCGAAGCCGAAAGCTTTATCCGTTGCCCAGCGATCGAGAAAGGCGGATGTGAGAGCGCCCATTCCCGCTCCTGCATCAAGTAAACAGCAGGAATGAAGTTCCGAATCGGGAAACATCCCCGCCATAAACGTTGCCACCGAAGCCGGGGTCATGAATTGACCGAATTTCGACTTGTGCGCCTGAGTAATCTGAGGCGAAAAAGTTTGCCGTAATGAGTCCGAAAGAGCGACTGTCTGATGTGCCAATTCCATATCCGCCTATGAAGAATCTATCATTTGTGAGGCATGCCAATTTCTTCGCCACTTATTCGCCCATTCTAGGTGAATCGACGAGATGCGTCGAGCTCAAAGGCTGCTTTAGTCTTCCTATGTCTTTCCAGCGTGGATCTGTGAATCAATAAAAGATTTTATTGCGGCCGGGTTGTCCTGTATTGCGCCACTAGGGCTTGGTCTGCCCGGCTTGCTTTGTGCCAGTGACTAAGAGAGACACTGGATAAGGAGAGCAAGATGGCACGAGGCAAGCGGTATCAACCGGAGCAGGTGGTGAATCTGCTTCGTCAGATCGAAGTGGCTGTGGCGAACGGGAAGACAACGGCACAGGCTTGTAAGGAAGCGGAGATCGTGGAGCAGACGTATTTCCGCTGGCGCAAGGAGTACGGCGGATTGCAGATCGACCAGGCGAAACGCCTGAAGGAGCTGGAGCAGGAGAACGGGAAGCTGAAGCGGTTAGTGGCGAACCTGAGCCTGGATAATCTTGTGCTGAAGGACATCGCCTCGGGAAACTTCTAAGCCCTGAGCGACGGCGCAGTGCGGTGAGCCATGCTTGTGAGTGTGGCGTGAGTGAGCGACATGCGTGCCATCTGTTGGGGCAGCCCAGGGGCACGCAGCGCTACCGGCCGACACAGCGTGAAGACGAAGATCGCCTGACTCAGGCCATCGTTGCT
>Ga0164242_10009391_pt1 | contig 10559 bp, 9 predicted proteins | sample OricomgcompostMG_FD_108783 | JGI IMG/M metagenome (GOLD analysis project Ga0164242, IMG submission 108783) | Miracle-Growth compost microbial communities from Emeryville, California, USA - Original compost - Miracle growth compost (MG) ... | reverse complement strand
GGCGTTCCTGGCCATGCGGCACGACGGCGTACGCCGCGCCGCCGACCCGTGGGCCGTGGTCACCCGCGCCGTGCAGGTCAGCCTCTCAGCCGAGAACCACGCCGACCGCCACTTGACCTCGGTGGAGAAAGCACGCCGCAGCCAGCACGCCGGCGCCGATGCTCCGCTGCGCGCAGGCGACTACACCGACACCCTCACCACTCACACCAGCGAGCCCGCTTCGACGGCGATGGCATGGGGAACCCAGCCCGCGGATCAGGACGGCACCAAGCCGGTCCTCGCCGACGCCACCACCTTGCTCCGGCTGCTTGGCTGGCCCGAGCCCGTCGCCGCCACGGTGGTCGAGTACGTCGCCGCGCGCCTGGCCGCCGCGGGCAGCATCCCCGCGGCGTACGAGACGCTGCGCCGCGACACCGCGATCCGCGTCCAACTCGACCTCGACCGCACAGCCTGGACCACGCTCGTCGGCGTGCTGCTGGGCGGCCGACCACAGCCCGGACGCCCAACCCGCAAAGGCGTCCTGGCCCGGCTACTGCTCGGCGACACGATCCGCGACCTGCTCGACGACACCGCCCTGGTCCGCGTCGTCATCGCCGCTGTGCCACACCACGGCATTGCCGCCGCACCCATCCGGGGTGAGACCGATGCGTAACAGCAACGGCGTGGAACTGGATCGGGCCGTCGACTCGATCCGCGTGGGCTACCGCTTCCGCGGCGACCTGGGCAACCTAGATGAGCTGTGCGCCTCGATCCAGACAGTGGGGCTCTTGCAACCGATCACGATCACCCCAGACGGCACCCTGGTCTGCGGCGCCCGCCGCCTGGCCGCAGTCCGCAAGCTCGGCTGGAACCGGATCAAAGTCTGGATCAACTCGACCATCTCCACCCGACTCGCCGAGGTCCTGGCCGAGCAACACGAGAACACCACCCGCAAGCCCCTCACCCCCACCGAGGCCGCCGCCCTCTACGCGGAGCTGCGGCAGCTCTACGCGGCCGACGCCGTGCGCCGCCAGCAGGCCACTCGATTCAGCAGCGAGCACAACCCACGCCACCACGGGACAGACGACGGTGGTGCAGAATCTGCACCACCGTCAGACCCCGAAGGATCAGACGTGGCCGGTCCCGGCGCAGCCGGGGCAGGCAAGGCGCGCCGCCAAGCCGCGCGGGCGATCACCGGCCGTAGTTCGTACTGGTCGCTCGAACACGTCGCCGAAGTGCAGCGAATCGCCAACGACCAGACGGTGCCGGAGTCAGTGCGCGATGTCGCGCGTCGCGAGTTGGCTGCGATGGACGCCGACGGCACGATCCATCCGCATTACCTGACCGTGCAGGCCGTCGCCACGACCGATGCCCTCGCCCGGCTGGCCGACGACCCGAGCCAACCGGCCAGCGTGCGCGACCACGCCGCCCGGGAACTCACGCTGCTCGACCACGGCCAGCCCTCGGCCGATCTGGTCAAGGCCGCGCAGGCTGCGATCGCCCGCGCCACCAACGCCCCTTCGACGAACCAGGCCGACAATAGCGGGAAGTCCAGCGCGGACTTGCGGCAGCGGACGCCCATGAAGCGATACGGGCTGCGCGCCTTCCTGTCGACCATCGAGGAGATGGACGGCTGGTGGCAGCACTACGACCCAGCCGAGATCGCCTCCGGCCTCAGCGACACGCAGTGGCAGCAGGTGCGATCCAATCTCGACGGCAGCATCGCGTTCATCGACGACATCGCCGCGGCCCGCGACGCCGCCGCGCAGACGAACCCAGTGCACGGCGAGCGCGCCGCTGACCGGCCACCGCACGCCGCCTGCTTCTAACACTCCCGCTGGCGGCTCATCGCACCAGCCATGCCCGGGCGTTCATCGGCCAGCGCGGGCACGGGATGCGCACCTGATCGGTGAACCCACGCTTCGCCGATCTGTCCGGGAGCCCATCGTGCCTACCGCACCTCGTCGCATGATCGTCCTTGTCGTCGTCGGTGTCTTGGCGTTGGCGACGATTGGTGTCGGTGTCTACGGCCTGGTCCGCGGCCCCGCCCACCCGGCGAGCACGCCGGGCGTCGACGCCTCGACCACCGGCCCCTCGGAGAGCGCGCCGAACACGTCGCCCCCCAAGGCCGGCCCGGCGACGCTGCCGCAGACCGATGACCCGATCGCGTACGCGAAGGCGGTCGCGGCGGCGTTGTTCGAGTGGGACACCACCTCTGGGTATACGCCCTCGGACTACGAGGCGCCGGTGCTCGCGGATGCCGACCCGTCCGGGGAGGAGACCTCCGGCCTGATCGGCGATGTCGCCAGCTACGAACCCACCACCGAGCAGTGGACCCAGCTCGCGACCATGCAGGTCTCCCAGCACCTGACGATCAGCAGCGCCGTCGTCCCCTCGACGTGGCCCGAGGCGCTGGCGCAGGCACACGGACAGCTCCGGCCCGGGACGACCGCGGTTACGATCACCGGCACGCGGCACCGCACCGGCGTCTGGTACGGCGACAAAGCCAGCACGAGTGAGCCGGTGTCGTTCACCGTGTTCGAGGCGTGCACCCCGGCGTTCTCCCGCTGTCACACGCTACGGTTGTCCGAACTCAACGACCCGCTCAAGTAGGCGGGTGAGTGAGCGGTGTGGCGCAAAGTTCTCGTGGTCGTGGCGGCACTGGTGTTCCTGCTCCCCGGCGTCGGCCTGCTCGCGGTCGCCGCGCTGTTCGACCCGGCAACCGCACAGGCCGCCACCTGCGCCACGACCAGCAACGGCAGCAACGTGTCCGGGCCGTCGCTGTCCGTCTCCGGCACGATCCCGCAAAGCCTGACCGCGAACACTGCGGACGGGCAGACGATCACGCTGAATCACACCCAGCTCGAACGCGCCGCGGCGATCATCGCGACCGGCGACAGCGAGAACATCGACGCCAACGGCCAAGTCATCGCCCTCATAGCCGCGCTCACCGAATCCACGCTGCGCGTGCTCTCCAACACCAGCGCCTACCCGGACTCGGCGAACTACCCCCACGACGGCAACGGCTCCGACCACGACAGCCTCGGGTTGTTCCAGATGCGGCCCTCGACCGGCTGGGGCACCGTGGCGAACCTGATGGACCCCATCTGGTCCAGCCGGGCCTTCTACGGCGGACCAGACGGTCCCAACCACGGCAGCCCCGCCGGACTACTCGACATCCCGAACTGGCAGCACCTATCGCTGGGAACGGCGGCACAGGCGGTCGAGGTCTCGGCCTACCCGGACCGGTACGCCAACTACCAGCCGATCGCGGAGAAAATCGCCAGCACATTGAGCGGCGTCACCCTGACCGGCGGCAGTGGGCAATGCCTCACCGGCAACAACAGCAGCAACCCGCCGGGGAACCTGCCGCCAGGGTTCGCCGGGGCCTTCATCGCCGCCGCCGAGAAGGAGATCGGCCTGCCCTACGTCTGGGGCGGCGGCACCTACACCGGCCCCTCCGGGACCGGCGCGGACGGTCGCGGTCCCGGCTTCGATTGCAGCGGCCTGGTCATGTACGCCGCCTACCAAGCCTCCGACGGGAAGCTGCGGCTACCGCACTACACCGGCGACCAAATCCACGACGGCACACCAGTCGCCTGGGCCGACAAACAACCCGGCGACATTATCTTCTACACCTACCAAGGCGGAACTGCGCCGCATCACGTCGTGATCTACCTTGGCGGCGACAAGATCGTGCAAGCACCCGAGACCGGCGAGAACGTACGCTACGGCACCCTGTCCGAGTTCAGCGACGAGATCACCACCGTCCGCCGCCTCGGCTAACACGACGGTCCCGCGAAGTGGCTGCCCGGCGCACCTGACGGGCGTGACCACCCCAACCGCACTCAGCTCAGCCGCACACGTCGCCCTCGCGTCGGGCGTGTACCCGAACCTCAATGGTGTCGGCGGCGCCGGTGACCTCAAGACCGTGATCGGCGCGCTGATGACGATCGTCCTGATCGTCGCCGTGCTGATGATCGTCATCTGCGCCACGACGTGGGCCGTGGCCTCGTCGCACGGCAACTACAGCGCGGCCATCAAGGCACGCACCGGATTGTTGGTCGCCGTCGGTGCCGCCGCGCTCGACGGAGCAGCGATCGCCTGGCTGAACTTCCTGCTCGGCATCGGCCCCACCCTCTGACTGCTCTCGCGCCCGGCCAGCCGCAACGCGAGTGTCGATCCGGGCGATCGGCAGCCGCTGCGCACCTGGCGGGTGAATCCCGCCATCACCGATTCGGCTCTGTGCCGGGCGGTGTGCGGGTCCGCCTGTTGCAAGGAGCCCTACCGATGATGTCCGTCTTTCCTCTGGCTCGCCTGGTTGCCTCCGACATTCCGGCGGCGGCTGGGCCGATCAACGTCAACCCGAACGACAACGGCCTGCCCGGTATCGCCGCGCTGCGCACGATCGTCGGTGCGGTCATGACTGTTGGCCTCATCTTGTCCGTGCTCGCGCTGGTCGTGGCGGCAGTTGTGTGGGCGTTCGGGTCACACTCGGCCAACCCGCACCTGGCCACCCGCGGCAAGACCGGCGTGCTGATCGCATGCGGCGCCGCGATCATCACCGGCGCAGCGGTGGCGTGCATCAACTTCTTCTGGAACGTCGGCCAGGGCATCTGAGCGGGCACTGCGATGGGTGTCTGCAACGTCCCGGTCATCTCCACCGTCTGCCACGTCGCCGGCAAGGCTGCGGCGACTGTGATCTCCGCGCCGTTCGACTGGATCGCCCAAGGCGTCGGCAACGCCGCCGAGTGGATGTTCAAAGGCGTCTGGCAACTGTTCGACTCCACCACGCTGGTCGACATCACCGACCCGAACTACCTGAAGGTCTACGACGTCCTGTTCGGTGTCGCCGTCTTCTTGATGCTGCTGTTCTTCTTCCTCCAACTGATTACGGGTCTGATACGCCGCGATCCCGGCGCCCTGCACCGGGCCGGGATCGGACTCGCGAAATCGGTCCTTGGCTGCTTCGTCGTCATCACGATCACCGGGTTGGCGCTGACGATCGTCGACGAGCTGTGCGTCGGGATCATCCAGGCCACCGGCACCACTCTGGACGAGATGGGCGGCAAGATTGCCGCCCTGGCCGCCGGCATCGGCGCGATCAGTCTCTCCGCACCAGGCGCGGGCGCGGTAATCATCATCTTCCTCGGCTGCCTGGCGATCACCGGCGCCGCGATCGTCTGGTTCTCCTTGCTGATCCGCAAGGCGTTGCTGCTCGTCGCCGTGGTGCTGGCACCGGTCGCGCTGTCGGGGCAGTCGTGGGATCACGCCCGCGGCTGGTTCTCCAAATGGGCCAGCTTTGTCGTGGCGTTGATCGTCTCCAAGCTGGTCGTGGTGGTCGTGTTCTTGGTCGCGATCAACCAGATGAACGCACCGCTCAACCTCGATCTGTCCTCGATCTCCAACCCGGTCGCCGGCATCGTTTTGATGTTCGTCGCGGCCTTCGCGCCCTACATGGCGTACAAGTTCATCTCCTTCGTCGGTTTCGACCTCTACCACGCCGTGTCTGCGGAGACGGAGGCGAAGGCCGCGATGAATCGGCCCGTCCCGGTCCCCGCCATGCCCGCGTTATCGAATGCCCGCAAGGTCCTCGGCGGCGGCTCCGATGCCGGTGGCAGCGGATCGCCACAACCCGGCGGCGGCAGTGCGTCATCCGGCCGGTGGGGTGGTGACAGCTCGAGGGCGCCGGCGAGCGAAGCGGGGGCCGAAGGGGCAGTGGCTGGCCCGGAAGGCATGGCCGTGGTTGCCGGAGCCCAAGCCGTCACCGCAGCCGCGAAGGCCGGACCCGAGACCGGCCGGAAGGTCGCCAACGCCGCCGAAGACCATACCGACGCCGGCCAGCAGGCCACCGGTCAAAGGCCCCCGGAGAGTTCGGAGAACGAGCCGGGTGGGCAGAGCCGAGGCTCGATTCCGATTCCGCCGGCCCCCGCCAACCCATCCACGTCAGAGGCGCCGCTATCGCCGGCGACCCAGTCGACCAGCCACACACCTGGTGCCACACCGCCCGCCACTGGTCAGGCTGACACCGGCAGCGTGCGCCCGACAGCTCCGCGAGACCAGCGACCGGCGCCGCCACGGGCGACACCGCAACCGCCAGCGTCTCCGCCGCGGTCGGAACCGTCCGAGGGTGACGCGTGATGGCCGGCGAGAACTCCGAACGAGGACTGGCGCCGGTGAAGTTCTCCCGACTGACCCGCCGCGGGCTGCTGCTGGGCCTGTCGCTGCCGCAGGTGGTCGTGCTCGGCGTCGGTGCCGCCGCCTTGATCGGGGCGCTCTACACGACCGGCGGCAAGGGCCTGTTGTTGGCCGGGCCGGTGTGCGGCATCTGCGCGCTGCTGGTCTGGGTCCCGATCGCCGGTCGCAAGGCGATCGAATGGATACCCCTCGCGGGCCATTGGGCGTTCCGGTTCTTCTTGGGACAGACGGTGTATCGGTGGCGAGTCACCAAACCCCGCCCGGCCGGAACACTCGCGCTACCCGGTGACGCGGCAGCCCTACGTCAGTACCTCGACCCGGACACCGGAGCGGTCATGATCCACGACCCCCACCACAACACCTTGACCGCTCTGGTCGAGGTGACGCACCCGAGCTTCGTCCTGCTCGACCCCGACGAGCAGCAACGCCGTGTCACCTCTTGGGGACGAGTGCTGGCCACCGTGTGCCGGTCCGGGCGCGTCGCCCGACTGCAAGTGTTGGAACGCACCGTGCCCGACTCCGGGACCGGGCTGGAGCAGTGGTGGGCCACCCACGGCACCGACGACGGCTCCTGGGTCGCCACGACCTACCGAGAACTGATTGAGCGGGCCGGGCCGACCGCCGAACGCCACGTCACCACCCTGTCCCTCGCCCTGGATATGAAGGCCGCCGGGCGAGCGATCCGCTCAGCTGGACGAGGGATGCGCGGCGCCGCCGCCGTCCTGCGCGCGGAGATGCGCACACTGACCAGTGCACTCCGCGCGGCCGACCTGACTCCGAGCGAGTGGTACACGCCGGGCCAGCTCGCGGTCATGCTGCGCTCGGCCTATGACCCCGCCGTCGCCGCGACATTGGAGCGCAGCGAGTTGGGCCGCGACCTGGCCACCGCGGGTCCGGTCGCGGTCGAGGAGACCTGGGACCGGCTGCGCTCGGACTCAGCGTTCCACGCCGTGCTGTGGGTGTCGGAGTGGCCCCGCTCGCAGGTCTATCCCGGTTTCCTCGCCCCCGTCCTGCTCTCCTCGGGGATGCGGCGTGCGTTCACGCTGCTCTACGACCCGGTACGGGCCGACCAGGCCGCGCGAGACATCCGCAAGAAGAAGACCGGCTACCTCTCCGATGCCGCCCAACGAGCCAAGGCCGGACAGATCGAGGATGCCGAACAGAACGCCGAGTACCGCGACGTCCTCCGACAAGAATCCGACCTCATCGCCGGTCACGGCGTACTCCGCGACATCGGCCTGATCGCCGTCAGCGCTCCGACCACCGACGAGTTGGACGCCGCCGTCGCCGCGATCGAACAAGCCGCCGTCCAAGCCTCCTGCGAGACCCGCAGATTAGTCGGACAACAAGCTCAAGCCTTCACCGCCGCCGCACTGCCGCTGTGCCGCGGCCTCTAGCCGTTGATCTTGCAGGTCGTGGTCGCGCCGGACCGGCTGTCGGCCCGCGCAGACAATACGAGGCCAGCCGCGAGGCGATGGTGCACACGGGCTCTGCGGAACCCGGGTCTGCCTGGCTGGCCCGACCGTCGATGCGACATACTGCCCTGACGTTGACAGGCGCAGCAGATCGCGGGGATGAGAGGTTGAGCAGTGGAGTGTTTGCGGGTAGTCGCTTCGCGACGCTACGGAACACTCTCACCCCTCAGGTACCCGGGCGGAAAGGCGGCCCTCGCGGGTCTCTTTGCCGACATCATCGAAGGACTGAAACCGAAGGTCTCGCGTTACGTCGAGCCGTATGCAGGGGGCGCTGGCGCCGGCATAGCTCTCTTGCGGCAGGGGCTCGTGGACAAGCTTGTCATCAACGATCTCGATCCTGCGGTCCACGCCTTCTGGCACAGCATTGTGCGCGACAACGCTGCGTTCGTGCGACTCATCAAGAGAACCCCTCTCACCATTCCCGAGTGGCTCCGGCAACGCGAAATCTACCGCGAGAATGACGAATCAGATCTTCTTAGGCTTGGCTTCGCCTTTTTCTATCTGAACAGGACCAACCGGTCAGGAGTGCTCCGCGGCGGCGTGATTGGCGGCCTTCAGCAGACAGGCGCATACAAGATTGACGCCCGTTTCAACCGAAGCACCTTGGTCGACCGGGTGCGCGCCATCGGTGACCTGGCAAACCAGATCACTATCCGCAACACGGACGGCCGTGCGATCATCATGGACTTCGCGGACGACCGAAGCACGTTCATGTACATCGACCCTCCATACGTAAAGGCGGGATCGCAGCTCTACCTCAACGCGTTCGAGCATCGCGATCACATTGCTTTGGCCAAGGTCGTCACCGCGGTCAGGGGCGCCCACTGGTTGATGACCTACGACACTGCAGATCTCATAGAGAAGCTCTACAGCGGCCATTTCCAGCGAAGATACGGACTCAACTACTCAGCGAGGTACCCGGGCCGCGCCGACGAACTCATGATCGCGTCTCGAAGCGTCGCTGCTGAACTCAAGGTGCTACAACTGGTGGCGTCAGATGCTGCAACAGGAACCTGAGCAGAGGAAACACGACGCGCCAGGCTTGGTGGACCTGCTGAGCCGTCACGTCGATATTGACGCTGTGAGCAACAAGGTTGAACCACTCGCCAGTTCCTGGGGTGGTGCTGGCACCCTTCTTGGTCCTGTTGATAGTTGAGATGGCGTGGGCAAGTTGGCCGTCTTGGCCGTAGTCGTTCGTCACTCTCGTCATCACGGTGCCCAGGGTTCCAGTGGCGGCAGGACCACTCTTGATTCCGTAGTGCTCCTTGATAGCCGCTTCCAGCACCGACCTCGTCAGCATGGCGGCGGCCGCCGGGAAATCGACCAGATCAATGCGACGCAGCTCGCGGATACGATGCTTCAACGGAAGTGGTAGTTGGGACTCGTCAATCCCGGAGAGATCCAAATATTTCTTGGTCTCGGGCTTGTTCGGCCCACGTCCCTTCTGTTCGCCATCCGCTGCCGCAGGCGACTCATCTCCAGCGGTGGCGCTACCTGAGCTGGCACCGTGCGCGCGAGCGGTCTTCTCACCGTCATAGCCGCCGGTATTAGGTCCAGCTCCGTTACTTGCAGATCTGTCATTGCCGGAAGCACCCGTGTACCAATTCGTGCCGGAGTTGCCAGCGCCGGTACTCGCGTCGCCGCGCATCTCAGCAAGTAGGCGCTTGAACTCCTCGGTCCCCGGCTTGAGGCCACGCCGAGTGTTGAGTTCTCCAGACTTGAAGCCGCGGAGGAGCCGCGCGAGCGCTGTGATATGCGCAGGCGTCGAAGTTGTGCTGGTCAGATGACCGGTGTCATCGAAGGCGACGCCGATCGCAGCCTGAATGTCTGCGTTCCGATACGCATACTCGAACGAAGACATCGCCAGCCGATCACTGCTCGCGTACTCAGCTAAGGACGGGTCCTCGAATGGAACCTGTCGAAGCATCTCACGCACCCGCCCCATCCGGACCAGCCGGACGACATCCTTGATTGCAGGGAGCTGCTCCTTCAGAACCTCGACCGTGAGCCCATCAGTGAGTTGGGCAAGGACGAACTTCGCCTGCTCATCGAGACTCCATGCCTTCTTCGATTCGCCGATGTGCAGACGCGCAAGGACTGGCGCAGCAGACTCACGATCGGGGAACCGCATAACCCGAATCTTCTCGGGCAGATCTGCGGCCTCAGGAGCGTATCGGCGTAGCAGGCGGTCCAGCTCAGTCTGGAACGAAGGCGCAAGCGACGGGTCCAACAGCGCTCGCAGTGCCGAGAGCCGACGGTTCCCTTCAAGGATCACAAGGTGGCCAGCTTCCTCCACGACAAGCGGCAACTCGTTGTCGACGTACCCATCCCGCAGAATGATCCGAGCCACGCCCAGCACACCGTGTGCGGCGAACAGGTAGTTCATGGCGGCGCTCTCGGTCGGTTGATCGACAGGGAAGCGATAGTTGCTGACGTCGAGAACCAGGTCGCGGACAGCCACCTCCTCAATGGGGAACTGCGCGTACGCCACGGTGCCTCCACGGTCTTGGAGCGATCATTCGGTTGATCGGGTCGATTGTGTCAGGCAAGACACCCGCCGCGGTGGCGATTTGGTTCGGCTGCGGTCACCCGTGGACCCGACCCAGAATCAACTCGCGCACCTGATCGGTAGGTCATCCGATCCCTCTCGACAGGTGCAGGCCACTGATGAGTCCCAACGCTGACAAGAAGTTGTACTCGACAATCCTGGTCGGCCGGGCCGGACAACGCCGCCGCGACAAGCGGGCCGCGCGCCGAGCCGCCGCGTACGCCTACGCCGCCGACGCGGCCGAGCGCAAGGCTGCCGCCCGAGCTGAGGCCGACGCCGAACGCGCGGAGCGGGCCGCCATCACCTACCTGCCTCGCAGCGGCGAGCCGGGCCAGGCGGCGTTGCGGGCATGGCGGCGC
>Ga0164242_10009389_pt1 | contig 10560 bp, 8 predicted proteins | sample OricomgcompostMG_FD_108783 | JGI IMG/M metagenome (GOLD analysis project Ga0164242, IMG submission 108783) | Miracle-Growth compost microbial communities from Emeryville, California, USA - Original compost - Miracle growth compost (MG) ... | reverse complement strand
GTCGAAGGTGCCCTCCTTGGCCACCGACTCGTCGTGCCGCTCCCGCATGCCGTCGATGTGGACAGTAAAAGCAAAGTAAGGAGACGGTGTGAACTTGTCGATCTTCTTACGGAGCAGCAGGGCATTCGTGCAGAGGAAGACATACTTCTTCTTCGCCACCAGTTGGCGCACGATCTCGTCGATCTGCGGGTGCATCAGCGGTTCCCCGCCGGCGATCGAGACCATCGGCGCGCCGGACTCCAGCACGGCGCCCACGGCCTGGGCCACGGGCATGCGCTGCTTCAGCACTCCGGCGGGGTGCTGGATCTTGCCGCAGCCCTCGCATTTCAGGTTGCAGGCGAAGAGGGGTTCGAGCTCCACGATGAGCGGGAACTTTTCGCGGCGCCGGACCATTTTCTGTTCGAAGAGGTACGACGCGACGCGGACGGACTGACGGAGCGGCATGGCCATCGAGAGCTCACCTCCGGGGGAGCGTGGTAGTGCGGTGCCATTCGAGAAAGGCGGGAACAAGATCTCTCAGCACCCGGAACGCGATGATCCCGGTGCGGAGCGTGCCGACGCGGACGAGCTCGAACTCGGGGGTGTCGACGACGACGCGGGCCGCCGCGACGCGGCGCGCCCCCGCAGCGAGGGCGGCGCGCCGCATCGCGGCCGACTCCATGTCCACGGCGATGGCACCGTTCGCCGCGAGCGCGGAGCGCTCGGCGCCGCGCACGACATGGTCGGACTCCGCCAGCGTTCCGGTGTGCACGGCGGGTTGCCGCCGTCGGGACCCGTCCTGGAGGGCGGCCTTGAGCGCGGCGGCCAGCGCCGCGCTCTCGTGCCCGTCGTCGGAGACGACGACGTCGCCCGGCCGCATGCCGGGGGCGAGCCCGGCGCAGAAGCCGGTGGTCAGGACGGAGGCCCCGTGCAGCGCCGGGTCCTTCAGGGCCTGGGCGACGGCCCCTTCCGCGGCCTTCGGTCCCATGCCGGTGTGCAGCACGGTCACCGGGTGGTCCGCGGCGCTCTTGGCGGCGCCCCGGCGCAGCGCGAAGCGCTCGACGGGCAGGGCGCAGACCACGAGCAGCGGGGGTCGGGTATGGCCCACGAACTAGGCCCCCTTTCCGGTTGTCGCGGAGCTGGGCGTGGTGAGGGCGGCGGCGCTGCCGCCACCGGGCCGATGGCTCGCGCCGAAGGGCTCGCGCCGCACGTAGCGGCCGAGTGCGGTGAGCGGAAAGACCATACGGTACAGGTGGTAGTTGATCGAGAAGTCACGGGGGAAGCCGGTGCCGGTGAAGTAGGGCTCGTCCCACGAGCCGTCCTCCAGCTGGGTGTCGGCCAGCCAGCGCACCCCGCGGGCGACGGAGGCGCTGTCGCGCTCGCCGGCGGCCAGCAGCGCCATCAGCGCCCAGGCGGTCTGCGAGGCGGTGGAGTGGCCGCGGCCGACCCATTCCTTCTCGGAGTACGAGCGCAGGTCCTCGCCCCAGCCGCCGTCGGCGTTCTGCACCGAGTGCAGCCAGTCGACGGCGCGGCGGATCGCCGGGTGGCCGGCGTCCAGGCCGGCGCAGACCAGGGCGGGCACCGCGGAGCCGGTGCCGTAGATGTAGTTGACGCCCCAGCGTCCGAACCAGGCGCCGTTCTCCTCCTGCTCCGACAGCAGCCACTCGATGCCGCGCCGGGTGTGCGGGTCGCTCTCCAGGCCGAGGGCGCCCATCATCTCCACCACGTGGGCGGTGACATCAGCCGACGGCGGGTCGATGACCTCGCCGAAGTCGCAGAACGGCAGCCGGTTGGGGAACGGGCTGGTGTTGTCGGCGTCGAATGCGCCCCAGGCGCCGTTGCGCGACTGCATGCCGATGTTCCAGCGGACCGCCTTCTCGACGGCGTTGGCCACCCGGCCCGGGTCGGGGTGGGCGACGCGCTGGAGGGCGAGGACCACCTCGGCGGTGTCGTCGATGTCCGGGTAGTTGTCGTTGTGGAACTCGAACGCCCAGCCGCCGGGGGCGAGTTCCGGGCGCTGCACCGACCAGTCGCCCGGCCGCGTGACCTGCTCGCCGAGCATCCAGTCGGCGGCCTTGACCAGCGCGGAGTGGTCGGCGGGCAGTCCGGCATCGGCCAGGGCGATGGTGGCCAGGCACGTGTCCCACACCGGGGACTGGCACGCCTCGATCATCCGCACGCCCTCCTCGGGCCACACGGCGAAACGATCCAGCGACTCCAGTCCCGCCTTCAGCACCGGGTGGTCCAGGTCGTAGCCGAGCAGGTGCAGGGCGATGACCGAGTAGACGGCGGGCGGCTGGATGCCGCCCCAGCAGCCGTCGGCCTCCTGGCGCTCGATGATCCAGCGGGCGCACGCGTTCATGGCGCCGCGGCGCAGCGCCCGCGGGGAGAAGCGGCGGTACAGGTGCAGCGCCGAGTCCAGCCGCTGGAAGACGCCGTCCCAGGTGGTGATCGGGGCCCTGCGCTGCGGCGGGTTGGGCCGCTTGGGATCCACGTGCAGCTCGTCGATGCCGAACGGGGCGGGCCGCACCGGCCGGTGCGCGCCGACGATGGTCAGCGGCACGATGGTCTGCCGGGCCCAGCACCCGAACGAGTAGATGTTCAGCGGCATCCACTTGGGCAGGTAGATGACCTCCGGCGGCAGCTCGGGCAGGTCGTCCCAGCTCCACCAGCCGAACAGGGCCAGCCAGATCCGGGTGAAGACCCGGGCGGAGGCCACTCCGCCCTCGGCGCGCGACCACTTGGCGGCGAGCCGCATGTGCGCCTCGTCCGGTCCGTCCCCGGCCAGCCGCAACGCGACGTACGCCTCCACGGTGGCCGACAGGTCACCGGGGCCGCCGTGGAACGTGGGCCAGGCGCCGTCCTCACGCTGCTGGGAACGGATCCAGCGGGCCGAGGCGGCGGTGACCTTCTCGTCGCGGATGCCGAGGAACTCCCGCAGCAGGAGGTCCTCGGCATCCATCGTCACGTTGGTCTCGAGGTCGCCCTTCCACCATCCGTCAGGGTGCTGCCGTGCCAGGAGGTGGTCTGCGGCACGCTGCACGGCACGCTGCGCCGCCGCCTCGACGTCGCCGGACGGAAGAGGTTCCGGCGCCGAGGCGCTGCTGGCCGAGGGTGTCCGGCGGGCTGGAGTTTCCGGACTGCCATCGGTCGTCGCTGTCATGGCTTCCCCTTTGCAGTTGAGACGTCTGCGGTGTCGGGGGCGCCCGTCCGCCGTCACGCCGGTGGCGCCGGCGACGTCATACGCTCCACGGTTCCTGTGCTACTTCTCGCGGACCACCACAAAGTCCGCGAGCCCGACGAGCTTGCGCCTGATCTCCTCGGGCATGTCCATCTTGTCCAGGGCCGCGATGGCGGTCGCGTACTGCCTGCGGGCCTCCTGGGAGGTCCACTCGCGGCCGCCGGCCTCTTCGATCAACGCCGCACGCAGGGCGAACTCTTCCTCGCTGAAGGCGTCATTGTCGAAATTCCCCGACGCCTTGGCGTCGGCGGCGAGCATGTCGCCGAGCCGCTCGGACGCCGGACCGCCGGCCGCCAGGGCGGCGACCACCGGCAGGGACTTCTTGCGCTGCCTCAGGTCGCTCCAGGTCTGCTTCCCGGTGGTGGCCGGGTCGCCCCAGATGCCCAGCAGGTCGTCGACGGCCTGGAAGGCCAGGCCGAGATGGTATCCGTACTCCTCCAGCGCGTCCGCGTCGGACTCCGACGCGCCGCCGAGCACCGCGCCGATGGAGGAGGCGCAGGCCAGCAGGGCACCGGTCTTGTTGCCCTCCATCTCCAGGCACTCCTCGACGGTGACCCGCTCGCGGTGCTCGAAGGAGATGTCCTGGGCCTGACCGTCGATCAGTTTCCGGGTGGCGCTGGTCAGCCGGCGGGTGGCGCGGCCGGCGTCGGGCGTGCCCTGCTCCAGGAGCACCTCGTTGGCGAGCGCGAACAGCGCGTCGCCCACCAGGATGGCCTGGGCCGGACCGTGCACTTTCCACACCGTGTCGCGGTGGCGCCGCTGCTCGTCGCCGTCCATCAGGTCGTCGTGCAGCAGCGAGAAGTTGTGGACGAGCTCCACCGCCACGGCGCCGGGCACGCCGGTCTCCGGGGGCGCGCCGGCGGCCTGTGCGGACAGCAGGGCCAGTGCGGGGCGGACGGCCTTGCCGCCGTCGCCGTCGGCGGGTCGGCCGGCCTGGTCGATCCACCCGAAGTGGTAGGAGGCGACCGTGTCCATCGGGGGGGCGAGCCGGGCCACGGCCGCGCGCAGCACGGGCGTGGTCATGATGCGGCCGTTCTCCAGCAGCGCTGTGACGCTGTCAGCGGTCACGTTCTCTCCTCTTGTCGCACCGATTGCACTCATGCCGCCTCCAGGACGCCGTGCTCAACTGCCAGTCCGAGGGCGGACAGGGCTTCTCGGGAGGCGTGCAGGCCGCTGCGCACCGCACCCTCCATGGTCGCGGGCCACCCGGTGGCGGTCCACGCCCCGGCCAGGAAGAGGCCGGGGGCGCGGGTGGCGGGGCCCGGGCGGAGGGCGCCCACTCCGGGGGCGGGCGCGAAGGTCGCGGTGCGCTCGCGGGTGACGAAGAAGTCGCGCACCCCGGCGCCGCGCGCGGCCGGCAGCACCCGCTCCAGCTCGGGCAGGTAGCGTTCGCGCAGCTCGGCCACGGTCAGGTCGATCTCGTCCCGGGCGGCCGACTGGGACAGCGCCAGGTACTGTCCGCCGCCGGTGAGGCCGGAGCCGGCGGTGCGGTCGAAGACCCACTGGACCGGGCTGCCCAGGGCCGCGAGGAACGGCCGGTCGAGCACCGTGCGGTCGTAGATCACGTGCACATTGAGGATCGGCGCGGTACCGATCCGCAAGAGGTTTTCGGGCTCGTCCAGGGCGCCGGCGGGTAGCAGGCCGTGCGTCTCGCGCTGCGGAACGGCCAGCACGACGGTGCCGGCGGCCAGTTCCTCGGCGCGGCCGGGGCCGGTCTCGACGCCCACCCGCCAGCCGCCGTCCGCGTCGGGCGCGACGGAACCGGCCCGGGTGCGCAGCCGCACGTCCACGCCGGCGGCGGCCAGGGCGCCGGAGGCCCGGCCGTGGTGCAGGTCGCCGAGCGGGGCCAGGGCCCAGCCGATGTCGGAGGCGCCGGGGTCGGACAGCAGGCCGGTCTTGAAGACCTTGGCGGCCAGGGCCAACGACACCTCGTCGGCGGTGGCGTTGAGGGTGGCCACACCGACCAGGTCCCACAGCGCCTCGACGGTGCGGCGGGACTGGCCGTGGCGGGCCAGCCAGGTGCCGAAGTCGACGCCGTCGAGCTTCGGGTCGGCCGGGTCGAGGGAGCGCAACGCAAGGGCGGCACGGCCCACGGAGGCCCGTTCCCGGGGGGACAGGTGGGGATAGGCGAGCAGGCTGGGCGCCAGGTGGAGCGGAACGGGCAACCGGACGCGGCCGATGCGGCCCAGCTTGCGGGTGTCGGCGTCGAACACCGGCACGTCGAGGCGGTCCTGCAGGGTGGTCAGGTCGCGGGCGCCGATCCGGTCCAGGAACCACTGGTAGGCGGTGCAGCAGCGCAGGAAGACGTGCTGGCCGTTGTCGACCGCCAGGTCGCCGCGGGTGAAGGAGAACGCCAGCCCGCCCAGCCGGGGCCGGCCCTCGACGAGGGTCACCCGCAGGCCGGCGTCGGCCAGGGCGAGAGCCGCGGTGGTGCCGGCCAGGCCACCGCCGACCACCACGGCGTGGCGGCGGGCGCCGGCCTCGCCGGCGGACGCCGGTCCGCCGGGCTGGGCGGTAGTGGTCATGCGCACTCCCCTCGGGCCGCGTCCGGCCGGGCGCGGCGGGCTGTCGCGGAAAGTGACGCCGTGCGGGTCCGCGGGGTTGACCGGGCGGCGGCGCGACCGGACGGGTGAGGTGCGGATGGGCCCGCGTGGTGCCTGCGGGACACGGTCACGCGTCACCCCGTGGGGCGCGGGCGGCGCCGGCGGCGGTACGGCGGGCGTCGAGGCCGGCCAGGCCGCGGACGGCGACGTACGCCTTCTCCCGGCCCGGCAGTGAGACCCGGCCGCGCAGCACGGCCTCCGGGTCGGCGGCGATCCGCTCCAGCAGCCGGCGGTAGATGCCGGCCATCGCCGCGACGCAGGCGCCGCTGCGCCGGTCGAGCATGGGCAGCAGCCGGTAGCCGGTGGCGAACAGGGAGCGGGCCCGGCGCACCTCGAACTCGACCAGCCCGGTGAAGTCCGAGCCGGCCGGCGGGGTGGAGCCGTGGAAGCCCTCGGCGCAGCCGAACTTGGCCAGGTCGGACGAGGGCAGGTAGGTACGTCCGTTGGCGGCGTCCTCACGGACGTCCCGCAGGATGTTGGTGAGCTGGAGGGCGAGGCCGAGGGTGTCGGCGTATTCGGCGGCACGTGCGTGATCGTGCCCATCCACCGTGCCGAACACGCCCAGCGAGACCCTTCCGATAGCTCCTGCCACACATCGGCAGTACACGGCGAGGTCGTCCCAGCTCTCGTACGTCTCGCCTCGAACGTCCATCTGGACGCCGTCGATGAGTTCACCGAGGCCGCCGAGCGGGATCGGGAAGCGCCGCACGGAGTGCGCGAGGGCGACGGCGACCGGGTCGGTGTCGTCCTCCTCCACGTCGCCGGCCTCGACCCGCTCCAGCAGGGCGCGTGACTCCTCCAGCCGGCGCAGCTTCTCGTCGGCCGGCAGGACGCCGTCGCCGATGTCGTCGATCCGCCGGGAGAAGGCGTAGACGGCCGACATGGCCTGCCGCTTCGGGGCGGGCAGCAGGCGGATGCCGTAGGCGAAGTTGCGGGCCTCGTGACCGGTCACGGTCTCGCAGTACCTGTATGCGGCAAGCACCTGTCCGGACATGTGCGTGGAACCGTTCACGAATCCGGTCACCCCTCTCCTCGCAGTGTCGACCCCACCTCGCGCAGCAGGACGGACTTCGCGGCCTTCGGAGAGGCCGCGAGTACGTCGTACCCCGCCGCTTCGACCGCGCGCAGCGCGGCCCGTCCGCCGCCGACGAACCCGGCGAGCAGCAGCCTGAGCCGGCCGCGGACGCTGCCGACCAGCGGGGCGCCCTCCTCCAGGAGTTCGCGGGCCCGAGCGGCCTCGAAGGCGACCAGGTCGCGCACCGGACGGCCGGCGGTGGGCGCGGCGAGGGCGGCCTCGTCCACCCCGAAGCGTTTCATGTCCTGTTCCGGCAGGTAGACCCGGTTCCGGGCCAGGTCCTCGGCGACGTCCTGGAGGTGCTCGACGATCTGGAGCGCGGTGCACACCGCGTCAGAACGGCGCACCCGCTCGGGAGTCGAGGTGCCGGTGATGGAGAGCACCAGGCGGCCCACCGGATTGGCCGACAGTTCGCAGTAGGCGAGCAGGTCTTCGTAGGTCGGGTACCGGCTGACCAGCTGGTCCTGCCGGTTGGCCGCGATCAGGCCGAGGAAGGGCTCAGGGGTGAGCCGGTGGCGCTCGACGGTGGGGCGCAGCGCGGCCAGCAGCGGGTGGGAGGGGGTGCCGCCATCGAACACGCGGCGCAGGTCGGCCTCGAAGGCGTCGAGCATGGCCACCCGGTCGCCGGCGGCCTCCGGGTCCAGGCCCAGGCGGACGGCGTCGGGGCGGCCGCCGTCCGCCAGGTCGCCGTCGCCGATGTCGTCCACCAGCCGGGCGAAGCCGTAGACAGCCATGAGGTCCTGGCGCCAGGCGCGCGGCAGGAAGACGGGAGCCACCGGGAAGTTCTCGCGCGCGGCCTTGTCCAGGACGGCCCGGGACGCGACGTCCCCGGTCACCGCGGGCTTCCCGGCACACAGGCGGCGGGCGTGCCCGGAAGCAGGAGGGTCACGATCCCCATCGACATGGCCGCCACACCCCCCGTTCTACACCGCCTGGAGCAAACTTCCCATTTCGGACACGCCGCACCCGGGTTCGTGCCCCTCGGGGTCTCGGTCATCGGCAGGCTCCCAGCACCGGTACAGCTTACGTCGGGGCTTGCCCCGGCGTACGCCGGGGGCGTGACACACCGCCCTCTTGACCAGGGGCGGCAGGCGGCACCGACCGGAACGGGCACCGTCGCCGGATGGGACAGCGCCGGGCACCGTACAGGCCGAGAGACCGCCAACAGCACCACAACACACGTCCCCCGCCGGATCATCCGACGGGGGACGGAGTTTTCATAACGTCTTGGACTCTGTTGGTCCCCGTACGGCCGCCCGGGGCACGGAGTCACTTGCCGGTGTGCTCCTCGTAGGCGGTCAGCACCTCTTCGGTGGGGCCGTCCATGCGCATCACGCCGTGCTCCACCCAGACGACCCGGTCGCAGGTGTCCCGGATCGACTTGTTGTTGTGGCTGACCAGGAAGACCGTGCCGGCCTCCTTGCGCAACTCCTGGATGCGGGCCTCGGAGCGCCGCTGGAACGCGCGGTCGCCGGTGGCCAGCGCCTCGTCGATCATCAGCACGTCGTGGTTCTTGGCCGCGGCGATGGAGAACCGCAGCCGGGCCGACATGCCGGAGGAGTACGTGCGCATCGGCAGCGAGATGAAGTCGCCCTTCTCGTTGATGCCGGAGAAGTCCACGATGCCCTTGTAGCGGGCCCGGATCTCCTCCCGGGTCATGCCCATGGCCAGGCCGCCGAGGACGACGTTGGTGGCGCCGGTGAGGTCGTTCATCATGGCCGCGTTGACGCCCAGCAGCGAGGGCTGCCCGTCGGTGTAGATCTTCCCGCTCTCCACCGGCAGCAGGCCCGCGATGGCCTTGAGCAGGGTGGACTTGCCGGATCCGTTGGAGCCGATGATGCCGACCGCCTCGCCGCGGTAGGCGGTGAAGCTGACCCCGCGCACGGCGTGCACCCGGCGCACGTTGGTGGAGCGCCGCTTCTTCGACAGCATCCGGCTCAGCGCGGCGGTGGCGCTGCCCTTCCCGGTGCCGGCGCCGTACACCGTGTAGACGATGTGGACGTCGTCCACGATCACCGTCGGCACCCGGGACTCGGCGGGGCGGGCGAGGGGAGGAAGGGGCTGCTGCTCAGCCACGGCCATAGGACTCTTCCGCCTTCCAGAAGTAGATGTAGCCGCCGACCCCGACGAGCACGGCCCACACCACCGCCAGCGCCCAGACGTGGTTCGGCATCTGGGCGGAGGTGACGGAGTCGATGAGCGAGAAGCGCATCAGGTCGATGTAGATCGCCGCCGGATTGACGTCCAGGAAGATCCGCACCGCCGGCGGGGCGGTCGCCGTCAGCTTGGAGATGCTGTACATCACACCGGACATGTACATCCAGGTGCGCAGCAGGAAGGGCATCAGCTGGGCGAGGTCGGTCATCTTGCTGCCGAGCCGGGCCACGATCAGCGCCAGGCCGGTGTTGAAGACGAACTGGACGGCCAGCGCGGGGATGGCCAGCAGCCACGAGGCGTCCGGCACCTCGCCGGTCATCAGCACGATGGCGATCAGCACGAACATCGACATCAGCAGCTGCTGCAGCTGCATGAGCGTGAAGGCGATCGGCATCGAGGCGCGCGGGAAGTGCAGCGCCCGGATCAGGCCGAGGTTGCCGGAGATCGCCCGGACCCCGGCGAGCACCGAGGACTGGGTGAAGGTGAAGATGAAGACGCCGGTGACCAGGAACGCGATGAAGTTGTCGACGCCCCGGCTGGTGCCGATCAGCAGGCCGAAGATCAGATAGTAGACGGCCGCGTTCAGCAGCGGCGTCATGACCTGCCAGAGCTGCCCGAGACGGGCCTGGGTGTACTGCGCAGCGGTCCGCGCCTTGGCGAACTCGTTGATGAAATGGCGCCGCCCCCACAGCAGGCGGGTGTACTCCAGCAGCCCGGGCCTGGCTCCACTGACGGTAAGCCCGTACTTGGCGGCCAGCTGGGCGGGGCTGAGCCCGGCGTCGTCCGACGGCACCGGGGGTGCACCGACGGCGACCGCACCATTGTGCGTTGTCTCGCTCACAGTTGACACTTTCGTCCTCAATGTGCGCGCCAGGGGGCGGAAGTTCCCCGCTCTGCGCCTGATGCTCTCAGATCCGAGCTTGTCAGATGATCGGGGGTCGACCCAACCGGGTCAACCGCCACACCGTCCGCCAGCGCATGGGGCGCCGCGGACCGCAGGGGGTGGCCCAGCCTTCCCGGAACCCGCCGAACCAGGCGCGCAGCGCTGGACCCGACGGCTTGCGCAGCAGGGTGAGCGCCAACCATACGCCCAAATACACCGGCACCAGGGCCCACGGCAGGTTCCGCCGGGCCAGCCACACGCGGTTTCTGGCCACCATGCGGTGGTAGACCGCGTGCCGGGCCGGGGAGGTGGCCGGGTGGTGCAGCACGATGTCGGAGCGGTACTCGATCTGCCAGCCCGCGTCCAGCGCGCGCCAGGCCAGGTCGGTCTCCTCGTGGGCGTAGAAGAACTCCGCGGGCAGCGCCCCGACCTGCCGGATCACCTCGGTACGCACCGCGCAGGCACCACCGAGGAAGGTCGTCACCTGTGAGTTGCGCATCGGGTCCGAGGCCCGCAGCCGCGGCACGTGGCGGCGCTGGGTCTGTCCGGTGACCGGGTCGGCGATGCGGAAGCTGATGATGCCCAGCCGGGGGTTGTCGCGGAACGCCTGCCGGATCAGCTC
>Ga0164242_10009388_pt1 | contig 10560 bp, 6 predicted proteins | sample OricomgcompostMG_FD_108783 | JGI IMG/M metagenome (GOLD analysis project Ga0164242, IMG submission 108783) | Miracle-Growth compost microbial communities from Emeryville, California, USA - Original compost - Miracle growth compost (MG) ... | reverse complement strand
GTCGCTGTCGTTGAGCCCGAAGCCGTCCTGGTGCTGCCGGACGAGCCGCGCCTCGGCGAGACGGAGCCGCTCGATGAGGCGCGCGACATCGTTCGCTTCGCGCGCGGGACCGGTCCGCGACATTCGCCGACTCCCTCCGGCTGTAGCGATTTCTTCAAGTCAACCCTGCCAGAAACTTTTCCTGAAGGCACGGACTACCAATTCATTGATCATCAATTCGTGAAATAGAATGACGAGCGCTGCTCTGGGCAGAGCGGCAGAAGGGGTCCCCGTGGGTCGGTTCTTCTACGCATCCGAGCAGTCGCCGGTCGAGGTGCCGGACCGCATGCTCGCGCACCTCAAGACCGTCATCACCACGAAGCTGCGTCGCGGCGAGAGCTTCACCCTGTCATGGGACGATCCCGATGACGGGGGCAGCGCGATCTGGCTGCATCCCTCGATCCAGCTGCGATTCGTCTTCGATGAGCCGGAGCCAGAGGCCCTCGACTCGCGCTGGCTCCGGGAGCTGTCCGCGGCCGCGGGCTCCTCGACGGGCCTCAAGATCGAGCTCGAGGCGGACTCGGGCGCACCGGCCTCTGCGCCGGTCGACTGACATTCGTCCGGGCATCGTTCGTCGATCCCGATGAGACGTTTTCAGTTTTGTGATCTTGTGCCCCTTGCGGCGGTGCGGGAAGCGGGCTAGAAACGGGACCAGTGCGATGCGGTACTCCGATCCGCATCGCCCGACGAAGGTGGTCCCCGATGGCGCAACCACGCGTCAGCCCCCTCGACGGAGCCCAGACCGGCCTCGCCGATCCGGGAGCGCGCATCCGATAGGCGGCTGGCGTGGACGCGCGGGGGCGGATGATCGAGCGCGATCGCATCTCGTCGCTCGCCCGCGCGGGACAGGACGCCGCGCTGCTCATCGTCGGCGACGAGGGCAGCGGGAAGACCCGGCTGCTCGAGTCCGTGAGCGCGGAGGTCGGCGGCGTCCTCATCCGTGTGAATCCGGCCGAGGCGGCGTGGCCGCTCTCGGGTCTCTCCACGGTGTTCGCGTCCCTCCGCGATCCGCGTGCCGCCGAGTTCAGCGGCCGGTTCCATCTGCGCTCGACCGATGCGGACGACATCTACGCCGCGGCGCAGGATCTGCTGACGATGCTCCGCGGCCTGAGCCTGCCCCCGGTGCCGCTCCTGATCGACGACATCGACCGGATGGACCCGGAGAGCCGCGCCCTCCTCGGCGCCATGGCGCCCCGGCTCGCCGGGACCGGCCTCCGATTCGCGGCCTCGAGCCGTCCGCCGGCCCACGACGATCCGCTGCGCGGCCTCGACACCATCCGCCTCGCGGCCCTCGACGACGACGAGGCGTTCGCGCTGCTCTCGGGAGTCGCCGATCCGGCCAGTCACGAGGGCACGCTCCGCATCCTCGTCCGGCAGGGCGGGGGGAATCCGGGTGCGCTCCTCGAGTCGTTGCGTGCCCTCACCGCCGAGCAGCTCCGCGGACGCGAGCCGCTCGTGCTCCCGCTGCGACGCGCAGGCGCCTATTCGAAGGCCTCACGGATCGTGGGGCGGGCCCGCGCGATCGTGGACACCGTGGCCCTCGCGCCGGGCACGCCCATCGCGCTGCTGCGCTCCGTCGACGGCGAGCTCGATGCCGTCGACGAGCTGATCGGCGACGGCGTGCTCGCGACGACGGACCATGCGGTGCGGATCGCCGACCCGCTGCTCCGCTCGCATGTGCACTGGACGATCGATCCCGAGCGGCGGCGGCTGCGGCACCGTGAGCTCGCGGTCGCCGCGAGGCGCTCCGGCGCCGTCGCCGCCGCCGTGTGGCACGCGAGCTTCTCGGCGCCGCGCGGCGCCGCGCCGGTGCTCATGAACGCCGCCGCGGATCTCGCCCGGGATGGCGATACCGGGAGCGCCGTCGAGTTCAGCGAGCGCGCACTGCGGCTCGAAGCCCCCTCGCGCGACGACGCCGCATCGATCCTCGACCTCGCAGCCGGATTCGAGTCGGCACTCGAGCCGGCCCTCGCATCCCGGGTCCTTCTGCGCATGCCGGCGGACGACCCGGCTCCGCCCGTCGCGATCCGGACGGCGACGCTCGCCGCCGTCATCCGCTTCCGCCGGATGCGGCAGATCGCGAGCGGCGAGGTCCTCGATGCGGTCGAGCTCCTGGGCGCCTCCGCGCCGGATGAGGCCGTCGAGGGGGTCGGCGTGCTCGCCGCATTCCACGCCTCGCGCTGGGAGGCTCCCGCCGCTCGCGAACTGCTCGCGAGCGCAGCGGCGCTCGTGGAGCACGCCCGCCCCGCGGTCGCGGACTTCTACCACGCGGTCGCCGCATTCACCGATGCCGTGGAGGGGCTTCCGGCGGCCGATCTGTCCGGATTCGTGAGCCGGGCGCGCGATGGCCGCGAATCCGATGAGCGGATCGACCGTCTGCTCCTCGTCGTCGGTCGCGCCATGACCCTCCGCGAAGAGTACGACGCGGCGCGGCACACGTTCGCCATGGTGAGCCGGCCTCGCGCATCCGGTCTGGCGCGCCAGGAGTCGGGCCTCGTGTTCGCGGCCGAGAACAGCATCCGCCAAGGGGACTGGGTGCGCGCGCAGGAGGCGATCGCGCAGTGGCTCGAGATCGCGGGCAGCCGGCCCCGGTCGTCGTCCCGGACGCTGCTCGAGGCCTGGTACGCCTTCGCCTGCGGCACGGGCGACGCATGGCGCGAGCTCGCCAAGCTCTGCGCGCAGCGCGCCGCGGCCGAGCGGAACTCCGCCGTCGCCGCGCGGCTGCGCGCTCTCCAGGGCGAGGTGGCGCTCTTCGCCGGCGACGTCGAAGGCGCCGAACGGCACCTGCGTCTGGCCGCGTCGGCCGCGGAGCGCATCGCGAATCCGCAGCTCGTCCGGCATGGCGCGGATCTGGTCCATGCGCTCATGCGCGCGGGCCGACTGCGGGAGGCGGAGAACGCCGCCGCTGAGCTGCAGTCCCTGCGGCGCCGTTTCCCCTCCCGATGGCTGACGCTGGCCGCCGCACGCGCGGCAGCGCTCGTGGCGACGCCCGACCGCGGGATCCGCCTCCATGACGAGGCGATCGCCCTCTTCCGCCCGGAGGACTCGCGCATCGAGCTCGCCAAGGTGCTGCTCGGGCGGGCGGATGTAGAGGCCCGCACCGGGCGGTCGCTCGAGCACGCGGTCACGCTGCGGACGATCGCGACGACGCTCGAGCACGCCGGGGCGCGATCCTGGATACGCTTCGACCGCCGCCCGGAGGAGGACGCCTCGCGCTGGAACGTCTCCTTCGGCCTCACCCCGGACGAGATCGAGGTCGTCCGGCTCCTCCGTCAGGGCTATCGCAACAAGCAGATCGCGGCCGCGCTGTATGTCTCGCTGCGGACGGTCGAGCTTCGCGTCACGCGCGTATTCCGCAAGACGGGTGCGACGACGCGCGCCGAGCTCATCGCGCTCCTCGATCGGCCCGTCGACGCCGCGTGATCACCGCGCCTCGCCCGCAGGCCGGCGGGCCGGACTGCGCCAGACGCCGCCGGCCTGGGGCACGAGCGCGGCGACGAGCGCTCGCAGGCATGCAAAGGCATCGATCGCCCGCACCACGACGAACGCGGGCCCGAGGAGCAGATCCGACCAACGCCGGCTCACCAGGACGGCGAACAGCGTGAGCAGGTAGTCCGGCACGAGCACGCCGAGCACGAGCGACCACGGCGGCAGCGCCTGGGCGAGCGCCCGCAGCGGCTCCGGCGGATCGAGACCGACGGCGACGGCGAGGAGCGTCCCGCCGGAGAGCACGACCGCCGGGGGGACGAGCAGGAGGGCGATGCTGCTCGTGAGCAGCTCCGCGACGAACACGGCGAGCGCGATCCAGAAGCGCCGCATCCGGAAGCCATGACGCCGCATCGTCTGCCAGAAGCCGAGGTTCCAGCGCCGGACCTGCCGCATGTAGTCGTGCAGCCGATCAGGGTCCTGCGTGCGCGCGATCGCCGCGCGCGGATCGAATGCGATCCGCCCGAGCCGTTTCGCATGCACCTCGAACGTCATGTTGTAGTCCTCGATCGCGAGGCCCGGGGCATCGATCTCGATGTCGGCGAGGACGCGGGAGCGATACATGCTCGCGAAGCCGGGAACGATCGCGACGACGTTCGCCGCGCGGCCCGCCTGGCCGAACTTGTAGAGGTACTGCATGACGATGTAGACCCGTTCTCGGTAGGCGACGAGGACCCGGCCGATGAACGTCGCGGGGCGCGGGTCGACGAGCGTCGTCGCGCGACCCGCGACGGCGACCACGCCGGGATCGTCGAAGAGCGGCAGACCCGAGGCGAGGTAGTCGTCGGCGAGCTGGGTATCGGCGTCGAGGAGGAGGACGACCTCGAAGCGCTCGGCGAGGCGGAAGTGCTGGATGCCGGCGACGAGCGCTCCAGCCTTGCCCCGATTGGCTGCGAGGTCGAGCACTCGAGCCCCGGCCGCCTCCGCGACCTCGACGGTCCCGTCCCGGGAGCCGTCCGACACGATGAACACCTGGCCCGCGGGCACCTGCCGGAGTGCCGAGCGGATCGTCTGGCGGATCGTCAGCTCCTCGTTGTGCGCGGCGACGAGGATCGCGACGTCCGAGGGCGTGAGGCGCCGGGCCGCGCGACGGGAGGGCGAGGGACGGAGGCGGGCGCCCACGAGACGGACCAGCCCCGCCGTGGTCCAGACGAGCGTGCTGAGTCCGATCACGACGAGCGCGAGCAGCAGGAAGGTGAGCATCGGGGGCCTCCTGCCCGACGGTAGCGGGCCATGGAGCCGCCGTGGACCGAATCGGACCGCAATCGCGATGCGGTCGACCGCATCGGCCGCGCAGAGTCCCCGCAGGCCTGGGCCGCACTCGTTGACCCGTTCCTCCGGCCCATCCCACTGTGTGTCGCGGGCACCCCAAGGGCGCCTCGCCACCGGCTCACCTGCCGGGGCCCCACGTCACAGGAGTCGCACCATGACCGATATCGAGACGTCCATCCGCCCGTTCGAGAGGGTGGCCCGCCGGCTCGCCGCCCGCACGGCCCTGCCATCCGCACCACCGAGCGAACCGGAGTTCGAGTTCGACATAGCGATCGTCGGACTCGGCTACGTCGGCCTGCCGACCGCGCTCGACTACTTCACCGCCGGGGCGCGAGTGCTCGCACTCGACATCTCCGCAGCACGTCGCGCGGCGATCGCCGCCGGCGACGTCGACCTCGTGCCGACCGATGCGGCCCGTCTGCCGCTCGCGCTCGCCTCCGACGGCTTCGCACTCTCCGGAGAGCCGGCGGACCTGTCCCGCGCGGCGGCCGTCGTCGTGTGCGTGCCGACACCCGTCGATGAGCACCTCATGCCCGATCTCTCGCTGCTGAGCGCCGCGTGCGAGACGGTCGTCGCGCATGCCCGCGCCGATCAGCTCCTCATGCTGACGTCGACCACCTACGTCGGCTGCACGCAGGACCTCCTCGTCGCACCGCTCACCGAGCACGGCTTCGTCGTCGGCGAGGACATCCATGTCGCGTTCAGCGCTGAACGCATCGATCCCGGCAACACGGCGGTCGACCACCACCGCGTGCCGCGGGTCGTCGGCGGGGCCACCCCGAGCTGCGAGGTCCGGGCCGAGCGCCTCCTGCGCAGCTACGCGGATGCGGTGCACCGGGTGCACTCCCTGGCCGCCGCGGAGATGACCAAGCTCCTGGAGAACACCTTTCGTGCGGTCAACATCGCCCTCGCGAACGAGTTCGCCGACATCTGCCGGCACCTCGACCTCGACGTCACGACCGTGATCGACGCGGCCTCCACGAAGCCCTACGGATTCATGGCCTTCCGTCCCGGACCCGGCGTGGGAGGCCACTGCATCCCGTGCGACCCGCACTACCTGCTGTGGCAGCTGCGGAGCAAGCGCATCGAGGCGCCGCTCATCACGCGGGCGATGAACGAGATCGCGCTGCGCCCGGGCCGCGTCGTCGACCGCGTGCGGGACGTCCTGTCGGAGACGGGCGCCGGCCTCGTCGGCGCACGCGTCCTCGTCGTCGGCGTCGCGTACAAGCCGAACGTCGCGGATCTCCGTGAGTCGCCCGCGCTCGAGATCCTCGCCGGACTGCGCTCCCACGGCGCGACGATCGCCTACCTCGACCCGCTGTGCCCCGAGGTGCGGCTCCCCGACGGGAGCACGATGCGGAGCACCGACGAGCCGCGGTCGTTCGCCCCCGACGTCGTCATCGTCCACACCCGCCACGACGTGCTCGACCTCGGCTGGCTCGAGCACACGCCGATCGTCCTCGACGCGACCTACCGCGGCGTCGACCTCCCGCACCGGGTGCGGCTCTGATGCGCGTCCTGGTCACCGGCGGCGCCGGGTTCATCGGCAGCCATCTCGTCGAGCATCTGCTCGATCGCGGCGACGAGGTCACGGTCCTCGACGACCTCTCGACGGGCACGCTCGACAACCTCGAGGCCGTGCGCGAGCATCCTGCGCTCGACATCGTCGTCGGCTCGATCCTCGACCGCACGATGCTCGCGCGGCTCGCCGAGGGGCGCGAGCGCGTCTACCATCTCGCCGCGGCCGTCGGCGTGCGGCTCATCGTCGAGCATCCGCTCGCGAGCATGCGGACGAACATCCACGGGACCGAGAACGTCCTCGACGCATGTCGCGACGCCGGCGCCTCGCTCCTGCTCGTCTCGACGAGCGAGATCTACGGGAAGAACACGGCCGATCGGCTGTCCGAGGAGTCCGATCGAGTGCTCGGCTCGCCCCTCCTCTCGCGCTGGACCTATGCCGCCGCCAAGGGCATCGACGAGGCGTTCGCGCACGCCTACTGGCAGGAGTTCGCCCTCCCCGTGTCGATCGTCCGGCTGTTCAACACCGTCGGCCCGCGACAGACCGGCCGCTACGGCATGGTCGTGCCGACGCTCGTCGAGCAGGCGCTGCGGGAGCGGCCGCTCACCGTCTTCGGCGACGGCGAGCAGACGCGGTGCTTCTCCTACGTCGGCGATGTCGTCCCGGCGCTCCGCGCGCTCGCCGAAGAGCCGCGCGCCTACGGCTCCGCCTACAACCTCGGAGGCGCGCAGGAGATCTCGATCGGCGCGCTCGCGGCGCGCATCGTCGAGCTCCTCGACAGTCCGAGCCCGATCGTCCACGTCCCGTACGAGGAGGCCTATGCCGCCGGGTACGAGGACATGCGGCGGCGAGTGCCCGACAACCGGCGCGCCGAGGCGCTCGTCGGGTTCGAGCCGCGGACCGACGTCGACGAGATCATCCGCATCGTGGCGAAGAGCATGGCCCCTCGTCTCGCCGGCGTGGCGGGAAGTCGCTGATGTGCGGCATCGTCGCCGTCCGGGCCCGCGACCACGCCGACGCCTACCTCGTGCCGGCACTGCGGCGGCTCGAGTACCGGGGGTACGACTCCGTCGGCCTCGCCGTGGCGATGCCGGAGGGCGGGACGCTCGTGCTCCGCACGGTCGATCGCGTCGACGACCTTGCACGGCTCGTCGCCGGACATGGCGCCGTCGGCGGTCTCGGCGCCGTCGGCATCGGCCATACGCGCTGGGCGACGCACGGCGAGGTCGCGGAGCGGAACGCGCATCCGCATCTCGACTGCTCCGGCCGGATCAGCGTCGTGCACAACGGGATCATCGACAACGCTGTCGCGCTCCGCGAGGAGCTCGCATCGGCGGGCCACCGATTCGCCTCGGAGGTCGACAGCGAGGTAGTGAGCCACCTCGTCGAGACCTGGCTCGGCCGCGGCCTCGGACTCGTCGAGGCGCTCGAGGTCTCGGTCGCGCGGCTGCGGGGCTCCTGGGCGCTCGCCGTGCTCGATGCGCAGACAGGCCGCATCGCGGCGACCGCCTCCCGTTCGCCGCTCGTGCTCGCGCGCTCCGCCGAGGGCGACTTCCTCGCGAGCGACGCCGCGGCCCTCGTCGCATGGACCGACGCCTACCGCGTGCTGCCCGATGGCGTGGTCGTGGAGCTGGCCGAGGAGCCTCGCTGGTGGCGCGCAGGGCGGCCCGCCGCTGCGTCGCCGCTCGTGCCGATGCGCTGGCGCCCCCAGGACGTCGAGCTCGGCGCCCACCCGGATCACATGTCGAAGGAGATCGAGGAGCAGCCGGAGATCGCCGCCGCCGTGCTCGACGACCTGCTGCCTCGCGTGGCGAGCGGCGCGCTCTGGACCGATCTCGGTCTTCCGGACTTCCAGCGGGTCACGGTGCTCGGCTGCGGCACCTCGCTCAATGCGGGATGCGCCGTCGGCGCCGCCTTCAGCGGCCTGGGCGGCGTGCCGTGCCGGCCCGCGATCGCGAGCGAGACCGACGGTGCGCTCATCGAGGACGGAACGCTCGTGCTCGCGTTCAGCCAGTCGGGCGAGACCGCCGACGTCCTGCGCGCCATCGAGCGGATCGACACCGCCCGGAGCCCGCTGGTGGCGATCACGAACAATCCGCATTCCTCGCTCGCGCGGGCGTCGAGCGCCGTCGTCGACTGCGCCGCCGGTCCCGAGATCGGCGTCGCCGCCTCGAAGACCTTCGTCGCGCAGGTCGTCACGGGTGTGTGCCTCGCGATCTCGGCGCTCGTCGGCAGCGGACGGATCCCCGTGGCTCGTGCGCGGCTCCTCGCCGAGGAGCTGCGCCGCATCCCCGATCTGCTCGCCCAGTCCCTCTCGGTATCGCGACTCACGGTGCCGGGGCTCGTCGCCGGGCTGACCGATGCGAGCGGATACCTGTTCCTCGGTCGGGGCCCGGGCGCCGTGTATGCCGCGGAGGGGGCGCTCAAGCTCAAGGAGCTGAGCTATCGCTGGGCGGAGGCCTATCCGGCGGGCGAGCTCAAGCACGGCCCGCTCGCGCTCGTCGAACCGGGCACGCCCGTCGTCGTGATCGACGACGGCGACGTCCGACTGGAGGCCAACATCGCCGAGGTCGCGGCGCGCGGCGCGCGCGTCATCCGGATCGGCGGCAGCGGCGCGACGATCCCCGCCCTCGGGCGGAGCGTCGCGGACCCGCTCCCCGGCGGCATGGACCGCTGGGGCCCCCTCGAGTCCGTCGTGCCCCTGCAGGTGCTCGCCCGTGAGCTCGCCGTGACGCTGGGTCGCGACGTGGACAAGCCCCGCAACCTCGCCAAGTCAGTCACGGTCGAGTAGACCGCGCGAAGTGAAGGAGAAGCACCGTGAAGTTCACGCGTTCGCTCGGAGGGCTCGTCGCCTTCCTCGCCGCCGTCGTCATCGCCGGCTCGATGCTGTGGTCGATGGGCGGGTCGAGCCCATCGCCCGCCGCACATCCCGCCCCGACATCGCATCCGTCCGCCGGATCGGGATCGACCGGCTCCAGTTCCTCGGCACCCGCCGCGTCAACCCCTGCGACCTCCGATCCCGGTGCCCCGAGCGGCGACTCGTCCGGACCTCGCCCGAGAGGCACGAGGCCGACGACGCCGCCGGCTCCCACGACGACCTCCGATCCGGTCCCTGTGACGACCCCCACCACGGATCCGGATCCGACACCGAGTCCGGATCCGACACCGAGTCCGGATCCGACGCCGACCGAGCCGGCTTCGCCGCCGGCGAACCCGAGGACCATCGTCAGCCTCACATTCGACGACGGCGACGCGAACCAGATGACCGTGCTGCCCATGCTGCAGTCGCACGGGATGACCGGCACGTTCTACATCATCACCGGATACGTCGGCGCGCCCGGCTACGTGACGCAGGGCGACATCGCGACGATCGCCGCGGCGGGGAACGAGATCGGCGGGCACACCGTCACGCATCCCGACCTCACGACGCTGCCGGACGACGAGGTCGCGCGCCAGGTCTGCAGCAGCCGCAACACCCTCGCAGGCTGGGGCTACACGCCGACGAGCTTCGCATATCCGTTCGCGTCCGCGAACGACACCGACGAGTCGATCGTGGAGAGCTGCGGATACAACAGCGCTCGCATGCTCGGCGACATCGCGTCGCGGTTCGGCTGCGCCGACTGCTCCGCCGCGGAGCGCATGACGCCCAGCGACCCGTACTACCTGAAGGCCCTGGACCAGGTCGACAGCACCTGGACGCTCGCCGACCTCCAGACCGTGGTCACGAATGCGGAGCGGCGGGGCGGCTGGCTGATCTACACGTTCCACAACGTGTGCGACGGCGGCTGCGGCGACCCCTCGATCTCGCCCGCGCTGCTGGATGAGTTCCTCACCTGGCTGCAGTCGCGCGAGGCGTCCGACGAGCTGGCCGTCCGGACCGTCGGCTCGGTCATCGGCGGCAGCGTGAAGCCGCTCGTCGCTCCGCCGGCCGCGCCGGCGCCCGTCGACGGAGTGAACGGCGTCCACAACCCCGGTTTCGAGGACGGCACGGAGTGCTGGTACCAGGCGGGCTACGGCGCGAACACGCCGAGCTACGCCATCGGCGCCCCGGCGAACACCGGCGTCGAAGGCGGCCAGCTCACCATCACGTCGTACACGGATGGGGATGCGAAATGGCTGCAGTCCTTCGACCTCGGAGGATGCGCACCCGCGGTGGAGGCGGGCCGCACCTACTCGCTGCGAGCCTGGTACCAGTCGACGGCCGTGACCCAGTTCGAGGTCTACCTGAGGAATGCCGTCGGGAC
>Ga0164242_10009387_pt1 | contig 10560 bp, 8 predicted proteins | sample OricomgcompostMG_FD_108783 | JGI IMG/M metagenome (GOLD analysis project Ga0164242, IMG submission 108783) | Miracle-Growth compost microbial communities from Emeryville, California, USA - Original compost - Miracle growth compost (MG) ... | reverse complement strand
TAGCTGCGATATCGCGGAGGAGCTAGACTACTTTGCTGACCTAGAGGACGGCTGCGTTGCGCGTTTGGGAGTAAACGATTCTTACTCAGGCGCCAGAGTCGCGGAGGCCGACTTCGTTTTGAGGACCTTGCGAGATCCTGGGTTCTACATGTAGATGACACTTACTGAGACGTCCTCGACGGCGACCGCGAATCTGAGGTCGAGGAAGGGGTGTTCAGGAAGGCTTCAGGAAGCGCTTAATATGTCTAAGCGTCAGCCAACAACCAATTGATACTTGACTCTTACTAAGCCGTTAAGAGCGCTTGACGTACCTGTTCTCTCATGCCGGCGAGACCTTTGACACTCCTTTAGGCCCGCTCGGAGGACCTTAACCTCATCTTGAAGCACCTGTCTATTGATCTGAACGTCTTCGGACTCGGAGGCGAGTTCCTTCAGGCGCTCTTCGCTCATCCGAATCACCATCGATGGTGTCAGGATTGTGGGAAGGTCTGAAATTAGGCAGCTCTCGACGGCCAAGTTCACCACGTTCTGGGCAAATGTCCTTAGGGATATCTACGGAGCACACGTTAGCACCTCCTCGTTTAGATTAGATGGCAGCGACAAGACAGCGTTCGCACCTGATAGTGTGTCATGGCCATGTCAATGACCGTTTCGTTTCCGAACTCGCTGGCCCCAGCCTTCTCCCCATTGCGGATCGCCTGTTCAACATTTTCGCGAGTAAGGCCCCTTCCACCCTTCTCAGTGAAGGCCGCTGGGAACCTCTCTTCGAGTAGGTTCGCCACGCGCTCCACCTGGCGTTCCGTCGTCCTTGACGACAGCGTGGTATAAAATTCCGCGCCAAGCGCCGGGCCATATCCAGATGTATATGGCCGGAGAATTTCTTGCAGCTTCTCCTTCAAGACCTTCCACTTATCCTCGAAGAACTTTCCGACGCATAACTCTAAGATGGCGTTGGCAGTCTGCTTGTCAGCCCCAATAATGTGGATGAATAGCTCCTCCACGAAAGACTTGGCAAACTCGGTGACCTGGTCGAGGTAAAAATCGGCGATGCCGCCCCATGGTCGTGCCTGCGTTTTAAAGAGCTGAAAGCCTAAGTTGCCGTTGGGTAGGCCAGGGAACTCCGTTCCTTGGTTGGCCGCCGCCAACTTCTCGAGCTCTTCACAGAGATCCGTCTCGGAGACTGTGGCGGGCTCTGGGAATTTGTCGAAGAGGTCGAGGTACGATTCTAGGTATTCAGGCACGGCACTTCCGTCCCGAATCCAGCTAAAGCCTCCATCGTGATACGGCATCCTGTCATCGTCTTCCCACTCAATCTCACGATCCACCCCCTTGGTGACTAGCGTCGCGTAGAAAGCACTGCTGAGCCTCCTGAGAGAAGCGCGCAGCTTCCGGTTGTCGCGATCATCGTAGAGGTCACCGAAGAACTCGTCACCGTAGCGCCCATCCCTGCCATCAAGCGCTAGATGCTGAAACTTCTCTGCGATTTCGAGTAGATATGTCCGCAGGTCTTCGGGCTCCGAGCGAGGTTTTCCGAGTTGCTCCAGATCATGCTGGCGAGTGGACAGGTTATTCTCAATCTCCCTAATCAGGCCAGGCAGTGTCTTCCGGATATGCTCTAGAAGTACCCGGCTGAGCTTCTTCCGCAGGGACGTAATGCCACAGCTGGCGATGTTGGACCACGCGCCCGTCCGGAAGAATTTCTCCTCCTCGGCGTCTCTGTCGTCCGCACTCATGTTTTCTTTGCCTTCGGGTCGATTTCGAAGGACGTGCCAGCCCAATTTCAACTTGTGCACGCTCTCCTGGCCTCTGATGAGCTGGAAACACTTCTTCTCATCTTGCGATCCAGCCGCCGTAAGGTCGGGTTTGGTGATTACGCCAAGCGTGCGCTCCCTTTTGGGATCATGCTTCTTGGCCTCGTCGACGACAATCTGACCAGCAAGGTTGTGGTTTGCCGACACAACGGCTAGGATAATACTGTTTTGTTGCTTCATGTAGTGTTCAACGAGCCGGCTTACGATCTCTCTATCCTCCTTTGTTTGATCAGACGTCTCGGAGTGGAAGAAGCCTGGCAAGTCGACAAGGGTGACAGGGTAAATGTCCGGGCCAAAAATCTCCACGCGCAGGACATCTTGTGAGAAGCCTGTTCTGCTTGCTAGGCGGATACCCATTTTCTCTGTGGCCTCGCTGATAATTTCAGGCAGAGCATCCTTGTTGAAGCTAGTACGGTGGAACTGCTGAGGAGTGCCATGCATTCCAGCAGGGTCGATCCCGACGCTAATTTTCGTCTCTGGGTGTCGCCGAAGCACCAACTCTGTAGCAAAGCGGGTGCAAACGTCGCCTCTGGTAGGAAAGCGGACACGAGAAATAGCTTCCAAGACGGAGCTCTTGCCCGAAGATTGGTCACCGACCACGACGATCTGAGGCAAGCTGACAATATCGCCAATCTGAAGCTCCCGGAGATTGTCGATAGTGTCCAGGAGAGTTTTTGCCCCCGGGCTGTTGAGTTCATCCAGCGCCGCCGAGTCAAGTACTACGTCATATTGTCTCACGTCTCCCATGGCTGAGAATGATATTGCGAGGTTGACTCGGCCACAAGAGGAAGCTAAAGACTGACTTGAGGCTGGGTCGAAAGCTAGCGAAGGCTAGGCGCGTATGCAAAGATCTTGAGAAAACAATACCAGTGGTAGTAACCCCACTATGAGAAGGGAAGCGGTCGGAGGTTTCACGGATTATTGCTACCTTGTAAGTCTCGTGGGCAATGAGAAATCCGTCTGCCGAAATATTTGGACACCCCTTCTCTGGGGACCATCTACCCAACGTATTATCCATTTGTGTCCCGCACAGCAAGGAGGGAGGCCTCGGTTTCGAGATTGGGCTTCGCCAGGGGTTTTCACAGCATGGTATAAGCCCCTGGCTGGAACAGCCTCCATCTACAGCAATATGTGTCCAATATCGTTGGTATACATCGACCGAGGGCCTCACACGTTAAATCAATACTCCGTAAAGGACCCGCACTGTTGAACTAAGGCAGGAGGTAACGTACTGATCTAACATTTGAACCCCCTGAAGATGTAAACCAACTGACCCAAAAAAAAATGTCCGGCCCCTGGTCGTTCGCACGCGGCCCCTATAATTTAGGTGAAGGAGGGTCACGGAGACACACATGCGACACATTTCCACAGGAGCGCGGTTAAAAATGAAACATGCTGTTCCCTCAAAGGCCAAGCCACACTCAGGCTTAAATGCTATTTGCTACATTCCGAGACAGGCCACAACACGACCGTCCCCGTTCCTCATCAATACAGCCCTAGCATAGCCATCATTCTCTTACACACTGTAGACGTCGATTAAGCCCTTCATGATCGCAACCTCCCCAATAACGATGACCTGCACAACCCGGCCGACAGCCCAGTACCTTGATCTGCAAAAAGTTGCCATCATAGGCTTTGCCATTGAGCGGGCAGAGAGAGATGGTCGTGGCTATTGTTGATGGGAAACGGGTCGTGCAAAGACGTCCTTATGGTTAAAGAAGCCACAGCGCTAAGTTGGCAAATAGGAAGCGAAGTCGCTGCCGTAGTTTTAGCGGGGTTCGTTCCAGGACGGGCGGCTAGAGGCTACAGTATCTGTCTTTGCTGGCCATACATACCCCGGTACCTTGCTTTAAGCGGATTGGCCTCCGGTTGTTCGCAGCAATCCTTCCCTGTGGGGCTGAAAACAACCTAGGCTTCCGCTGATGGCCTGATGCACAATCCCTTCCCCGCTCCCCAATTGTTTTAACGATCCCCAGCCAAGCACCGTCTCGGCAGGGTACTCTGCCCGCCGGCCTCGCCCTGGTTTTCTGGAAGCCGCATTAACGTCCTACTTTGTGCCCTGAGTCCAGGTTATCGTAACCATGGCGCTCGATCCCGGCTCCATCGTCACTGCGATCGACTTGGTCCAGAGGGCTATCGAGATCTACCAGCGCATCGAGGCGCTCCCACAGCAGATGACCCAATTGGGCCGGCGAATGGAAAGGCTCAACGTTTTCCTCGTCCAGCTAGAAGCCTTTGTGAGGAGAAAGAAGCCAGGCAGCGCCTACGCGCGACTCTTTTCGGGGCAAAAGGAAGCGCTAGGCCTGTTACTATCGAGCATCAAGGAGCACTCCGAGAAGGTGTACGACCTGTTTGAGCGGTACGAGAAGGGTATCCTATCTCGCACCCATGACTTGCAGTTCCGCGTCAAGTGGGCGGCCCAGATCTGGTTCTCGCTCGTCGACAGCAGCCCGGAGAAGATCCAGGCCATCATGGACGACATTGACTACGACAGGGGGGTCCTCAGCGATTATATGACCCTCATGAATGTTTATGGGGTGGAGGTTATCGTCGACAAGGCCTTTGAGCCGCAGGCACAGGCTGCCGGTGCCGCGACTAAGAAACCCGCGGCACCGAAGACATTAGCACCAGCAAAGCGGGCCTCTCCATCTCCTTCACCGGCCCCGCCACGGAAGGATTTCAAGATCATCTTCGTGGATCCGCTGAACCAAGGCCGCGGCGTGGTCGCCGAAGCATTTGTGAAACTTCTCGGAGGGCTAACGCTCGTGGCCAAGCGCCAATGGCGAATCTCCATAGCCCATTCGGCTGGCTTCTTTGTCAAGAATCGGAGTAACTGTGCCGATGTGGTTGAAAATTTGGAGTACAGCTACAAATCCTTCAAAAGGCCTCTCGAGGATGGTGCAAAGGCCCCAAGCGCCTTGGCCCTAGCGGCACTGTTCGACAACAAATCTTACGACTACCCCTTCAAGGCCGATATCCGGGACGCCATGACTGCCAGGCGATCGCGGGGACTGAGGAAAGACGTGTTTAAGCAGTATGATTTTATCATAGTCTTCACGAACCGTGATCACGATAACATGATTAAATTGAAGGAGGCCCTGCGCAAGGAGGATGGCAGCGTGGCGTCCGCAAGAGGCAAGGGCAGGGTATTGCACCTTGGAACATTCCTGGCTGATAACAGTGGAGGTCCTCCACGTGAAATCACAACGCCTCCCAAGAAGGCGGGCAGCACGGTGAGCAGGAATGACTGGAACCGAAAAGTGGCTGAGATCAAGACTGCCGTAAAAGCTTTCCTAAAACAGGAGATGGGATGGACCCATCCGAGTAAGAAGGAGCCGGCTGGTAACAACCTAGTTATTTCTCCCTCGGGTTAGGTGCCTTGTGGCTAGCGAGCATCTAATAATATCGAATTGAAGAAGTCAAGCTTTCCCCCAAGGTGACCGAGTGGCAACCGCACTGTATGATATCCATTGAAGACATTCTTGGGAAAGATGCCGAACAGAGCCATAATGAGACAGGGACAGTTGGCGAAGAACAGGAATACGGGTGACTTCTTGAACACCTTCCAGAAGCCTCAGGAGACGGCCCAACAGATATCGCCCGGCACGTAGAACCGGCGCGGCCGGGAGGGGGGCCGTTGCGATATCCCATGTTCGAGAGGTACATTGTACAGGGCTTGTGTTCGTCTATTTCATCTCCGGCTGGCGTTTGGATTTTGCCTAACGCTGGCATGCTGGTTGGATTCAACCTCAGGTGTCCCCGCCGGGGCTGAATTTTACTGCATGGTAAACCAAAGCAGGCCAATCAGATCCGCGTTCCGATCGCCATCTTGTACTCACAGCTCCCGGGAGGGACTGCGGGGCCCACACCGCTTCGCCACAGAACCGGCAGGGCTGCCTCCTCCGAGCCTTCTCGAATCACCTCGCCCCACGACGCCCCGGCGGCCCTCATCTGCCTTACTCAAACCGGCATTATCCTAGATATACCCTCTGTGGTCAGATACCCTGATGCTTTTTAGATTCCCGGTCTGGGAAAACACATGCGCTACTACCGACGATGGGCAAGGTACCTTAGTTATCAAACTATGATAGCCGGGTCAAGTGCCCCCCACCGCCACCTCGATCCCGTCCGCAAGAAGCACAATAGAGCTTAGTTCATCATGGCGCATCCTCTCATGTCACCCTACGAGGCGCCAGACGATGAGATAGGATTCTTCAAACATCTGATGAAAGACGCGAGCACTCCGACTCAGATACACAAATCTGACCAACCGACAAGGCCATCCGCTCAAGGAGATGTTCGTTCTGCGTCAATACGCTGGCGGCCTGTACCCACGCACTCACGACCTGGAAATACCATGCTGGATCTTGGGCACGACATCCCCGCAGGCTCTCCAAGAAGCGCCGTCGCCGGAGGTGTTTCAACTCTGCCTCTACAGCATTCGATGGCCGAGACGACGCCTCGGCGTGTCATCGGGGTTTGTGCACTTGACTCGAAGGCGCGGTCCAAGTCCAGTCGAAGAATATTGAATCGACTCACCAATGACTTTGATGTTGTTATCTTTGGTGATAAGGTCATCTTGGATGAAGGTATGTTGGTTTGACCATTTCAACAGTTTCTGTAACTAACAGCTCAAGATGTTGCCAACTGGCCTCAATGGTAAGCCATCTCTCCTCTCAGCATCTCACCACCCAAACTGACGTTACCCAGCGACTATCTTATATCGTATTATTCGAACGGCTTTCCTCTCGATAAAGCTATCGCTTATGTCAGGGAGTATCAACCATTTTGCGTAAACGATGTAGCGCTTCAACAAATTCTATTCGATCGGCGCCTATCTCTCCGTCTCCTGGATGCTATTGGTATACCTACTCCAAGGCATATGGAGATCAACCGTGATGGCGGTCCTCAGGCTCTTATCCAATGTCTTATCGAATACTTGGGAGAGACAAGTGAGATTAGTACCGCCCTGGCAACCCCCGGCGCCCCATCCCAACCTAGCAAGATAGAATTGCTTGCGGATGGGGACGTTCTTAGCGTTGACGGAAAGCTCATCAAGAAACCGTTTGTGGAAAAGCCGGTGAGTGGCGAGGATCACAACATTGTCATCTATTACCCCAGCAGCATGGGTGGTGGTGCTCGCAAGCTCTTCCGCAAAATTGGCAACAGGAGTTCCGAATATGTCGAACATTTGACCGTGCCCCGTATTATTACAGAACCACACCGGAGTTTTGTTGTTGAAGAGTTCTTAAGTGCTGATAACGCCGAAGACGTCAAAGTCTTCACTGTTGGTTCCGAGTATTGCTTGGGAGAAACTCGCAAATCACCTGTTGTTGATGGTGTAGTTCGGCGTAACACTCACGGAAAGGAAATCCGATATATCACTACTCTCAGTCGAGAAGAAAAGGGAACAGCATCAAGAATTACAAAGGCGTTTGGGCAGCGCATTTGTCGTTTCGATATCATACGATCGAATGGCAAGAGCTACGTCGTTGATGTTAATGGCTGGGCTTTTGTCAATGACAACGACGAATATTATGAGCATTGTGCCGCGATCCTGAGAACGATGTTCCTACAGGTACCAAACGGCCCTAGGAGACGTGAAGCTTTGTCATGGCAACCACCAAGAAAGCAGACTGATACTCACGTGGTAAGATGGTTACTTCTCAACAGACCGTGTTGGCTTATCTGACTTAATTGGGTTGGTCAACAGGACCAGCCTTATTCTATATCGACGCAAGAATTCCCCATAGATGAGCAGCATCGTGTAGACACGCCACACCCTACCGAACAGGCGCAAAAATGGAAGCTCAAAGGCGTGGTTTCAGTTATCCGCAACGCGGACCATACGCCAAAGCAAGCTTCCACATTTATCTTCGATTCCAGGCCTTTTTTCGAACTTCTCCAGAAAGACAAGACCCAGAACAGCCACCGATCATCTTGTACTATTCCTTCTGATGCTGTATTCGATGCCATTCGCTTGGCTAGGAAAGAATCGCAGGAAAACCCTCCAGAGTTAGAAGCACTGGAGAAACTCTTGACAAACAAGCCCTGGGCAGAAGTACAGATTAAGCCGATAATCGACGATATAGAGGCGGCAATGGAAATACCAGTGCACTCAGATCACCTCGCAACATCGTCTGGATCGAATACATTGAGTTACCATCCAACGTATACACTCTCGACTCGCCAAGTTCCGTTCGCTAAACAACATCAACGATTACAACTCATCGTCAAGTACGGCGCCGTACCGACGCACGCAACACGATACCAATCTCAAGAGCTTGGCAGGGACATGAGAAATGAGATCAGTCTTCTCAACAAAGACATCTTGAATCATGTCCAGGTTCGCTGCAGTTCCACGAGGTGCGCTACTGCCACAGCAGAGATATGGACAACCTCGTTTCTCGATCAGAAAGATGTCCCGGAAGGTATCATTACTACTAGGGGGGATCTTCTTGATTTTGTTCATACCGCGAAAAACAGGAAAGAAGAGATCAGAACAACTCTCGCACAGTCTCATCACAATGGTCAAGTTCTGGAGAATCTCGATTCTCCTCTTGGACAGCTTGAGCGGTTGATACTCCTGACAGGGAGACTCAAAGCAGTGCTTGACGAGAACTGGAAGAGATTGGGGCCTACCCTGAGAGATACTCTTAACGTACAGGCGCGTTGGTGTTACGGCGAAGATGCTTCTCACTTTCGAGATCGGTGGATGGATCTTTCCCAGCAGATCGACGACGAGGACAAGTTCGATGTTATGAAGGTTCTACAACTTTACGATTACTTGAGATTCGACGCGTTGCACAACCGCCAATTTCTTGAATGGATGTTCACAATTTCGCCGAATTCCGTACCATCTCTCTGGCCCTTCACTGAGCGCGCCTTAGAAAGGCCGGTGTCCATTGCGGAGAGTATTGAAAAAAGAGACATGGAGAAGGCTGCGAGCCAGGTTTTTCGCCGAGCTTCGAATCATGCATCCGGCATCCGCCCTTTCGCTCCTGGCAAGACCTGGAGCACTCCAAGGGACCACTTGACTGGCCAAGCAAATCAATCTTATTTGTCCGAGCTCTATCATTTAAGCAGAGACCTATCCAAATACCTCCGGCAGCGGATCTACATGTCACCTGCCCCTGAAGAGGTACAGTCAATCACCATCTCTCTCCTTTACACAGAATGAGAGCTCTGTCTAATAGTGATACAGTCTAATAGTAGTCCCCCGCGATGTCTACCTCTATTGAAGGAAATTGCGAATGATATTGAGGAGCTCCAGGCATCCCACACGGCACAGGCAGTAGTCTATTTTGCCAAGAGGTCGACTTTATACATGCTACTAAACTCTATCCTCGACAGTGACATCGCGACGACGATCGATAGAGACTCTATCCCCGAGCTCGATTTCCTCTCGCATATAAGTTTTGAGTTATTTGAGGCAAGCAACCGCGACCAAGGCGACTCAGTCTCAAGCTCTCCGTACAGAATCAGAGTAACCATAAGTCCGGGGTGTCACGCTGCTGATGCCCTTGAGGTCCGACTCGATAGCAAGCATTGCATCGACTGTTCGCCGAGAGAAAGTCTCACTCCATATGTCGATTGCAGGACTGTGATCGACAGCCTTAGATCTAGGGTAAATTCGTACGTATCCCAGTCCTCCAGTATATCCTCTGCGGAAATAGAGCGGAAAAAGTCCTAACACATACTATCCAGGCTCGACTCTTCAGGGGCAGCAGACCCAGGAGCCCAGGTCAAGCTCGCCGCAGAAGAGAACAAAGGTTCACAGGCCGAAACGGGTGCCTACGGGAACGTCTCTTCAAGGGCATTGTCCGAAATGAACGGGGATGATATGACAGACGGTGCATCTGACGCCTCGTCTAGCAGCCCTTCCCATGGCTTCTGGTCGGAGATTACAAAACCGACCGAAAATTCTTCAATGCCTTCTCGCTCGGGGCTAGAGAACTCGGATGCCGCATCCAGTCGGACACTGACGACTTTCTACAATTACACAGTTCCATTGCCTGAAACACCCCATGATGAAGGTATCGATATTCGGTCAGTTATCTCCCTGAATGATGACATACATTCGCTTGCGGAATCGACTTCGGCCGTAGAGGAGCGTCGAGTCGCCGCTTCTTATATTGTACAGAAACTCACGGACGATCCTGAACTCTTGGTCCTTTACCAGGACGCCATCCGTAAAACTAACGAGGCGAGGTTCATACGCAACAACAGGCGTCTGCTGAAGAGATACTTCCTAGACCTGCAGACTGAAGGGCAGACGGCGTCTCAGAAACTAGCTATCAGCTTCTTGAGGTCTCGCATCGAGAGGACCCGGATATCTGCACAGATTTTCCATCTGATGGCGCCGTCGGACGGTCTCGCCCGTGAAAAGATCAATATCATTCTGGGAGAGAAGAAAGACGAGTTGCTCCTGTTGAATCGCCTCCTAAGTGATAAGGATTCAGAAGCGCATCTGTCTCGCACCAATGAGCCGGTTGACATGCCGGTTGACTTTAAGGGGCAGCAAGAAGAAGACGTCTCTGACATTTATGACTATGTCTATGAGGATTCAGATGACGAAAGTTTCGAATGGAACGATGACGATGTGAGAGGTGCTAAAGAGGAGAATGACCTGTCAGATCTTGAATCAGCAGCTCAATTTCTTACATCCAGCCGCGCCTTTACTCTCTACAAAGACAACTTCCGCAATTTCCTTGGTCCAACTACGACGGACAACCAAGAAAGGCATACT
>Ga0164242_10009386_pt1 | contig 10561 bp, 12 predicted proteins | sample OricomgcompostMG_FD_108783 | JGI IMG/M metagenome (GOLD analysis project Ga0164242, IMG submission 108783) | Miracle-Growth compost microbial communities from Emeryville, California, USA - Original compost - Miracle growth compost (MG) ... | reverse complement strand
TTGAGCTTGCTTCTGTCAAAAGCCATGGCCGGACTCCTTGAGGTATCCGGTGACGAGTGCGGTGACCTGATATGACTTGCTACGGTCGACCGATTCGACCGTGTATTCGGCAGTGTCGTCCTGCCAGGTGTCGCCGACCTGCACCATGGCGTTCCACTGGCCGATCAGCTTGTAATCGAACTTGCGCGACTGGCCCTGGTCAGTCTGGGCATCTTCGCGACCGTCGAAGTTCGACGTCTTGAACAGTGCGAAGGTCTGCGCGGTCCGTGGCGTGCCGGCAACGTAGTCATTGCCGCCGCCAGGCTTCGTCACTGCAGCGCCGACAGGTGTGAGGACGATGGACTGACCGCGTAGCTGAAGCAGTTCGGTCACCGCTGCGCGTGCGGGATCCGTCCAGAGGTCAGTAATGGAGGTCACGAGCGGGCCTCCATGGCGCGACGTGCACAGTTCCGAAATTCGATCGGCGCTTCTTGAGTTTCACCGAATCGAGTTCGCCCGGGCTGAAGGCGATCTTGCCGCGAGTGCGGTCCTGGAAGTAGCCGTAGGAGTTGGTGATGGAGATGTCCGGCGTGGTGGTGGACTGCGACGTCGCTCCGCGCGGATTGCGGTAAAGATCCAGGATCTTCTCGCACACCAGGGTCTTGACCCGGTTGATCCGGTCAGGATCTCCCACCGCGGCGGAGTCCGCGTTGATCTCGGCCAGTGTCTTGCGCAGTGAGGGAACCTGACCCATCAGTTCGCTTTCGACGTCACCGATCCGCAGGTCGATCCATCCGCCGCTGCCGGCGTAGCCGTCAGGGAACGCACCCTCGTAACGCCCGGTGACGTCGTCGATCTCGGCGAACTTACCCATTAGACCGGCTTGCCAGCCTGCCGACAGGCTTCGATCACACCGTCGCGGGTCAGGCCCTCCTCGAGCTCGACACCTTGCGACCGGGCGTAGCTCTCCCAGGCCATGCGCGAGCCGCCGGGACCACCGCGCGGGGGCGGTGCGTTCGTCGGCGATGAATCCACAGAGGGTCCAGCCTCGTCGTCCGCTGGCCCGGTGGCGCGGGATTGCCACGCCACCGGGTTGCGGATGAGTTCGGCCAGCTCCGCTCGTGGTGAAGTGCCGGCCAGGCATTGATGCACGTCGCCGTTGTGGTCGGTGACGTAGACCGTCAATGCCAGAACCGACATCAGGCCACCGTTGCGATGAGCAGCTTCCGCGGGTCCGAGATCACCGGGAGGGCGACCGCGTCCACGTAGACGTTCTTGCGGAACGGCGGGTTGTCCTCGCGAACGAGGATGCCGACCATGCCCGGCGCCGGTGTGGTCTGAACGTTCTTGTCGCTCAGCTCGTACGCCGTGGTCGGAACGCCCCACGCGGTGAACCCGAGATCACCCAGGTTCGCCGGCAGCATCAGCAGCTTGTTCGCGTCCAAAACGCGGGTCGCCACGCCGTCAACATCCATGTTGGAGTCGTACAGGCTGCCGCCGTTCTGCAGGTCCGCCGGGATCACGAACCCGGGCAACCCGAAGCCTGCCAACAGACCGTTGATCTCCTGGATCGTCACGGTGGTCACGCCGGTCTGAGCACCCTTGATCGCGTCGATCAACTGCTTGTTGACCTGCAGGTTGGCCAGCACCTCACTGGAGGTCAGGTACTTCGCCGGCGGAACGCCGTTTTCCTTGACATAGGCGGCGCGCCAGGCCCGCAAGTCGTCCAGCGGCTTGGCGTTGGTGTGATCCGACCACAGGTTGCTGGAGGTGACCTTCTGGCTCGACTTCAGGCCGAAGTCCAGCGTCTGGCTGACGCCGTTCTCGTCGATGTTGATCTGGCCGTCGTTGAGCGCATCGCCCCAGGCCAGCTCCAGCCGGTTGAAGGCGTAGCGGGTCAGGTTCTCCAGGTCGTTGTAGACCGCGTTGACCAGCGACTGGACGAATGTGCCGCCAGTGCGGGCGTGCTCGATCTGGCGCCGCTCGTACTCACCGGTCTCCAGCGTGCCACCCAGCGGCAGCAGCTTGATCCGCTTGTCCTGGCCGGTGTCTCGCGACACGGGCTCGAACGAGCCGTCCCAGTTGCGGAACTTCACGACACGGTTGGTCTTGAAGATCGTGCCGAAGTCCACCTCGTCGGTGTCGAAGTTCCGACGCGGGAACATCTGCGTCAGAGCGTTGTTCGACGGGATGGGCTGCGCTTGGGTGAAGGTGATCGCGTCCTCAATCGGGACGGGACCGTCGAAGAACAAAGACATGTTCTAGCTCCTTTTCTTTCAGGCCTCGAACCGGATAAGGGACAGGTCGGTCTTGGCGTCGCTGTCAATGGCGCCCGCGCCGGCCTGGAACGGCAGCTTGGACACGCGCACGTCGCCACGCACCAGCTGGGACGAGCCGACCTTGGTCGCGGTAGTGCCGTTCTGGCGCACCACACGGCAGTCGGCGAACAGGATGCCGGTGGCGGTCGCACGACCATCTCCAGCGCTCGAGTCGTAGGGGCCGTAGAGGCCCGTCGCGGTCACCTTGCCCAGCACAGTCCCTGAAGGGATGTAGCCGTTGGCGTAGTGACCATTGACACCCGCGGTCCCGGTCGACACTGCGGCCGACGGTACGGTACCGCCGATCAGGCCCGCGTCGTCGACGGTCAGGGCCGCGACGTCACCGAGGGACTTGGCGAAGGTGACGGTCCAGGGGCCGCCGGCGGATCCGCTGACGGTGACGTTGCCGTCGCCGTAGACCTCTTCCAGGGCGTCCTGCACGTCAGCTGCGGCCGCGTTGTAGGCGACTTCCTGGCCGGCGACCTCGATCGATCCACCGGTGGGCGAACCACTGATGGTGATCGTCTGAACCTCGGCGGTAGCGCCGCTGTTGAACTTCGACACATCCAAAGTCACATTGGGCGTGTAGTCGTTACCAACACGCGACAGGTGCCACGTCCGGTCACCAACCTGGTAGTCGGTGGTCTGCATCGCAATGTCGGTGGACATACGCTGCTCCTAACTTGATTGGTTTTGCTGAAGACGGCGTTCCGCCTCGGCTTTCCCGGCTGAACCTGGCGTCTCGCCGGGTGGTGTAGTTCCGTGTTGCCCCCAGTTGGGCCTGGCTTTCGGCGCCCCAAACAGAGCGGTTAGCTTGCCCATGACTGTGGCCTCGTCGATCTCGCCGGACTCGCCAACGAACTTCGACGGATCGACGCCGTCGAGCCATGCGTCGAGTTGTTCACCGCTGAGCACCTGCGAGGCCACTGATTTGAGCTGACTGCGATGCAACTTGGGTGCGAGTTCGGCCATTGCGGCCTCACGCGCTTCCTTGGCGGCAGCTTCCTTGGCCTCGCGGATCGCCCGCTCGTCGGCGGTTTCCTTCTCGGCTTCCAGCTCGGCGATGCGGGATTGCATCTGCTGTACCGCCTCAGGGGTCACGCCTCCGAATTTGCGGAGCGAGCTTTCGTAACGGCGCGAACGGTGTGTGTAGTACTCCGCACGTTCAGCGTCGTTCATCTCGGCGACTGACTTGTTTGGCCGGTATTCCGACTCGCTGACCTGCTGCTCGTCGGTGGCTTCCGTCTGCTCGGTCTGCTCTTCGATCTCTTGCTCAGACAACAGAACTCCCATAGCGGGTGAGTGGATGTGCCCATAACGGGCGGCCCGGCCGGGTGGCTCGGGAAAACTAGAGTGCGGCCAGTTCCTTACGGAACTTCGCGATCACGCGGTTGTGATAGGCAACCTTCGCGGAGTTGGCGGGTTCGCCTTTGTTGCGCAGACGCTGCAGGTTGCGTTCCATAGCGTCGATCTGCTTGGTCAGCGACTCACGACGGCTCGTCTCCGACGGCGGTGGCGTCAGCTTCTTACCCTTGGCGAGTAGCTTGGAGTTCTTGCTACGCGGCTTGTACGGCTTCTTGGGCACGAGCACCGCGCCCAGTTCGCCATGTTCGTCAACCTGGTAGCGCGTGCGCTTCAGGTGCGCTGCACTGTTGCCGCCGGCCTGTTTGTAGAACTGGCCGAGGTCTTGCTTGTTCAGGCTGTTGCCTGGGTCATTGTCAGCCGTCACCAGTGCCACGGTGCACTTGCAATTCGAGTGAATAGGCTTGAGCTCGGTGGTCTTGTAGACCCGGTCCGACGCCACGATGCACATGCCGCACGAACCGCCGCGCGACAGTTCGGGATGCACCACGCGTCGATAGCCGGTGACTTTCACGGTTGGGCTATCAAGGTCGGCGGCTTTCGCGATGACCTCTTGCTCGCCGAGACGTTGGGCGAGCATCAGGTTGTCGTCGATCAGCTTCTCGATGCGCTGACGCGCCAACGTTGCGGCGTTATCCTGACCGCGACTGTCAGTAGCCCGGAACAGTTCGGCCGGACGCTTGAATACCGACTCTGTGGTCGAATCAGCCGGCGTAATCTTCGCGTCGGGCCGATTGTCGTACTTGACCGTCGTCGTGCGACGAATCAGCTTCACCTTGCCGTTGGCAATGTCGATCTTCGGCGCGCGAATGTCAGTCGGCGCGGACGGCTTTACCGCGACCTTCACGCCGAGCGCCGCGAGTTGCTGCGTCACCGACGCCGCGCCTCCCCGAGCCGTGGCCGACTGCGCCGCCGACATGATCTTTGCCGCCCGCGCCGCGAACTTGTCGACCGCAGCTGTGTCGTAGGGGTTCACGTCGGCCCACAGCGCCAAGATGGCCTGTTTAGCATGCGCCGCGGCGCGCTCACGGACCTGTATCGACGCTTCCGACGCTGCGGCCACCAATGCGGTTGACGAGCGCCCTGCGGCCTTCTGGGCTTGCATCTGACGCTTCGCTTCGCGTAGAGCGCCGCGGTAGTCAGCCGGCTTGGTCGGTGTTGTCATCGTTCGGCGCCGGAGTGGTCGGCTTGGTCGGCGCGTCTGGCAACAGCATCTTCTCGGCGATCAACTGCTGAATGTTCGCCTCGGTCTCCTCGGGCGACATATCCCAGAGGCGCTCGCACCGCTGCTCGAGAGACAGTGTTCCGACCGACTGCGCCGACGCCGATGCACGCTCAGCCAGCGTGCGGAACTCGATCGGACCCCAATGGAGCTTGATGCTGCGGCCTCGGTCCTGGCCGGCGAGTGCGAACGCGATCCGCCACAACAGACGCATGCGAGGCACGGTGCGTGAACGGCGGTCCCGGATCTTCGACGTCGCAGCCTCACGCATCAGACCCGCGCCCTCTGCTGAACCATCCGCGGCGTCCGGCGTGATCAAGTGCAACGGCGTCGAGGTGACCGCGGCGAACTCCTTGATGTCATCGCGCTTGGCGGTCAGCATGTCAGTGAAGTTCGACTGCGCGAACTCGACGATGTCGAAGTCCTTCGGGATCCGCCACAACGCTCCAGGTCCGGCCCGAAAGTCATCCGGATTCAGCGAAGACGACGATCCATCACCATTAGGCGTGTCTTCGTCGTCTTCATCCTCATCACCTCGGAGCGCCCGCTGACGTAACGCCTGGTAGGCGAATCCGATGATCCGCTTCAGCGTGGTGTCGTTGATCCGGTCCAGCAGGTCGATGTGCGGCTCGTACTCGCCTAGTCCGAACTCGTTATCGAACCGGACGATCGGAATGCCGCCGAGGCCGTCTAGGCCGCGGATCTCTTCAGGTTCAGCGTCCATCTTCCAGCTCGAACCGTCGAAGCGATGCGTCCACTTCAGGCCGGGAAGAAACAGATAGGCCAGGTTTTCGCCGGTGATGTCGTCATGCTCTTTGAGCAACACGGCCCGTAGCTGCACCGGATTCGACGTATCGCGCACGCCGACGCACCGTCGCGGGTCGATTGCATGCAGGGTCGGCACCGGAGCACCGGGAACCGCCATGCCGTAGCCCTCGCCCATCGCGAAGGTGTAACCGAACAGATCTTTGGATGTCGCGCCGAATCCCGACTCTTCCATGATCTGCGCGGCCAGGTCATCGCCGTTGGTGTCGTCGTCCACAGTGGTCGACACCGCTTGCAACTCCATGCGATCGAGCATCGCCTTGACACACATCGGCGCGTAGTTCGCCCGCGCCAGCCGGAGCACCTCGCAGAATGAGTCGTGATACTCAGGCTCAATGTAGGGCAATGGTGGATCGCCGACGTAGTACGACCACAAGGTGTCGAGAATCTCGTTGCGCGGACGACGTTCCCGGCTCACCAGCGAGTACTCAGACGAGTGGGCACGCTTATCTTGCCACTTAGGCCGGGTGATCGCCGTGAACCGGGCATTGAGCTTGTCGAACCAGTCCTGTGGTGTCAGATCAGCCAATCTGACACCACCTTTCACCTGATTCGCGCGAAGGTGCGCTTTGTTCGTTTACCCATGCCGGCAGCAACGGCGTCGAGTCGCGCCTTCCATGCCATCACTGCGGCATATGCGGCGTCGATCTTGTCTGGAGCGTCTGGATACGCCTTGTAAAGCAGGTATCCGCTGCGGGTTTCGCGTCGCCGTGCGTTGATGACATGTCTGGTCATCGCCAACGAGCCATCGTGACTGCATTCCCCGTTCACGATCGCCGAGTGCAACCGTTTAACGGCCTCGACCGCGTTGGTGTTCTTGCCGCGCGGCCATGCCGCGATCCGCGATTCTCCGGATGCCTTCAGTTTCAGTTGGGCACCGAACCGGGCTTCCCATTTCGCGATATGTTCAGTCCACCCCGAAGGGTCCGCGTAGAAGCCCACTACGGTGTAGCGCTGAAATGTCGCTCGGACCGCGGCGTCTATTTCTGCCACGGGTGGAGACCAACTCGATTGATCGCCGGTCTTGTCACGATCGCGTCGGCTCAGCTCGCGTCGCGGCGGTTCCCAAACGCCGATCTCGAACAAAAATCCGTCGCGCACACGACAGCCAATCAACGCCGTTGCGTCGGCCTTACCCTTGACGCGACCGCGTGAACCGTCGAAGCCGAGAACGATTACATCCTTGTCGCTGACCGACTTGGCGTCGTCATAGCACGCGCCCCACTCTGTGGCAGACACCCAAGAGTCTGAAGCGTGCGTGATCTGATTCAGTAGATCCGCGCGCAACTGCTGCACGTCGGACGCTGGATCGAAGACTTGCTCGATCAGCGAATCGAGGTCGGAATGCCCAGGAGGGCATGGCGGGTCATGAATCACACACCCGTCCGGATGGGCCGATGAGTCACCGTAAGCAACCCTCAGCCCTTGGGTTAGTGAGTCAATGTCCGACATGTCAGTGTCGGCCGGCGCTTCCCGATGGTCATACAGCAGACCCTCGTTTCGGGCGCGACCCTCAAGGATGTCCGCGGCATATTCCGCAGACTTCTCGGCTACCGAGTTCTGGCCGGGAATAAATGCGTTGGGCGACTCCAGCGTTCGGCCGCCGTTCTTAGCGGCATTCGTCCGGATCGCCTGAGCCAGTTTGGGTCCGTTGTTCGACGGCACCCATTCTTCAGTCTGGTCAAGCGTGGCGAAGACGATCGGGGCGCCCTTGGTCGTTCGCGCTGAAGTGGTGATCTGCCGAATCTCGCCGCGCGGCAGGAAGACAACGGTATCAAGCGGGTCCAGCCCCGGATATTCATCGAGGACCGGTCCGTTGCGGACCATCTCCAACAGTGGCTGCCAGGTGTTACGCGTCTGTTCTTCAGATACCGCCGCGATGTGCACCAGTGGCGTCTTGACCGATCGCCACGGCTTGCCGACCGGCTGACCGGCTGAATCCCATCCATCTGGGACGACGTCGGCCAATCCCTCGACGATCGCCAGCGCGCCGAGCAGCGGTGACTTGCCCCAGCCACGCGGGCGTCCCAGTAGGCCGCGGTGGTACTTGAAGCGGCCGGTCGTCGGATCGATTTCGTACCAACGGAGGATGAAATCCTCTTGCTCGCGATATGGCACGAACGGTTCGTAGTCGTCACGGCCGGGAGTGGCGAGGCATTCAGTTATCCAGTCGAGGACGTAATAACCGAGCGTGGGCACTTCGCCCGGCTCGGAGGGCTTCCAGGGCAACTAGACCGCTTTGAGCGGACCGCGTCGCGTGCGCGACGACTGGCGTTGCGGACCGCCGGTCTTCTTCTCGGCCTCATCGGCTGCGGCGAAGGTGATTCGCAGACGCGCTCGATCTTCAGGTGTTGCGCCGAACTTGGCGACCCGTAGCCGAAGCTCCGCAGCGACCTTATGATCGCCGTTCCAGTAGCGGGCGTGAAGCATTGCGGTGTCGAGCAGTTCCGACCAGTCGGTCGACGTGAAGTCGTCCGACAGGGGCGAGTCGGCCCACATCTGCCACCACTCGCGCGTGCGCGCCGGCCACTTGAACTTTCGCGCGATGAGCTGCCCGTCTACTTCGATCTCGATGTCGAATTCCGGCAACTCAGGCTGATCGACCGGCTCCGCGGTAATCACCTTCAGTGGAACAGGATCGGCGTTCGTTCGTGCGCGCCGACTTTGCGGCGCCGGACCTCTACCGGCCATAACGGCGTCCTCCTTTTTGCCATAACGGCGAACTCAAGAGGTATCAGCAAACTTTTTAGGTGAATCGCCAGACCCGTAGCGAACCCGAGCCGCAGGACATCAAGGCTGCCCTCGATGAGGTGGGGAGGGGCTGCCCCCCATACCCGCAGGTCAGAGGCCTTCTGATGGCCCGGTGACGTTGCGACGCCGCTTGTGTCAGCAAACACTCGACGCGACGAACGCGAGTTAGCTGATCAGTCCGGGATGACGCTCGGGCTGGCGCTTCCATGCACCGCGTCCAGCAATCGACTCGCGTCGCGACTTCGCTCGGTGGCATGGACCGCAGATGGCCCTAGCGTTTCGTGGGTCCAGTTTCGCGCCGCCGGCCGCGACGTTGTGAACATGATCAACCTGATCGGCGTGACCGATGCAGTTCGGCCCGCGCTCTTGACACTGATGTTCATCGCGCTCAAGCACTTCGATCCGCAACTTGCGCCAAGCGCGTGTCATGGTCACGCGACTGCTGGCCGTGCGTCCTCGCCATGCCTGCGTGTGGTCCGGGCAGTAGACGCTACCCCGGATGAGGTTGGGGCAGTTGCCGTTGTCGCCTGGGCAGCGACGTGATGCGCGTGGCATCAGCGGTACTTCCCGCCGTCGTGGACCGACGGCCCGTGATGGAACACCCGCACGAAGTACTCCGTGGTCAGCCCCTTAGCCTTGCCGGACGACATGTGCTCCAACAACAGGTGGTACAGCGTTGTCCATGGATGCGGATTGGTCGACCACTTCGCGAGTCCTGGTCCGGATGTCCAGTAGCGATTGAGCGCGGCGGATGCGCCTACGCCTGGACTTGTGTCAATGCTTGCAGCCATGACGAATGCCTCTCGTCGAGGCGAGATCGGGAAGATTTTGGACGCGCGAAACCAGCGAAATCGTCCAAGTCTCATCATCGTAAACCACATCAGTGTCATTTGGCTCGCGCAGCAGCTCCGGTTGGGCGTGTCTGCGGCTTCGCGTCGAGCAACTGGCGGACGTCAGCGACTCGGTAGCGCGGCTCACCACTCACCAGTAGTTCGGGCAGTAGCCTTGCCTTGCGCCATTTGTAGAACGTGCTGCGCGCCAGTGGTCGGCCCATCGCTTCCATGGTGAACATTAGGTTGTCGCGCGAGAGCCACCAGTCGTCGATGCCGTCGAGCAGCTGGCGTCCCAGTTCGTCAATGTCGTCGTAGACCGTGCCACATCCTGCGCAGGTGACCGAGTCGGCTTTGCGTGGCGCGCGCAGTGCGGTGTCGCATTTGTGTGGGTGCGTCGTCCGGCAGTCGGCATCGTGATCGGCCCCCACTTGCGCAGGACATGGCCCCACGTAGCGCGGCGGTATCGGCCGGTTGATGATCCGCAACGCCTGACGCACGCGTTCGTCGAGCTCGTCGCAGAACTCGTCGGCCGCCGGATGATTGGCGATCGAGTCGATGTGTCGATTCAGCCAGCCGCATAACGCCGCAGGTTCGACGCGATCGAGTTGCGGGTCGACGCCGCGGGTTTCGCATACGTCGCGAATCCATGTGCTGAGCGAGTTGATGATCTCGGCGTGCAACGTGCTGGCGCGTTCGTTGACTCCACCTGCGGCCAGCAGCTTGCGCAGCGCCGACTGCTGGCGTGCGAGACGTGATTCGTACAGGTCGGCGAGGTCGTCCATAGGATCGTCAGTGATCTCCGCAACAGCATCCTGGTTGACGACCTTGCCCATCTGGTCGCGCGCCGGCAGACACTCGATGTGACTCGCCAGCTCCGATTCGCCATCAAGCTCATGGCGGCTGCGGTAGGGCGTGTGACGTCCGATGTCGCCCAAGCGTGTCTGTCCGACCGCAGCCTCGGCAAGATGCCGTAGCAGTCTCGGCAGTCCGCGCAGTGTCGACCGCGTGCGACGCACACATTCGCGACACAAGAACTGCTGGGCGTCGGCCTCGCAGCGCAGACACTTGGTTGCGGTCATGCGTCATCCTCCGGTTGGTTGATGCTCGCTAGCTCGAAGGACTTGAACCACGCCTCAACCCGACGCGACTTGCCGAAGCCGACCCCGTATTCGGGTGCGCCCTTCCCGGCGTGGTTGATCTCGACGACGGTTCCGGAGCGTCCGCGGTAGTGCTTCCATGTGCCGCGTGGACGGTGCCGATGCTCGTCTCGT
>Ga0164242_10009385_pt1 | contig 10562 bp, 11 predicted proteins | sample OricomgcompostMG_FD_108783 | JGI IMG/M metagenome (GOLD analysis project Ga0164242, IMG submission 108783) | Miracle-Growth compost microbial communities from Emeryville, California, USA - Original compost - Miracle growth compost (MG) ... | reverse complement strand
CTCTCGAGAGTGAACACCCAGGCCGTTTACACGAGATGCAGCAAGAGGGCGACTTCATTTCGGGTAGCGACCACCTCTCCGGCTCGTCATCCCGGCGCAGGCCGGGATCCAGTAACCGCGGAGTATGAACGAGCGTTGCCGCTACGGGATGACCAGACCTTCGTCTGTTGAAAAGCGCCTCCGGCCTGCGCCGGAATGACGGTGCAGTAAACCGGCAGGTGACCGGCGGAAGCCGCCCGACCTACGCTCCCGCACCACCGTCGCGAATCAGCCACTTCCGGGCCATGCGCCGCAGCGACGCATCCGCCGCCTCGTCCACGGCGATCGCGCGGACCGGTCGCCACGCCAGCCCCAGCGACTCCCCGTTGGCCACGAACGCCTCGTCGCCGGTGGCGCGCACCACGTAGCGCACGTCGTAGTGCCAGTGCTCGGCTTCGTGGCCGCGCGCCGGGATACGGTGGCGGTCGAGGTCGAAGATGCCATCCTCCACGCGCAGCCCGGCCACGCCGGTTTCCTCCTGCGCCTCGCGCAGGGCCACCCGCGCCAGGTCGCTGTCGCCGTCGGCATGGCCGCCAGGCTGCAGCCAGCGCCCAAGCTTGCGGTGGTGCATCAGCAGCACGCGCTCGCCGTCGCCGCTGACCAGCCACGCCGACCCGGTGAAATGCCCTTCGGCGTGGCCGCGTTCGAATACCTGCGGGTGCGAATGCAGGAAATCGGCGAATCGCGCCACCGTGTCCGCCTCCCCCTGCCATTGGTCATGGTAGCGGCGCAGGGCGATCTGCAGCGATTGGCTTGGCGGCGTCATCCGGGCTCGTTCCACGTAGCGATGTGGCGCGCAGCATAACGCCTGCGCCGTGCCTTTCGAACTTGTACGGCCGCCCCGCGCTGGGCTATGGTGCCCCGCTGTCGTGCCTGTGCGCGACCCTGCGCGCCGCCGGAACGACACCACCGCGGGCGTTACCGTCCGAAACGAGGGGAGCCTGATGTTCAAAAACCTGTTCGCCACCCACCCGATCGACGCCATGCCGGAAGTGGAAGCGGGCGAAGTCGTCGTCGGCGACGGGCACGGCGTCCACGGCCAGGCCTCCCTGAAGCGCGCGCTGACCGCCAAGCACCTGATCATGCTGGGCATCGGCGCGGTGATCGGCGCGGGCATCTTCGTGCTCACCGGCACCGCCGCCGCGCAGTTCGCGGGCCCCGCCCTGGTGGTCAGCTTCATGATGGCCGGCCTGGCATGCGCCCTGGCCGGCCTGTGCTATGCCGAATTCGCCGCGATGCTGCCGGTGTCGGGCAGCGCCTATTCCTATTCCTACGCCACCCTGGGCGAGATCGTGGCCTGGTTCGTCGGCTGGAACCTGGTGCTGGAATACCTGTTCGCCGCGTCCACCGTGGCGGTGGGCTGGTCGGGCTATTTCAACGAGCTGCTGCGCATGCTCAGCGACTGGACCGGCCTCACGCTTACCCTGCCGCCGGCGCTGTCCTCGGCCCCGTTCACCTTCAACGCCGCCGGCCACCTGGTGACCACCGGCGCGCTGATCAACCTGCCGGCCCTGCTGATCGTGGCCGCGATCAGCTGGCTGTGCTACCGCGGCGTCACCCAGTCGGCCACGGTCAACGCGATCATCGTGGGCATCAAGGTGGTGGTGATCCTGCTGTTCCTGGCGGTGACCTTCCATTTCCTCGACCCGCACCTGTGGCATCCGTTCATCCCGGCCAACGAGGGCGGCGCCAAGTACGGCTGGAGCGGCGTGATCCGCGCGGCCACGCTGGTGTTCTTCGCCTACATCGGCTTCGACGCGGTGTCGACCGCCGCCGGCGAGGCGAAGAACCCGCAGCGCGACATGCCCATCGGCATCCTCGGCTCGCTGTTCGCCTGCACCCTGCTCTACATCGCCATGTCGGCGGCGCTGACCGGCCTGGCGCCGTTCCGCGAGCTCAACACGCCCGAGCCGGTGGCCACCGCGTTGAACTACGTACTGGGCACGGTCGCCCCCGGCGGCACGGCCAGCCATGCGCTGGGCGTGCTGAAGATCCTGGTGGTGTTCGCCGCGCTGGCCGGCCTGAGCTCGGTGGTGCTGGTGATGCTGATGGGCCAGCCGCGCATCTTCTACGCGATGTCGGGCGACGGCCTGCTGCCCAGGCTGCTCGGCCGCGTGCACCCGAAGCACCGCACGCCGTATGTCGGCACCGTCATCGTCGGGGTGATCGCGGCGACCCTCGCCAGCCTGTTCCCGGTGGACGTGCTGGGCGACCTGGTCTCGATGGGCACCCTGCTGGCCTTCACCACCGTCTGCATCGGCGTGCTGGTGCTGCGACGCACCCGCCCGGAGCTGCCGCGCGCCTTCCGCGTGCCGCTGCCCTGGCTGATCTGCCCGCTGGGCGCCGCGGCCTGCCTGTTCCTGTTCTGGCAGGCCTTCGTGGTGCGCTGGTGGCTGATCCTCGGCTGGACCGCCGTCGGCTTCCTGATCTACGGCTTCTACGGCTACCGCCACAGCAAGCAACGTCCCGGAAACGCCTGACCGCCGAGCCGGTGCCATGCGCACCGGCTCGTTCGTTTCAGCCATCGCCACGCCGACGGCCCCATCGCCGAAACCGCCACCGATGCTCAAGCAGCTATTCACCCGCAAGACCGACTTCAGCCACGCCGACGACGCGCACGGCCACGGCCTGCGACGGACGCTGGGGCCGTGGGGCGTCACCGCCCTGGGCATCGGCGCGGTCATCGGCACCGGCATCTTCGTGGTCACTGGCCAGGCCGCCGCCGAGCATGCCGGCCCGGCGGTTTTGATCTCCTTCATCCTGGCCGCGGTATGCAGCGGCTTCACGGCCCTGTGCTACGCCGAGTTCGCCACACTGATCCCGATCTCGGGCAGTTCCTACTCCTACGCCTACGCCACCCTGGGCGAACTGCTGGCCTGGTTCATCGGCTGGAACATGGTGCTGGAATACGGCATCTCGGCCTCCGCCGTGGCCGCCAGCTGGACCGGCTATTTCACCAGCCTGCTCGACCACGCCGGCATCCACCTGCCGGTGGCGCTGAGCGATGCCCCGCTGGCCTTCACCGACGGGCGCCTGGTCGCCACCGGCCACCTGTTCAACCTGCCCGCGGTGGCCATCGTGCTGGCGCTGACCTGGCTGTGCTACGTCGGCATCCGCGAATCGGCCGGCATCAACCTCTTGATGGTGGCACTGAAAGTGGGCCTGATCGTGATCGTGGTGGTGGCCGGCTACCGCTATATCGACCCGGCGAACTGGCATCCGTTCGTCCCGGCGGCACAGGGCGACGGCAAGTACGGCTGGTCGGGTATCTTCCGCGGCGCGGCCATGGTGTTCTTCGCCTACATCGGCTTCGAGGCCACCTCGACGGCGGCGCAGGAATGCAAGAACCCGCAGCGCGACCTGCCGTTCGGCATGCTGGTCTCGCTGGCCATCTGCACCGTGCTCTACCTCGCCATGGCCGCGGTGCTCACCGGGCTGATCCCCTATCCGCAGCTGGACACCGTCGAACCGGTGGTCACCGCGGTCAGGGTGCACCCGCAGCTCGGCTGGCTGCGCCTGGTGGTGGAGGTAGGTGCACTGATCGGCCTGTCCTCGGTGATCCTGGTGATGATCATCGCGCAGCCGCGCATCTTCATGATCATGGCGCGCGACGGCCTGCTGCCGCCGGTGCTGGGGCGCATTCATCCGCGCTATCGCACGCCGCACGTCAACACGCTGATCACCGGCGTCTGCATCGCGGTGCTGGCGGCGATCTTCCCGCTCGACCTGCTCGCCAACCTCACCTCGATGGGCACGCTGATCGCCTTCGTCGCCGTCTGCGCCGGCGTGCTCATCCTGCGCTACACCTCGCCCGGCCTGCCGCGCACCTTCCGCGTGCCGTGGGCATGGTTCACCTGCACGGCCGGGGTGCTGAGCTGCCTGGCCCTGCTGCTCACCTTCGAATGGTTCAACTGGGCACTGATGATCGGCTGGACCGCCGTGGGCCTGGTGATCTACTTCGGCTACGGCTTCCGCCACAGCCATGTGCGCCGCCTGCTGGAGACACAAGGCAAAAATCGCTGAAAGCGCAATAAAATGAACTGAACATTCATGATCATCGCACATCTTCGCCCAACAGGCACATACGCGCAGTCCATGTCTCGAATTCGCTTCCGACGCTCGAATTCTTCCATAAGCTCTTTATTTTGAAGGAGAAAACGAGGTTTCATCAAGGATGCGCCTCGCCGGTTCGCCGGCTTGCGCCAACCGGAGTATGATCCTCAGTCCGTGGGTTGATCACTTGGCAGTGGACCCCGGATCGCCGCCCGGCGCGTCAGGCGAGTCAGCTCCTCAGCCTGGCGCGTCTGGGCAGCACCTCGCCTGCCCTCTCCTTTTCGTTTCCCCGCCACCACCGCATGCGACGCGCATTGCGGCGCACACGAAAGCGGCCGTGTCCGGCAGGCCGCGGGAAAAAGAAAAGGCCGGCATCGCGCCGGCCTCGGATGTCGTACCGATTGCTGCTCGACGATGCGGTCAGGCACCGCTCTTCGGCGTATGCGACACGCACCAGCCCTTCGCGCTGACCGCCTTGCCGGGGAACAACTGGCAGGGGCCGAAACCGCTGGGGCCGCCCGAATAGAACTGGCAATTGGCGCAATCGTCGCCCGCCTTGTGCTTGGGGTTCTTGCTGGTCGTGTTGTCCTCGACGTAATCGAGCGCCTTGGCGGTGGGATCGGCATCGGTGACATGCGGCAAGTCGGCGGCGCGGGCCAGGCGCGGCAGACCACCCGCCGCAACGGCCACCGCCGCGGTGCCGGCGGCGATCTTGAGGAAACGGCGACGCGATTCGTTGCTTTCTTCTTGCGACATTGGAAACCTCCGTCGGTGACACAACATCCACCCGCCAGACACGCGGTGGAACCCGTCCCCATGCTACGCCCACCGCCGCCGCCGCAGCGCGAATGGCTCGCATTTCCACCAAAAAGACTGTTCCCGCTTGATGTATAGTCGGCCCTCGTTTGGACGTCCATTCCACATGACCCAGGTACTTCCCGACACCATGGCCGCGGCGGCGTTCGCCGCACGCGCCGATGCCATCGCCGACAACGCGCGCGAACTGGCCGCGCTCGGCTGGACGCCGGCCACCAGCAGCAACTTCTCGATGCGCGTGGACGACGGGCACGCGGCCATCACCATCTCCGGCCGCGACAAGGGCCGGCTGGGCCGCGACGACATCATGCTGGTGGACCTCGGCGGCAAGGCGGTTGGCACCGACGCGCGCCCCAGCGCCGAGACCGGGCTGCACACCCAGGTCTATCGCCGCTGGCCGGAAATGACCGCCGTGCTGCACACCCATTCGCGCACGCAAAGCGTGGCCTCGCGCCTGTTCGCCCGCGACGGCGCGGTCCGCCTGCAGGGATGGGAGCTGCAAAAGGCGATCGCCGGCCACACCACGCACGAGAGCGTGCTGGAAATCCCGGTGTTCCCCAACACCCAGCACATACCCGAACTGGTGGCGCGCGTGGATGCCTGGATCGACGCCGGCAAGCCGCTCGCCGCCTATCTGATCGACGGCCACGGCATCTACACCTGGGGCCGCGACATGGCCGAGGCCCGCCGCCACCTCGAAGCCCTGGAATTTCTGCTGGGCTGCGAACTCGATCTCAGGAGACTTACCGCATGAGCCGTCTGCGCATTTTCGACGAGGCCCGGCCGCAGGCGCCGCTGGCCGAACACGCCGCCCACGCCGAGATCGCCCGCGAGCTGGGCAAGGTCGGCGTGCGTTTCGAGCAGTGGAACGCAAGCCAGCCGATCGCCCCCGGCGCCAGCCAGGACGAGGTGATCGCCGCCTACCGCGCCGACATCGACCGCCTGATGCGCGAGGAAGGCTACCAGTCCGTCGATGTGGTGAGCCTGAAGCCCGACCACCCCGACCGCGCCGCGCTGCGCGAGAAATTCCTCAGCGAGCATACCCACAGCGAGGACGAGGTGCGCTTCTTCGTGGCCGGCGCCGGCCAGTTCACCCTGCACATCGACGGCAGGGTCTACGACGTGCTGTGCGAGCAGGGCGACCTGATCGGCGTACCCGACGGCACCCGCCACTGGTTCGACATGAGCGAGTCGCCCTATTTCGTGGCGATCCGCCTGTTCACCAGCAAGGAAGGCTGGGTGGCCAGCTTCACCGGCGACGACATCGCCGGGCGCTTCCCGCGGATGACCCCGCACGCCTCCGCCAAGGCCGCCTGAGCCGCTTCGCGGTTTTCCGGCGGCATGCGCCGGGCTGGCGCAGTGAAACACCCCCGCCCCGCCGCGCACCCGGCCGCCGCGAACCGCGGCGCCAGCAGCGCGTCCCACCGGGCGACGCGCCCTCGCCACGCGCGTCATGGCCCATTATGCTTTCCGGCGTTTCCCGCGAGCGTCCCGCATGTCCGAAGTCCGCGCCATCGTCACCGACATCGAAGGCACTACCAGCTCCATCCGCTTCGTCAAGGACGTACTGTTCCCCTACGCCCGCAAGCGCCTTCCCGCCTTCGTCGAGACCCACGGCGACCGCCCCGAGGTCCGGCACTGGCTGCACGAGGCCGCCAAGGAGGCCGGCTTCGTCGAGGCCCGGCGGCAGGAGGTCGTCGAACAACTGCTGCGCTGGATCGACGAGGACCGCAAGTCCACCGCGCTCAAGGCCCTGCAGGGCCTGATCTGGCAACAAGGCTACGAAGCCGGCGACTACCGCGCCCACGTCTATCCCGACGTGCCGGCCAGGCTGCGCGCCTGGCGTGGGGCGGGGCTGCGCCTGTACGTGTATTCCTCCGGCTCGGTGCCGGCGCAGAAGCTGTTCTTCGGCTACAGCGAAGCCGGCGACCTGACGCCGCTGTTCGACGGCTACTTCGACACCGAAACCGGGCCGAAACGCGAACCGGCCTCGTACCAGCGCATCGCGCAGGCCATCGGCGAGCCGCCGCGGCATCTGCTGTTCCTTTCCGACGTGCCGGAGGAACTGGACGCGGCGCAAGCCGCCGGCTTCCGCACCGCCTGGCTGCTGCGCCCGCCGCTGCCCATGCCCGCGCAACCGCGGCATCCGGTCTTCGCCGATTTCGACGCGATCGCGCCCTGAACCGCCGCTGCGAGCCCCGCCATGCGCATTCTCGTGACCGCCCTGCTCGCCTTCGCCGCCGGCATGGCGCTGATGCTCCTGCTCGAACGGCCGCCGACCACGCATCCGCTGCCCGCCGCCACCATCCCCACGCCGGCCGCCACCGCGCCCGCGCCGGCGTCCAGCCAGGTCGCCGCCGCCAGCACCGTTGCCGACGACGCGGACGGCGACGACTGGCCCGACCGCGGCCCCACGCCCGAGCAGGTCATCTACGACCAGCAGTCGCTGGTGCGGCGGGCCCTGGCCGGCCTCGGCCCGCGGGTGAAAGGCCGCCCCAACCTCTACCTGGTCGCCTTCGCCGGCGACGGCGGCGAAGACGTGTTCCGCAACGAGGCCGAGTACGCGGCCCTGCTGTTCCGGAAGCGCTTCGGCCCCAGCGTGCACGCGCTGGTGCTGGAGAACAATCCGGCCACTTTGCAAAACCACCCGCTGGCCGACTGGAGCAACCTCGAGTCGGTGCTGGACGGCCTCGCCGCCGCGATGCGGCCCGACGACATCCTGATGCTCTATTTCACCAGCCACGGCAGCGACGATCACTACCTGCTGGTCGACATGGACCCGCTGCCGCTGGACCAGATCGGCGCCCGCGACCTGCCCGGAATCCTCGCCGAGCATCGCTTCAAGTGGAAAGTGGTGGTGGTCAACGCCTGCTACTCGGGCGGCTTCGTGCCGCCGCTGCAGGGGCCGGACACGCTGGTGATGAGCGCCGCCAGCGCCGACCGCAGTTCCTTCGGCTGCGGCAGCGAATCGCAGATCACCTATTTCGGCGACGCCTTCCTGAACCATGCGCTCAACGACACCGACGACTTCGTGCAGGCCTTCCACCAGGCCAGCGGCCTCATCGCGGGCTGGGAGAACCGCGACCACCTGCCGCACTCGCGACCGCAGATCAGCGTCGGCAGCGGCATCGCGGGCCAGCTCGCGCGCTGGCGGCAAGGCATCCGGCCCGGACCGCCGGTGGCCTTCCGTGCAACCGCCCCCCGCTGAGCCGGCTCGCCGTCGAGCCGCTGCCGCGAGACGCCGCGCCGGCCGCGCCCCGGTGCGCGCACAAGGGGCATGCGGCCCGCGGCCGGTTCAGCCGCCGTGGCGTTCGCGCAGCCGGGTGCTGACGTCGGCCAGCCCAAGACCGCGCGCGCGCAGCAGCACCAGCAGGTGATAGACCAGGTCGGCGGCCTCGCCGATCAACGCATCGTTGTCCTGTGCCACCGCCGCCAGCGCCGATTCCACGCCTTCCTCGCCCACCTTCTGCGCGATGCGGCGCACGCCTTCGTCGAACAGCCGCGTGGTGTAGCTGCCCGGCGGGCGTTCGGCATGGCGCCGCTCGACCAGTGCATCGAGCTGGCCGATGAAGGCGGTGGCCGCGCCGATGCCGTCGCCGAAGCAGCTTTCGCTGCCGGTATGGCAGGTCGGTCCATGCGGCTCGGCCAGCAGCAGCAAGGTGTCGGCGTCGCAGTCGCCGCGCCACGACTTCAGCTCCAGCACGTGGCCCGAGGTTTCGCCCTTGGTCCACAGGCGGTTCTTGCTGCGGCTGAAGAAGGTGATCCGCCCGCTGGCCAGCGTGGCGTCCAGCGCCTCGCGGTTCATGTAGCCGAGCATCAGCACGCGGCCGTCGCGCCAGTGCTGCACGATCGCCGGCAGCAGGCCGTCGCCCTTGGCCCAGTCCAGTTGTGCGGGTTCAGTCGGTGTGCTCGCGTCGGTCATGGAGATACCTGCTGCCGGGATGTCCCGGGAATGTTCTGTTTTCCCGTCATTCCGGCTTTCGCCGGAATGACGATGCGGGAAACCCGGCTCATCCGCGCACCACCACGCCCTGCCCGCGCAGATACCGCTTGAGCGCGGGGATGGCGATGGCGCCGGAATGGAATACGCTGGCCGCCAGCGCGGCGTCCACGTCGGCCCCGGCGAAGGCATCGCGGAAATGCTCCGGCGTGCCCGCGCCGCCGGAGGCGACCAGCGGCACGCGGCAGATCGCGCGCACGGCCCGGAGCTGTTCCAGGTCGTAGCCCTGGCGCACGCCGTCGCTGCCCATGCAGTTGAGCACGATCTCGCCGGCGCCGCGCCGCTGCGCCTCGTCCACCCAGTCCAGCGTGCGCCGCGCCAGCGCCTGCGTCTTCGACGGGTCGCCGGTGTACTGGCGCACCCGCCACTCGCCGTCGGCGTCGCGCAGCGAATCGACGCCGACCACCACGCACTGCACGCCGAAGGCCCCGGCCAGTTCGTCGATCAGATCCGGCCGTTCCAGCGCCGGCGAGTTCACCGAGATTTTGTCCGCGCCGGCATGCAGCACCGCGCGCGCCTCGTCCACCGAGCGGATGCCGCCGGCCACGCAGAACGGGATGTCGATGGCCCGCGCCACCCGCGCCACCCAGGCGCGGTCCACGCTGCGCCCCTCGGGACTGGCGGTGATGTCGTAGAACACCAGCTCGTCGGCGCCCTCGTCGCGGTAGCGCAGCGCCAGCTCGACGATTTCGCCCATCGCCACGTGGTCGCGAAAGCGTACGCCCTTGACCACCTTGCCCTCGCGCACGTCGAGGCAGGGAATGATGCGGCGGCTCAGCATGCCAGCGCCTCCTCCACGGTGAAGCGGCCTTCCAGCAGCGCGCGTCCCAGGATCACCGCCTGCGCGCCGGCCGCGCGCGCGGCGCGGATGTCGTCCAGCGAACGCACGCCGCCGGAGGCCTGCACCGCCAGCGTCGGCGCGAGGGCGGCCAGGTGCCGGTACAGCTCGAGATTGAAGCCGGCCAGCATGCCGTCGCGGTCGATGTCGGTGCACAGCAGGTGGCGGGCGCCGTGCTCGGCGTACCACGGCGCCAGCTCGTCCAGCGTGCGCGCCTCCACTTCCGTCCAGCCCGCGCTGGGCAGCGCCCAGCGGCCGGCGACGCGGCGCGTGTCCAGCGCGAGGGTGAAACGCTCGCTGCCGTGCTCGGCCAGCCAGCCGGCGACGCGGTCGGGATCGCGGATCGCCACGCTGCCCAGCACCACGCGCGAGACGCCGGCGTCGAACAGGCGCCGCACGTCGGCTTCATCGCGCACGCCGCCGCCCGCCTGCACCGCGACGCCGTCGCGGGCGATCGCCTCGATCACCGCGAGGTTCTCCAGGCTGCCCGAGCGCGCGCCGTCGAGGTCGACCAGGTGCAGGCGGCGCGCGCCGGCCTGTGCGTAGCGCGCGGCAAGCGCGCGCGGATCGTCGCCGTAGGTGGTCTGCTGCGCGTAGTCGCCCTGCTTCAGGCGCACCACGCGCCCGCCGCGCAGGTCGATGGCGGGAATGACCGTGAACGTCATAGCTCGAGGAAGTTCTTCAGGAGCTTCGCGCCGACGGCCGCGGAACGCTCGGGATGGAATTGCATGCCGTGGAAATTGCCGCGCGACACGACTGCCGTGAACGGGCCGCCGAAATCGCTGGCGGCCAGCGTCCATTCGCCCGTCGGCAGCG
>Ga0164242_10009384_pt1 | contig 10562 bp, 21 predicted proteins | sample OricomgcompostMG_FD_108783 | JGI IMG/M metagenome (GOLD analysis project Ga0164242, IMG submission 108783) | Miracle-Growth compost microbial communities from Emeryville, California, USA - Original compost - Miracle growth compost (MG) ... | reverse complement strand
TGCGGCAAGCGCGCAACGATGCCGGCGAAGATAATCAGCGAAATGCCGTTGCCGATGCCGCGCGACGTGATCTGCTCACCGAGCCACATCAGGAACATGGTGCCGCCGACCAGCGTCAGAACCGTGCTCACGATGAAGAACAGACCCGGATTGGGTACGATTCCATTACCCGATTCGAGACCGATCGCGATGCCGTAGGCCTGCATCAGCGCCAGGATGACGGTGCCGTAGCGGGTGTACTGGTTGATCACCATACGCCCCTGCTCGCCTTCCTTCTTCGACTGCGCCAGCGCAGGGACGACCGACGTCATGAGCTGAATGATGATCGAGGCGGAAATGTAGGGCATGATGCCGAGCGCGAAGATCGCCATGCGCTGGACGGCGCCGCCCGAAAACATGTTGAACATGCCCAGGATGCCGCCGCTCTGCGAATTGAAGGCGCGCGCGAAGGCTGCGGGATCGAGCCCCGGCAGCGGGATATACGTTCCCAGCCGATAGACGAGAAGCGCACCCAGCGTGAACCAGATGCGCTTCTTGAGATCCTCGGCCTTGGCAAAGGCCGAAAAGTTGAGGTTGGCTGCGAGTTGTTCCGCTGCAGACGCCATGCAATTCTCCGCGTGACCCGCCGGACCCGCCAATCAGGGATCCGTATCGATAGCGACGATGACCGGTGGGTCGTATCTGACTTCTTCCGAAAGCACATTTTCGGGACGGTCACGCCGCATGGCATGCCGTCCCGTCTAGTTAAGCGATCGCCGGTCGATCTGCAACGCGTCCCGAGCGGCAGCTTTCATATGGAGGCTCGACCGCCCTGCCGGAATGGGCGGGCGATCAAACTCGCTTTACTCGGCAGCGGCCTGAAGCAGCTTGATGGAACCGCCGGCCTTCTCGATCTTCTCGATCGCCGTCTTCGACGCGCCGGCGACCTCGATCGTGAGCTTGGCCTTCAGTTCGCCGTCCGAAAGGACGCGGACGCCATCCTTCACGCGGCGGATGACGCCGGCTTCCTTCAGCGCCGCTGCATCGACGGTCTTCGAAGCGTCGAGCTTCTTTCCGTCAACCGCCGCCTGCAGGCGGGCAAGCGACACGACGTTGAAGTCGGAAGCGAAGATGTTGGTGAAGCCGCGCTTCGGCAGGCGCCGATAGATCGGCATCTGGCCGCCTTCGAAGCCGTTGATCGCGACGCCCGAACGGGACTTCTGGCCCTTGACGCCACGGCCGCCGGTCTTGCCGGAGCCCGAGCCTATGCCGCGGCCGACGCGCTTGCGCGCTTTTGTCGCGCCATCGCGATCGCGGATTTCATTGAGTTTCATGATCGGATCTCCCGGCTCAGTTCTCTTCGACGACGCGAACGAGGTGGCTGACCGAACGGATCATGCCACGCACGGACGGAGTGTCCTCGAGGGTGCGCCGACGGTGCATCTTGTTGAGGCCCAGACCGATCAGCGTCCTGCGCTGAACGTCCGGACGGCGAATCGGGCTGCCGATCTGCTCTACGGTGATCGTCTTGCCCTTCTTCTTCTCGGCCATTGTCTTCTGGCTCCCTTATCCGGATCAGTCTTCGACCGTGGCGCCGTGCGAAGCGTCCGCACGACGAGCCTGGAGGGTCGAATACTTGATGCCGCGCTGGGCGGCGATGTCCTTCGGATGCATCTGATGCTTCAGGGCATCGAAAGTCGCGCGCACCATGTTGTAGGGGTTCGACGACCCCGTCGACTTGGCGACGACGTCCTGCATGCCGAGCGTCTCGAAGACGGCGCGCATCGGGCCGCCGGCGATGATGCCGGTACCGGGCTTGGCGGCGCGCAGCAGGACCTTGCCGGCGCCGTGACGGCCGTGCACGTCGTGGTGCAGGGTGCGGCCGGAGCGCAGCGGCACGAAAATCATGTCGCGCTTGGCGCTCTCGGTCGCCTTGCGGATCGCCTCGGGCACTTCGCGGGCCTTGCCGTGGCCGAAGCCGACGCGGCCCTTCTGGTCGCCGACGACGACGAGCGCCGCAAAGCCGAAGCGGCGTCCGCCCTTCACGACCTTGGCGACGCGGTTGATGTGGACGAGCTTGTCGACGAATTCGCTGTCACGCTCTTCGCGACGGTTGTCTCTTGCCATTGTCCTTGTCCTTGTTCTTTTCCGGGTGCAATCGGCAGTTTAAATCAGAAAGTCAGACCGCCTTCGCGGGCTGCATCGGCGAGCGCCTTGACGCGGCCGTGATAGATGAAGGAGCCGCGGTCGAAGACCACTTCCTTCACGCCGGCCTTGGAGGCCCGCTCGGCAACGAGCTTGCCGACCGCGGCGGCAGCCGCGGTATCGGCGCCCGTCTTCAGAGACGAGCGCAGATCGGTATCGAGCGTCGAAGCCGAAGCGATCGTCTTGCCTTCGACATCGTCGATGACCTGTGCGTAGATGTTCTTCGACGAGCGATGAACCGACAGGCGCGGACGGCCATTGGCCACCGACTTGAGCTGACGGCGCACGCGGCTGGCGCGGCGCCCGATTGTGTCTTTCCTGCTAGCCATTTCGCTAAGCCCTTACTTCTTCTTGCCTTCTTTGCGGACAATCCGCTCTTCAGCGTATTTCACGCCCTTGCCCTTGTACGGTTCGGGGCCGCGATATTCGCGGATCTCCGCCGCCACCTGGCCGACCTTCTGCTTGTCGATGCCGGTGACGACGATTTCCGTCGGCTTCGGGCAGGCGATCGAGATGCCTTCGGGCGTCTGGTAGACCACGTCGTGGCTGAAGCCGAGCGCGAGTTGCAGGTTCTTGCCCTGCATGGCCGCGCGATAGCCGACGCCATTGATCTCCAGCTTGCGCTCGAAGCCGTCCTTCACACCCGTCAGGATGTTCTGGATCATCGTGCGCGACATGCCCCACTTGGAACGGGCGTCCTTCGACTGATCGACGGGCTGAACCGAGACGGCATTGTCTTCCATCTTGACCAGCACTTCGTCGTTGACGACGAATTTCAGCTCGCCCTTCGGCCCCTTGGCCGTTACCGTCCGGCCATCGACCGTGGCGGTGACGCCTGCCGGGACCGGAACGGGCTTCTTACCGATACGAGACATTGTTCTTCCAACCTTGTCTGTTTCGTGCGTGGACCCTCAGCATCAGAAGACGCTGCAGAGTACCTCGCCACCGACATTCTGTTCACGCGCTTCATGGTCGGCCATCACGCCCTTCGGGGTCGAAAGGATGGTGATGCCGAGGCCATTGGCGACCTGCGGGATCGACTTGACCGAGACATAGACGCGGCGGCCAGGCTTCGAGACGCGGGCGATCTCGCGGATCACCGGTGCGCCTTCGTAATATTTCAGCTCGATGCTGATTTCAGACTTGCCGTTGTCGAACTCGACCTCGGAATAACCGCGGATATAGCCTTCCGCCTGAAGCACGTCGAGCACGCGGGCGCGCAGCTTCGAGGCAGGCGTCGTCACCGACGGCTTGCGGCGGGCCGCACCGTTGCGGATGCGGGTGAGCATATCGCCCAAAGGATCAGTCATTGCCATCAACCCGTCTCCTTACCAGCTCGACTTGACCACGCCCGGCACCTTGCCGAGGGAGCCCAGTTCGCGAAGCGCGATACGCGACATCTTCAGCTTGCGATAATAGGCGCGCGGACGCCCCGTCACCTCGCAGCGATTGCGGATGCGCGTCTTGGAGCCGTTGCGCGGCATCTCGGCCAGCTTGAGGGTGGCGCGGAAACGCTCCTCGATCGGCTTCGCCTGATCCTGGATGACTGCCTTCAGCGCGGCGCGCTTGGCGGCATCGCGCTGGACCATGTTCCGGCGGCGCTTGTTCTTCTCGACTGCGCTTGTCTTCGCCATGTCTCAAATTTCCTTTTTACACGCTTGCCGTTACGGTCACTGGCGGAAGGGGAAGTTGAACTCTTTGAGAAGAGCCCGTGCTTCGTCGTCCGTCGGCGCCGTCGTACAAACGATGACGTCCATGCCCCAGATCTGATCGACCTTGTCGTAGTTGATCTCCGGGAACACGATGTGCTCCTTGATGCCCATGGCAAAGTTGCCGCGGCCGTCAAAGCTCTTCGGGTTCAGGCCGCGGAAGTCGCGGACGCGCGGCAGCGCGACGTTGATCAGGCGGTCCAGGAACTCATACATGCGGTTGCCGCGCAGCGTCACCTTGGCGCCGATCGGCATGCCTTCGCGCACCTTGAAACCGGCGATCGAATTGCGCGCCCGCGTCACCACGGCCTTCTGGCCGGCGATGGCCGCCAGATCGGCGGCAGCCGTCGCGGGCTTCTTGGAGTCGGCAGTAGCCTCCCCCACGCCCATGTTGATCACGATCTTGTCGATGCGCGGAATCTGCATCTCGTTGGCGTAGGAGAACTGCTCCTTCAGCGCCTTGCGGATACGCTCGTTGAATTCGGTCTTGAGCCGCGGCTCGTAGGTCTTGTCAGACATCGATCACTTCTCCCGAACGCTTGGCGACGCGCACCTTCTTCTCGCCATCGATCTTGAAGCCGACGCGGGTCGGCTTGCCGTCCTTCGGATCGGCGATCGCGAGATTGGACAGGTGGATCGGCGCTTCCTTCGTCAGGATGCCGCCTTCCTGCGTCTGCGTCTGGCGCTGGTGGCGCCGGATGAGGTTGAGGCCCTGGACGACCGCGCGGTCTTCCTTGGGCATGACCTTGAGGACTTCACCGGAGCGGCCCTTGTCCTTGCCGGCCAGCACGACGACCTTGTCGCCCTTGCGGATCTTCTGCATCGGTTTCGCTCCTTAAAGCACTTCTGGAGCCAGCGAGATGATCTTCATGTGGTTCTTGGCGCGCAACTCGCGCGGAACCGGGCCGAAGATACGGGTGCCGATCGGCTCTTTCTTGTTGTCGATCAGGACGGCGGCGTTCTTGTCGAAACGGATCACGCTGCCGTCGGAGCGACGGATGTCCTTGGCGGTGCGTACGACGACGGCTTTCATCACGTCGCCCTTCTTCACGCGGCCGCGCGGAATGGCTTCCTTCACCGAAACGACGATGACGTCGCCGATGGAAGCATATTTCCGCTTCGAACCGCCCAGCACCTTGATGCACATGACACGACGGGCGCCGGAATTGTCCGCCACGTCGAGGTTTGTTTGCATCTGAATCATGTCAGGCCGCCTTCTTTATCCTTGAGGCCGGGCCGATGTCGCCCTGCCCTGCCCTTGTTGTTCAGTTCGCCGCCGATTTCGATACGACGGTCCAGCACTTGTCCTTCGAGATCGGCGCGCACTCCTCGATGGAGACGAAGTCGCCGGTCTTGAACTGGTTGGTCTCGTCGTGCGCCTTGTACTTCTTCGAGCGACGGACGGTCTTCTGCAGCAGCGGATGCGCGAAGCGGCGCTCCACCCTGACGACGACGGTCTTGTCGTTCTTGTCGCTGACGACGGTGCCCTGCAAAATGCGTTTCGGCATAGTCTTTTTCCTTTAAGCCTTGGCTTCCGCCGCCTTCTGGCGGGCTATGGTCTTCACCCGCGCGATGTCGCGGCGGACCTCGCGGACGCGGGCTGTCTTCTCGAGCTGGCCGGTCGCCTTCTGGAAGCGCAGGTTGAACTGCTCCTTCTTCAGCTTCGCCAGCTCATCGCTGAGTTCGTCGGTCGTCTTGGAATGGACGTCTGCGGCTTTCATGGCTCTAACTCCTGATCCCGCTTATTCGGCGATGCGCTGAACGAAACGGGTCTTGACCGACAGCTTGGCCGCGCCGAGGCGCAGGGCTTCGCGGGCCAGATCTTCCGGCACGCCGTCGATCTCGAACATGATACGGCCGGGCTTGACCTTGCAGGCCCAGTAATCCACCGAGCCCTTGCCCTTACCCATACGCACTTCGGTCGGCTTGGAGGTGATCGGCACATCCGGGAAGATGCGGATCCACACGCGGCCGGCACGCTTCATGTGACGGGTGATCGCACGACGCGCCGCCTCGATCTGGCGCGCGTTGACGCGATCCGGCTCCTGGGCCTTCAGGCCGTAGGCTCCGAAAGCAAGGTCGTAACCGCCCTTGGCGACGCCATGGATGCGGCCCTTGAACTGCTTGCGGTACTTCGTACGCTTTGGCTGCAACATTTTCTAATTCCTCGAACTTGTCTGGCCCACGCGCCGATTACGCGTGTTCGCGGCGACGTCCGCCGCCGCCCTGCTGATCGCCTTCGACCGCACGGCGCTCCGATGCCATCGGATCATGCTCAAGGATTTCACCCTTGAAGATCCAGACCTTGATGCCGCAGATGCCGTAAGCCGTATGGGCTTCGGCCGTTCCGTAGTCGATGTCGGCACGCAGCGTGTGAAGCGGAACGCGACCCTCGCGATACCATTCCGTACGCGCAATCTCGGCACCGCCGAGACGACCGGCTGCGGTGATGCGGATGCCTTCCGCGCCGAGACGCATGGCCGACTGCACGGCGCGCTTCATGGCGCGGCGGAACGCGACGCGGCGCTCGAGCTGCTGGGCGATCGACTGGGCGACCAACGTCGCATCGGTCTCCGGCTTGCGGACCTCGACGATGTTCAGATGCGTCTCCGACTTCGTCATCTCGGTCAGCTTGCGGCGCAGCTTCTCGATATCCGCACCCTTCTTGCCGATGATGAGGCCCGGACGCGCCGAATGGATCGTCACACGGCACTTCTTGTGCGGCCGCTCGATCACCACCTTGGAGATCGCCGCCTGCTTGAGCTGGTCCATCAGGTATTCCCTGATCTTCAGATCCTCATGCAGCAGCTTGCCGTATTCGGCGTTGTCCGCGTACCAGCGCGAATCCCAGGTCCGGTTGATGCCGAGACGCAGGCCGATCGGATTAATCTTCTGTCCCATTACGCGGCCTTCCCTGTTTCTTCGACTTCGCGCACGACGATGGTCAGGTGCGCGAACGGCTTCTCGACCCGCGATGCACGGCCGCGACCGCGAGCGTGGAAGCGCTTCATGACGATCGACTTGCCGACATAGGCCTCGGCGACGACGAGGGCGTCGACATCGAGGTCATGATTGTTTTCCGCGTTGGCGATCGCCGACTCCAGGGTCTTCCTGACCGTCCCGGCAATGCGCTTGCGCGAGAATTCAAGCTCGGCCAGCGCCCGGTCGACCTTCTTGCCGCGGATCATCGCTGCCACCAGATTGAGCTTCTGCGGGCTGATGCGAAGCGTACGGGCGACCGCCTGCGCTTCGTTGTCCTTCAGCCGGCGTTCGGCTTTGGCCTTGCCCATCGTTACTTCCTCTTCGCCTTCTTGTCCGCGCCGTGACCGTAATAGGTCCGGGTCGGAGCGAATTCACCGAACTTGTGCCCGACCATGTCTTCGTTGACAGACACGGGAATGTGCTTGTTGCCGTTGTAGACGCCGAAGGTCAGGCCGACGAACTGCGGCAGGATGGTGGAACGGCGGCTCCACATCTTGATGACCTCGTTGCGACCGCCTTCGCGAACCTTCTCAGCCTTCTTGAGAAGATAGCCGTCGACGAACGGTCCTTTCCAAACTGAACGAGCCACTGCTGACTACCTTTCTCTTACTTCTTGCGCTGATGACGCGAGCGCATGATGAACTTGTCGGTCGCCTTGTTGGAGCGCGTCCGCTTGCCCTTGGTCGGCTTGCCCCAGGGCGAAACCGGATGGCGTCCGCCGGAGGTCCGTCCCTCACCACCGCCATGGGGGTGGTCGACCGGGTTCATGACGACGCCGCGAACATGCGGGCGCTTGCCGCGCCAGCGCGAACGGCCGGCCTTGCCGTCATTGGTGTTGGAATGGTCCGGATTGGACACCGCACCGACGGTCGCAAGGCAAAGGCCCGATACCAGCCGCTGCTCGCCCGAAGTCAGGCGAAGGATCGCCATGCCCTGGTCGCGGCCGACGAGCTGCGCATAGGTGCCGGCCGAGCGTGCGAGCTGGCCGCCCTTGGCCGGCTTCATCTCGACATTGTGGACGATCGTGCCGACCGGCATCGACTGAAGCGGCATGGTGTTGCCCGGCTTGACGTCGATCGCCTTCTCCGAGGCCAGCACCTTGTCGCCGGCGGCCAACCGCTGCGGCGCCAGGATATAGGCCTGCTCGCCATCGGCATAGTTGATCAGCGCGATGAAGGCCGAGCGGTTCGGATCATATTCCAGGCGCTCGACAGTGCCTTCGACGTCGAACTTGCGGCGCTTGAAATCGACCATGCGATAGGTGCGCTTGTGACCGCCGCCCTGATAGCGCGCCGTGATGCGCCCGAGGTTGTTGCGGCCGCCCTTCGACGTCAGGCCCTGGGTCAGCGACTTGACCGGCTTTCCCTTGTGGAGGCCGGAGCGCTCGACGATGACAAGCTGGCGCTGGCTCGGGCTCGTCGGGTTGTAGCTTTTCAATGCCATTTTCTTGTTCCCTTTGGGTCCTTAGGCCTTCACCATCAAAGACCGGTCGAGACGTCGATCGACTGGCCTTCGGCCAGCGTGACCACCGCCTTCTTGACATCCGACTGACGGCCGACAGTGCCCTTGAAGCGCTTCACCTTGCCCTTGCGGACAAGCGTATTGACGCCGGTGACCTTGACGCCGAACAGCGCCTCGACAGCAGCCTTGATCTCCGGCTTCGACGCCTTGCGGGCGACGTTGAACACCACTTGGTTGTTCTCGGAAACCATGGTCGACTTCTCGGTGATGACCGGAGAGACGATCACGTCGTAGTGGCGAAGATCAGTCATTTGAACCGCTCCTCAAGAGCCTCGATCGCCGCCTTGGACAGGACGAGCTTGCCGCGGCGCATGATGTCGTAAACGTTGATGCCGTGGACCGGGAGAACATCGACATTCGGGATGTTCTTGGCCGCCAGCCGGAAATTGTTGTCGAGCTCCGCCCCGCCGATGATGAGCACGTTGGACAGGCCGAGCTTGCCGAACGAGCCGGTCAGCGCCTTGGTCTTGGCGTCCTTGACGGCCAGATCGTCGACGACGATCAGGTCTTCCGAGCGCGCCTTGGCGGAGAGCGCATGACGCAGGCCGAGTGCCCGGACCTTCTTCGGAAGGTCGTGTTCGTGGCTGCGCGCGACCGGGCCGTGCGCCTTGCCGCCGCCGCGGAACTGCGGAGCGCGGGCCGAAGAATGGCGAGCGCGGCCGGTGCCCTTCTGGCGGAACATCTTGGCGCCGGTGCGCGAGATCTCCGAGCGGTTGAGCGCCTTGTGGGTGCCCTGCTGCTTCTTGGCGAGCTGCCAGCGGACGACGCGGGCGAGAATGTCCTCGCGCGGCTCGAGACCGAAGATCGCATCGGAAAGGGAGACCTTGCCGGCGTCCTTGCCCTCGAGCGTGGTGACGGTGAGATCCATTACTCGGCTCCCTCATTCGAAGCTTCTGCCGGAGCAGCCTGGCCGTTCGCTGCCTTCAAGGCAGCGGGGCGCGGCGCGTTGTCCGGGATGGGTGACTTGACTGCGTCGCGTACGAGGATCCAGGCTCCCTTCGAGCCCGGAACCGCACCCTTGACGAGGATGAGGCCGCGCTCCTCGTCGGTCGAAACGACCTCGAGGTTCTGCGTGGTCACGCGGGTCTGGCCCATGTGACCGGCCATCTTCTTGCCCTTCCAGACGCGGCCCGGATCCTGGTTGGAACCGGTGGAGCCGTGCGAGCGGTGCGAGATCGACACACCGTGGGTGGCGCGAAGCCCGCCGAAATTGTGGCGCTTCATCGCGCCGGCGAAGCCCTTGCCGATCGTCGTGCCGGTGACGTCGACGAGCTGGCCCTGCACGAAATGGCTGGCGGTGATCTCCGCGCCGATATCGATCAGGTTGTCGGCCGAGACGCGGAATTCGACGACCTTGGCCTTGGGCTCGACGCTGGCCGTCGCGAAATGGCCGCGCAGCGCCTTCGGCGTATTCTTCACCTTGCGGGTGCCGGCACCGAGCTGGACGGCGGTGTAGCCGTTCTTCTCCTCGGTCCGCTGCGCCACGACCTGGCAGTTCTCCAGCCGGAGAACGGTGACGGGAACGTGCTCGCCGGCGTCGTTGTAGACCCGGGTCATTCCCACTTTCTGTGCAATCACACCTGAACGCATTGGTTCGTTCCTTTTAGAGGAGCCGTTGCCCGCAACCGCAGGCAAGACGTCTGGTTAGGACCGGCTCTTAAAGTTTGATCTCCACGTCGACACCGGCGGCGAGATCGAGCTTCATCAGCGCGTCGACCGTCTGCGGCGTCGGGTCGACGATGTCGAGAAGGCGCTTGTGGGTGCGCATCTCGAACTGTTCGCGGCTCTTCTTGTCGATGTGCGGCGAACGGTTGACCGTGAACTTCTCGATCCGCGTCGGCAGCGGCACCGGACCGCGAACGCTCGCACCGGTCCGCTTGGCCGTCGACACGATCTCGCGCGTGGAGGCATCGAGGATCCGATGATCAAACGCCTTGAGGCGGATGCGAATATTCTGGCCGTTCATTCGACTTGTCCTTGTTGGCGTTGCAAGGCGCGCCACCTTGCCGGCGGCGCGCCCTGGACATCAGCTCTTGTTGTTACTCGATGATCGAAGCGACGATGCCGGCGCCGACGGTGCGGCCGCCTTCGCGGATGGCGAAGCGCAGCTTCTCTTCCATCGCGATCGGCACGATCAGCTGGACGTCAACCGTCACGTTGTCGCCG
>Ga0164242_10009383_pt1 | contig 10563 bp, 15 predicted proteins | sample OricomgcompostMG_FD_108783 | JGI IMG/M metagenome (GOLD analysis project Ga0164242, IMG submission 108783) | Miracle-Growth compost microbial communities from Emeryville, California, USA - Original compost - Miracle growth compost (MG) ... | reverse complement strand
TCCCCCCTTGGTAATTATTCCCGCCGCTCTTCCCTCCACTTCATACACGGAGCCTTGGCGAATCTGTGACACAATCTTGCGAGCACCGACCACCGTCACCCACACCTCGCAACTACTTCTTCCAATCTGACCGCATACAAATATTCACCGCTTCGATCGCGATGCTATAGAAGCAGATGTGCTCCCCCGTGTTTGCTTGTCTCCTTTTCTTGCCCGGCTGAATGTCTTTTCTCCTTGCTATCTTGTCGTGGCGCGATATGTGAGCTTCGCTCGGCATCTCCCGATAGGCATTCCCATTCCACGTCACTTGTGTGCATCACTTGTCGGTTGCCCAACCTTACCTACTACCTACCTATGCGTATACAACGGAGTACTAGGGATCATATCATTTCTCCCATCGGGCTGGAATTTATCAGAAGCGAACTAGCGAGTCCCATCCGGAAATGAGACATGAGGTCCAAAGTGCCAACGGCTACATGCTGATATAGCCGTGGGTTAGGGGATACTGGTAAATCCTCGCGATTTCCAGTCAGGTCCAGGTTTTTTGCCGAAGCGTTTGGGGTAGGACGGGACCGAACGTGGAAGGTGTGCGTAGAAACACCACTGCTCAACGTTTCAAAACTCAAACTGTGCATCCCCTTGGGAGAGGGGGGGTACTTCAGGCAAGTTGGCCGCGGCCGGGGATTGCCTCTTAGCGTCCGTCCACCACCCCCGTCGACCGCGCGCGATATTTATCCCCGGAAGCAGCGCCGGTAGGTGATGGCAGAGATAAAAGTATTTTGCAAGTTTTTCGTTCTCTTTCATTCTGAAGAAAATAAAGGAAGAGAGAGCATCCGGCTGCAACAATTTTCAAATCATGAAACCCGTCCGATCAACGGTGTGTGTCGGGGTCGCCGTGGGCAAAGAGGCCGCGTCGAGCAGCCATTGGTAAGCCGGATGCTCGTCCAAAAAACCAAACCACCAGCAGACCCGAGATGCGACCACGTAAAAGCGCGAGTCTGAATTGATCGATCTGTTTCCTACCATCTAAATATATTATCTTTGCGCAAAAATACCAATTCGTTCGACTTCCTCCTTCTCTCTACCTAGGTAATCTCTGCTCACACGGCTTCGTGGGCATTCTTTTTGCGGTGTGGTCGGGTACGTACCGGCCAAGGGAGTGGGATGTGGGGTATGTATATCCCCTCGGCGCCCTCGCTTCGTGCACCGTCGTCTTTTAGAGCCGATAACTTCTGGGTTCAACCCAGTAGCTCCTCTCCCGTGCGCCGATGCCGTCAAGAGAACACTTGGTAATCCAACCTCGCCACTATCTCGCGTTCTACTACTGTACGTGTATACGTCCTTGGGATTTTTTGACCGGTGATCCGAGAAGTATGTCCCTAGTCATGAGCGGCAATCCCGAGCACTACCGCGCATCGCGGGCATCGGGAGGTAGCGCCAGCATCAGATCCTTCAAATTGCGCGAAGGTGCGAAGGATGCGCGGCGTCCGGCTTGGGCTTCGCTAGCCCGCTGTTAACATTCCAACCTACTGCGCCAGAACGGTGCGTGCCGTAATATCATAGCGGGCGGGCGGGCGACATTTCCCACAGACCTCATCCATCATACCCTACATCATATCATCCCTTAGTGTGTACAGACTAATCCGTACCTTGAAGTAGGTAATTAGTCGCCGTAGTTAAATGATTGATCGTCTTTGCCACTCTGCGAATATGATGATGTGCTGGAAAAGCACACGACCAACAGCAATTTGGGGTTGTCTCGCCCATTAATTATTCGATCGCCGATAATTAGCGTCGAGGTACGGAGTAGACTGGACAACTCGCGACTGTGCGTCTGCAATCGACGTCGTTACGGCGGCGGCTGCACCCAACCATTCGAATCCAATTGCGCGTGCGCCTTGCCTCCTCATCCTTTGTCGACTTACCGTACCGAGTACCTCGCAGTGGAGATGCCTAACCCGCAAATTCAACCACAGGGAGGGCCCCACTCCCAAGTCGAATCAACCGCCGAGACACCTGCGTCAAAAAGTACAGGGGGGTTCGGCGCAATGGGAACGTCCCGCCCTTTCCCCTCCAATAGCCCCTGCGCAATGCTGCAGCCCGTCTTTTTTCGGCGAGTGGGGCTTTTCCTTCCTCTCCAGGTCCAAGTTTCCCGCTCGAGAGCCAGACCACGTGGCCATGCAGGTGACAACGCGACACAACCGTGAACCGCATTATCAAACACTGGCTTCCATCTCCTTCTCAATAAGAGATGGTCACTTTTGCTGAAACCACAAATAGCTATCTTTGCATTCCAGGCACCAAGCTCATTTTCCCTGCTTGCGATATCGGCTGTGCTCTTTTTCTTCTTTTTTTTATTTATTTATTTTTAGCTTTAATGTCCCTGGACTGACCCTATCAGCAAAGGTGAAGACAAGGGTCTCGCTGGCGCGGACCACTGTCGCGCTCGGCCGACATGTCCGACAATCTTGGAATATGGCATAAGACGACCATCCAATCTGCATCAGAGGTGCGGCAAACTACCTATATAACAAATCCGGTTGCTGGCCATAAAAGGACCTTGGTCGAGGCTCGAGATGGCTCCTCAGTTGGCCCTGGTGAACAGCGACTACCCCCTACATCCGGTCGCGCCTTCACCACACCAAGGGAGCCACCGAGCCTCACAGCGAGCACCATAGAACTTGCCGCCGGTTCAATACCAAACGGCCCGTCCGAGTACTCTCAGCGCCGAGAATTCCCCGCAACTCCCAGCTCCTGCGTCGATCCTCTTCTGTGCTTATCGCAGCCCATCTACGGCCTGCCCCACCAACTCGTAGCTAACTTCGCCGCGCTCGGCATCAAGTCCATATACCCTTGGCAGAAGAACTGTCTCCTCGGCCCGGGCCTGCTGCAGGGCGAGAGGAACCTCGTCTACAGCGCGCCGACCGGCGGGGGCAAGTCTCTGGTTGCTGACGTCCTCATGCTTAAGCGCGTCTTGGAAGACCCGGATTCCAAGGCGCTTTTGGTGCTCCCGTACGTTGCTCTTGTGCAGGAGAAGGTTCGATGGCTGCGGAATATCGTGCAGGGCATCTCCCGAGAGGCACTCGGGCAGAAGCAGGGGGGCGAGCAGAAGCTCTGGGCTAGGAGACCTGATAGGGACATCGTAAGAGTCGTAGGCTTTTTCGGCGGTAGCAAGGTGAAGGCTACCTGGGCCGACTTTGACATTGGTGTTTGCACGATCGAGAAGGTCATTAGGCTTGTCCCTTCTTTACCCAGGCTGCCGGTTTCCAAGCACTAACTTGGACGGGCGCCTAGGCAAATTCTCTCGTGAACGCCGCAATTCACGATTGTACGGTCCCCAAGCTGCGGGCTGTAGTCCTAGACGAGCTGCACATGATTGATGATGACTACCGTGGATATCTCTTAGAGCTCATGGCGACCAAGCTGCTCTGCCTAGGAAACCAAGTGCAGATAATCGGAATGAGTGCAACTCTGACGGTATACCTCCGATGCTGGCCCATATTATTGCGGCCGATGATAGTTACTGATGGACTAAAGAACATAAATCTCCTCAAATCTTGGCTAAAGGGCCACTCATTCGAGACTCATTATCGGCCCGTCCCAATCGAGGAGCACCTGGTGTACGACGGCAATGTATACCCAGCAGGAACAACGAGCCAGTTGCTCAAGACTGCGACCCGTGCGAATGGCGACTCACAGTCCGAGATGCAACCGACGAGGATCATCAAACCCTCTGCGCACAAGGAGTTCAAAGACCCTGTCCTCAACGCAGTAGTCGCTCTTGCCAATGAAACGGCTAGGTCCGGATACGGTGCTCTAGTATTTTCTAGTACTCGTGCCGGATGCGAGTCTGACGCACTTCTGATCAGTCGCGTCATGCCTGCCTTTAACGAAGCGGATAGTTTAATTCAGGATAAGCGCATAGACCTGCTCGGAGACCTCAGAAGCCTGAGCATTGGGTTGGACCGGACGCTCGAACAAACGATACCACGAGGCGTTGGCTTCCATCGTAAGTAAACCCAGCTTCACTTGCATGATACTCCATGCTGACCAACCCCCTAGATGTTAGTCGCGATTATTTTGATGCTCCTATGACATCCGCTAACTCGAGTAGGCGGGCCTGACGGTCGAGGAGAGAGAGCTGGTCGCCAACGCTTATGACAGTGGTGTGATTAAGGTTTGTGTTGCGACGTGCTCGCTCGCTGCTGGTATAAATCGTGGGTTTACCTTGCATCTACCTTCATCCCTAGCGTCAGCTCACAGAGATGGTCTAGTTCCGGCCAGGAGGGTGATCCTCCACAACGCTCGTATGGGCCGAGAACTCGTCGGGCCTTCTTTGCTGTAAATACTGATATCTCATATATGTGCTCGGTGGGGATTTGCTAACCTCTCCCCTAGGCGTCAAATGAGAGGTAGAGCAGGAAGAAAAGGAAAGGATGAGGTCGGCGAAACCTATCTTTGCTGTCGCAAGGACGACCTCGAGGAGGTTGTCGAGTTGATGCACGCGGATCTTCCCCAGATCTCGAGCTGTCTTATCTCGGATAAGCGTCGGATACAAAGGTAAGGAGGGCACTGGGCCTTTCCGGACCGGATCGACTAATATCTCCCAGGGCAATACTCGAGGTCATCGCTATTCGGCTCGCAACCAGCAGGGAGTCGCTTGACGACTATGTGAAACAAACAATGCTTTCGCACTCGGCAGATGTCGAGTCTATCAAAGCAAATGTCGATGCGAGTCTCGAGGACCTCCAATCAATGGATTTCATATCTCTGGATGGCTCATCCAGCTTCCAAGCTACGAGGCTAGGGCAGGGGATTGTCGCATCCTCCTTGGACCCCGAGGACGGCGTCTTCATCCACAACGAACTCAAGAAAGCGCTTCAAGCGTTCGTCATGGACGGGGAGATGCACGTTCTGTATACATTCACGCCAGTACACGACCTAGAAACTATGTCGATAAACTGGCGCGTCTTCTGGAACGAGATGGAGCGACTCGACGACAGCGGTCTCAGGGCCATGAGGATTATAGGCTTGAAGCCAAACGTGATCAGTACGATGTGAGCACTATACCGGAGCTCCAATGTTGAAGTAGCACGGCTAACCTAGACGTCCGCCGTAGGGCCTCCGGTGGCAATTTGAAGGAGACCACGGCCGAAGAGAAGGACGTGGCACGCCGATATCGCAGGTTCTACTTGGCTTTACAGCTCCGTGATTTCTGCAACGAGGTCCCGATCCACCGCGTCGCACAGAAGTACGATACTCCTCGAGGGGCGGTCCAGAGCCTGTCCCAGACATGTCAAGGGTTTGCCGCGGGCATGATCAAATTCTGCGAGCACATGGGCTGGGGGTAAGATCTCGAATGTTTTATCCCTTCTGAATCAAAACTGACGGAGGCTGGATAGAGCCATGGCTGCCACTCTAGACCACTTCTCCGACAGGCTGAAAGCTGGCGCAAGGGCTGACCTGTTGGCGCTGGCCAAGATTACCTTTATCAAAAGCAGGACTGCGTAAGTCGCTTGATCGAATTCAAATCGCCATCCATCCGCGTTGCTAGGCTAGGTACTAATACATACTTGTTCCCCAGGCGTATGTTCTGGGATAACGGGTTCAAGACCGTGGCCGCCGTCGCAAACGCCGAGCCCGAGGAACTAGTCCCAATTCTCATGCAGGCACAGCCAAACAAGGTCAGGTTAGGAGACACGGACGAACAGAAGTATGCCCAGAAGTTGCTTGCCAAAGCCAAGGTGATTGCCGACTCGGCGAATAGAATTTGGCGTAGGTTTTGCCCAAAAAAATGCGTGTTACCCCCAGAGACCAGGCTAATTTGGCAAACTAGAGCTCGAAATGCAGCAGGACTTGGACGAGGAATAGGCTGTCTCCTCGATTTTGAGCAGCCAGAGGACTCTCCAACTTCCATGCTGCGTTTGTCTTCAGCCGGCACGTTTTCTAGCCCCTTAATCTCACTCAGCGTCCAGCAGGCTCCCCGTATCCCTGCTTTAACGACGAAAATTGCCGCAGATAAATTCAGCAGCGCGTCCAGGTACAGGGGTAGAAAAGAGGCACGTGTAAAGATAGGCCCGGCCCGTATGAGGCGTTTACTACGCAAGAAAGCCGACAGGCGCGAGTTATTCGCCGGCAACCCATGGCGTTTGCATTGCAGCGCCGTCCAGGAGCTGTGCTTGCTGAAGCGCGGGGGTCATCTTTTTAAACTGTCTGTCCATGTCGCTCTGCTACTCGAGTGACCCGATGAGTATCGCGACCGCGCATATATGAGAGGAGCACAGTGAACTTTTTTGGTTGGCGATGGAACATCCGAAGCACTGCAGCACCGCTGTTGGGCGAGCGGTCACAAAAGCAACGCGCAGCAGGTAAGGGGAAAGCCGCATGAAGGCGCAGACACTCGATAACCCAACAGGTCTTAAAAATTTCCAATGCCCTGCTATTTTTTCATAGCCTCTCGTGGCGATGAAAAATGCCCCTCTGAAACATTCCACCAGAACCCCATCGTCACACTAGGTGGGGGAAGGCCACTTTGGGGGAGCGACATAGTGACCACTCACACGAGTTCTCCAAACGCTTCCCTCTCCTGCATGCAGCTCGAGTCTACGCATACTACTGCAGCAATGACGCACGGCGGGAGAACCATTCGGCCTCCATTACTATAGGTTTCCATCCATGGTAACATGCAGGAAATTCTTCCCCACCTCGCGCTTCACCCCGGATCGCCCCCTCTAGATTGCTTCCAGACTCATCCTTGCTTGGCCCCCCACCAACAGAGAAGGACCAGAAGAGAGACACACCGATCGGTGATGTAAGCCGAAAGAGGGCCGCCGCCTGCGATGGGATGCCTGGAACCCGGGCTACTTACCAGCCAAACCCCAAAAGAAGACGAGGGACAGGTCGAAAGCGAGGGTAGCACACCAAGCCGCCGACCAACCAGCGAACGGGTTGGGGGCTCAGCCGACCAGACCCGTGGTGTGTGGCCTGTACCACACAGCCCGGCTTGAGGAAGGTTGCGGGCCTTGCCCATCCGGGATTCTGGTGGTGGTTGCCCGTCAAAATGCATGGGTATCTGCCGACGATAGTCGGACCGGTGTGGCTGCCTGGACGGGGGAAGACGCCCTGTACACACCTCCCTCCTCGGCCGATGTTCAGCCCTCCCGGCTGCCTCTCTTCCTAGTTATTGTTTCCATCTTCACATCTTCTCTCCTCCGGGGGGATTCATCTCGCCTGTAGTTGTTGCTTCATCCTCCATCGCCCGCCTCCCTCTGGCTGAGTTCTACTGCGTCATCAAGCTGCACCGTTGCATAATGAGGACTTGATTGAGCAAGGTACCGCCAGCTCCTACGGCTTTACGGCTGCATCCCTGGAAGCCCCGCACGTGGTCGCGCGCATCAATTCAATCCGGTCGTCTCATTCAGTCTTACCCCATCGTCCTCTTTTTTTAGACCTGTCAGATTGAAATAAAAAGAAAGAAGGAAACCGCCGCGGACCCCGAAGCCATGGTAGAAACGGCAAACGCGGGAGTGTCGGGAGGCGCAGGAGGTGCTGCTGCTGTTACTCCCGCTGACGACGGCGTCGTCGCGAACGGGGTGAGTAACGGGATCGGCGAGGGGAGCAGCTCCAGCGCCGGCACCCGACGGCGCGCTTTCGGGACCCTGAGCGGAGTCATGCGGGAGCCATCCACGACGCTGCCGGATGTTGTCGTCTTGGACTCGATGCCAGACGGGCTTGAGCGCAGGGAGGTACTCGATCCGAAGGAGGACTTGTGGCTTTCGACCTCGGATGGGTATGTGTGACCATTATATTCCCCGCCGATGATAGGTTTTCTTTTCTTGTCTCGCGCGCCATCACTGAGCTCGGCAGTATGAGCTCTCATGATGAGGCTTTTACTGCTGCGTATTGCCATCGCCTGTCATCAACCTCATTCATGAAAACAGTGTTATTGTAACCTACCTGACCGGGTGTGTCACTAACACGACGGACAGACGCTATAGCTCACCCATGATTCCACTCCGAGTCGGAGCCCCTCCGTATACGGAGACCTTCTATGTAAGGAGAACCCTCGGGACCCCCCAAGAACTACTGATGTTCCTATAAGCGCCGAACCCCTGGTATGCTAATAGTAACACACCATTAGGTGCACAAACACATCTTGATCAGGGCCGAGTACTTCAAAAAGGCTCTGTGCGGAGATTTCCGGGAGTCAGAGACGCAGTCTATCGATCTTCCCGAGGAGAATCCCTCCATCTTCCACTTCCTAATCGCATACCTGTATGAAGGCCGCTACGACCCCATCAAACCGGCCGCCACTGCACTGAGTACGTAGCCCCCCCTCCCAACAAGCTCCCCAAATATAGACCACCCGGAAGTGAGAAAGCTTACCAACAACTGCGCACTCCTCCCGCAGGCCCCGATCTCGACAAGGGTAAGGGCAAAGACATCGCCCCTTCGACGGAGGCCTCGTCGGACAGCGAAGAGAGCGGCGGGTCGCTCGACTCAGACATCAGCGCCGTATCGCGACGGCGGCGTGCCCGTCGCCGCCGTCGCGAAGACCGCCACTGGGAGCGCATGCGCCAGAAGCACCCCGGCCTACACCGACCCAACTGCGGCTGCCCGACATGTCTCTCCGCATCCGGGCCCCCATGCTGGGCATGCGCCGCCCCGCGCGTGCCCCCACAGCCCATGCCCCTCCAGCCGCCCCTCATCGTGCTCGACCGCGACGGCCGCCCACGCCACCCGCACGGAGTGGTGATCCAAGGCCCACGCCACCACCCCCGCCACCGCTACCGCGACGTCGGCGGCCGGGCGGCGCCGGGGCGGCGGTACATCGCGCCGGTGGGGGGCGCGCCTCACAACCACCAACCGCGCACGCCACCGACGCCGCCCCCTCCGCCCCCCGGGTGGGACCCGCCGGACCCGAACGGCGGGGGTCGCATCCGCGGCGAGGACCTGCGCACGTGGCTGCTGGCGTACGAGCTCAACCTCGACGTGTACGTGCTGGCCAACAAGTTCCTGCTCTCCGGGTTCAAGCGCGAGGTCGCGCGCGCGGCCATCGACATGCTCGAGACGGCCGGCAGCGACGCGGCCGTTCCCGAGGTGCTGGCGCTCTGCCGCAAGCTGTACATGGGCCTCGCGGAGGCGGACCCTCTGCTCCGCATGGTGCTCGCGCGCGTCGGGTTCCTGCAGCCGCTGCTGTGGCGCCGGTCGCCCGACGAGACGGGCGGGTTCCTCGTCGCGAACCCGGAGGTCGCGGCGCTGATCCTGCGCGAGACGGTCAGTCGCCGCGAGGAGGACATTGGCGGGAGGACGCTGCCGAGCATGGAGAGGCCGTGGTATCCTCCGCCGCCGACGGATCCGGTGAGGGTTCCGTATCAGCAGTGGATGAGGGGTCAGCCGAGGTGGTGAGTGGGCGTGCTTAGTTGTAACGGGCATTTCGGCCTTGGTCGCGAAGGCTATGCGTGGGCAACGCGGGGATTGTTTCTCTGGGATCTCATGGGGCAAGAGCGTGATTTTTTAACGATCATTGTGAGATGGAGTTCCGGCGTCCTCTCTTGTTTCCTTGCCAGTTTACTTCTTTCCTGTTCCCTCCCATTTCTTGGCATCACGTTATCCCAATTTAGGGGTTGGTATAAGTAATGGACCGAAGTTATGCTGTAATTACGCTGGTAGTTGGTCTTGGATGGTTCCTTTCGTGGGCGCGGTCTTATATATAACGAAGTTATGGTTCTGTCGTTGTATCCAGAATCGCTAGACGTAAAGGTCTAGCCAACCTTCCGAGGCTTCGCCAAGACGAGACGGAGAAATTTTGAGGGCCTCGGGGTATGGTGAGAGCGAGTGCAACCCGCCCGAGAGTGCGGAGTAAGTGCGAAGGTGGAGTAAAGCGCGGAGGACTGGTGATGATGCGCTTCAATTTGCCTGTTTCGTTGCAGTAAATTTGTCGATGAGGTGAGGGGCGCGGGGGAGTGCGGGTATATGGGAGAGTTGGTATCTACCTATATATCTCCATTATCATGCTCGGCGTCCTGGTCCTAAGAGGCAGCTAACTCGATGATCACCGTTCAGTGAATAATACGGTGTCTTGCTCGAGGCTCAAGGTACTCAATCTCATCATGTTTCGCCCCTGCGTAGGAGTGTTCTTGGCCCTGTGGTCTTTGGCGTCGCCGACGCTTGGCCAAGACCTAGTTGCAAGTCTTGACTATGGCACCTTCGAGGGTGCATACTCAAAGCAGTACAATATATCGTACTGGCAGAAGATACCCTTCGCCGCACCCCCCGTGGGCGAGAACCGGTTTCGAGCCCCTCAGCCACCGCTACATATCACCAATGGTACTTACGACTCAAGCCAGCCGTTTGATATGTGTCCCCAGAGAACTGTGAGTTGACCCAAGCCTTAGCGTCCATAGGCCTGGCCTCTCTTTAGAGTAGGGGCTAACCCCCCCTAGGTCAACGGCTCTGAAGACTGTCTTTATCTGGGGCTCTACTCCCGTCCGTGGACCAAGGGCCAACCCCTCCGGCCCGTAGTCGTGACCTTCTACGGAGGGGGCTTTATCCAGGGCTCGG
>Ga0164242_10009382_pt1 | contig 10564 bp, 13 predicted proteins | sample OricomgcompostMG_FD_108783 | JGI IMG/M metagenome (GOLD analysis project Ga0164242, IMG submission 108783) | Miracle-Growth compost microbial communities from Emeryville, California, USA - Original compost - Miracle growth compost (MG) ... | reverse complement strand
GAGCTTTTGTACCAGATATGGCATGATGGGCGAACACTACATCCAGTTGACCCATGTCGGCGACATTCTCTATCATTTCAGCGAGTTTCCCGGAAGCTTCCTCGTTGGTCGCAGCCTCCAACGCTGCATTGGTCATGTAGGGGAGGAACCCGAGCTTGACTCCATTCCCGTATGCTTGGAAATAGAGGCCGTCGGTAGGGGTGATGATGTGCACGTTGTCCATTTTCCCCTTCAGGAAGTCTATGGCGGTCTTAGTGCCTTCATATACTTCATGGTTGCCGCTGATGACGAATACCTCTTTGTCATGAAAGGCTGAAAGGAAGTCGACGAATGCCTTAATCACAGAGGAATGATTGTGGCGTTTATCCAGATTATCTCCCATAAGGACAACGGCGTCGCAGTCTTTCGCGGCTTCGATGATGGCGTCTTCAACCTCGCGCCGCTCCTTCTGACGCCTGTCAGAGAAGAGATCAGCATACGCGTAATCCAGACGAAAATGAGGGTCACCTACTGCGAGTATTTTCATATATTACAGTTTAACAATTCCCTTTGCCTCCTGCTCTCTGAGGTAATGCTCGCGTGACCATTCTGGAATCCCCGCCAGTCTTCGCGCCTCCGTCATTGAACCGAACCGACGAATATACACATTCCAGTTCGGAAGGAATCCTCGTCCAATGTCGGACGTGGTTGGAATGGTGCCGTTCTCTTCATAGAAGGAGATGAGGAAATTGAGCAATTCCTCATCTGTGTATCGAACATGCCCACCAAAACGCTTTGTCTTTGGGTGGAGACCAGCGGCCCCAAGAGCCTTCTTCCAGGATCCGAATGTGCGCTTGATGGGTGCGATGAAGCGCTGTGTCCCGTAATAGTCATTGAACTCCAGGATGGATGGAGTGTATGTATAGTGTTCCTTCGCATCGTTTATCAGCGCGATGAGCTGATCTGGACAGATTCCACGAACATTCACTGCCTCTGGGGACAGGTTAGTCTTACCGCGCAAGGACGCAGCACGTTTACGATTAGACTTCCTCGCGGCATTTATGAGCCGCTCTGTGCGTTCGCGCTTCTGTTTTTCTGTCATCCCCGCGATAAGCGATAGCATGTGTTGCTTACGGGATTCACGGAAGCTTTCTGAGACAAGCTTGCTGTTCTTTGCTATCCCAAACTTTTCTCTATATTCAAAAATCTTCATGTCATGAGCGTGAGGAACATGAAATGACAGATTGTCAAATACTTCCCCACAAATGTGGCATTGAATCTTTCCATCTACGGAGAATGAAATGGCACCGAAATATCCAAAACCATCCGTAACCTTTCGTAGCGGTTCCTTATATGGACCTAATATCATTTCTGCTTTCATAATCTTGGGCATATCTCGACCTCCCTCAAGAGGCCGAGGATACCTACGATTAGTCGAGGAGACCAGTGTGCGGAGCTGGCGTGTGCATTTCCCGCTGGATATCTTGCACCATCTTCCTCAGGTTGGCAGAGGCCTTCTCAGCGTTTCCGCCGTTGCGGAAGATGAGAGAGCGTGCTGTCTGAATAGATGCCTTCGTGCGACCGCGAAGTTCTGGCATAAGCATGAGGTGCCGTGCCTTCACATCAGGGTTGCGGTAGATAGTACGGATCTCGTCCATAGTCCAAGACCTGAACTGTGCGCCCTTTCGGGACACAGGAGCTTTCTTGGTGGCTGCCGGAGCTTTCTTCTCAACAGTCTTGGTAAGGGACGAGAGAAGTCCTGCTGCCTCAGTGAACGAATCTGCTTGAGCCTCGACAGAATTGCCGTTGGCGGTGAATTTAAGCGTGATCATTTTGGATATAAGGTTAGAGGGCTAGTTGATTAGCTGCGAGGAATAGTGCCACCGATAGGACGAGAATTCGTCGTCGGTTGTGCTGGTTCCTCAGCAACCTGTTCCTCTTCCTCTTCATCTTCCGGAAGTTCACCGGCTGCTGGCAGCGGGGCTCCGACCTTAAGGCCAACACTCTCCAGATACTCTGCAGAGTCATTGTCAAGAAGATCGGGTCGGGTGACGACCGTCATAAGCTTGATAGGATTATATCCCTTCACTGAATGCGGCTTGGTTCCCGTGAAACTAAAGCGTGCGACCTGTCCTACGACAGCGTCAGCAAGGTCACGATGGATCGGGTAGTTCGCATTAAAAGCGACATTCCAGATACCGTCCTGGTTGCGGACAATGTATACGATCTGGTCTTGGTTGAGCTGGCTCTTGGTGCGATAGCGGCCTACCAAGGTTCCCTGGATAGTATCGCCCACATCAGCGAACTTGAAGAAGCGAGCCTCATTGCGAAGTTCCTGTTGCTTTTCGAGCTTATCGAGCTCTGAATTTACATCTGACATACGTTCGTTGTTACGTTATACGATTCGGTTAAGTAGGGACCACGGTAGCAGTCCATAGGGCCATGTTAGCAAATCGGAAAACGTTTGTCAAGACCCTCTTAATTATTGATTTTCGAGAAACCACCGCGTTGTTCTTGCAAGGGATTCTGGGGTTCCGCAATCAGACCAGAATGTCTCCTCTATGTCAACTACCGACATTTTCCCTTCACTACAGTAGTGATTGTTCACATCCGTAATCTCCAGCTCACCTCGCGCTGACGGGGTCAGGGTCTTGATTACATCAAATACGCTCTTGGGGTATATATAAAGACCAATGACCGCCTTGTCAGATTTTGGTTCTATCGGTTTCTCTTCAATCGAATATTTACCATCCTCTTTGGAGATGACACCGAACCGTTCTGGGTCATCCACCGTCTTTACAAAGATACATGCCTCGTCCTTTGCCCGTTGCGTGTTCAGTACACGTGCCAGTAGGTGTTTGTTTGAGAACACATTGTCCCCGAGAACAGCGATGATGCTCTCTCCGTGTGCAAAGTCTTCAGCAAGCGCCAATGCTTGAGCGATGCCGCCGGGGTCTTTCTGCACTTTGTAGGTGAGTTTAACACCGTAGTCTGACCCGTCTCCAAGAAAGTCAGCGAAGTCGCCGATATGGTTCCCCCCAGTCACGATGAGGATGTCATCCACCCCCAGGAATTTCAGGGTTTCCAGAGGGTAGAGGACCATAGGAGTCGCTCCGATGGGTATCAGATGTTTGTTCACGATTCTGGTCGCTGGACGCAGTCGTGTCCCAAGCCCTCCACAAAGAATGACTCCTTTAGCCATGGCAGTATCCTTCCGCTGCGGCGAGAATCGCAAGAGCCGTCGGTCGCATACCGAGCTCGACTCCGTCTTTGGCGAGGAGATTCTCTACTTTGTCAGCTGACAAAATACAGTTACTTCTCGGCGCACGTGTTTTGAGCTCTTCTGCAGGGATAAAAGTCTTTCCAGAAAGAATATCTTCTCCGGAAACTTCCTGGAGGATTGCCAACACATCACTGTGCGTCACTGGCTCCGGATTGACAAGATTAAAAATACCTGTCGTTCCCCTTTGTATAAGATACACGACCGTTTCTACAAAGTCCGGTAGATAGGTGATCGAGTTAAGTTCGTAGATGATCGAATCATACTTCATCAATTTCGCAAAAAGGCCACGTGGATTTTTGTCTGGGGTAAGAGGCATCCGAAGACGTACTGTTAATACGTTTGGTTTGTAGGAGACAATTCGTTCTGCGGCCTTCTTCGTAAAGGAGTAGAATGATCCGTCGAAGTTGGGTTCATCTTCTTCCGTAAAAACCCCTCCGGTATCGTCTTTGGTGTAGACGCACCCGCTGGAGATATGCACCAGCGTTGCCCCGGTTTTGTCGCAAGCTCGGCTCAGGTACATGGGGATGACGGTATTGCTGAAGAAAGTCGCATCTTTATCATCCTCGCACGCATCCACATTTGGGGACCCGGTCTTCCCTATGGCATTCACCACAACATCTGGTTCGTGCATGGAAATGATGCCCATTACTTGTTGGGAATCAACGATCCTTGTGGTGACGCTAGTCGCCGCTATACCATCAGTTTTACTGAGCGCATCAAAAATCTGTTTCCCAACAAGACCATTCCCAAACACTAGGACCTTCTTCATAGACCAAGCTCCATGACGTTCTTCGTGCTCACGTAGGTAATCCAAGCCTTCGTGAGTATCGTCTGGATTGCGATCCCTGGAAGATCGAAATCAGCCGGTTCCCTGCGCCAGGTTTCGTCTTCCTTATACCCTGGGTCAAGTACATCAAAATTACTGTCTCCGCGTATCTGGAATACTTCTGTCTTCCCGATTCCTTCGTTTGTCCTAGCACCGTTGATAATCATGCTGGCGGTCGTTATCTCCTCGGTCGCCTGATCCTTCACCGTCCCTTCCCCAAGAGCAGACATGAATAGTGCCCTTACAGACGAGCCCTTGTTCTTGAGGACGTACTGTGCCAGTGGCTCGACAGCCTTAGAAACCTGGTCCTCGATCAGCCGGATATCCATGCTGCTTGTATCAACAATTACCGGAAATATTTCTGAGTCTTCTTTTGTCTCGATAAGGGCGGTCATACAGACGGATATCTTCCCCTTTTCTACGAAAGACTCAAGTGCCGCATTGCTGGCGGCATTGAAGAATACTTCCTCGACAGTTGATTTGGAGCTTTTCATCCCCGTATCCTATCAGACCGCATAACATTTGTCAATCCAGGCTCATAGAGATAAGCCGGGCAGCGAGGGCCGCCCTGATTCGCCAATCTGTCTCGTAGGAGAGCTGTTCGTAGATGCGTGACTTCTCCGTAACACCAACGAGCCCATCGCTTTTGGCGACAGGCTCGGGTGTTACGAGCGGTAGGACCTCCTCTATCTGATCATCGGAGAGACCAATATCTTCTAGGCGTGCTCGTATGCCATATTCATCCATTCGGTCACTATACTAGAGGACCGCAGTGGTCAGGTTCTTTCCCCAACCTCCGTTGTACCCGGCGTATTTACTCCACCGCCAGTCTGTAAGGCCATTGGTGTCGTATATCTTTCGCGCACATTGGATGTTGTCTGCAGCGTTTACCCGACTGCCGGTGCATCCATAGGCGGTCCATGTTGAACCAGCTATTTGGAACACACCGACAGGACCGGTCCCGCTTGCTGCATATGGGTTGAAGTCTGACTCGTTCAATGCAACCCAATACATAATGTTACCTTCGCCAAATTCGGCGATGACCATTTTAGCCACCTCTTCTTTGTCTGCGGACAAGACTGGGGTGGCTGCGGGGGTCTGATTAATTTCTTGCTTGACGGGCTTTGAGGGTGTTGAGTCGTAGTCTATCTCTGGTGAAGGAGTGAGTGCTACGAGATCAACTGATGTTGTAAATGGATTTGATTTAAGGTCGTCTTCGATCGTCACGGCTCCGGTTATAGAGGGGACCAGAAGACCAACCATGAGAAATACAGGGAGTAGGAACTTTTTACGTTCGATAAGCCTTGATAACCAAACGGTAGATTCTCACCGTCTCATTGAAGCGACCAGCGACATAGGACGGGGTGCGGTACGGGAGAGGGTTGAGCTCCCTCAAACTTCCATTCGCGGCAGCCAAAACGGGGTAAACAATACCCCGTGGCTACGCTCACATTATATCAGACTGCGCGGCGACTATCGCCATGACCTCAGCTTCTTCAAGAGGCCAGAATTCGCCGTTTTCCTGAGGACCGGCTGGGCTATGCTCGGGTTGCCAGCCGAGCCTCCTGAGCCTCCTGCTGTCAATTGAATACCGTCGGTCGTGCCCTGGGCGATCCCGTACGAGTTCGTAGCTTGGATTGGCTGCGCCCGAAGCTGCTGCAAGTTGGCGGAAGACATCAATGTTCCTCCCGTAGACCCCAGATCCGATGTTGTATATGAACGGTCCACCGTCGTCCAGGCCCGATAGTAATAGTTCTGCGACTCGGATGATCGCCGAGGCGTGGTCCTCAACGTGGAGCCACTCCCTAACCTGCTGACCGTCCCCGTAGAGTACTGCTGGACTGCCTGTACGTAGTCGTCGTACTGTTGCCGGGATGAATTTCTCAGAATTCTGTCTAGCTCCGTAAGTGTTAGATCCGCGTGTAATCGCGAAACGGACCCCGAAAGTGTTGGCGAAGGCCTCGACAAGGTCTTCTCCTGCCGCTTTCGTAGCACTGTACGGATTTCTTGGTTGTTTTCTATCCGTCTCCAGAAAGCCCCGGGTGTCTTGCGCTTCGCCATAAACTTCGTCTGTGCTTACGTATAATATCGGGATTTTGGTCCCTTTCAATGCTTCGAGGATTGATGCTGTGCCCCGCACATTTGAGTCAACGAACTTGAGGCCATTCTCTATGCTCCTGTCAACATGGCTCTCTGCTGCGAGATGGATGACAAGGTCTGGTTTTGTCCTGGCAATTATTTCCTTGGTCGAATGGGCATCATCTATCCAACGTTCAATGAGGGTATATTTGTCAGTTGCATTCACTCGCGTCGGATCTGCAGCGTAGGTAAGTGCATCTATATTTATCACCTCAACGTTCGGATACCTTGTCAGAAGCTGGTTTACGACCGAAGAACCGATGAATCCACATCCTCCGGTGACAAGAATGGTTTTTACGTCGTCCATCAGTCCCAGAAATATTTAAAGTACCTCCCGAGCAGAATCAACCCATCATCGTTCATGGTGGGATCATACTGAATCCCGGGCTCAAGCCCGATATTCGCAGCCTGATTACGTAACGCTTCCTGGATCTTGTAGAGGACGGCAATCCATCCAGCAGGGTCCATTTCGAACTCTTCTGGGGTGTGTCGTCCATGTTCCTGCTGCCACCGCAGATATTCGTTGAACCTCGGGTAGACAAATCTGGTGATTGCCTCGTCCAGATTCCATATGTCCCGATCGTCATATCCACGGGTATAGCGTTGCAGCGCCATCTTCACGAGGAAGCGTAGGCGCTGCAATATGTTCTGCTTTCCGGAACGGAATTCGTCCCTACTTTTCTCAAACTCAATCCATTCCTTCTGTGCTGACATGACACTATCGTAGCGCGATAGTGAACAAAAGTCAACTACCAGTCCAGCTGCCCCCCGACCTTATACTCGGTGACTCGGCGCTCAAAGAAGTTTTTTTCCTTCGAGAGATCGATGGCCTCGCTCATCCACGGGAACGGATTCTCAACCCCATACTGCTTTGGCAGTCCTACGGATTCTAGACGACGGTCGGCAATGTGCTCGATGTACTGCTTGAAGCCATCGGCGTTCATGCCGAAGATGCCTTTCGGGAAAACGGTTGTGGCGAATGTATATTCCAGGACAACCGCACGCTTGATGAGGTCGATAATGTGTTCCTGGAATTCTGGCGTCCAGAGCTCCGGCTGCTCCTGTTTTATGGTGTTTGCCATGTTTACTCCGAAGTTCAGATGCTGCGACTCGTCGCGCATGATGTACTGAATCTGCTCGGCCGAGCCCTGAAGCTTGCCTTGACGCTGGAAACCGAACACGACAGCGAAAGAGGAATAGAAGAAAATTCCTTCAAGAATCAGAGAGAACACCAGTAGGTTCTCCAGAAACTTCTGATCGTCCTCGAACGTTCCCGTCTTGAAGTTATCGTCAAAGATTCCCTCATTGAGATTCAAGACAAGGTTGTCTTTCTCATAGATTGCCTCGACTTCGCGGTACATATTGAAGATGCGCGACTCGTCCATGCCGAGCGACTCGACGATGTATTGGTAGGCGTGCGTATGGATGGCTTCCTCGTAGCCCTGGCGCAAAAGGTACATGCGGCACTCCGGGCTCGTGATGTGCTTGTAGAGCGCAAGCACGACGTTATTTGCGGCAATGGAATCGGCCGTCGTGAAGAAGCCGAGCACTGTCTCGAATGCCTGGCGTTCGTCTGCTGTCAGGAATGTCGGGCTCTTCCACTGCTCTATATCCTGCTGCATCGATATCTCCGTCGGAAGCCAATGGTTCGCATTCCCTGTGTTATATGCATCCCAGGCGAATAGGTGATGCATTGGATACAGCTGCATCACGTCTGCATCCTTGCCGTTGATAATTCTGCGCTGGTTGATGTCTACCGGCGCTGCTCCTTTGTGAATAGGCATAATTCTTTCTCGTTAACTCTCATATTTGCCCATTTTCTTGGCACACCCGGGGCAAAGTCTGATCCAGTCTGATAAGTCCTTTATATATTTCCCGCTGATGCTAACCCAGCCGTATTTTCTTGCGTGCTGGGTTTCGCACTTTCCACATTCACGCGGCTTCCCGGACTGTTTGTATATCCATTCCCGTCGCGCGTAGTATTCATTCGCACTTCCACGATACGCAGCTGCAGTCATATCAATCTATGCTCAGTAGTTCTTTTAATCTGTCATGATTCTCAGTGAAACCCACCAACACTTCGCCGTCTACGACGAGCACTGGCACCTTCCGCTGACCTGTCATTTCAATCATCTGGTCGCGTCGGGTATGATCCTCGGCGACATTGTGTTCCGTATATGAGACAAGATTACTCTTGAAGAATTCTTTTGCCTTGGCGCAGTAGCCGCAGGCCGGAGTGCTGTAGATAGTAACCATGGTTAATTTACTTAGGCTGAGCAAGATTCGCACTCTTCTTCCTGTTCCTTGGGAACGGAAGAGCGCGTATGGGTAGCACCGAATTCAGATGTGGAGATAGTCGCTTTCTCCACCTGAGACGCACCGAGGCTTCGCAGATAGTACGTTGTCTTCAACCCCATCTCCCAAGCAAGGAAGTAGATATCAGACAGGTCCTTTCCAGAAGACCCAGAGTAGAAGATATTGAGCGACTGACTCTGATCCATCCAACGTCCGCGAGCAGCAGCAGCCCGAATAAGCCACCGAGCGTCTATCTCGAACACCTCCCTGTATTTCTCTTCCAGCACCTCTCCGAGACCAAGACCGATGACAGAGCCATCGTTTGCCTTTAGCTTTCTCAGCATCTTGTCGTCCCAGAGACCACGGGCTTTCAGGTCCTCAATAAGGTATTTGTTGATGACGACGAACTCTCCCTCCTTGTTCGACTTCACATATATGTTCTTGTAGATCGGCTCGACGCACGGGATGCAGCCGACAAGGTTCGCTGTGGATGCGGTCGGCGCGATGGCCATGGTGTTGGAGTTGCGCATGCCGTGCTGCTTCACATGCTCGCGCACCGGCGTCCAATCGAGAGATGAATATCCACTCTTCGGTAGTTTTATTTCCTCCCCACGCTCAGCCTCCAGAAGCTCGATGGTGTCCTGCGGGAAGATACCCCGGCTCCACTTACTACCCTCATAAGTCGAATACACGCCCTTTTCTTTGGCGAGCTCGGAGGATGCGAGAATAGCATTATATGCGACCACCTCCATGGTGTAGGAGGCGAACTCGACAGCCTCGGCTGACTCAAAGTTCAACCCGACCTGGTATAGAGCATCGTGGTAGCCACGGATGCCGAGACCGACCGGACGGTGACGTAACGAACCCTTACGCGCATCTTCAGTCGGATAGTAGTTGAGGTCGAGGACGTTATCGAGCATTCTCATCGCCACCTTTGTTACACGTGCAACAAGGTCCTCATCGAACTTGCCGTCAGGAGTGATGAACTTTGCGAAGTTGAGTGACCCAATAGTACACACAGCAGTCTCGCCATCTTCTGTATTCAGGGTGATTTCGGTGCATAGGTTCGAATTGTGGACGATACCGTCGTGGTCCTGCGGGCTGCGTACGTTGCTCGGATCCTTCCAGGTGATCCACGGATGGCCGGTCTCGAAGAGCATGCCGATCATCTTCTTCCAGAGGTCCGCTGCATTGATGGTCTTGTGCATGCGAATTTCTCCAGATTCGACCATTGCTTCGTACTCTTGGTACTTGGCTTCGAAGGCTGCCCCGTACAAATCATGGAGATCGGGGACTTCATTCGGAGAAAATAGTGTCCACTTCCCTCCTTCGCGCACGCGCTTCATAAAGAGATCCGGAATCCAGTTTGCCGTGTTGATGTCATGCGTACGTCGGCGCTCGTCTCCCGTATTTTTGCGAAGCTCAAGGAAGTCTTCAATGTCGAGATGCCATGTCTCAAGGTAGACGCATCCTGCTCCACGACGCTTGCCCGAGCGGTTGATGGCGAGGTTCACGTCGTTCGCAATCTTGAGGAACGGAACGATACCCTGTGATCCCACTCCGGTCCCTTTGATGAAAGCCCCGGTAGCGCGAACTGGAGTCCAGTCCGTGCCGGTTCCTCCAGACCATTTAAGATATTGCGAGTTATCAGAGAATGATTTAAAAATCTTGTCAAGAGAATCCGGAACGGTGTTCAGGAAACAATTAGACATCTGAGCCTTTTTGAAGCCAGACTGGAAGAGCGTTCTTCCTCCGGGAGTGTAGTAAAAATTGGAAAGCACATCATAGAATTCCAGAGCAACGCGCTCGCGGTCTTCCGGTTCCTCGTTGAGTGCTAGCCCCATGGCAACACGCATCCAGAACATCTGCGGAGTCTCCAGAAGCTCATTAGTGAGTGGGTCACTCATGCAATACCGGCTCGACATGATCTCAAGGCCCATGTACTCGAAGAGATCATCGCGCTCCGGAACCATGGCCTCGACGAGAGTGTCGAAATCGAACTCGGCCATTCGCTCATCGATATCTCCGCGATCGATGCCGTC
>Ga0164242_10009381_pt1 | contig 10564 bp, 7 predicted proteins | sample OricomgcompostMG_FD_108783 | JGI IMG/M metagenome (GOLD analysis project Ga0164242, IMG submission 108783) | Miracle-Growth compost microbial communities from Emeryville, California, USA - Original compost - Miracle growth compost (MG) ... | reverse complement strand
TAGACATCGGCGATATCGAAAACCGCATGCTCGCTGTACATGCGGCCGGCATTGCCGACGTTCCAGACCGCTTCGAGGCCGTTCTTCGGGAACGGAAACGGAATCGCGCCGGCGAGGCCCTTGACGCCCTTGCCATCGTCGATCAGCACGGCGTTCACCGCATTGTCCTTCGCGCGCGCGCAGGTCTGCGGCGCATCGTCGAAATCGCGATGGCTGGGATAGACGTTCATCCGGTACGTGTCCGGATATTTCTTCAGCAGCGCCTTCTCGCCTTCGCTGAGCCGCGCGGCGTACTGCGCCATGTTGGCGGCCGTGATCGTGAACAGCGGCTTTTCGTCCGCATACGGCCCCGGCTCGTACCCGGACTTCGCCTTCACGCCGGGCCAGCTGCCCTTGAATCTGCCGGTCCACGTCGCGACGCCGCTCGCGCTGCCGGCTTTCTCGGCGCCGTTGCAGGTCAGCCTGTCGCCGCCAAGCGCCGCCGCTTCGGCGGCACCGACGCCGGCCGATACCGCGAACGGCGCCAGCGCAAGCGCGCCCGCGCAGACGAACACCGCGAAAGTCGTCTTCAGTCCCACCGCTGTCTCCTCGCTGCGCCGCTGCCGCGTCGGCGATCCGATTCTGGAGCGGGTAATACGCCGCATCCGTACGCGGCGTGCATCACCCAAAGCGGTGAACTGAAGAATTCAGGCTGTCGGCGTGCGCCGGCCCCTGACCTTCACCTTGAAGCTCATCGCCGGCCCTGGCGTCGGCGCGGTCTTGGTCTTCAGCACGTAATCCGGCGATTCGAGTTCGAGGTCGAAGTTGTGGAAGATTTCGGCCATCGTCATCGCCAGCAGCACTTCGGCGAGGCTCTTGCCGAGACAGGTATGCGGACCGCGGCCGTACGGCGAATACGCGCCGACCTGCATGTGTTCGGCACGCGGCTTGGCGTAGCGGTCGATGTCGAACCGGTCGGCGTCCGGAAAGAACTCGTTCTGGAAATGCGGGACCGCGGTGCCGAGATAGATCATCTCGCCTTCGCGGATCAGATGGCCGCCGAACACGAAGTCCTTGTTCGCCGTGCGGATCTGCGCGACCGCGATCGGATACAGCCGCATGGTTTCCATGATCGCACCGTTCAGCGCCGGCAGATCTTTCATGAATTCATCTTCGTTGACCGGCCGGCCTTTCGCGTACAGCGCATCGACTTCGGCATGGATGCGCGCCAGCGCGTCCGGATGCTTGAGCACGGTGTAGACGACCGCCGCCGTGGTGTTGGCGACCGTGTCGAGGCCGGCGACGTACGGCGAGGTCATCAGCATCACCAGATCGCCGGCCGGGATCAGTTCCGGATCGCGCTGGTGCGCTTCCATCACGTCGTCGATCAGCGTCTTGAATTCCTCGGCGACCACCTCGCCGCGCGCGATGCGCTCCTGATACTGCTCGATCATCTTGCGTCCGAGTTCGAACATGCGCGCCTTGGCACGCTTGTACTTCGGCAGCTTCATCAACAGTTTCGGGCGCTGGCGCGTGACCAGCACGTTGAGGATGTAGAGGATCGTCGTGCGAATGTCGCGCACGTATTCGCGCGGCGTCTGGCCGGTCAGCACGATGCCGAGCTGTTCGACGACCAGATACTGCATCGCCTGCACGACCGGCACCTTGGCGCCGACTTTCCAGTCGCGCAGCAGCGCAGTGCGCGTGATGTCGAGCACTTCCTGATAACGGCCCTTGATCGATTCCTTCGAGAAGCCGCGCTTCATCACCGCACGCAACTGCTTGTGCAGCTCGCCGTCGACGGCGGTCAGCAGTTTCGAGGCGCCGAATTCCTTTGCCAGCGGTTCCCAGGCTTCCTTCGAGCGCAGCGCGTCCTTGCCTTCGCGCGTGCCCATGAACGTCGCCGCTTCGGCGCCGGCGATCACCGTCAGTTCGTTGCCGAACACCTGTACGCGGAACGCCGAGCCGTAATCGCGATAGCAGCGCGCGAAGAACTTGGCCGGGTCCGCGGCCATTTCCAGCGTGCTGCCGAGCAGCGGCAGGCCACGCACCATCGGCGGGCGCGGCGCGGAAGCGATATCGGGGACTGCGGGAGCGGCGGTGTTCATGGTGTCGGCCTCGGGCTGCGGACTGCCGTGCGGTGACGCGCCCCCATCAACCGGCTTGCGGAGGCGTCGCCATCATGTCGAATGCAGTTTTGCAAACGCATTCTCGAAATTCTTACTCCGCATGGAGTAGGTCGCGAAGCGACCCGCGCGCCGCAGCATCGCGCCGCAGCACGTAAGCTGCGCGGACCCGCCCATCGAGGAGATCGCCATGCCCTACGCCACCGTCAACGGCCAGCGCCTTTATTACGAAGATACCGGCGGCGACCGCGGCGGCACGCAGCCGGCGATCGTCTTCTCGCACGGCCTGCTGATGGATCACGAGATGTTCGCGCCGCAGGTCGACGCCCTGCGCGCCCATTGGCGCTGCATCGGCTGGGACGAACGCGGCCACGGCCGCACGGCCGGCGATGCGATCGCGCCGTTCTCGTATTACGACTCGGCCGACGATCTGGCCGCGCTGCTCGACCATCTCGGCATCCAGCGCGCGGTGCTCGCCGGCATGAGCCAGGGCGGTTATCTGTCGCTGCGCTGCGCGCTGCGCCATCCGCAACGCGTGCGCGCGCTGATCCTGATCGACACGCAGGCGCAGACCGAAGACCCGGCCAAGACCGGCGGCTACCGGCAACTGCTCGAAGCCTGGGCGCAGCACGGTCTCGCACAGCCGATCGCCGACACCATCGCGCAGATCATTCTCGGCGCCGGCTGGGCCGGCACGCCGGCCTGGCAGGAGAAATGGCGCGGCTGGCAGGCGCACAACCTGATGGCGAGTTTCGAGACGCTGGTGAGCCGCGACGACATCAGCGACCAGCTGTCACGCATCACGGTGCCGGCGCTGGTGGTCCACGGCGAAGCCGATGCCGCGATTTCGCTCGATCGCGCGCGCGACATGACGACGCGTCTACCGCACGCGCAGCTCGTCACCGTACCGGGCGCCGGTCACGCCGCGAACCTGACGCATCCGCAAGCGGCCAACGCGGCAATCGAAACCTTCCTCGCCGGCCTGCGCGACTGATCGGATCCTGCTTCTGCAGGAGCGCGCCATGCGCGCGACCATCGTCGGGTCGCGCGCATGGCGCGCTCCTGCAGGCGCGGACTTACATCGTCGTCACGCGGCTCGCGTCTTTCAGCGCCACCGCGCGATCACGGAACAACCAGGCGCCGAGCGCCGGCAGCAGGCAGATCGCGCCGAACATGTTGACGAGGAACATGAAGCTCAGCAGCAGGCCCATGTCGCCCTGGTACTTGAGCGCCGAGAACGTCCAGGTGCCGACGCCGATCGCCATCGTGATCGCCGTGAACACCGCCGCGGTGCCGCGTTCGAGCATCGCCTCGCGGAACGATTCGGCGAACGAATGGTTCTCGGCGAGATGGTGCTGGATGCGCTCGAACAGATAGATGCCGTAATCGACGCCGACGCCGACGCCGAGTGCGACGACCGGCAGGGTCGCGACCTTGAGGCCGATGTGCATCGACGCCATCAGCGCGTTGCAGAAGATCGACACCATCGTCAGCGGCACCAGCACGCAGATCGTCGCGCGCCACGAGCGGAACGTCAGCAGGCACAGCAGCGCGAGCGCACCGAAGATCGCCAGCAGCATCTTGGCTTCCGCCGCTTCGACCGCTTCGTTGGTCGCCGCCATCACGCCGACGTTGCCGCTCGCCAGACGGATCTTCACGCCGTCGACCGGGTGCTCCTCGATGAAGCGCTTGGCTTCGCGCACGGCGTGCGCGATCGTCGCGCCTTCATGGTTCTTCATGAACACCATGACCTGGATCGCCTTGCAGCCTTCGGTGTTGAATCCCATGTTCGGATCGAAGGCCTTGGAGCCGGTCGACAGGCCGACGCTCGAACGCGGCAGTGCGCGCCAGCGCGGATTGCCTTCGTTGAACGCGGCGATCACCAGCTTGCCGATGCCGGCGACGCTGGTCACCGAACGCACGCCGTCGACGCCGCGCATGAACAGTTCGAGCTCGTCGATGACGTTGACGACCGGATAATGCAGGCACGAGTCGCCGCTGAAATCCGGCGCCTCGACGATGATGCTGAGCACGTCGGTGCCGATGTTGTAGGTCGTCGCGATCTGGTGATCGTCGTGGTTGTAGCGCGAAGTCGGCCGCAGTTCCGGCGCGCCGGTGCCGGAATCACCGATCACCAGGCCGCGCGACAACTGCGTCGTGCCGATCAGCAGCACGAGGCAGACCGCGAACACGCCGAGCGCGAACTTCGGCGTCGCGCAGCGCGCCATCTGGTTCCAGATCGCCATCTGCCGCGGCGACGGCGGCTTCAGCGAACTGGCGCGGCTGCGTTCCTCGAGCTTCACGTGCGTGAGGATGATCGGCAGGATCATCTTGTTGGTGACGATCATCAGCAGCACGCCGAGGCAGGCGGTGATGCCGAGCTCGTGCACGATCGGGATGTCGATCAGCATGATCACCGCGAAGCCGAGCGCATTGGTCAGCAGCGCGACCGCGCCGGGAATGAACAGCTTGCGAAACGCCGCGCGCGACGCTTCGATCGCCGTGCAGCCGCGCACGACTTCGTTGCGCCAGGCGTTGGTCATCTGCACCGCGTGGCTGACGCCGATCGAGAAGATCAGGAACGGCACGAGGATCGACATCGGATCGATGCCGAAACCGATCAGCGGCAGGATGCCGATCAGCCACAGCACCGGCAGCAGCGCGACGATGAGCGCGACCAGCGTCAGCCGCACCGAGCGCGTGTACCAGTACAGCAGCACCAGCGTGATGACGAACGCGATCGCGAAGAACGCGAACACGCCGATCAGGCCGCTGATGACGTCGGCCAGCAGCTGCGCGAAGCCGATGATGTTGACCTCGACATCCGGGTTGTAATCCGGGTTGTCGACCTGTGCGACCGACAGTTCGCTGCCCTTGATCCTGACCAGTTCGCCGCCGCCGGGCGGCCGTTCGTAGAACGGCTGCATGGCGAGCATCCAGCCGTAGTCGACATAACCTTCGTCGATCGTGTCGCCTTTCTTGAACGGCGGATGATCGTCCTTGAGCGTGTAGACGTATTTGGTCTTGCTCTCGAAACGGCCGCGGATGTTGCCGAGCGCGGCGATCACCCGCTGATAGAAGATCTGCGCCTTCGCCGGATTGCCGGTGTCGGCTTCCTGCAGATCGGCGCGGATCAGCGCGCTCCTGAAATCGTTGGCGACCAGCAGGCCGACCTGGCCGGACAGCGAGACATTGTGGCGGACGCGATCGAGCTGTTCCGGCGTCGCCGAGAAGCGCGCCGGCACGACCGGCTCACCCTTGAAGCCGTCCTCGGTGATTTCGATGTAATAGGTGTTCGGCGTGAAGATCGACGAAACGTGCGTGCGGTCGATGCCGGGAATCAGGAAGACGTCATCGGTCGCCTTGCGCATCGAATCGAAGAACGATGCGTTGTAGATGTCGCCTTCGCCTTTCCAGTGCAGGTTGACGAGCAGCGAGTTCGCGCCGGAGAAGTTCTTGAGGTGATCCATCATCGTGCGCATGTATTCATGCTTGATGGGGATCTGCTTCAGGAAGCCCGGATCGAGCTGGACGCGCGCCGCGCTCCAGCCGAAGAACACGGTCATCGCCAGGAACAGGATCGCGAGCGCGTGGCGCCAGCCGATCAGGAAATCGGAAATGCCGTCGACACAGCGATGCAGAACGCCTTTCATGGCTGCGCTCCCTTGTGGTTTGCCGCAGACGTGACGAGCTTGAGCCCGCCGTCGCCGCCGACCAGCCAGCTGCCGGCCGTGACCGGCAGCACCGTCGTCAGATCATGGAAATCGGTATCGACCGGCTGCGTGAAGCTGCGGCCGTCGTCGTTCGACACCAGCAGCGTGCTGCCGGCACCGACCAGCACGACATCGCCATCGGCACCGACGTTGCCGCCGAACAGCGACGAGCCGGTCGGCACCTTGCTTTCCGTCCAGATCTTGCCGTCGTCGTCGCTGCGGAATACGTGGCCGCGCATGCCGAACGCGAGCAGTGCCTTCGACTTCAGTGCGAGCACGCCGAAGAACGAACCGTCGTAGACCGGCGGCACGATCTGCCAGTGATCGCCGTTGTCGGTCGAGCGCGCCATCAGGCCGCGCTCGCCGACGATGATCAGCGCGCCGTCGGCGGCGCGTGCCATCGCGTTGAGATGATGATCGCCGAGGACGTCGTCGGTGACGCGCGTCCAGCTCTGGCCCTGGTCTTCGGAGACCAGCATCAGGCCGAAACCGCCGAACGCGAACAGGCGGCCATTGAACGGACCGGCGATGCCGAGCAGCGGATCCGGCTGCAGCGGTGCCGGGCCGCTGTCGCCGCCGAACGGATCGAAGCCCATGCCGGTGTCGTCGGCCGGCGGTTCGGCGCTCATCGACGCATCGGCGGGCGGTTCCGCACTCATGCCGGCATCGGGCGGCGGCGCGATCGCGCCATCGGCGGACGACGTCGCCTCGTCTTCGCCATCTTCCTTCGGCGTCGCGATGAAGAACGCTTCCTTCCAGGTCTCGCCGCGATCGGTGCTGCGCAGGATCCAGCCGTCGTGGCCGATCGCGATCGCAAGCTGGTCGTCGATGAACTTGACCTTGGTCAGCGTCGACCCGCGCTGCGGATCGACCTGCGCCACGCGCCACGGCCCCTTGATGTCGTCGGCGAGCAGGATCAGGCCCTGTTCGCCGACCGCGATCAGGCGATCGCCATTGCGCGCAAGACCGTCGACCAGCAGGCCGTCCGGATGCACCTCGGTGGCCGCGAACGGCGGCGCCGGGCGCGGCGAGAACGCATATGCCGCGGCGATCGCGACGATCACGGTGAAAACCAGTGCCGGCCAGGCCCCGGTCGACGACGTGCTGGCAGGGCTTTGCCCGCCCGCTGCTGGCGTTGCGCTCATCGAACTGTCTCCTCTCTCGTCATGTCGCGCCGCCGGCGCGCGGCGCGGATCGACCGCACACGGATCGTGCGCGCCGATATCGGTGCCGGCTTCTCAGGCCGGTACTGTCAAAGTGGAATCTCGAACAGGCCGGCGGCCCCCATGCCGCCGCCGATGCACATCGTCGCGACCACATACCGTGCGCCGCGACGACGCCCCTCGATCAGCGCGTGCATCACCATGCGCGCACCGCTCATGCCGAACGGATGGCCGATCGCGATCGCGCCGCCGTTGACGTTGAGCCTGTCGCCGGGAATGCCGAGCTGGTCGCGGCAGTGGATCACCTGGCACGCGAACGCTTCGTTCAGTTCCCACAAACCGATGTCGGAAACCTTGAGGCCGTGGCGCGCGAGCAGCTTCGGCACCGCGAACACCGGGCCAATCCCCATCTCGTCCGGCTTGCAGCCGGCGACCGCAAAGCCGCGATAGATGCCGAGCGGCTTCAGGCCGCGGCGCTGCGCCTGTTCGCCGCTCATCAGCACCGTGACGGCAGCGCCGTCCGACAGCTGCGACGCATTGCCGGCGGTGACGTGCTGGCCCTGCTTGACCCACTGGCCGTCCTTCCACACCGGCTTCAGCGCGGCGAGGCTTTCCAGCGTCGTCGATGGCCGATTGCCTTCGTCGGCCGCCAGCGTGACGCTTTCCTTCGTGGTCGGATTGCCTTCCTTGTCGAACAGCTGCCGGTCGACCGTCAGCGCGACGATCTCGTCGTCGAACTTGCCGGCCTGCTGCGCGGCGGCGGTGCGCTGCTGGCTCTGCAACGCGTATTCGTCCTGCTGCGCACGCGAAATCCCGTAACGCTCGGCCACCAGTTCGGCGGTTTCGATCATCGGGATGTACGCGCTCGGCTCGGCGGCGACGACTGCCTTCGACACGAAGCGATAACTGTTCTTGTGCTTGTTCTGCACCAGCGAAATCGATTCGAGGCCGCCGGCGACGACGATGTCCTGTTCGCCGACGATGATGTTCTTCGCGGCGATCGCGATCGTCTGCAAACCCGACGAGCACTGCCGGTCGAGCGTCATGCCCGGCACCGTGTCCGGCAATCCGCCGGTATACGCGCACAGCCGGCCGAGGTTGTAAGCCTGCGTGCCCTGCTGTGCGGCGCAGCCGATCAGCACGTCGTCGACTTCCTTCGGATCGATGCCGGCACGCGCGACCGCGGCCCTGACGACATGGCCGCCGAGCACCGGCGCCTCGGTGTCGTTGAACGCACCACGATAGGCCTTGCCGATCCCGGTACGGGCGACGCTGACGATGACCGCTTCAGTCATGAATCAATTCCTTTGTAGGAGCGCCGCTTCGGCGCGACCGATTCCGGTTGGCGCATTGAGCAGGTCGCGCCGAAGCGGCGCTCCTACCAAAAACTGGCGCTGATCCGGCATCAGAAGTAATACCGCGAAATCGTGTCGGCGATGCACGCCGGTTTGGACTCGCCGTCGATCTCGACCGTGACGCGAATCACCGCCTGCACGCCACCGTCCCTGGTCTTTTCGGCGGCGATCAGTTCGCCTGTGCCGCGGATGCGGCTGCCGACCTTGACCGGCGCCGGGAAGCGGACCTTGTCGAGTCCGTAGTTGACACCCATCTTCATCCGCACGTCGACGATCTCGGGCAGGAAGCGCGATGCCAGCGACAGCGACAGATAGCCGTGCGCGATCGGCGCACCGAACGGCCCGGCGCTGGCCTTTTCGACATCGACGTGAATCCACTGGTGATCGTCGGTCGCATCGGCGAAGGTGTTGACGCGTTCCTGCGTCATCGTCAGCCACTGGCTTGTGCCCAGCGTCTGGCCGACGGCGGCGAGAACGGCATCGGCGGAATCGAAAACGGCTGTGCTCATATCAGGCCCTCTGGCTCGACGCCGACACGGTTTCGCCGACGAGGTACGACGAATAATCGGACGCGAGGAACACCATCACGTTGGCGACTTCCCAGGCTTCGGCGCCGCGGCCGAAAGCCTCGCGGCTCGCGAGTTCATTGAGCAGCGCTTCCGGCGCGCTCTTGCGCAGATGATCGTGAAACACGATCGACGGCGACACCGCGTTGATGCGCACGCCGAACTCGGCCGCTTCGAGCGCACTGCAGCGCGTCAGCGCCATCACGCCGGCCTTCGCCGCCGCGTAATGCGCCTGTTCCTTCTGCGCGCGCCAGCCGAGCACCGAGGCGTTGTTGACGATCACGCCGCGACCGCGCGGCTGCATCCGGCGCAGCATCGCCCGCGTCATGCGGAACGTCCCGGTCAGCGTCACGTCGAGCACCTTCTGCCATTCCTCGTCCGTCATGTCGACGACGCGCTTGCTGCCGCCAAGCCCGGCGTTGTTGATCAGCACGTCGACGCCCCCCATGCGGGTTTCGGCATCGTCGACCAGCGCCTGCACGTCGTCCTCGACGGCGACGTTGGCGAGCCGGCCGTATACCTCGCATGCCGGATGCTGCTGCTTCAGCGATGCCACCGCCTCGTCCAGACGGCGGGGATGGATGTCGGAAATGAACAAGGCGCGGGCGCCTTCCTCGGCGCAGCGCAGCGCGGCGGCGAAACCGATGCCGCCACCGGCGGCGGCGGTGATCAGCACGCTGCGATCCTTCAGCAGACCGTGGGCGGGCACATACGGCGGCGGCGGAACGGTGATCATGGGCTCTCGACGTTGGGGCGGACTTCGCGCGGCATGCCAAGCCCGCGTTCCGCGATCAGATTGAGCTGGATTTCGTTGGTGCCGGCATAAATCGTGTCGGCGCGCGAGAAGAAGAACAGTTGCTGCAGCGGCCGGATCGCCGGATCGTCGGAGATCACGTCGCCGCGCATCCCGAGCACGTCGACGCCGAACTTGCCGAGCTCGCGATGCCAGTTCGACCAGTAGTACTTGTAGATCAGCGCCTCGCGCTTGAGCCCGAGCGCGCCGTCGCCGGCGAGCATGCGCAGCGCGTTGTAACGCATCACGCGCAGACCCGACCATGCCTGCGCGAGCCGCTGGCGCAATTGCGGATCGTGTTCGCGACCGCCGCTGCGCAGCGCGTCGACGACCAGTTCCAGTTCATGCGCGAAATGCATCTGCTGGCCGAGCGTCGAAACGCCGCGTTCGGCTTCGAGCAGGCCCATCGCGACTTTCCAGCCGTCGCCCGGCTTGCCGACGACGTGCTCGGCAGCGGCGACCGCGTTGTCGAAGAACACTTCGTTGAATTCGCTGCCGCCGCTCATCTGGCGGATCGGCCGGATCTCGATGCCGGGCTGCGCGAGCGGCAGCAACAGGAACACGAGCCCCTTGTTGCCCTTGCTGCCCGGCTCGCAGCGCGCGAGCACGAAGATCCAGTCCGATTCGTGCGCGAGCGAGGTCCAGATTTTCTGGCCGGACACGCGCCACGAACCGTCGTCCTGCTGCACGGCGCGCGTCTGCACGTTGGCGAGATCGGAGCCGGCGTTCGGTTCCGAATAACCCTGCGCCCAGTATTCACGGCCGGCGACGATCTCCGGAAGAAAGCGCTTCTTCTGCGCATCGCTGCCGAACGCGATCAGCGTCGGCCCGATCAGGCCTTCGCCGATGTGGCCCATCCGTCCCGGCCC
>Ga0164242_10009380_pt1 | contig 10564 bp, 9 predicted proteins | sample OricomgcompostMG_FD_108783 | JGI IMG/M metagenome (GOLD analysis project Ga0164242, IMG submission 108783) | Miracle-Growth compost microbial communities from Emeryville, California, USA - Original compost - Miracle growth compost (MG) ... | reverse complement strand
GCGGCACCGAACGCGGCGACCTCGCGCCGCAGCGGCTCATGCGCGAGGGCCTCGGCATGCGCATTGGCGTCGGCGAGCACTGATGCCGCGTCGGCCCGTCGACCGGCGGCGAGGAGGCTGCGCGCGAGCGCGAGCCGCGTCGTCACGCGGAACGTCGCGGGCATATCGCGCCCGTCGGCCGTCTCGACGGCGGCGGTGAGCGACTCGGGGTCAGGGTGGAGAAGAGCGGTCAGGATGCGCTGCCACGTTGCCGGGCGGAGCTCGGCGGGTACGGCATCCCACGCGTCGGCGACCCGCACGACCAGATCGTCCACATCCAGTCCGTGCGCGCGCAAATCAGCGACGACCGCGCTCGCCTCGAGGAGCAGCCGCGTGAGATGCGCGGTGCGCTCGCCGTCGTCATCGAGGATCTCGCGGACGATCGAGAGCGCGGCATCCCGATCATCCGCCGCCTGCGCGATCGCGAGTCGTGCGTGCATGCCGTATGACCAGACCTGGCGCTCGAATGTCGAGGCCGCGGTGATGGCGGACTGCTGCTGTCGCAGCAGGGCCGCCGCGGACTCGGGATGCCCGTGCCAGGAGAGGGCGCGGGCGCGCGAGGTCGTCGTGTACATACGAAAGACGGGGAAGGTGCGCAGCTCGAGGTCGCGCGCGAGCAGCTCGTCGACACGGTCGATCTCGCCGAGCTCGAGCAGGGGCTGCACCATGTTCTGCGTCAGAATCGATCCCGTGGTGCGCGCCTGCCCGACCGCGCGCGCGTGCTCGAGGCCCTCTTCGGCCACGGTCATGGCCTCGTGATAACGGCCCAGCACCGTCAGCAGGTCGGAGTCGTTCACGTCGTAGCGCAGCTGCGCGCTCTGATCGTGCGCGAGGGCCCGTGCGGTGGCATAGTCGGCGAGTCCGCCGTCGACGTCGCCGCTGTGCGCACGCGAAGCACCGCGCACGTTCAGCGCCACCGACAATCGCTGGTCGGAGCCGATCCGTTCAGCGACGCCGGCCGAGCGGGTGGCCATCTCGATCGCCTCGCCGGCGCGCCCCGCGACCATGAGCCGCGCGGCCAGCAGGTTGAGCACACCGGCGCTGAGCTCAGGGTCGTCGACGTGCGCGTCGTCGATCACACGAAGAGACTCTTCGAGCAGTGCGACGGCACCCAGACGGCCGAGATTCACGTGATATACCGACTTGTCGCGCAGCAGTCGTGCATGCAACGCAGGGTCGATGCCGGTGCGCTCAGCCTCGTCGAGGGCCCGGTCGGCCACGGCCAGCGCACGCTCGATCTCGCCGGCATTGCGCAGGATCGATGCGATGCGCTGCATGAGCGTGATGCGGTCCATGCCGGCGGCGGCCTCGGCGTCGTCGACCTGGTCCCACAGGTCGAGCACCATGCGCCCGAAGCGCGCGGCGGTCGAGAACGCGTAGCGCGATTTGGCGGAGAGCATCGCCGCGACGGCCGCGGTGAGCGCGCGTCGCCGCTCGTGCGCGTGCCGCCAATGGTGGGCGAGCGCCGCCTGCAGGTCGCGGCGCGGGTCGGCATCCATGAGCGCCTGGAAGTGCTCGGCATATGCACGATGCAGCGCCGCATGCTCGCCCGGCAGCAGCTCCGCGTGCACGGCCTCGCGCAGCAGCGCGTGCCGGAACGTGTAGCGGTCGTCGTCGACGACGAGGATGCCGGTGCCCACGGCCTCGCGGATGGCCGCGTTCAGCCGCTCATCGTCAAATCCGGTGAGGGCCACGAGAGTGTCGTGTTCGAGTGGCGCGTCGGACGCGGAGATGACGCGGACGGTGGCCGCGGCATCCTCCCACAACTGCCCGTAGCGGGCCAGCAGAACATCGCGCAGGGTGTCGGGCAGCGGTCCGTCGGCGCAGCAGGCGAGCTCTTCGATGAAGAACGGGATGCCCTCGGCCCGCTCGTCGAGCCGATCGACGGCATCGGGGTCGTCGGCCCCGCCGAGCGCCGTCACCAGCGTCTGCACCGCGGCATGGTCGAGACGGCTCAGCGTGATGCGCTCGAGCAGGTGGGCGCGCTCGGCCTCGCCGATGAACAGCCGCACGGGGTTGGCACGCCGGCCTTCGTCGCTGCGCCAGCCCAGCACGACGAGCAGTCGCCCGCGCGTGACGACCCGCAGGAGGAACGACAGCAGCGTGAGCGTGCCCTCGTCGGCCCAGTGCAGGTCTTCGATCACGAGCACGAGCGGACGGTTCTCGGCCAGCGATTCGACCGCGGTGACGAACGCCTCGCGCAGGCGCTCGGGTGTCGGCTGCGTATCGAGAGAGGGGGTGGATGCCGCGGTCTCGGCCGATTCGGCGAGTTCGGGCATGAGCAGCAGCAGCGCCGTGCGCCCGGGACCGGCCGCGCGCCACAGCTCGTCGGCGCCGCGCTTCGTCGCCAGATCGCGCAGCAGCCCGAGCACGGCGCCGTAGGGGGCGGGCGAGCCGCCGAAGTCTACGGCCCGTCCGGTGGCGACGTCGGCATGGTCGGCGACCGAGGCGACGAACTCCCGGATCAGACGCGATTTGCCCATGCCGGCTTCGCCGGCGACGACCGCGGCCGTGGGCTGCCCGCCCTCGGCGCGCGCGAACAGCGCGTCGAGGCGAGCAAGCTCTGCCTCACGCCCGACCATGGGTGCCGCCGTGGCCGATGATGTCGCGGTGAAGGCCATGCCTCCATGGTGCCAGGCACCTCCGACATCGACGCCGGAAGTCGGCATCGCTACGCGCGAACGGTGCGGCGCGAGCGTGGGGTGCGGTGCCCGAGGTGGAAGAACCGGCCGATCGCCCGCACCCACGGCTTGCGCGGCATCCGGATGATCTGGTCGGGGTGATCGAGCACGAAGCGGCGGCGCTCGGCCTCGCGGGCGCGCTCCTCGAGCTGCTGGGTGATGATGTCGTAGCTGAGTGAGGGGTGCATGGTCATGATGTCTCCTTGATCGCACCCCCTACACTCCGCGCTAAGGTAGCCGGCCGACATCGGGTGGATGCCGTATTCCTGCGATCTGAGGTGGTTCGTCGTGGGCGCGTCGACCGGTTAGTATTGACAGACGTGCTCACGCCCACGGGTGCTGATCACATGGAGACGTCGCATAGTCAGGCCTAGTGCACCACCCTGCTAAGGTGGAGTCCCCTCACGGGGACCGAGGGTTCAAATCCCTCCGTCTCCGCCAAAAATCCCTGGTCAGAGTCGTCTCCAGCGGGCTAGAATTCGCCCATGTCGGACATCGGCGTGACGCTGTCGCCGGGGCTGGCCTCCTACGAGGCGGACCTCGCCCTCGTCGTGCAGACGATGCTGGACCAGCCTTCGCTCATCGAGGAGTGGTCCCGCGCGCGTGAGGAGCCCGTGCTGCCGCTGGACTCGCTCGAGATGCTGGTGACCACTCCTGGTCGCTCCCTCGATGCGCAGATCGCCCTGCAGCAGCTCGTACGGCTGAGCGTCGATGCCGCGCTGGTCGTGGCACACGCGTTGGAGGATGGTGAGCAGCCGACCCGGGGCTACATCCGTGACATCCTCGCCACCGACCGCATCGACCTGGAGATCCTCGACCAGGGGCTCGGTTCAGCATGGGGGAAGATCGGGGCGTTCGTCCGCGACCATCCGGTCGCAGCCTCGGTCGCTTTCATCGGGCTGGTGGCGATCGCGCTGAGCGTCGCGGCGTCGATCGTCACGTTTGCGACCGGAGCCGTCACGGTGGCATCGGGGCTCGTCCTCGGCCTCGAACTCGCCAGCGAAGCCGCGGTGATGGCCACCGAGGTGCTGCCCCTCGTGCTGAAGATCAGGAACGGCGCCGACGTCGATCGGGATGCGCGGTTGGAGTCGGTGGATGCCGCGGCCGTCGCGCCCGAGTCGACCATCGCTCTCAGCGGGACGGTGCGTCCCCCGAAGCCGCGCGGGAGGAAGTTTCGTCTCTGACCGGACTCTCGCCTCGCCGCTCGAGCGTCTCCAGCACTCCCTCGTACCAGCGCACGTTGCCCTCTTCGAAGACGATGCCGCACTCGAGCGTGAGGAACGGTCCGATCCGCTCGGCCTCGGCGAGGAACTCCTCCGCAGTCCGGTCTTCGAGCAGATGTCGGCGCGAACGACGGTAGCGCTCGAGCTTCGTGCGCGACGCGTCGAGCGCGGCGGCGATGTGCTCGCGCACGTGCGGCAGATCTGCGGCATCCATCCCCGCCACCTGCACCAGCAGCTCGTCGCGGATCGCGGTGGGCTTCGGCGCGCGCGCGGCGAACGCGTGCAGGGCGGCGCGGCCGGTGTCGGTGATCGCGTAGAGGCGCTTGTTGGGGCGACGCTCTTGTACGACGAGCCGTGCGCTGACGAGTCCCTCGGTCTCCATGCGGTCAAGCTCGCGGTAGAGCTGCTGGGATGTCGCGCTCCAGTAGTTCGCGAGCGTCACGTCGAAGGTCTTCGCGAGGTCGTAGCCCGACGACTCGCCGTCGAGCAGGGCTGTGAGGATCGCGTTGCGGAGCGCCATGGTGCAACCCACGCTAGCAGCACAATGAAACTTTGCACCTATACAACTTGTTGTGTAGGTTCGGAGCTCAAGGACGTGCAAGGAGGCACCCCATGGACGCATTCAGATCGGCCGCCGAAGCGGGCGACATCGAGGCGATCGCCGCCACCCTCGCGGACGACGTGGTTTTCCGCAGTCCGGTCGCACACAAACCGTATCGCGGGCGCGATGTGACCAAGACGCTCCTCGGGGCGGTGATCCAGGTCTTCGAGGAATTCCGTTACGCGCGGGTCATCTCCGACGGCGCGGACCACGCCCTCGTCTTCGAAACACGGGTGGGGGACCGCGCCATCACCGGCTGCGACTTCATTCACGTCAACGAGGAAGGGCTCATCGACGAGCTGATGGTCATGGTGCGCCCGCTCTCCGGCCTGCGGGCGCTCGCCGAGGCGATGGGCGCCCGTTCCGAGGTCGTCGCCGTCAACCGTCCCGCCGTGGGATCGTGACTGTTCCCGCGCGCGGCGGGACCGTCGCCGAGCTGCAGGCGCCAGCCTATCCGCACCTGCTCAGCCTGCTGCAGGTCGGCGCCGTCACACTGCCCAACCGCGTGATCATGGGGTCGATGCACCTGGGTCTCGAAGAGGAGTCCGATGGCTTCGAGCGCATAGCCGCGTTCTACGCCGAGCGTGCTCGCGGCGAGGTCGGACTCATCGTGACCGGCGGTATCTCGCCGAACCATGCCGGGCGCCCCGTCGACCAGGGTGCCGTACTCGCCACCGATGACGACGTCGCGCGGCACCGGTTGATCACCGACGCCGTGCACGCCGAGGGCGGGCTCATCGTCGTGCAGCTGCTGCACTTCGGTCGCTACGCCAAGCACGCGGACCTCGTCGCGCCGAGTGCGATCATGGCGCCGATCAACCCGCTGCTGCCCCGCGCGCTGACAGGCGACGAGGTCGAGCAGACGGTCGAGGATTTCGCCCACGCGGCCGAATTGGCGATGGATGCCGGATACGACGGCGTCGAGATCATGGGCAGCGAAGGCTACCTCATCAACGAGTTCACCGCCGCGCACACGAATCAGCGCGACGACGATTGGGGCGGCGACGCCGAGCGGCGGATGCGGTTCCCGATCGAGGTCGTCACGCGTACGCGCGAGCGCATCGGGGATGACCCGCTCGTGCTCTACCGTCTGTCGGTGCTCGATCTCGTGCCCGATGGCGCGAACCTGGGCGAGACGATCCGCCTTGCACGGCAGATCGAGGGGGTCGGGGCATCCCTCATCAACACCGGCATCGGCTGGCACGAGTCGCGGGTGCCGACGATCGCCACGATGGTGCCGCGGGCGGCGTTCGCCGATGCGACGAGGAAGGTGATGGATGCCGTGGGCATCCCCGTCGCCGTCAGCAACCGTGTGAACGACCCCGAGGTTGCAGAGCGACTGCTCGCTGAGGGGGCCGCCGACCTCGTGTCGATGGCACGGCCGCTGCTGGCCGACCCCGCGTTCGTGCAGAAGGCGCGGCAGGGGCGGGCGGATCGCATCAACACCTGCATCGCCTGCAACCAGGCGTGCATCGACCACACTCTCGCGGGCACGCTCACAAGCTGCCTGGTCAACCCCCGTGCTGCGCGCGAGACGATTCTTCTCGGCATCCCGACCACGCGATCGCGACGCGTCGCAGTCGTCGGTGCAGGGCCGGCGGGCATGGCCGCCGCGACGTCCGCGGCTCGTCGCGGGCACGAGGTGACCCTGTTCGATGCGGCACCGGTGCTCGGTGGCCAATTCGATGTGGCCCGGCGCATTCCCGGCAAGGAGGAGTTCGCGCAGACGCTGCGGTACTTCCGCACCGAGCTCGATGAACTCGGGGTCGACGTGCGCCTGAGCACGCGGGTTCGGGCCGTCGACGTGCAGGGGTGGGATGAGGTGGTCGTCGCCACCGGCATTACGCCGCGCACGCCCGAGATCGAAGGCATCGACCACCCGAGCGTCGTCGGCTACCTCGATGTGCTGCGCGGCGATGTGGTGCCAGGCGATGACGTGGCGATCATCGGCGCGGGCGGCATCGGGTTCGATGTGGCGACGTTCCTCACGCACGCGCCGAGCGAGAGCGCGGAGGAGTTCTTCGCGCAGTGGGGCGTAGACCCGCTGTTCGCCGCGCCGGGCGCGCTGGTGCGGCCGACCACCACGCCGCCGTCGCGGCGCGTCACGCTGCTGCAGCGCAGAGCCTCGAAGCTCGGTGCCGGGCTCGGCCTCACGACCGGCTGGATCCATCGCGCCGAGCTTGCGCAGAAGCAGGTCAGGATGGTCGCCGGTGCCGAGTACCGGCGCATCGACGATGAGGGCCTGCACATCACCGTGGACGGGGCGGATGAGACCGTCGCCGCCTCGACGATCGTGATCTGCGCAGGGCAGGAGCCGAATCGCTCCCTTGCCGACGAGCTCGCCGCCCTCGGAGTGACGGCGCACATCGTGGGCGGAGCGCACGTCGCCGCCGAACTCGACGCGAAGCGCGCGATCCGCGAGGCCACCGAGCTCGCCGAGGTGTTGTAGGCAATTCGCGCCCATCGCCGTCCTTTTCGTAATACGATTAGCGGTATGAGTGTGGACGAGACGATCGACGGCGTGCCGGTCACGGAGGACCAGATCGCCGCCTGGGCAACCGAGGCTGAAGCGGGATACGACGTCGCGGCTCTCAAGAAGCGGGGCCGCGGCCGTCCCGGACGCGGTGCTGAACCGTCACAGGTTGTGGCCCTCCGGTTGACGAGTGAGGAACTCGCGCAGCTGGACGCGCGTGCGGCGCACGAGAACAAGACCCGCTCGGAGTTCATTCGCGATGCTCTGGCGGCATACGCAGCGTGATCGTTCACGAATCCGCCCGAAAGCATGGTGTGGCGGACGAAGATGCGATCCAGGCTGCGTCATGGCCCAACTGGATCGAGGACCTTGACGACGAGTCACCGGCACGCCAACTGCGGATCGGATTCGACACGCAAGGACGCCTGCTGGAAACGGTCGTGCTGGTCTTCGACAGCGGCAATGAGATGGTCATTCATGCGATGAATGCACGACCACAGATGCTTGATCTCTTACCGTGACACCGTTGGCAAAGGGGGAGCGATCGGTGTCGCACCTCGCATCTTGACCGGAACGTCTGCCCCCAAGAATGATTGTGCAACGGGTCGTTGCACAATTGCCTCCGCATCGGGCCACACCTGCGCGAAGCCGCGCATGGAGAAGAGGTTCGTACGAGAGAGTCCCTTCATCGACGGGAGCCCCGGGCGGAGAGATCTACGCCGCTCAGCTCACCTGATACGCCGTGTACCGCACGGCGCGCGCCTCGCGGATGCACGACGCGATGAACAGCGACTCCTGCAGCCAGGCGAGTCGGGGTGTGGATGCCTCGAACGTCACGCTCGTGCGGAAGTAGTAGTCGCCCGGGTCGACGTCATCGCCGCGGCCGAGGGCGGCCAGCACCTCGGCGGGGCCGGTGCGCAGGCCGCGCACCGAGAGATACACGAGCTCGCCCTCGCGGGTTCGGGCCGTGTAGCGACCGTCGATCTCGAGGCTGCCGTCGGCGCGTACGCGCTGCCAGTCGGCACCGCCGGGCAGGATCTCGGCCTCCAGAGCGCCGGTGATCTCTCCGCCGGTGATCGGGATGATCCGGCGTCCGCCGGCACTGGTGGCACCGAACTCGAGGGGCGCTTCGAGCGTGACGCGCACGTCGAACACCGGTGCCAGTGTGGGAACGGGTGGCGTGGTCATGGGTGACTCCTCTGTCTCCGCGAAAGGTGAACAGCCTCGCGCTACACCGGCTGCAGCCATTGGGCGAACCGCTCGTCGGGCAGCGGCGGTGGGACGGGCACCTCGTCGTCGCCCGGCGCCAGGCCCTTCAATAGCAGCTCGAGATGGCGCACGGCGAGCTCGCGGCCGCCGTCGGGCAGACGCGTCGCGGCATCGGTGACGGCATGCGTGAGCACGGGCACATCGGTCGCGGCGAAGTCGGCGCGCACCGCGCCCTCGGCTTTGGCCCTCTCGATGATCGCCGTCAATCGTGGTTCCACCTCGGTGCGCAGCACGCCGGCGTCGGGCGCCTCCGTCGAGAACAGCAGCTGCTGCTGCGCGCGGCTGAGAGTCTGCAGGTCGACGAAGGCACGCATCACGGCGTGCAGGGCCTGCCTGCCGGTGGGCAGTGCCGCGCAGTGGTCGATGAGCTCGAGCACCTGGTCGAGGCGTTCGCGGTACAGGGTCTGGATCAGCTCGGACTTCGAACCGAATCGGCGGTACACGGTGCCGACGCCGACGCCGGCCTCGGCGGCGATGTCTTCGACCGTCGCCTCCAGCCCGCGGCGTGCGAAGACCCGCTCGGCGGCGGCGAGGACGTCGGCGCGGTTGCGCACGGCATCCTGGCGCAGGCGACGAGGTTCGGACGCATCGGACACGCCTCGAGCTTAGGCTGTGGCATCCATAAACGGAATAGGTCCCTCCGTTTCTGATATCGTGGCGGCATCACCCGCAAGGAGGCGGCATGACCACGCTGAAACAGCGCATCACACGAGCGATCGACGCGCGCTCGCGCAAGGGCGTCACCCTCGGCCCGCACGACATCGAGATCATCCGTGACCTGCGCACGCCGATGGACGACGGCGTGGAACTGCTCGGCGACCTGTACCGACCCGTCGGCGCCGACGGCACGCTGCCGACGATCCTCATCCGCGGCCCGTACGGCCGCAGCGGCATGATGGGCGGCGCCGCGCGCACGCTCGCCTATGAAGGATTCACGGTCTTCTTCCAGAGCTGCCGGGGCACCGCCGGATCGGAGGGGGTCTTCACCCCGCAGATCGACGAGCAGCGCGACGGCATTGCGACCCATCGGTGGGTCCGCCGTCAGGAGTGGTTCACCGGAAAGCTCGCCACCTACGGGCAGAGCTACATGGGCTACACGCAGTGGGCGGTCGCCGCCAAGCTCCTGCGGGAAGACCCCGACAACGCCCCCGACGCCCTCGTGCTGCACGTCACGATGCCCGACTTCGGTGCGATCACGTGGGACAACAACGCGTTCGCCCTGCGCAACGCACTGGGCTGGACGCGGATGATGGTGCGCATGCGCAAGGGCGGTCTGATGATGCTCGGGATGCTGCTGCCCGACCGCCGGCTCGAGAAGGCGTTCGATGTGCTGCCGCTTTCGGACGGCGACCGCGCGGCATCCGGCGAGAGCGTGCATTGGTACCAGGACTGGGTGCGGCACGAGAGACTGACCGACGAATACTGGACCCAGCAGAACCACGAGCCCTCGGTGCCCGGCGTGACGGCCCCGGTGTTCATGCTCAGCGGCTGGTATGACATCTTCCTGCCCTGGCAGCTGCGCAACTATCGCCGGTTGGTCGAAGCCGGGAACGCCCCGCGCCTCACGCTCGGTCCGTGGGGACACATCACGCCGACGATGGCGGCGCCCGCACACAGTGACACGGTCGGCTTTCTGAAGGAGGTCTTCGCGGGGCAGGAATGGGCGCGACCCGAGCCGGTCCGCGCGTTCCAGACCGGCGCCGAGCAGTGGCATGACCTGCCGGTGTGGCCCCCGGCGGGATCGGCGGCGCAGAGCTGGTTCCTGCACGCCGGCGGCAGCGCGTCGACGGGCACGCCGTCTGCCGGGACGACGCCGTACACCTACGATCCGCAGAATCCCACTCCTGCGCTGGGCGGGCCGAGCCTGTTGCCCAAGACCGCTCCCGTGGACAACGCCGCGCACGAGAAGCGCGACGACGTCGTGGTCTTCCGCTCCGAGACGCTGGCCGACCCGCTCGAGATCGCGGGTGAGCCGGTCGCCCGTATCCGCGTGCGCTCGAGCGCGCCCAGCGTGGACGTCTTCGTGCGCATCACCGATGTGTCGCCGGACGGTCGCTCGATGACTGTCTGCGACGGCATCCGCCGGGTGGGCTCGGTCGGCAGCGGTGACGCCGGGGCGCCGGACGCCGACGGCGTACGCGAGATCGACGTGCCGTTGTGGCCCGCGTTCCACCGCTTCGCGGCCGGTCACCAGGTCGGTATCCAGATCAGCTCGGGTGCGCACCCGCGCTACGCGCGGAACCCCGGCACGGGCGAGGCGGCGTTCACGGCGACCGCG
>Ga0164242_10009379_pt1 | contig 10566 bp, 11 predicted proteins | sample OricomgcompostMG_FD_108783 | JGI IMG/M metagenome (GOLD analysis project Ga0164242, IMG submission 108783) | Miracle-Growth compost microbial communities from Emeryville, California, USA - Original compost - Miracle growth compost (MG) ... | reverse complement strand
GAACCGCCGGATCGGTGCCCGGGCGGGCCCGCTGGACCTCCCTCGTGGGCGCCGCCGCCCCGGTCACCGCCCGGCCGGCCGGCGGTGCGGCCCTCCTCGCCGTCCCCGTCCACGGCTCAGCGCTTCTGGGCCCGGTGCCGTCCGCGGACCGGGGCGGCCACGATCTCGGGGCCGAGGTCGCCGGCCTCGGCGCCCACGCCTACCGGCCCGGCCGCCTCGGCCGCGGCGGCGCCTTTCCGGCGGGAGCGCAGGTACTCGATGCTGATCGGGATCACCGGGACGAGGACGACCAGGACGAGGATGGCGTCGATGTTGTCGCGCACGAAGGTGATCTGGCCCAGCCAGTAGCCCAGCACGGTCACGCCGGCGCCCCACAGACTGCCGCCGATCATGTTGAAGGTCAGGAACGACCGGTAGTTCATCCGGCTGACGCCGGCCACGATCGGAGTGAACGTGCGCACCACCGGCACGAAGCAGGCCATCACGATGGCCTTGGGCCCGTGGTGCTGGAAGAAGGCGTGCGCCTTCTCGATGTTCTCCGTCTTGAACAGCCGCGAGTCGGGCCGGCGGAAGAGCGAGGGGCCGACCTTGCGGCCGAAGAAGTAGCCGGTCTGCTGACCGACCACCGCGGCCACCGCGACCAGCACCGCCACCAGCGCCAGCGGCTGGTGGATGGTTCCGGAGGCGACCAGCAGTCCGGTGGTGAACAGCAGGGAGTCACCGGGCAGGAAGAAGCCGATCAGCAGTCCGGACTCGGCGAAGACGACCAGCAGCACGCCCCACAGGCCGTACGTGGTGATCAGATGGTTCGGGTCGAGCCAGCTCGGTCCGAGCGCGATGTAGGTCACGCGTCAAAAGTATCAATCCAGTGCTGATACAAACGTTCCGCAACCTACAGGTAGTGCATTACGGTCTGCGCAGCGTCGGCCACGCAACCACCAAGCGTGGCAATCCCACAGGTAATACCAAGCAACACCTGTACCGCAAGTCCCGCGTATGTGTTCCGTCACTGTTTCAGTCCGAACTACCTGGCGGCCCTCGATATGACTCGCGCCATCACGTTGCACGAAGTGTCCAAGTACTACCCCAAGCAGCCCGCGCCCGCGGTCGACCGCTTCTCGCTCGACATCGCACCCGGCGAGTTCCTGGTCCTGCTCGGCCCGTCGGGCTGCGGCAAGTCCACCGTCCTGCGGATGATCGCCGGGCTGGAGGACATCACCACCGGCGAGCTGCTGCTCGACGGCGAGTACAGCAACGACCTGACCCCCGGCGACCGCCGGATGGCCATGGTGTTCCAGAACTTCGCCCTCTACCCGAGCATGACCAGCCGGGAGAACATCGGCTTCCCGCTGCGCTTCGAGATGCCCGGCGAGGAGCCGGGGCCGCGGGTGGACGAGACCGCCCGGATCCTCGGCATCGAGGAGATCCTGGACCGCTACCCCGGGCAGCTGTCCGGCGGCGAGCGGCAGCGGGTCGCCATGGGCCGGGCGATCTCCCGCCACCCGTCGGTCTTCCTGATGGACGAGCCGCTGTCCAACCTCGACGCCAAGCTCCGCTCGCACCTGCGGGCCGAGATCGCACGGCTGACCCGCGGCATGGGCGTGACCACCGTCTACGTCACGCACGACCAGGCGGAGGCGATGTCGCTGGGCGACCGGGTGGCGATCATGCGCAGCGGCGTCCTCCAGCAGGTCAGCCCGCCGCGGGAGGCGTACCACCTGCCGGAGAACGTGTTCGTGGCGGCCTTCGTCGGCACTCCCCGGATCAACCTGCTCCAGGCCACCGTGATCGCTCCACTCAGCGGGGGGATGTGGATCGACTTCGGTCGCCAGCGGCTGGGCCTGCCCGAGCCGCTCTCCCACGACCACCAGATGCTGCGCATCCAGCAGGGCCGGCCGATCATCGTCGGGCTGCGCTCGGAGGCGGTGCGCATCGCACAGCCCAGCCAGGCGCACGCGGGCGAGGTGGTGATCAGCGGCATCGTCGAGCACGTGGAGTACCAGGGCCACGAGTCGCTGGTGCACCTCAACACCGGTTCGCGGCCCGCGGTCGTGCCCGAACTGGAGGCGCCCCGGCCCCATCCCGTGCGCGCCGGCTCCCGCCGGTCCCCCTCGGGCGGAGCCGGCGGAAGCCTCGGCAAGCTGGCGCAGAAGGCGGCGCGCCGCATCCAGTCGACGATGCCCGCCCGCGAGTCCGGCGGCCACGGCGCGCACGGCGGCGGCACGAGGCGCAGCGCGGCGGTGATGGACCGGCCGCCGTCCACGCCGGAGACCGACACCGGCGACCTGGTCGTCCGCACCGGCCCGGACCTGCGGGTGCGGCGCGGCGACCGGGTCCCGCTGCTGGTGGACCTGGCGCACCTCTACGTCTTCGACCAGGACGGCCGGCGGATCTGCCCGGCACCCAGCCGGCAGCCCCGTCTGGAGTAGTCCGGCCCGGCCGCGCGCGGCTCCCCTCCCGGCCCCGCCGGGGCCGGTCCGCGGGGCCGGGCACCTTCCGCGGGGCGGTCGGCGGGCCGGGACGCCCGGCTCCCGCCCGGGCACACTGCGTCCATGGGTATCGACGATTACGGCGGCGGGCAGCCGCAGGACGCACAGGTGCTGGTGGTCACCACCAACGACATCCCGGGGTACCGCGTGCAGCGGGTGCTGGGCGAGGTCTTCGGCCTGACGGTCCGTTCGCGCCACCTGGGCAGCCAGATCGGCGCGGGGCTGAAGTCGATGGTCGGCGGCGAGCTCAAGGGCCTGACCAAGACCCTGGTGCAGACCCGCAACCAGGCCATGGAGCGGCTGGTGGAGCAGGCGAGCGCGCGCGGCGGCAACGCGGTGCTCGCGATGCGGTTCGACGTCACCGAGAGCGGGGACATCGGCACGGAGGTGTGCGCGTACGGGACGGCGGTCGTGGTCGCCGAGGAGTAGCCCGCCCGGGCGCTGCCCGTAGCCTGGGGCCCGTGGACGACGGGGGTGGGGCATGGGCCGCCTGAACGACGGGGCAAACGACGGGACCGCGGACGGGACCCCCGGCCGGGCCGGCGGTGGCGGCACGGCCGGCGGTGGCGGCACGGCCGGCGGAGTCCGCGAGGTGGACCCGCACGGGCCGCTGCCGGTCGAGGACGTGCTGCTGCGGTGGGCGGCGCAGGGTCCGGGCGGCGGTTCGCGCGCGTTCGTCCGGGGCGGCGCCGCGGCGGTGGCCGCGCCGGGCCTGTCCGGACGGGACCGGCTGGTGCTGGCCGGGCCGCCGGGTGACGCGGTGCCGCTGCTGCGCGCGGTACTCCCGGTCGTCGGCCCGTCCTTCCGGCCGCTCGGGGACCGCGCGCTGATCGGTGCGGCCGTCGCCGCCGTGCCCGGGCTGGCACCGGTGCCCGGCTTCGGCTGGATGCACACCGCCCGGGACGCCCCACCCGGGGCTCCCGCCCGGGGCGTTGCGTCCGACACCGCCGCCCGGGACGCCGCACCCGGGGCTCCCGCCGCCGGACCGGCCCGCCCGCGCTGGCTCGGCCCGGAGGACGCGCCGCGGGTCGCCGCGCTGCTGGACGCGGCCTTCCCCGCCTCGTACGCCTATCCCGGCCGTTGCGGGCCGGGCGAGCGCTGGGTCGGCGTCGAGACCGGGGCCGAAGCCCGGGCCGAGGCCGGCGTCGGGGACGGGATCGTGGACGTCGGGGACGGCGGGCCCGCCGGCGGGCGGCTGGCGGCCGTCGCGGCGCTGGCCTGGTGCGCCCCGGATGTGGCCTTCCTGGCCGGGGTGGCGACCGCGCCGCGGGCGCGCGGTCTGGGCCTGGGCCGGGCGGTGTGCGCGTTCCTGCTGAGCGCGGCGCTGGCCGAGCGCCCGGCGGCCGCGTTGATCGTCGACGACGGCAACGCCCCCGCCCGCCGCCTCTACACCTCCCTCGGCCTGGCCTACCGGCCCCTCGGCGCGGCCTCCCGCCGCCCCGGCTGAGGACCGCCCCGTCGTCCCCGGTGCATGAAACAGGCCGGGGCGGGGAGGTCGCCGGACGGGCGCCGGCCCCCTCGCGGCCCGACCGGCGTACCGCTGCGGCACGGTCGGCCCGGCCCGGGGGCAGCCCTCGGGAACGTTCCGCCACCGCCTCCGGCACCCGGTCGGGGCCGGATGGGTGGTGGCCCGGGCGGCCTGACCGTACCGTCGCCGAGGGGGGCCGCGTCGCCGAACCGCGAGAGGTCCGCGCATGTCCCTGCACAAAGGCACCGACGCCCCGCACGATCTGTCCGTCAACCCGATCTACGGCGAGGCCGACCCGGTCGCGGGCATGGACTCGGCGCCGCCCAAGCACCGGCTGCCCGACGGGCCGATGGCGCCGGCCGCCGCCTTCCAGATCGTCCACGACGAGCTGATGCTCGACGGCAACGCGCGGCTGAACCTCGCCACGTTCGTCACCACCTGGATGGAGCCGCAGGCGGCGGCCCTGATGGCGGAGTGCGCGGACAAGAACATGGTCGACAAGGACGAGTACCCGCGCACCGCCGAGCTGGAGCGGCGTTGCGTGTCGATCCTGGCCGACCTGTGGAACGCGCCCGAGCCGTCGTCCGTGGTCGGCTGCTCCACCACCGGCTCCTCCGAGGCGTGCATGCTCGCCGGGATGGCGCTCAAGCGGCGCTGGACGCGGCGCACCCCGGGGTACCCGGGCACCGCCCGGCCGAACCTGGTGATGGGCGCGAACGTCCAGGTGTGCTGGGACAAGTTCTGCAACTTCTGGGAGGTCGAGGCCCGGCAGGCGCCGATGCGCGGGGACCGGCTGCACCTGGACGCCGAGGCCGCGATGGAGCTGGTGGACGAGAACACCATCGGCGTCGTGGCGATCCTCGGCTCCACCTTCGACGGCTCCTACGAGCCGGTCGCCGAGATCTGCGCGGCCCTGGACGACTACGAGAAACGCACCGGCGTGCACGTCCCGGTGCACGTCGACGCCGCCTCGGGCGGCATGGTGGCGCCGTTCCTCGACCCGGACCTGGTGTGGGACTTCCGGCTGCCGCGGGTGGCCTCCATCAACACCTCCGGCCACAAGTACGGCCTGGTCTACCCGGGGGTGGGCTGGGCCCTGTGGCGCGACACCGAGGCGCTGCCGGAGGAGCTGGTCTTCCGGGTGAACTACCTCGGCGGCGACATGCCGACGTTCGCGCTGAACTTCTCCCGGCCGGGCGCCCAGGTCGTCGGCCAGTACTACCAGTTCCTGCGGCTGGGCCGGGAGGGCTACCGGGCGGTGCAGCAGAACAGCCGGGACGTGGCGAAGGGACTGGCCCGGCGTTTCGCGGACCTGCCCGACTTCCGGCTGATCACCGAGGGCGACCAGTTGCCCGTCTTCGCCGTCACCACCGCGCCGGACGTGACCGCGTTCGACGTCTTCGACGTCTCCCGGCGGCTGCGCGAGCACGGTTGGCTGGTGCCCGCGTACACCTATCCGGCCGACCGCCAGGACCTGGCGGTGCTGCGGGTGGTGTGCCGCAACGGCTTCTCCGAGGACCTGGCCGGGCTGCTCGGCGACGACCTGGACCGGCTGCTGCCCGAACTGCGCGGCCAGGCGCACCCCTGGGACCGGCCCACCTCCCTGAAGACGGCCTTCCACCACTGACACCCGAGAAAGGGAGCCCCGCCATGAGCGAGCACACCTACCGCGTCACCGAGATCGTCGGCACCTCCCCCGAGGGGGTGGACGCGGCCGTGCGCAACGGCATCCGCCGGGCCGCGCGCACCCTGCGCGAACTCGACTGGTTCGAGATCACGCAGGTGCGCGGGCACATCGTGGACGGGGAGGTGGCGCACTACCAGGTCGGCCTGAAGGTCGGCTTCCGGCTGGAGGAGCAGGGGAGGTAGCGGCCCCGGGCGGGCTGGGCCGAACGGGGGCGTTTGCCCGGACGGGGGCGGCCCGTTCGGCGCAAGAGCGGTCGCCGAACCCGATGATCCGTCAAATCCTCTTGTCATGAGGTCAGGTCCCACGCCGGCCCGTACCCCGCGGTACGGGCCGGGCGGGCCCGCCGACGGACGCCACCGCCTTCCCCGACCTTCCCCGCACCTTCCCGCGCCTTTCTGGAGCCGCCATGAGCCAGTCCTCCCCGCCGTCCGCCCCGCCCCCGGAGCCGGCACCGCCCGGCTCCCGGGAGGAGCGGCGCACGGCGTGGGCGGCCGGCGGCACCGTCTTCGCCGGACTGATGCTGCTCATCGGCGGCGTGCTCGCCGTCCTGGAGGGCATCGTCGGCATCGCCCACGACTCGGTGTACCGGCCCACCCGCGGTGCCTACGTCTACCGGTTCGACGTGACCGCGTGGGGCTGGATCCACCTGGTGCTCGGTGTGGTCGCGGCGCTGGTCGGCTACGAGCTGCTGCGCGGCGCCGAGTGGGCGCGCAGGGCGGGCATCTTCATCGCCGGGCTCGATCTGATCGCGAACTTCATGTTCCTGCCGTACCAGCCGGTGTGGGCGGTCGTCATGGTCGCGATCGACGCCTTCGTGATCTGGGCGCTGGCCACCTACCACCCCGCCCGCCCAGGAGGTCCGCTGTGACGCCGATCCCGCTCGACCCCTCCCTCGACCAGCTGCGCCGCTGCACCATCGCGGTCGACATCGGCGCCGCCCGCACCCGCGTCTACCTGCGCAACACCGGCCTCGTGGTGGACGAGCCGAGTGTGGCGGCGGTGGACATCCGCACCGGCGCGCTGATCGCCGTCGGCAAGCGGGCCGAGACGATGGCCGGCCGCACGCCCGACCACATCCGGGTGGCCCGGCCGGTGGCCGGCGGCGCGGTCGTCGACATCGAGATGGCCCAGCGGATGCTGCGGCACGTCCTCGGCGACAAGCTCGGGCGCCGCTGGCAGCGGCTGTCGCTGCTGCGCGGGACGCCGGTGATGCGGGCCGCGGTGTGCATGCCGCACGGCAGCGAGCCGGTCGCCCGGCGGGCCGTGGTGGAGACGCTGTACGGGCTCGGCGCGCGCCGGGTGGAGCTGGTGGACACGCTGATCGCCGCGGCCGTCGGCTGCGGGCTGCCGGTGGAGTTCCCCGAGGCGACGATGGTGGTGGTCTGCGGGGCGGGCACGACCCAGGTCGCGGTGCTCTCGCTCGGGTCGATCGTCGCCGCGGAGACGGTGCCGGTGGGCGGTGACGCGATCGACCGCGCCCTCGTGGAGTACCTGCGCAGCCGGCACGAGCTGATGCTGCCCAGCCAGTCGGTGCGTCCGCTGCACCAGGTGCTGGGGGCGACCGGCCCCGGCCGCACGGCGACCACCAGGGTGGTGGGGCGGGACGTGGCCAGCGGGCTGGCGCGGGCGGTGACGGTGCGGACGGACGACGTGCGGGAGGCGATGCGGACCCCGCTGAACATGGTGGTGGACGCGATCACGTCGGTGCTGCGGCAGTGCGCGCCCGACCTCGTGGCCGACCTCGCGGACCGGGGGATCATGCTGGCCGGGGGCAGCGCGCGGATGCCTGGGCTCGACACGATGCTGCGTGAGGCCACGCTGATGCCCGTCCACGTCGCGCCGAACCCGGACACGGTCGCGGTGCGCGGCCTCGGGGCCATGGTCGAGGGCAAGGTCCGCCCCATGTCCCTGATCCCCCTGGGCGTCTGACCCTCCCCGCGCCCCGGCCGGTGCCGCGGGGACGGCGCCGTCAGGTCGCGGGGAACGGCGCGAGCACAACAGGCGGACGGCACCCGTTAGGAAGCCGGGGCGCCCGAGCGCGGAGCCCGGGGAGTCCGCGGAGCCCGGAAAGGGGTAGCCGGGTCAGCGCTCGCCCTGGGCCACCTCGATGGAACCGTGCAGATCCGTGGCCGCGTCGAGCGCGGAGACAGCGGACACGGTGAGCGCCGCCGCGAGCACCGCGGCAAGGAACCGGGGTACCCGGGAGGCCCCGGACCGCCCCGGCGCCGAAGGCGCCAGCAGCGCGGCGACCCGCCGCGGAACGGGCCCGGCCGCCGCGGACAGCCCGGCGTAGGGGCGAGGCTGCGGCCGGCCGGCGAGAGCGGCCCGGCCGATCGCCCGGGCGGCGAGCCGCCGCGACCCCACCGCCGCGGCGGCGGCCTCGTCGGCGGACCGCTCCAGCGCGTACGACAGCGGCGCCCGCAGCACCCGCAGCGCGGGGTGGCAGGCGCAGGCCAGTGCGAGCACCGTCAGGTGGAGGTGGTGGCGTCCGGCCAGGTGGGCCCGCTCGTGGGCGAGCAGCGCCTCCCGTTCACGCGGGTCCAGGGCTCGCAGCAGCCCGGCGGTCACCACGACCCGTCCGGGCCGCCCGGGCAGGGCGTACGCGTCGGGCGCGTCCTCGGCCAGGACGGTGAGGTCGCCGGCGACGGCTCCGGCCGCGTCCACCGCGCGCCGGGTGCGCGCGGCCAGCAGCACGTGCCGCCGCACCGCCTCGGCCAGCGCCGCGGCCACGGCCGTGAGCAGGACGGCGGCGGCGCACGCGGCCGGCACGGTGACGCTGTCGCCGACCAGCGGAAGCACGAGGTGGCCGAGCGCGGCCACCGGCGGGAGCCGCAGCGCCCCGGCGCCGGCCAGCAGGCACAGCGCGGCCGTGCTGCACGCGGCCAGCACGGCCGCGGTGGCGGTCAGCAGCCAGGCCGCCCGGCGCGGCGGCAGCGCGTCGGCCAGCCGGCGGGCCGCGGGCGCGGCGACCAGCGGCACGAGCAGGGGCGCCCAGACCGAGTAGATCATCGGGCCGGACCGCCGCCGGGCTCGCGGGAGCCGGGCACACCGTTCCCGTCGGGAGCGTCGTCCGGGGAGTGGTCCAGGCCGACGGCCCGCGCACCGTCCGGGGAGTGGTCCAGGCCGGTGACCGGAGCGTGGCCCGGGCCGGTCATCGGGGTGGGGTCCCGTGGGTCGTCCGGGGAGCGGTCCGTGGGCCCGCCGTCGACGAGGAGTTCGCGCAGCAGCCGCTCGTCGTCCGGGCCGAGTTCGGAGACGAAGCGGGCCAGGACCGTGCCGCGGGCGTCCTGACCGGACTTGTCCAGCTCGCTGCGCATCCGGCGGGCGGCCAGTCCCGGCGAGTCCTGGACGGGGAGGTACGCGTACCCGCGGCCGGAGCGGCGCCGGCTGACGGTGCCCTTCTCGTGCAGCCTGGCCAGGATCGTCGTCACCGTGGTGCGGGCCAGTTCCCGGCCCAGCTCCCGCTGGACGTCCGCGGGCGTCAGGGCCCGCCCGCCCGCCGCCCAGAGGGCGGCCAGCACGCTCGCTTCGAGTTCCCCCGAAGGGCGGCGACCGGCGGTCGGCTCCGGCATGGTCGGATCGCCCCTTCCCACTCGTTCGTCTACAGTGCTGTAGACCGACTACATCAACGTAGACGGTCGGGCGCCCGGTGCGCCCGCTCAGACCATTATGGGAGGGCTTCCCGGCAATGCCCCTGCCCGTGGCCGCCCCGGCGGTGAATCCGCCGGCCGCGTCGTCGCCGGCGCCCGCGGCCACCCGCCCGTCACGGCCACCCCGTGACGATGGCGTCCGCACGCCCGCTCCCCGCCCGGCGCCCGTCGCCGGGCGCGGCGTGGAACCCGCCGGCCGGCGCGCCCGCCCCTGCGCGGCGCACGCCGGCGAAACGGCAGGTGACGGGCGGCGGGGACGGGTCGACCGGGCGGTCCGGGCCGGCCGGATGCGGGCCGGAGCCCACGGCGCCGGACGCCGGCCGTGGCTCGCCGACGGCGCCGCTCGCCGCCGCGCCACGGCCGCACCGCCGGGGCCGGGCGGCCGCGCCACCTCCCGCACGAACGGAGGACGCTCATGAGCAGCCCGAACGGGGCCGGTGTGGACGCCGGCGCCTACCGGTGGGTGGTGCACGCCGCCCAGCACACCCCGCAGTCGGTGGACCAGGCCGTCCGGCTCTTCAGCGACTACGGTCTCGGACTGTTCGCGGTGCTGATGCTGCTGGCCTGGTGGCGGGCGCGGTCCGCGGACGGCCGGACGATGGCCGGGGCGCTCGCGGCGCCGCTGGTCACGGTGGCCGCGTTCGCGCTGAACGACGCGGTGAAGTCGCTGGTCACCGAGGAGCGGCCGTGCCTGGCACTGCACATGGCCCGGACGGTGGAGCCGTGCCCCGGGGCGACGGACTGGTCGTTCCCCAGCAACCACGCGGCCGTCGGCGCGGCCGTGGCGGTCGCGCTGCTGCTGGCCGACCGCCGGCTGGGGCTGGCCGCGGCGCCGCTCGCACTGCTCCTGGCGGCGTCACGGGTGTGGATCGGCGTCCACTATCCGCACGACGTGGCCGCCGGTGTCGTGCTCGGCACGTTGACGGCCTGGCTGCTCGGTCTCGCCGCGCGCCGGGCCGCACCGCTGGTGGAGCGGTGGCGGCTGGGGCCGCTGCGTCCGGTCCTGGCCGCTTCCTGATGTGCCCCACCCGCCCGGGGCGGCGCGGCACGCCCTCGACCGGCCGAATCGCCGGGGCCGCCGACTCGCCGGTGTGATCGTCGGAACCTGACCTACTGTCAGGAAATCCGAGGTACGGACGACCTGACCATCCGACGAACGACGAACGACGACAAGGAGCGCCATGCGCACGCGTACCCTCCTGGCCGCCTGCGGGCTGGCCGCGGCCGTCCTGGCCGGCACCACCGGTGCGGCCGCGGCCGCCGGAGGTCCGG
>Ga0164242_10009378_pt1 | contig 10566 bp, 7 predicted proteins | sample OricomgcompostMG_FD_108783 | JGI IMG/M metagenome (GOLD analysis project Ga0164242, IMG submission 108783) | Miracle-Growth compost microbial communities from Emeryville, California, USA - Original compost - Miracle growth compost (MG) ... | reverse complement strand
GCTTAATAAAAACACGATCAATAGCATTGCCGTCTTTGACAGCCAATTGGAAAAGCATGAAAAGGATATTAAGCAGAAAATAAAGACAATTAATCAGCATCTGTACGAAATCGTCTATAACGCCCCCCAGGATACCTACATCACCATTCAGATGGATGCTACACCCAATAAGGAAGTACGCCTTTTCAGGGAGGAGCTTAAAAAATGTTATATCCATTCATTTAGCAGCCACACGGAGCTTTACACGGAGGAGAAATACGAACAGGTCAAACGTATCCTGGACCGGTTTGCCAGTCCCGAAAACATGGAAAAGGAATGGACCCAGACCGTGACCGACGTGCGTCAATGGTTTGAATTCAATGCCAGCGAGCGCTTTCGAGCCAATAACGGCGAAAAAGAGTTTTATGAAGGTTCCGGGGGAAAAAGCGGCGGCCAGAAAGAGAAACTAGCCTATACGATATTGGCCAGTGCGCTTGCCTACCAGTTCGGGCTTCAGTTTGGCGAAATCAAAAGCAGGAGTTTCCGGTTTGTCGTCATTGACGAAGCATTTGGAAGAGGAAGCGATGAAAGTACACGATATGGTTTGGAATTGTTTAAAAAATTAAACCTTCAGCTACTCATCGTCACTCCATTGCAAAAATTGCATGTTATCGATTCACATGTAAACTCCTTCCATTTTGTTAAAAACAGGACGGGTAATTATTCGGATGTAGCCAGCCTGACCAAGGAAGAATACGAGAAAGAAAAGCAACGGCGCAAACAGGAACTTCAAATGACCACCATTAGCCCGCCTGTCTCATGATCACTCCGGAACAAATCAATCGCCTTGTTCATAAATGGTGGCCGGACCTGTTAAAAAGTGAAGTGCTCGGTGAAGCTTTTTTTCCCAGAACCATTGACAGGATCGGTAAAATACAGCCCGGTGATATTACGGACCGTTTTGGATCCCTGCAGCATGAAGTAGAACAGTTGTTTAGGAGTTCTAAAAACGAAACAGGCCGGGGATACCGGGTGAATATAGCCAGTCGCACCTTTCGCCGTACGGGAACCCATTCGCTTCCCGAAAGCATTGTTTTTGAAACAGTAGAGGATTATGTTTTTTTTGTAAGAAAGGAAAAGGAATGGAAACTTTTTAAAAAGAATCTTGCCAGAATAACGGAAGTATTTCCATCGCTAAAACCCTGGATAGCGGAGAACGCTATCACGCTCACGTTTCCGGGCGTTGATTGGACGGGCATACTTGAGACCTGCCGTTATTTTCTCACGCACCCCCGTCCGGATCTCTATATACGCCAACTTCCACTTCAGGTTCACACCAAGTTCCTGGAAGAGAACGAGGCTTTGCTCAGGTCGTTGCTGGATTTTCTGATACCCGGACATATCCGCTATCCTGAGCGACGGAAACTGGCCGAAAGATTTTACCTCAGGTATGACGAGCCGCTTATCCGAATCAGGATTTTAGATGAAAGACTGGTTCCGGAGCTGTCCTTTAAGGACCTGAGCATACCGCTTTCTCATTTTAGGCAATCAGATTGGCTCGCGGAAAGTGTCGTGATTACGGAAAATAAAATGAATTTTCTTACGCTTCCCGCGCTTCCTTACGCCCTGGCCATATGGAGCGGAGGGGGATTTAATGTCGGTTATCTGAAAGACATTCCGTGGTTGAAACAAAAGAAAATTTATTACTGGGGCGATCTGGATGAGCATGGCTTTCAAATACTGCACCAACTCCGGACCCTTTATTCCCACGCAGTAAGTGTCATGATGGACAAAGGCACTTTTGAAGCGTTTCAGGAATTTGTGGTCAGAGGCCCGCATAATCCCTCCGAAAACCTTTCTTCATTGACACGGGAGGAAGCCGATCTATACCAGTACCTAAAGTCTCTTGATTCCGGCAACAGGCTTGAACAGGAGAAGATATCCCAGGCATATGCAGAGCAAACACTCTTTAGCCTCTTCGACCATTTTAGCCGCTAATCTTGAGGCGACAAATTCTTTTCCAGCCGTTAAAGGGAGGCCATATCAATTACGAACCTGTAATGAACGTCACCTTTAAGGGTGCGTTCATATGCTTCGTTGATCTTGTCTATCGAAATAACTTCCACATCCGAAGTAATATCATGCTTCGCGCAGTAGTCCAGCATTTCCTGGGTTTCCTTAAGGCCGCCAACCAGCGATCCGACCAGGCTTCTGCGACCTCCAATGAGGCTGAAGGCCGACACTTCGGAGGGCTTGGGCGGCGCACCCACCACCACCATGACCCCATCCGTAGCCAGTAAGTTGAGGTAACTGTTATAATCATGCTGGGCAGACACTGTATCGATAATAAAATCAAAAGTTCCCGTGAGTTTCTTTAGCGTTCCGGGGTCCGTGGTGAGTTCAAAATGATGGGCGCCCAGGCGTTCGGCATCCTGCTGTTTTTCCGGAGAGCGGCTCAGCATCGTTACTTCCGCACCCATGGACGCCGCCAGTTTGACGGCCATATGACCCAGCCCACCTAATCCAACTACTGCCACCTTATCGCCTTTTTTGACGTTCCAGTGGCGAAGCGGAGAATAAGTGGTAATACCCGCACACAGCAAAGGTGCCACGTTTTGCAGCGGCAATTTATCGGAGACCTTCAACACGAACTTTTCGGTGACGACGATATGACTGGAATAGCCGCCATAGGTAATGGTCTTTTTATCCTGTAAAAAGGAATTATAGGTTTGAGAAACTCCGTTTTCACAGTATTGTTCGTTGTCGCGTTCACAGTTTTTGCAATGTCCGCAGGAGTCCACGAAACAACCCACGCCGACGGTATCGCCCGCTTTAAAACGGGTAACACCCTCTCCTACGCGGGTTACTTTACCAACGATCTCATGTCCGGGCACCACAGGATATTTGGTCGCCCCCCATTCGTTTCGGGCGGTATGAATGTCTGAATGACAAACGCCGCAATACAAGATTTTAATCTCCACATCCTTGGGGCCTGGTTCTCTGCGATCCAGGTGGTGAGGTCCCAATGGCTGGTCTGCTGCCTGCGCAGCATAAGCTTTAACTTCTTTCATGGCAATATGTTAACTGGTTTGGATTAATCTATAAAATTACAAATAGCGACGGATTTTGTTATTTCCGCCCATCAAAAAACCGAACGATCCGCCATGGACGGCCGATTTTCAGAATCATAAAAGCGAGGTACATATGCAAGGGGGTTATTTATCCGGAGGCAATTCGCTTACAGAGGACCAGCCGCCATCAATGACCAGGCTTTGTCCTGTAATATGACGGGAGCCGGGCGCTAAAAGAAATAATGCGGCGTGAGCGATGTCATCTACATTGGCCGCCCTTCCCATGGGCGTGACCCTCGCCCATCCCAGCGCATAATCATCAAAACCCATGGTGCGCTCCGTCGCGGTAGCACCCGGCGCTACGGCATTGACCGTGATCCGGTACGGAGAAAGCTCCAGTACCAGGTTCTTGGCCAGCATTTCCAGCGCGGCTTTAGTCATGGCATAAGCGGCCAGGTCACGGTGGGCCTGGTGCCCGACTACGCTGCTCATAAAAAGCAGGCTGCCACCGCTTTTTTGCTTGATCATCTGATTGGCTACCGTTTGGGCAAGAAAAAAAGTACCACCCAGATTTAATCGCATGACACTTTCAAAATCCTGTTCGCTGTAGCGGAAAAAATTTCCGTAAAGCGATAATCCGGCATTGGCTACTGCCAGCGTTACGGAGCCAAAGGCATCCACGGTAGCTGTTACCAAGCTCCTGATCAGTTGGGCATCGGATACGTCACCAGGGAATCCCAGGCAAGTTCCTCCCAGATCTTTGATCTTACCCACAGCAGCGGCCACCAGGTCCTTATTCAGGTCGTTCAATACGACAGAGGCCCCCTGGAGTGCCAATCTTTTGGCTATTTCATAGCCGATTCCCTGGCCGGCGCCCGTGACAATGGCTACCTGTCCGGTAAAATCATCCATTTTTATCGATTTTTATAAAACAATCATCTTATTGCGGCTAGTGCCACTTTAGTGGGAATCCCGGGTAACCAGGCTACCCGATCCACCTCGTAAAAACGACAGGTCCGCACCCAGATGGGCCTGTTCCACGGTTCGCTGGTATAGGTTTACATACCCCCTGTCCTGTAAAGGCACGAAAGGAGCCAGCTCCTTTTTACGGGCGGCAATTTCTTCCGCACTTACCTCCAGTTCCAGTGTACGGTTTAAGACGTCCAATACAATTATGTCTCCTTCTCGTACTACCGCCAGCGTACCTCCTGCAGCCGCTTCGGGAGATACATGCAGGATGACCGTACCAAATCCCGTTCCGCTCATCCTGCCGTCGGAGATCCTGACCATATCGGTCACGCCCTTTCCTAATAATTTGGCAGGCAATCCCATATTACCTACTTCAGGCATCCCCGGATACCCCTTGGGTCCTACGTATTTCAATACCAGAACGCTCGTTTCATCGACCTCCAGATCCGGATCGTCTATGCGGCGTTTGTAGTCTTCTATACTTTCGAATACAACGGCTTTCCCCCGGTGCTGCAGCAAATGGGGACTGGCAGCAGAAGGCTTAATGACGGCTCCGTTTTCACAAAGATTTCCCTTTAATACCACGACTCCCGAAAGCGGGTTGACGGGTGTCTCCCTCGCAGCGATCACCTCGGGGTTGAAGCAGGACGCGTTTTCGCAGTTTTCCCGGATGCTTTTTCCATTGACCGTAATCGCCTCTCCATGCAAGCGATCGAGGATTTCCCGTAGCACTACCGGAAGGCCGCCGGCATAGAAAAAATCTTCCATAAAGTAACCTCCAGAGGGTTGCAGATTGGCCAGGAGCGGAATATCCTTGCCGATGGCATTAAATTCTTCCAGGGTAAGGGGGATACCGATTCTTCCCGCAATTGCCAGGAGGTGAATCACGAAATTGGTGGATCCGCCGATGGCGGTATTGGCCATGATGGCATTCTCAAAAGCGTCTTTGGTAAGGACATCGGACATGGTCAGATGCTCGTTGACCATTTCTACGATGCGTATACCCGACCGATGAGCCAGCGCGCCGCGCCTGCCATCGGGGGCAGGAATGGCGGCATTCCCCGGGAGTGAGAGACCCAGCGCCTCCACCATACAGGCCATCGTGGAGGCGGTGCCCATTACCGCACAATGACCGTCGCTCCGGCACATTCCGGCCTCTACCTCCAGCATTTCTTCCTGGGTGATCTTGCCAGCCCGCTGCTCCTCGCTGTAACGCCATACATCCGAGGTGCTGATATCTTTCCCCCGATATTTCCCGGTCAGCATGGGGCCTCCACTTACTACGATCGTTGGCAGGTTCACACTGGCAGCGCCCATGACGAGCGAAGGCGTGGTTTTGTCGCACCCACAGAGTAGTACTACTCCATCCAGGGGATTGGCGCGGATACTTTCCTCTACGTCCATGCTGGCCAGGTTGCGGTACAACATAGCCGTAGGCTTCAATAGCGTTTCGCCAAGGGACATGACCGGAAATTCTACGGGAAAACCACCCGCTTCATATACGCCGTTCTTTACCCGCTGGGCTAATTCCCTGAAGTGGGAATTGCAGGGTGTGAGTTCACTCCAGGTGTTGCAGATACCGATTACCGGCCTGCCATCGAACATATGGGGAGGGATGCCCTGTTTTTTCATCCAGGCCCGATAGATCAGGCCATCTTTACCTTCCCGGCCAAACCAGCCGGCACTTCTAAGTTTCTTGTTTGTCATTGCGGGGCTAAATTTACTTTTTTTGTATTACATACGCCTCAAATACAGGGTGTAAAGATCAAAAAATTGAGGCTTATGAGATACAAACCGCTCATTCCCGGTCTCCATCCAATAAAAAACCGGCCTGACGGCCAGGATGATTTTCGATGAATCGGCATGATAGCCCGCCGTTATTTTAGTGAAAGCATTTCGGTCGTAATTGGGGAAAAAGTGGCTATTCTATCGTCCATAACGAGCGCACAGAACGATCTGCGCTTTGTTTGAAAGGCTATCCGGGGCAAAGAATTACTTTATTCCCTTATATGACAGCACTAATGTGGATGGAATATCAGATAACCACAAGCTCTTGGAATTGACCAATTTCATCCAGCTGTCCATACTGATGAGCATCAGGCCTTGATGGTCAAGAAACGCTTTATCTATGACTCGTTTGTTTAGCAAGGTAATATGATTAGGCGCGATCTGCTCAATGGATCGTATAGATTCTTTTAACATAGTATTGGATTTGACCTGGTCTGCCAGATCTAAAACCGTCACCTGGGAGGCGCTATTGTTAATAAGTTTCTGGGCATATTCGATCAGAAAAACGTCTGTTTCAGAAAATATAGGCATAAAAATATGCTCCAGATCGACCACTCCCTTATCAACTAACACGCCGATAGTGATATTACTTTTGGCCAGGATTAGCCTGATTTTTTCGCCAAAAGGGGAATTTTCGAAGAACCGTTCTTTTCCGGTAATCTTATTCATCAGCTGGTCTTTGCTAACCATTCTGGTCGTAAAACCTAATATTTTACCTAAAAGGGTTTCTTCAAAAATAGATTGCCCGATTCCGAGTAATAATAAATCGTACTCTCCCATATTCGCGGTCTCGATGATTTCCTCCTCAATAGAATTGGACACCTTGAAGAGGGTCGTTATTTGCTGCTCCAGCATATGAGATTCTGACAGAATAGGGGCGAAACTTTCCTTTTCATATTCATCCACATTATATTGATGCAGTTCGTTGCTGGGTGAAAGATGCATGGCTGTAACCACGGCCCGGTCCCCCACTTTTCTAATAAAGCCGTTCGCAATGCGAAGCAGCGACTTTGCCCTTTCAGGATTACCAAAAGATATCAATATCTTATGTTTCATCATATGACTGACTTCCTGGGGGATGACATCATCTTTCTTTTTAAAGAACTTCCCTATCAGATCCAAGGCCGGACCTGTTATCACCGTTGTTACCAGCGCCATAATTACCAGCATTGTGAACACTCCCGGTGGCAAAATGCCCAAATCGTAACCTATATTCAGCACAACCAGTTCTACCAAGCCACGTGTATTCATCAAAGCGCCAATGACAAGGCTATCCCGCCAGCCTTGTCCAACAAATCTTGCCGCGACAGCACTCCCTATAAACTTACCCGTCATGGCCACCAGGATGATTAAACCGGTCACTCCCCATAGATACGGATCGTTCAATAAGCCTATTTCAGTTCTCAGTCCGGTAAATACGAAGAATAGCGGTAGCAACAATACCAGCGAAACATCCTCGATCTTTTCAATAAAAAGATTCCGGAACTTCATATTATCAGGCATGATCACACCAGCCATGAAAGCCCCGAACAGGGCATGTATACCAATAACCTGTGTTGCATAGGAAGAAAGCAGCAGGACCAGAAAAAATATGGCCACTATAGGCTTTGTAAGATTTCCCCTGGAAGAATGTATATCGCCTACCCGTTTTAGGAATGGCCGTATCACTTTCATCATGACGAAAATATAGCCGGCTGCCAACAGGACGATATACAGCAGACTTTCAAGAGATCCGCCGGACTTCACAATGGCAATAACAGCGGCTAGCAGACACCAGGCTGTGATATCATCGGCGGCTGCACAGGTGATCACCATTGTTCCAAGCCGGGTCTTATGGATTGCCCTTTCCTGTACAATTCTGGCCAAAACAGGAAAGGCCGTTATGCTCATGGCTATTCCCAGAAAAAGCGCAAACGATACAAATGGAACGCTCTGAGGAGCCAGAGAAGGATATATGTAGAATGACAAGCCCATTCCAAGGGCAAAAGGGAATATAATACTTGCATGACTGATCACAACTGCCTCGTGAGCCCTGTTCTTAAGCACTTTCAAATCGACCTCCATTCCAATAATGAACATAAACAGAATCAATCCTATTTGGCTCAAAAAATCAAGATTGCCAAGAGACTGTTGAGGAAATAACGCGTCGGAAAGTCCGGGAAGATATTTTCCCATCAACGACGGTCCTAACGCAATACCTGCTATGATCTCTCCGATAACGGTTGGCTGGTTTACCTTTTTGCAGATCCATCCAAACAAACGGGCTACTAAAATAATCGTGACAATTTGAGCCAAAAGGATGGCAAGTGGTTGCCCCAAATTATGAAACAAGGAATCCTTAAATTCTATCCATTGACCCTTTCCCGAATGTGAAGCGACAATATTTCTCCCTTTTTCCAGTTCTTTCCCCGTCTTTGCGAGCCAATATATTAAGGCGGAAAAGGCCCCAATAGTAATGACATAAAAAGAGACATTCCTGATCCGCTTCATAGGTAAAATTTAGGAATTATTCGTAACATGAATCATTTTGACGGGTCTGTAATCATAGCAATTTATATTGGCCCGGGTGATGGGGCATCGGTTGGCTGATTTAACATTATCGGCGCATGATATCCGACCAGTTTTAAGTTTGGTTAGACGTTTACCCGATGCCCGGCCCTTATCGGGCACACACATCCCCGGATGTTATGTTGGCATTCAAAGATTTTTCTTTTCCATCATTGTCAGCCCAAAAGTAATTTTTTAAGATATCGTGACACTCGAAATGGGATATTGTAGCCCATAGATGTAACAAGAGAGGGAAAAAGTGTAATGAAATCAGTATGCAACCCGCTGCACAAAGTCATTCCGAAAAGCACTGCTAATCGTCAATGCCAAAGGTGTGCCGTCCGGTTGCAACAGCGTGGTAATGATTTCATCATGCGAGAAGAAGCGCACACAGTTTAAGGCGAGAAGTCCACGCTTATTAATCTGACAAAATTGATCTTCAGGTAATATACTGAGCAGTCGTTGAAATGAAATATTTTTTAGGGTGATGGTTACGCCGTCTTTCAGCCACGCTATTTTATCCCGGCTGTCGAATTCAGCAGTTTCAATATACGCCAGCTGATCAAAAAACAGTAGCATCTTGCCTTTATCTGTATTCAGCTGAACAAAGGCTTTCTGAGAATTGGCCTTTTCGATATGTGTGGCCACTTTTTCAATAGCTTGCATCAAACGTTCTTTTCGCACGGGCTTGAGCAAATAATCCACCGCATTCAGGTCAAATGCGTCTACGGCATATTGCCGATATGCAGTAATGAAAACAATGGGTTTTTTATCAAGCAATGCCGCCACATGCAGCCCATTAAATTGCGGCATTTCTATATCCAGGATGCAGAAATCAAAGTCGAGGCTGTCAATATCTCTCAGGAAATGTTCGGGGTGGTTAAATGTACGGACAACTTCCAACCCGGGAATTTGCTCACAGAGCATTTTCAGGTAGGTAAGACCGGGAATTTCATCATCTAGCAGCAAGCATTTGAGTCTTGTATTCAAGGAGGTTAATTTTTAAATGGGCAATATAGACGTCTCCTTCAACAAATTTATCCAGTTTAAAGTTGTCCTTATAGATAATTTTCAGTCTTTGCTCGAGCGTTTCGGCACCTATCCCGCTTTTCTCCTTCCAGATACTGCTTTTGGAAGATATTTTATTGGAAACCGTTAAGGAAAAGATATTTTCTCTAAATCCAATGACAATAGAAATAAAAGCATCCTGGCTTTGAAGATCAGCATGCTTAAAAGCGTTCTCGATCAGATCAATGGAAATAAGCGGAGCTAATAGTTTCTGGGTGTAAAGAGGCTCTGTATGATTGACTTTAGCCTTGACTTTTAACTCAAAAAGCGGACTTACCTTTATTTTGTTGATTTCTATGAGGTTGAGCGCAAATTCGATTTCTTCCTGCGGTGTTACGAAACGTTTTCTGCTCTCGTACAAGATATAGTCAAGGACGTTCGCCAACTTATCCAAGGCAAAATAGGTCTGGTAAGCATGGGATAGAATGGAATTTAGAATATTTTTGAAAAGGTGCGGATTTAACTTTGATTCGAGCGTTTCGAGCTGCAAAGTATTGATCTTATTCTCCAGTAAACGGAACTTTGATTCCGCTTCCACCTTCCTTTTTTCTGATCTGCTTAGTCTGACCCATAAATAAATGACCATTGCGGCTAACAACAATATGCCGGCCGAAACATAAATGAATAAGGGTGATAGGTTCTCTTCAATTCTCATGTGAATGATATAGCTTGCCCAAAGGTAAATATTATTTATAACCAGACGCGATGTTGTTTGTTTTTACATATCCTAAATCTGTTTCCGGCGAAATGGTTCAATTCGGTCAAGCTACAGCAAAAAAGTGTGACCAATTAAGAAGTGATTACGGCTCCAGTAACGTTGTATAAGTGGCTTATAATTGGACAAAATATTGAATTCAAGGCAGCTTTGAAAAATGCAGAATTGTAATGAGCCGACAAAAGTCATGCATTTATTTTGACAAAAAAATATTTATCCACTACCCTCTATTGCGAAGCAGCACATAACTGCATTAGAGCCTCCTTAAACAGCTATCATTAACATCTTTATGAATCGGAATAGCCACCCATATCTAATAAAAAATAACAGACGATCATCGATTCGACATTCTTTCTGCTAACATATCATCATGGCGGAAGCAATAGTGCTCAAAGTGTTTTATTGTCCTTTTTCATAACTGGAATCTGC
>Ga0164242_10009377_pt1 | contig 10566 bp, 7 predicted proteins | sample OricomgcompostMG_FD_108783 | JGI IMG/M metagenome (GOLD analysis project Ga0164242, IMG submission 108783) | Miracle-Growth compost microbial communities from Emeryville, California, USA - Original compost - Miracle growth compost (MG) ... | reverse complement strand
GGAGTTGTCCAAGGACGTTCCGACGGAGATCCGGGTGTACCCGGTCGCGGACCTCGCGATCATCCCAATGTCGCTGATGATGGGCGGCGGCATGGGTGGAGGCATGGGAGGCATGGGCGGCATGGGGATGGGCGGCATGGGCGGTGGCATGGGCGGCATGGGCGGATTCCGCTCCGTCCCCCTCGCTGCTCCCCAGAACGCCGGTGCCGTCCTGCAAAAAAAAAGGATCTGACGCCCTCGCGCGGTCCTCGCGTGTCCGCGACATCCGCTCCGCAAACGAAGACGGCCCGGACCCCTTCGAAGGGCTCCGGGCCGTCGGCCGCTTCCGAGAAAACGACCGCGACGCCCAAGGGAGAGGAGCCACAGACACTCCGCAACCCAATCGTCAACCGCCCGAAGGAGGTTGATCCGTTCGTTTTTTGGAAGGACTATTACCGGAAGAACGACACCCCGCCCGCGGACCTGCTCGCCAATCTGGTGGTCTTGCGTAATGAGAAGCAGTTTCGGGACATCCAGGCGGCCCTGACTGGCTATTTGACGTTTCGCGCCAAGCCTCCGGAAATCTGGATGTATGAGATGCTGGCCGTCGCCATCGAGAAGAACGGCGGCCGGAAGGAGGATGTGGAATCTTCGTTGGGATACGCGGCGGCGATCGCCAAGAAACGCGGGAGCGTCATCGACCTGACGCGGGTCGCGGACCTGCTTCACATTCACCACATGGACGCGAAGGCCGCCGAGTTGCTCCCGCTGGCGATGAAGAAGGACCCGAGCGACCCGCGCCCGCCGTTGATGGCGATCAACCTTGCGACGCTGCTCAAGGATCCGGAATTGATGGGAACGGCGGCGGAACGCCTTCTCTCACTGGGTTGGCCGGGAGTCGATGAAACCTGGCGGATCGATGTGCGCAAGAACGCGGAAGCTCTGGCGAAGACCTTGGCCAGCGAAGGGCGCTCCGAGGACGCCGAGGCGCTCCGCAAGCGCGTCGCGGCGGCTGACTATCGCGACCTGTTTCTCCGCCTGACCTGGAATGGCGACGCGGGGCTTGACCTGGCTGTCGAGGAACCGCTCGGAGCGACCGCGACGGTCCTCGAACCGCGCACCGTCTTCGGCGGGGCGATCGTCAAGAGCGGCCGGGGCAAGCATCCCGAGAGCGTTTACGTCTGCCCGCGCGGTTTCAACGGCGATTATCGCATCAAAATCCAGACCCTCTATAACGACGAGAAAAAGCCCGCCCGCGACGTCACCCTTGAAATCATCACCCATGAAGGGACGCCCGAGGAAGAGACCGAGACCCGGACCATCGACCTCGCCAAGTCGGAGCCGACCGTTGTCCACCTGAACGGCGGCACACGGAAGAGCGTCCTGCCATATCAAGCCCCGCGCCTTTCCGTGCCCAAGCCGGTGCCGTTTGATTCACGATCGGGAACCACGACGCCGGCGAAGGAGCCGAAGAAGGCCCCTTGAGCGGGCCGCTTACCAGGACGACCAGATCGCGTCATGCACGTCGAAGGCAATCGGCACAAGCTCCGTGACCCCTTCGGCGTCAAGGATCTGTTGGACCCTGGGACCGACTTCGCACAGCTTGACCGCGGCGCCTCGTTCCTTGAGCTTGACGTGAAAGGCGTGAATCATCACCGCCGCATCCGTTGAAATGGATTGGACCTTGTGCATGTCGATGACGATCCGCCTCAGGGAAGGCCGCTCGGCCAGGTTGCGCAGCTCACGACGAAACGGGACGAGCGCGTCCCCTTCCACATGGAGGATCTGGACCTCCACCACCGGAAACCCCTCGACGATTTGCAGCGGCAACCGCGCTGATGTATTGACCGCGCTGGATGGGACCTCCGCGAGATGCTGCTGCACCAATCGGTTGGCCACGGCGGACGCGGGCGTTTCATCCTCGAGCGCGTCTTGCAGCCTCACGACCAACGGAACGGGTGTGTTGATATTGATCTCAAACACGAGATTGCCGACTTGCAGCATATCCCCCGCGACGGCGATGACCGAATCGGCCGGACTGAGCTTCCGGCCGTTGAGCATCGTCCCCGTGGCGCTGCCGAGATCGCGGATCGAGACTGCTTCCTCCGTGACGCGCAGGCGACAATGACGCTCGCCCACCGATTCATGCTTCGGGCGCAGTTGGCAGGTCGGGGCGCGGCCGATCAAAAAGGCCGGACCCGATACCGAGATCGTCGCCCCGAGAGGTTTTCCCTCGACCACCTTCAGCACGGCGTGACTCATCGTTGCTGGCCCCCCAAATCGTTGCCGGCGCGGGAGAATCCCGCCGCCGAAATTCGAGATCGAACCACGAGCAACAGAGGCCGTCCATGGACGCATTCGTGAATGAGAGGATGCGGAATGATGATCGCCATCGATATCTTCAGACCTCCGCGACTATAGGAAAGGGCTTCGCGGGAATCAATGAGAATCCACCGAAATTTTTCGATTTTTGCTTATGTTTGATTCCGTGATCGCACGCAATCGGGGATTTTCGGCGATTTCGAGGGGGGAAAGCAGGTGCGGGGGACTTGGAACCGGGGCGCCCCGACGTTATAGTCAGCATGCAATGGTGACGGATCGCCATGTGGCGAGACCGGCCGATCGCGGCGTTGAGTCGATCGGAATGACAGCATGCGTTGCGTCACAAGACATTGGCGGTTGGGGGTCGCGCTGGCCCTGGCGCTGCCGGTTCATGCCCCGCCGGCTCTGGCCGATGAGCCGAGGGCAGGGGACGCCCAGCGGCTTTCGGTTCAGTTCCGTCAGGCGGCCCGGCAGGTCCTGCCCGCGGTCGTGACTGTCCGCGCCGAGGGTGTTCCTTCACCGATCGCGGGGCTAGCGCCGCGCGATTCCAGCGGCTCGGGGGTGATCGTCGACGCGACGAAGGGAATCATCTTGACGAACGATCACGTCGTGCGCGACGCTCCTCGCGTGATCGTCTCGCTTCATGACGGCCGCGAGCGGGCGGCCACTGTCGTCCGTCATGACCCTCGCAGCGATCTGGCGATCGTGATGATCTCCGCTCCCGGACTGACCGCGGCGCGTTGGGGGGGATCGGAGGCGCTCGACCTGGGCGACTGGGTGCTGGCCATCGGCCAGCCGTTCGGGCTGGAAGGGACGGTCACGGCGGGGATCGTCAGCGGCAAGGGGCGCGGGCTGGGGCGCACGCCCTATGAAGACCTGATCCAGACCGACGCCGCAATCAATCCGGGAAATTCCGGCGGGCCGCTCGTGAACCTGGCCGGAGAGGTCGTCGGCATCAATACGGCGATCAAGACCCAAGGGGGAGGGTATGAGGGGATCGGCTTCGCCGTCCCGTCGGAGCGGGCGCAGCGGATCGCCGACGATCTGGCCCGGTTCGGCCGGGTGAAGCGCGCGTCGATCGGCGTGCTGATCGGCCGGCTCGACCCGCAACGGGCCGAGCGAATCGGTCGGCGAGGCGCGGTGCCGATCACCGGGGTCGCCCCGTTGAGTCCGGCCGCCGACGCCGATCTTCGGCCCGGTGACGTGATCCTGGCCGTCGGCGAGACCGACGTGCAAGGCGTCGGCATGCTTCAGTCCCTCATGGAATCCGCCCCGGTCGGCGAACCGTTGCAATTGCGGGTCTTGCGCGACGACAAGCCGCTGTCGATCGTGGTGCGGCCCGTGGCGCAAGGGCGGGACGAGGCGACTGTCCCCCAGACGGCTTCCACTCCGGACCCTCCCGCCGAAGCCTCGCCGGCACCAGAAATCCACGATGGCGAAACGCCGGAACGATTCCCGGCGCTGGGGGCGAGTCTTGGTGAGCCGACGTCCGAAACGGCGCGCCGGTTCGGTTCCGACGAGGGAGCCAAGGGACTGTACGTGCTTGACCTGGAGCCTGGCGGTCCAGCCGATCGCGCGGGAATTGAGGTCGGCATGCGCGTGACCGACCTGGCCGGTAAGCGCGTCGAGTCACTGGCCGAGGCACGCGAGGCGCTTGCCGGACGAGACCCATTGCGCGACCTTGTGTTGCGAGTTGTCAAGGGTCGAAAGGCCGAATTCCGGGTCCTGCTCGACCTGAATCCGCCCGAGCCGATCCGGCATTGACCTGACGACGAATACGGATGTGCGCGAATTCCAAAGCAACGGGGAGGCCGGGCATGGGCGAGCGGATCTTGGTCGTGGATGACAGCCCCTGGGAACGCGAACAACTCTCAGCGCTCCTCGCGCTCGATGGGTTGGAGGCGGTCGCCGTTTCCGATGGCCGCCGTGCCCTGGAATTATTGAAGAGTGATTCGTTTCGCTTGATGATTACCGATTGGAACATGCCCGATTTCGACGGCCTGAGCCTGTTGAAGGAGGTTCGGGCGCAACGCATTCCCATCGGCATCATCCTCCTGACCGGCTACGGCGACACGGCCCTGGCCGTCGAGGCGATGAAGGCGGGGGCGGACGACTTCGAGAGCAAGCCGATCGACCCCGCCCGCGTGCGACGCCTCGTCGCCCGGGTGATGGACCGTCGTGCCCTTCTCGATGAGAAGGAACGGCTCGGGCGGCAAGCCAAACGCGAATTCGGGTTTCACAAAATGGTGTCGCGAAGCGCCAAGATGCGCAAGGTTTTTGATCTCATCGAGCACGTCGGCCCGCTCGGCTCAACGGTGTTGATTCACGGCGAGACCGGAACCGGCAAGGAACTCGTGGCCCAGGCGATCCATGAGGCGGACACCGGCCGACACGGCCCCTTCGTCGTCGTCAACTGCGCGGCCCTGACCGAAAGCCTGCTGGAAAGTGAACTCTTCGGTCACGAACGCGGGGCCTTCACCGGCGCGGACCGGATGCATCAGGGCCGATTCGAGCGCGCCGACGGCGGAACGCTGTTTCTCGACGAGGTTGGGGACGTTCCGGCGATCATGCAAGCGAAATTGCTCCGGGTGCTTCAGACCGGGGAATTTCAGCGGGTCGGCGGAACCCAGACGATCAAGGTTGACGTGCGGGTCGTCGCCGCGAGCAACAAACGGCTCGAAGACGAGGTCAAGGCGGGGCGCATTCGCTCCGACCTCTTCTATCGCCTCAGCGTCATTCGGATCGACCTGCCGCCGCTTCGCGAACGGGTCGAGGACGTCCCCCTGTTGGTCGCCCATTTTTTAGACGACCAGCGCGAGCAGAGCTTCCCGCCCGTCACCGAGGTCGATCCCGAGGCGATGGAAGCGATGATGCATCACGCCTGGCCCGGCAACGTCCGCGAGCTGGAAAACGCCGTTCGCGCCGCGGTGGCGATGACCGAGGGGCCGATCCTGCGCCGGGGGTCGCTGCCGGCGACCGTCGCGCCTCGCTCCAGCGAACCGGCGGGGGGGCCGTTGATCGACATTGATCGGCCGCTTCACAGCGTCACCGATACGTTGATCGAGCGCGTCGAGCGTGACTACTTTCAGCAGCTTCTGGAACGCTACCGTGGCAATGTCGCCCGTTGCGCCCTGCATAGCGGTCTCTCGCGGCGCAGCGTGACTCAGAAGCTCCAGAAATACGGTCTCGACCGCCGCGCCTTCCGCGTCGGCAACCGGGTTGACGATGACAACGCGGACGATGCGGATCAGGCCTGAGCGGGTCACACAAACAAAGGGGGACTGGCTCCGCGTCTTCGAGGTGCCTGTTCCCTGTCTTGTGTGACCCGCCACAACCGGTCTCACGGCAACGGGACGTCTTGAAACTCGAATTCCAGGGGGATCGTGAGGACCTTGCTCGGGGTTTCGTAGACGAATCCGTAGTCGGCCATCTTGCCGGGGACGTCGACGAAGAGGTATTCAAAGCCGAGCTTGCCGCCGCCCGAGCCGTAGTTGGAGAACCCGCCGTTCAACTCGAATCGGGAGCCGTCGGCCTTTTGCAGCCAGATCCGGTTGTTGAACAGCCCTTGGCGGTAACTCTCGAAGGCCGGGCCTTCGCCGGGGTAGACGAGATCGACGCGGACCTTCCACACGTCTTCCTCGGCCTCCGCCGAGATCAAGGAGACGGTGATGTCCCCCTTTTGGATATCGCCGGGTTTCGTCAGTTTGGCGAATTTGAAGGTCTTCAGCCCGGCGGGAAGCGTGATGCCGGCCTTGACCTTGATGCTCTTGAGGGTCTTGACGCCGTTCATTCGGTCGGGGGCGGTCATGTTCAGGTTCAGTTCGGCGGTCGGGTTTTCCGGCCGGAGCACGACGCTTCCCGACTCGTCGGTGACGGACGGAGGCACTTCGCCGTCGTGGTCGTCGATGATCGTAATGTCCTCGGATTTGAGCGACATCAGCATCGGCCGCAGGCGAGGCTCCCAGGCGACCTCGAATTGCGTGTTGCCGTTGGCCGCCCCGGTCGCGAAGTCCCGGCTCAAGGCCAGCGACTTGATCTCGATGCGAAACGGGCCGGAGTAGATCACCGGATTCTTGACCGTCGGCGGGGCCTTGACGCCAATCTGATCCGGTAAGTCCGCATCCATCCCTGGTCCCGCCATGAGGCCGATGGAGCCGTCGCCGGTGTAGTAGTTCGGCGTGACGTCGGCCTGCCTGGCGATCAGGTCGAGCGCCTGGAAGAAGGGCAGCTTCTGGATGTCGAGATCCAGCGACGGGTTCGTCACCTCCGCTCCGGTCCCTTCGCGCAGGTCGGTGATCCGGTTGCCGGACTGTGACTGAAGCTGCCGGAGCGCTTCGGTCAGGCGAATCCCCTTCCCCTGGATCGTCACCAGGGTCGGCCCGAGGTTCGTCTGCTCCATTTTCTCGGCGATCGCGGCGCGCACCGCCTTGAGCCGCTTCTTCGCCCCGGCGTTCTTGAGTTTCGACTCCTCCGGCAAGAGGGGCAGGGCACGCTCACCCAGTTCGACAAGCGATTTCTCCGCTGCGTCCGCCGCCTCGACCTTTGGGTCGGCGAGCCGCTCCACGAGCTGCGCGACCCGATCCTTCAGCGCCGCGTCGGACCCTTGCCCGAAGGCGGAACAGGTCGCGGTTCCGACAATCAGGATGCACGCGAGTCTTCGTAAATGCCGCATGGGGGCCTCCCGTTCGGCGGCGGTTCTCTCCCGGCCTGTTGACGTATCCGTGCCGGAGCAGAACGCCGTAGGAATTCATGGTAACGCGACGGCGACGGCCGGGGCAAGCGTCGAGCACGGATTCCGCTCCGGGTTCACGAATGACGCTCCCCGATCCTGTAATGATACGACGGATGCCTCGGCCGCTCCGCCCCCGCGTCTTCCCACCCGTAAGCGTGCCGGCCGAAGTGCCAGAGCCGGATGGAGGTGTCGGCCAGGGAGGTGACGCCGATTTGGGCGAGCCGATGACCGAACGCCCAATCCTCGCCGAGATAATGCAAGCCGCCGGATGGAGTGGGAACGGTCGTCGGCTGGAAGAACAGCCAGAACCCGCGCCCCCAGTCGGTGTTGCAGAGCGGCAAGTCCAGCGCGGCGATCATCGCGCGCAGCACCGCCGATTTGATCCGCAAGAATCCCGTGGCCGGGTATTTCAAGGGGACCAGTCCGAACGCCGCGCCGCCGAAGCCGATGTCGGTGATCCCGTCGGCGAACCGGCTCGCCAGCTCGCGACGCCCTTTTTTTGCGTACACTCCCGCCACCACCGGCTCCGTCCGGGCCAGCAATCGAAGCGCGTCCAGCGGTTCAAATCCGATGTCCGCGTCGATGAACAGGATTTGCTCGAGCCCGTCATGGAGCGCATCGGAGGCGAGTTGGTTCCTCGCCAGGTCGATTTGCGAGCATCCCTCCGACCGCACGACTTTCACCCCCGCCTCTTCGAGCGCCCGCAACGATTGCTCGCATGCCCACTCGATTCCGTTGAGGTGCGGCACCAGAACGACCGATTTCGCCCGTCCGGGAGTCGCCGCCGGAGGTCTCGGGTCTGATGAATCGATCAACCGTTCAAAAAATGCTCCGTATTTTGGCCCCAGCGTTTCCGGCGACCAGCGCTCGGCCTCGATCAACGCCCGACGCTGATGTTCCTCGTAAAACTCCTCGTCGTCCCAGAGCCGGATGATGGTTTCGACCCACGGCGCGACCTCTTCGGCGGTCGGCAGCCAACGGGTCGCCGGGGTCAACCGCTCGGGCAGCGGCAGGACGATCCCGGCGTTTCCCAAGGTCTCCGGCAAGGCCCCCCGATCCGACGCGATGACGGGAATTCCGTTGGTCATCGCCTCCGACGCGACCAACCCGTGACTTTCCCACCACAGCGAGGGCATCAACACGATCTTGCTGACCCGATAAAACCGCCTCGGGTCGGGCGTGTTCTCCATGAAGTAGACGTTTCCATGCGTCCTCAAATCCACTCCGCACCCCGCCACCGTCTCTTCCGTCCCCCGCGATTCCACCACCAGAATCGGAATCCCCGGCCTCCTCTTGCCGAGTTCCTCCGCGATCCTCGCGAACGCGAACACCCCCTTTTCGACCGACGGATTGACGAACGTCACATACTTCGGCTCCCTTTTCTCCACCTTCACCCTTGCCGGATCGACGATGTTCGGCAGCACCGTGCAATCCAGGCCCAACGCTTCGCGGTAGTAGTCCGCGGCGAACTGGGAGGGGACGATGACGGAATCGGCGTGAGCGAAGGCGTCCGGACGAGTGTAGGAGAAGTTGTGGAGGTGGAAGAGGGTTTTCGCATTCCGCTCGCGCGTCTTGGCCAGAGACACTTGTACAATTGCGTCACCGCCATAGCTCACGAGCACATCGGGGGGCGACGTGTCGAACTCCGTGCTCAAGTGGGCGAGGAACTGTCGCTGTTCCTCCGCGCCCGGCATCGAAGACCGCGCTCCGCCCGATCGGATGACGGTGACGCGAACCCCATCGACGACGGCTAAAAGCGAAGCCCGAATCGTTGTGGACACACCGTCGTCCCCGACGGATCGGACGATCAACTGGTCTTCAGGGACGGCTGAGCCGGCGAAGGCGGTGCAACCAGCGGGGTTGAATACGCCGCCATCATCGTGTCCGTCACCGCACACGACCGCCGCGTCCCATCCCTGAACCCTCGCCGCCGTTAGCAGTGCTCGGGACGCGACGGCCGCGCCTCCCGTGTCGTCCAGGAAGCAGGCGCGAGTTACCATCAAGAGTCGTTTCGGCATGCGTCGCGCCTAGACGTACAGAGGACTTCGATTGATGACCACTCATTACGGGAGTGGCACGGGGATCGACCAGAAGGAAATCGGGTCCCGCTTGCCGGGTAGCACGGGGCCGTCCGGCAACCTGTACCCACCGCTGGCCACCAGTGCACGGTCCTTGAGCCAGCAGACCGCGCGAATTCTTCCCGTCACCTTCCGAGGCACGGCTTGCACATGCCCATCCGACGCGCGGATCAGCCACAAGCCCTCGTATCCACCCCAGCCAAGGAAGTGGCTGCCGTCGATGTTGGGTTCGAATCCTCCGCCCGCGATAGACGGGGCGAGTGAAATTCGTCGTGTGGGCTTGGTCTTGTCGAAGGGGAAGAGCATGATTCCCGATGGTATTCTCGCGGCGGCGAATCGGCCGTCGGGAAACACCGTCACTGTCGAAAACCCGTATCCGCCGAGTTCAGGCGGGGCGACGATGGACCGCATTTTGCATGTATGAACGTCCCACAGCCGCAGCGTGGGGGGTTCTGCTCGCTCATTTGGCAGCACGACGGAGAGGGTGGAGGCCGCGTGCGTGCCCGCTACGTCGAAGCAGGCCCTGCCGCTCTCGAACGGTCCTGCCTGGCCGATTTGATCGCCGCCGCCAAACGCCATTCGCTCCCGGCCGGTTCGCGACTCCCACACGGCCAACCGGAATGAATCGTCGAGGGTGCTGACGAGCGTTGCGGCCGGGTTGAAGGTCATGGCCCGAATGCGCTGTCTGTGGTTGTCATAGTTCGCCAGTTCCCGACCATCTTGGATACGCCAGGTCCGCGCGCGAATGCCAAGGAGCTTTAACCCTGACGGGATCTGATTCGGATCGTATCGACCCCACTCATGCGCGGCGGCGGCCATTGAGCCGTCGTGACTGATGGCCACTGCCTGCGTCATCCCGCCGACGAAAAGCGTGCCCGGCGGTGGTACGGCGAAATCCTCGCCTTTTTTTGGTGGTGGAAGAGGTTCGGTGAAAGTCAGGTCGCGCACGAGCGTACCTGTGTTCACGTCCCAGATTGTGACGCCCCCCAACTCCTCTCCCGCCACGAATCGCCTGCCGTCGCGGCTGAACGCTGCAAACAAAACGTCGGACTCCAGCATCGGAAGTGTGACGATCGCGTTATCAGGCGGTGCGGCATAAGCCGACCCACCGAAGATCGCCACCACGATCAGCACAGACCGCATCGCACTGTTGTAGCGGTTACTGTCTCGTGCTTTGCTCATGTCTGAATCGCTCCAGTTCGTCGCGTTTGTAGAATCAGGGCCCCGGCTGCCATCCCCGGCCAAGCGCTTGTGTCGTCGTACCTGTCCATGTCGGCCATTCATCGTCGACCTCGGTCCCTTCTGCGTCGCGATAAAGCTGCCTGTCCACGGTTGATGGGTCTGTCGGGGTCGGAATCGGTAGGTCAATTCGCCACCCCCACTCCAGTTTTGCGAGCGCCACCCAAACTGGTGGAGCATTGAATCCACTAATCTGATCAGGTTTATACATGAGGT
>Ga0164242_10009376_pt1 | contig 10567 bp, 11 predicted proteins | sample OricomgcompostMG_FD_108783 | JGI IMG/M metagenome (GOLD analysis project Ga0164242, IMG submission 108783) | Miracle-Growth compost microbial communities from Emeryville, California, USA - Original compost - Miracle growth compost (MG) ... | reverse complement strand
CGAGCCCCAGCGACCAGGGCTTCAGCACCAGCGCCAGCAGCGGCACCAGCACCAGGCCGGCGAGATAGAAGAGCGTGAAGCCCAGCGACAGGCCGAAGCCCGGCAGGGCGCGGCGGCGTGTGGCCGTGAAGGGCAGGGCGATGGCGCGCATTGAAGGACCGCTCAAAAGAAAGTCCGAACCCGGCTGGGACCGGGTTCGGGCGTTGGGGGAAGGCTTCGGGGAAATGAGGCGATTATTTCCGGTAAATCCGGTCGAAGACGCCGCCATCGGCGAAATGGGTCGCCTGGGCCTTGGCCCAGCCGCCGAAATCGCCATCGACGGTGGCCAACTGGATGGCGGGGAACTGGCTTTTGTACTTGGCCAGGATCGCCGGATCGCGCGGGCGGTAGAAATCCTTGGCTTCGATCTCCTGCGCTTGCGGGCTATAGAGGAATTTCAGGAACGCCTCGGCGACGGCGCGGGTCTTGTGGCGATCGACATTCTTGTCCAGCAGCGCCACCGGCGGCTCGGCCAGGATGGAGCGGCTGGGATAGACGATCTCGTACTGGCCGGGCGCTTCCTTCAGCGCCAGGTGCGCCTCATTCTCCCAGGACAGCAGCACATCGCCGATGCCGCGCTTGGTGAAGGTGACGGTCGAGCCGCGGGCGCCCGAATCCAGCACCGGAACATGGCGGTAGAGATTGGCGACGAAGTCCTTCGCTTTCTGCGCATTGCCGCCCGGCTGCTTCTCGGCATAGTTCCAGGCCGCCAGATAGGCCCAGCGCGCGCCGCCCGAGCTTTTGGGGTTGGGCGTCACCACCTGGATGCCCGGCTTCACCAGGTCGTTCCAGTCCTTGATCTTCCAGGGATTGCCCTTGCGCACCAGGAAAACGATGGTCGAGGTGTAGGGCGCGGAGTTCTGCGGCAGCCGCTTCTGCCAGTCGGCGGGCAGCAGCCTGGCCCGGGACGCGATGGCGTCGATGTCGGCGGCCAGCGCCAGGGTCACGACATCGGCCTGCTGGCCGTCGATCACGGCGCGGGCCTGGCTGCCGGAGCCGCCATTGCTGGTGCGCACCGTGACATGATCGGCCTTCCACGCCTTGGCGAAGGCCTCGCCCAGATGATCGTAGAGTTCGCGGGTGGGGTCATAGCTGACATTCAGCAGCGTCACGTCGGCGGCCTGGGCCGTGGAAACGGCGAACAGACCGGCGGCGGCAAGAAGCAAGAGAAAGCGTTTCATGGATAGTCGCTCCTGATCAGAGGGAAAGCTGGGTGCGCAAGCCGAACGCGTCGGCGCTGATGTCGCTGGCGGGCGCGTTCACATGGCTGACATGCAGGTTGCTGTATTCCAGCGCGAAGCGGATGCCGTTGGTCGGGTACCAGTTGGCGCCCACCGTCCAGACATTCTGCTTGCCGCCCGCGACACCGCCCGCGGCGCTGCCGCTGAGCGGGTCGTAATCGAGGTCGATGAAGCTGTAGCGCGCTTTCAATTCCCAGGCGCCGAAGCCGTCGCTGCCCAGGCCGTGCAGGGGACGCAGGCCCCGGAAGCTGGCGGTGGAGGGATCATAGGCGTGGGTTTCGCCGGTCAGGCTCCAGGTCGCCAGCGCATACCAGCCGCTGAAGCTGGGATCGGCAAGCGCCGGGTTGCGGCGCGCGAAGGCGTAATGGAACCAGCCGCCCTGGAGATAGAGCGCATTATATTCCGCCGCGGTTTCGACGCCGAACGTGGTCACGGAATCGGCGTCGATGCTGCCGGTGTTGATGGTCTTGGGACCGTTGTTGTCCACCGCCAGTTCCGGGCCGCCGGACAGCGCGACGGCATGCAACGGCGTGGTCAGCGGCACGGTGCCGGCCACGATGTCGGTGGGTTTGAACAGCCAGGTGGCGTCGCCATCGACCAGCCATTTGAAGTCCGGCGTGTTGACCGGCAGCCAGGCGAGGCGGCCGATCACGGCCTGCTGTTCGTCGAAGGCGCCGCTGTCGCCGACCTTGTTGCCGGTATAGCTGAGGGAAGCGAAATAATCGGCTTCCTGCAAAAAGACCGAAATGGCCTGGCGGCTGGGCGCGCCGGCGATGTTGCGGGCGGCATCGACGGCCGAGGCGCGTTCCAGGAACAGCAGATCGGCGGAGCCGGTCTGGTCTTCCAGGCCCGCCGGCGGCGAATAGGCGCCGATGCGCACGGCGAACGGCTTCAGCCCGTCATATTCGAGATAGGCATTGTAGATATAGCCCGATTTCTCGATGCCGTTGCCCGCGAAATCGAAGGTGAGATTGTAGGACCAGTCGCGGAAGGCGGTGCCGGTGAAGCCGACCTGGGCGCGGCGGAAATTGGTGCCGCTGGAGAGGTCGGGCACGGCGCCGTTCTTGCCTTGCGCGAAATAGCCGATGTCGTACTGGATCAGGGTGCGCAGGGCGAAGGTGAAATCGCCATTGGCGCTGGCCACGGTCAGGCGGCCATTGTCCAGCCCCACCTTGGGCAGGGCGCCGATCTGGCCGGCGAGATCGACATATTGATCGCCGGTCGAGCGCTTCAGGTCCGCCAGGGCGGCGGAATTGTCGAGGTCGCCCTGGGCATGGCGCAGATCCGAAAGCTGGGTCCGCAGGGCATCGAGTTCCTGCTGCAAGCGCTCGAAGCGCGGGTCCGCCTGCGCCAGGGCCGGCGTTCCCATCAGCGCCAGCGCGCCGCCAAGCAAAAGCGTCCGACGTTTGTTTCGCAAAATCACCATAACCCCTCTCGCACGAATGACCGGCGTCATCGCCGACGGGGGCATTAAATCTGCCGATACACTACCGAGTCAATAGGGATTATGGAGATTAAGCGCGCCGCTCCTTTTACCCGGCGGCCGGAGGCCACCGGGAAAGGAGAAGAAACAATGCGGGACGCGATCGCCGGCCGTGACGGGTACGGGTTTGCCGCGCCAAGTCCTGGCGCGGATGATGAACGATCCTGGGAGATGGGCCGGCGCCGGCCTGGCCTGGCTTAACGGCGCCCTTTGGGCTTGGCGGGCGCGGGTTTTCCGGCCGCCTTGTCTTCCGCTTCCTTCGCCAGCCGCAGGGCCCGCAGGCGGGCGGTCTTGGCATCCTGCGCGGCGTTCTGCTTTTCCATCATGTCGCGGACCAAGGCCGTGCGTTGATCATAGACGGCTTCGGCACTCATGCGGATCTTGGACGATGTCATCCCGCATTTTACCGTTGCGCAATAAGATTACAAGACTGGGCCCGGTTGCATGCGTGCTTGCGCGGGTTCGTGTCATGCGCCGGAACGCGCCACATCGCGTGCAACCGCCGAAAACAGCGTGAAAACGGGCCATATTCCGGCCTTCGGGAGTTTATTTACGGTCTCGCATTGTTATTCGGAGCCTTAAAGATTAGTTTGGCGCAACGTGGTTCTTGCGTCCTAAGTCAGACGAAGCGCTTTTCCGTCTATCCAGGCCGCTCACCATCGCCCGGACGCACCGAAAAAACTTCCGCTGCCCCAATACCCCAGTTCCCACGGGCGTTCGCGCATGGCGCGCGAGCGAAACAATCGCCTAAAGGAAATGTAAATGGCTATTGGAACCGTGAAGTTCTTCAACGCAACCAAAGGCTTCGGCTTTATCTCGCCGGATGGCGGCGGCAAGGACGTGTTCGTCCATGTTTCCGCCGTCGAAGCGGCTGGTCTGCGCACCCTCTCCGAGGGGCAGAAGGTCAATTTCGACATCCAGCCGGATGCACGCGGCTCGAAGGCCGCCAATCTCTCGGCGGCGTGAGTGTGCGGGGCGGCGGCTTGCCGCCGCCCCTGTTCCTTTTCGAGGTGACGAATGACGACCAGACAGCGAAGCGCGGCCCGAAGCCCCAACGCGCTTGCCGATGCGTGGGAACGGCGGACGCTGCTGGTGAAGCAGGAATGCGCGGCCGCGAGCGCCGCCAGTGACGCCAAGACGGCGCGGTTGCGCGCGTTGCGCCTGGAAAAGGAACGGCAGGATGCGCAAGCCCGGCAGGATGCCGGTGGGTGCGCGCGCCCCGGCGGGCGGGCCGCGTCATAGCGCAATAGCCGGCAGCGCCATCCGCGCCCGCCCTGGGCCCTGGATGCGGGCTCGAAAAATTTCGCCGCACGACCGCGCGGGGCGCATACCCGGCGCGACAATTCGTGAGGGCCGCCCTTTGGGGCAACCGGATATCATGGCCCGGTCTTCGCAGCATCCCCGGCCGGGATGAAAAGGATGAATGATGGAATGTTTTGCCGCCTGTGTGGCGCTTCGCGAAAGAAAAAGCGTCACCGACCGCCTGGCGGAACTCGGCCGGGAGCGCAAAAGCTCCTGGCGCGACCGCGAGATCGCCGACCTGCGCCGCCATCTCCTCGAAGTCGATACCATGATCGGGCGGCATCGCGAGGCCGCGCCGCTGCGCGGCCACTGACGGGATCGTCCTTTTTCGCTTCGGGATTGCGTGCATGATGACCATCGCGGAAAGCGACTTGTGGTATTCCGAGGCAACGCTGGTGCTGGACGGAAAATTCCTGCGTGCCGGCACGCTGATCCAGTGCGCGCGGCGATGGGCGAACCTGACCGGCGATGAAAAACAGCGCGCCGCCATCCGGCTGACGAAGCCCGTCGATGGCGAGAACACCCTGCAGGGCGAAAGCATCGCCGCCCTGGCGTCGCGCCCCGGCTTCCGCTTTGCCTAGACCGCCGTGCCGGCGCGTTTCCCCGTTCGGGGAAACGGACCGCTATTTGTCGGGCAGGGCGAAGCTGTAAACCGTGTTGGCCGCGATGATGGCGACATACTGCTTGCCGTTCACGGCGTAGCTGATGGGCGAAGCGCTGACCATTCCCGGCAGCTTGGTGTGCCACAGCGCCTTGCCGGTCTTGGAATCCAGCGCGATGAGCTGGCCTTCCGCCGCCCCGACGAACAGCACCCCGCCCGCCGTGCCCATCACGCCGGCAGAGAGCGAGACGCGCGCCAGCGGGAATTCCCATAGCGTCTTGCCGGTCCTGGCGTCGAGCGCCTTGACCCCCTGTTCCGGCTCCGGGCCGGGCGGCGGCGCGCCGGTGCCACGGCCCAGGAACAGCCTGCCCCTCTCATAGGTGACGGGGGCGCTGATCGCGAAGCCCTGGCGATCGACATATTCCAGATAGAAGGTCTCGGTCCTGGCGTCATAGGACGGCGCCTGGAAGTTGGTGCCGCCCGTGGCCGGGAACACCACATTGCCGGTGCGCGTCGCGATCGTGTCGGGATTGACCTCGGGCCGGCCGTTCTTGTCGAAACCCTTGAACCAGTTGGTCCGCACGAAGGGCGTCGCCAGGATGAACTGGCCGTTGGTGCGGTCCAGGATGTAATAGACGCCGTTGCGGTCGGCGTGCAGCACCACCTGGCGCATCCGGCCGCCGATCTTCATGTCGGCCAGGACCATGGCTTCGGTGGAATCCCAGTCATGGTCGTCGTTCGGCGTGAACTGGTAATGCCACTTGATGGCGCCGGTGTCGGGATCCAGCGCCAGGATGCTGTCCGTGTACAGATTATCGCCCTTGCGGTTTTCCGCATTGTAGTCCGGCCCCGGGTTGCCCACCGCCCAATAGAGCGTGTGCAGCTTGGGATCGTAGCTGCCCGTCAGCCAGGTCGGGGCGCCGCCATATTTCCAGCTATCGCCGGCCCAGGTGTCGTTGCCCTTCTCGCCCGGGCCCGGAATGGTATATGTGCGCCACAGCCGCTTGCCGGTCGCCGGGTCATAGGCGTCCAGATAGCCGCGGGTGCCGAACTCGCCGCCCGACATGCCCATGATGACCTTGCCGTCCAGGACCAGCGGCGCGCCGCCCAACTGGAAGCCCGCCATCGTGTCGTCGGTGCGGGTCTCCCACAATTCGCGGCCGGTATGGATGTCGATCGCGATCAGCAGGCAATCGAGCGTGCCGACGAAGAGGCGCCCGTCCAGCACCGCCACGCCCTTGTTGTTGGCGTTGTTCTGCGACGGATTCTTGATGTCCTGCTTGCGGTGGAAAGCCCATTTCTCGATGCCCGTGACGGCGTCATAGGCCACCACCTCGCCCGGAGTGGAGAAATACATCACGCCGTCCACCACCAGGGGCGTGGCTTCGCTGTTGCCGTTGGGGCTGGCGATGGTGCCGCTCCACTCCAGCCGCAGGTTTTTCACATTGGCGGTGTTGATCTGGGTCAGGTTGCTGAAGTGATGCGCGTCATAGCTGCCCCAATAGGTGGGCCAGTTCTGCGGCTCGGGCTTCACCAGCCGGTCGTAGGTCAGCACCGGGCGGGGGGTGGCCTTGGCGGTTTGCGCCAGGTCGCGCGCCTTGTGGCCGGCCAGGAAGGCCACGATGTCGTTGATCTGGGTGGGGGTCAGGCGGGTGGCGATATCGGTGGGTGCCGCGCTGCCGCTGGGCGTGATGCTTTTCAGCTTCGCTCTTTCATAGCTGGTCCATTTGCCGGAGGCATCCTCCAGCTCGATGTAGAATGTGTCTTCGCCGCGTAGCAGGCCGTGAATCGTCTGCCCGGTCTTGGTGACGATATTCACCGGTTGCGGCGCGGCGGGCCCGCGCCGGCCACGGCCGCCCATAGGCTGGTGCAGCACGCCGGCATGGATCGCCGCCACGGGCTTGGTGCCTTCGGCGGAAAGATCGCTGGCGAAGTCGGCGCCGCGTCCATCGACTTCATGGCAGCCGGTGCAGCCGCCGGCCCCGAAGAACAGGTCGCGGCCCGCGACCGCGTTGCCGGTGGCGGTGCCGCGCGGGCCATTCTCGCCCGACAGGCTCTTGATATAAGTGACCAGCTTCCAGACATTGTCGGCGGGCATGGCGGTGAAGGCGGGCATGGCCGTGCCCGGCACGCCGGCGCGAATGGTCTGGAAAAGGTCGGTGTCCGCGCCGCCATGCTGGAAGTTGCCGCTGGTCAGCGCCGGGGCGCGCTCCGAGCCGACCGCGCCGGTGCCGTGACAGGCCGCGCAGGTGCCGTCGAACAAGGCCCGGCCCGCGGCCGGTGCGGTGGGATCGTTGGCGAAAGGGTTGGAGCCCAGGTCGCTGGCGGCGGGCTGGGCCCGCACGGCGGCGCCAGGTGCCAATAAACCCACAGCCAGGGTGGCCGCCGCGGCCAGTGCGGCGAACGCGCCAAGGGTTTTCGCCGGAATCGTCATGGACATAGGGGTTGCCTCTCTGGCGGCCGTTGCGGGAAAATCGCGCGGCCTTTTGAGGCGAGTGTAGAGTTACGCCTTCTTCAGCGTCAATGCGCCGGCGGCGGCCAGGCTCTCACATGGCGTGGCTGTCACATGGCGCGGCTGTGCTTGCGGGCATCAAGCCGGCATCGCGCCCCTGCTGCTGCTTCGCGGGGTGGAAAGATAACCCCTGTCCCGGCAGGGTTGGCGGCGCCCTATCGCGGCAGCGCCAGGCGAAAGCAGGTCCCACCCCCGGGGCCGCCGCTCACCCGCAGATGGCCGCCATGCGTCAGCGCGATCTGGCGCGCCAGCGGCAGGCCGATGCCGGCCCCCCGGGGCTTGGTGGTGAAAAACGGCAGGAAAATTTCCTCCCGCCGTTCCGGCGGAATGCCCGGGCCGTTATCCGTCACGGTGAAGACGACGCCGTCATCCTGCGGCGCGCAGGCCAGCGTCACCGCCGGGCGCGCCGCCGCCGCCGCCGCATCGGCGGCGTTGTGCAGCAGGTTGATCAGCGCCTGACTGAGCAGGGTGGCATCGGCCCGGAAGACCAGGCCGCGCGGCGGCGGGGCGCTGTGATAGGCGATTGCGCGCGCGGCCAGCGCGGGCTGGATCAGCGCATTCAGGTCGCTGATGAAATCGGCCGCCTGGACCGTGCCAAGGGCCGGGGCCGGCAGATCGGCGATCTGGCGGTAGCGCTCCACGAAGCTCATCAGGTGGTGGCTGCGCCGTCCGATGGCGGCGATGGCGTCGGCGGCATCGGGGCTGGAGCGGCCTTGCGTCCACATCCGGCTCAGGCCCTCGGAGAGCGAGGCGATCGGCGTCAGCGAATTCATGATCTCGTGCGAAAGCACGCGCGTCATGTCCATCCAGGCCCGAAGCTGCACCGCGTCCAGTTCGCCGGTCACCGCTTGCAGCGAAATCAGCTTTTGCGGCGGCTGGTCCGGCGCGTGGAACGTGCCGACCCAGACCAGCATGGGGCGGCCGTCCGCGATGGTGACGATCTGGCGGGCCCCGACGGGCAGGGTGCGGATGGCTTCGGCAGCTTCGGGCCCCAGCGCCTTCAGGTCGGCCAGCCGGCCGACTTCCTCTCCCGCCAGCAGGCGCGCGGCGCGGTTGGCCAGGCGGATGCCGCCATCGGGCCGCATCGTCACCAGCGCCACCGTGACGGCGTCCAGCAGCGCGCTCATGCGGTCCAGTTCGCGGGCTTCCGCGCGCGCCTGGGCCCGTCCGGTGGAGACGGCGGGCATCAGGGCGCCGTAACGGTGCGCGGCCTCCGCCAGAAGGAACGCGGCCACCAGCGCCAGCACCAGCACGGTGGCATAATGCTGTGTCGCCAGCACCGCCAGGATGAGATAGGCGATGGCCGCCACCGCCAGGGCGCGCGCGCCCATGCCCAGCGCGAAGAGACGCGGGCGATAGGCTTCAGAGTCCATGCTTGGTCATGCGCCGGTACAGCGCCGGGCGGCTGAGGCCCAGGGTGGCGGCGGCCTGGGCGATGTTGCCGGCGTGGCGGCTCAGCGCTTTCTCGATGGTGGTCCGCTCCATCGCGTCCAGCGGCTCGCCCGCGCGGGCGGCGCGCGTGGCCTGGGCGGCGGCGCGGACGGCGGCGAGCAGCGCCTCGTTGCGCCAGGGCTTGAGCAGGAAATCATGGGCGCCGCGCTTGAGGCTTTCCACCGCCAGCGTCACCGCGCCATAGCTGGTCATCAGCACCGTCGCCAGCGCCGGGTCCGCGCTCCGCACGGCGTCCAGCGCGCCGATGCCGGCGCGGCCATCGCGCTCGCCAAGCGCGAAATTCATGTCCAGCAGCACGCAGTCGAAAAGGCCGGGCGTCAGCACCGCGCGCATCGCCTCGGGGTCGGCGGCGGTTTCCAGGTGCGCGGCGTGCGGCGCCAGCGCCAGCCTGGCGGCCAGGCGGACATCGGCGTCGTCATCGACGATCAGGATCGCGAGCGGCTCCATCGCCCGACCCTAAGCCCGGACGGGAGGGCGTGGAAGACTGTCCGGTTCCGGACAGGTGCCGGTGGCGCGTCGCCCCGGCATGCGCCTAAGTGCTTGATATAACTGGTTTCTTGAAACGGACTGGCGGCCGTAAAATACGGCCATGTCGCACGCGATGGATACGCCTGTCTTTCCGGCCTGGTGGCGCCGCCCGGGCCTGCGCCTGGTCTGGCTGGCGGGCGGCGTTCTGCTGGTGGCGCTGCTGGCGGCCCTGGCCACCCGCGGCATGGCGGAGCGCAACCTCACCGTGGCGCGCACCAACGTCACCCTGGCGACGGTCGCGCGCGGCGTCTTCCATGACTATGTGCCGCTGCACGGCACCGTCGTGCCGAAAGAGACGGTCTATCTGGACGCCCTGGCCGGCGGGCAGGTCGCCAAAATCCTGGTGCAGGCGGGCGACCGCGTCACCGCCGGCCAGCCCATGGTGGTGTTCCGCAATTCGCAACTGCAACTGGACGTGCTCAACGGCGAGGGCCGGCTGGTGGAATCGCTGACCCAGGTGCAGGCGCAGCAGACGCAACTGGAAAACACCCGCATCGCCAACGAGACGGCGCTGGAAACCATCCGCTACAACATCACCAGCCTGCAACACACGCTGGCGCGCTATGACCGCCTGCTTTCGGAGGGCGGCATTTCGGAGCGGGATGTCGAACTGACGCGCGACCAGCTCAACCATTTCCGCCGCCTGCTGCCGTTGCAGGAAGAGACCAACCGCCAGCAGGAATCGTCCCGCCGCTCGCAATTGCCGGGCTTGCAGGCGTTCGAGAAAAGCCTGCAACAGAGCCTGGAGACCACGCGGCACCAGCTGGACGACCTGACGGTGTCGGCGCCGGTTTCCGGCCAGGTCACGCAACTGGACCTCAAGCTGGGCGAGAACCGCAATCGCGGCGAGCACCTGGCGGAAATCACGCCCGACACCGGCTTCAAGATCGCCGCCGACATCGACGAATATTATCTGGGCCGGGTCAAGCGCGGCCAGGCGGCGGAGGTGACGCTGAGCGGCACGCGCCACGCGCTGCATGTGGCGCGGGTCTATCCGGCGGTGAAAAGCGGCACCTTCGCCGTGGACCTGACCTTCGACGGCGCCATGCCCACCGGCCTGTCGCCGGGCGCCACCGCCGACGGCAAGCTGCTGCTGGGCGGCGACCGGCCCGGCCTGGTGCTGGCGGCGGGCGCCTTCCTGGAGGCCTCGGGCGGCGACTATGTCTTCGTGCTGGACGCCGATGGGCACAGCGCCCATCGCCGCCGCGTCAAGCTGGGCCGCCGCAATGGCGAGCAGGTGGAAGTGCTGTCGGGCCTTCACGCCGGCGAACGCGTCATCGTGTCCGACTACGCCACCTATGACCGTATCGACCGTATCGACCTGAACTGAGGGGAAACATGCTGAAACTGGAAAACCTGGCCAAGACCTATCGCACCACCGAGGTGGAAACCCGCGCCCTGGACGGCAT
>Ga0164242_10009375_pt1 | contig 10568 bp, 10 predicted proteins | sample OricomgcompostMG_FD_108783 | JGI IMG/M metagenome (GOLD analysis project Ga0164242, IMG submission 108783) | Miracle-Growth compost microbial communities from Emeryville, California, USA - Original compost - Miracle growth compost (MG) ... | reverse complement strand
TGCTGCAGACCAGGATGGTTGGGGTAATATTACTGACCGCGTGAATGAGCTTCGTGAGATGAATGAAACGAAGGTTAACCCCTTGAAGTATCTTGGCTTTCCGGATGCGGGAACCGACCGTCACGACTTCGCAATGGAAGTCAGCGGGCCTTTCGCAGGTCACCCAGGCACCGTCTCACTTGGTTTTGTAGAGTATGATCCTACCACCCAATCGATGGTGCAAGGTGTTAATAGCGATGGAGCGGCTGCAGCTACTTATAAGCTCACGAAGTTTGATACCAAAGATGGTCACCACCGTGCCGTTTGGACTCAGCTCCAAGAGGATGCGAGTGACACTGGTGTTGTTCTAGAGCCGAATACTACCAGCTAGCTACGTAGTTGTGTGTTTTATATAAATCACCACCCTTCATATATAGAGGGTGGTGATTTTGTGTACTAGATTTTTGTTACCGCATACGCTTTAATATGTAGTATGTATAGGCGGGCGCTACTTATTGTAATGGCGGTGGTATTACCAGCGTCTGCTTTGATGGCAGCTTTCCCGCAAGTAGCGAGCGCAGCTGATACCCCTTCCCCATATCTCGCCCCAGCAGTTCTTGATGCTGCTAAAAAGAGTACTGAACGCAACTCCCTTGGCGTGTGCCTCGGCTATGATGACGGTGCTGCTATCAAGAACAGTAACTATGGTGCTGATATTGATCCTAAAGATATCGCAAGTGGCAGTTGGTTTTCTGGCTACACGAAGGTCCGACAGTGGTCGGACTACAACAACGGTGATGATGGAATGGGCTGCGACAAAATCAATACCGCAAGCGTCCTTCAAGATCTTGGATTTACAAGTGGTAATATCGAGGCTGCATGTGCATTCGGCGTAAAACGTCAGAACAAGAGTGATTGTGTAAACGGTTCGGGTAATATGTATTACGACGGTGGCGGCAAGGAAAAAGTGCTTGCGGCTATCGATAAGGTCTATAAGGGCACGCAGTTCGGTAAGGACTATAGTAATGAGCAATATTATGTGATGGCGCTTAGTGTTCTGACGAATGATAAGACGTGTAAGGCTTCGCCGATAGCCCTTGCGTCTAGTGCTAATGCTGATCAAAAAGCACAGGCCGATGCTACGATTGCGATTGTTGGGGCAGATGGCGTCACCTCTCAAGTACTGTATAAGTTTGGGGGTAATAAAGGTACAAGCTGGTCATTCAGGAACAAGACTGGCAGCAGTACGGCATATGTTACTAATAAATGTAGTGAGCTTGCTAAGATTGCTAATGACGACGCTGGTGCGTATGCAAAATGGGTAGGTGCAAACCAGCCAGGAACTGCTGGTAACCCTGGAACTTGTGAGCAATATGCGACACTTCAGGTTGGTGGTGAGGGTCACGCTAAAGGCGATCAAAAGGATCTTTACAGCAAGTTACTTACAGTATTTAACGACGGGCTCGCTAATAAGAGCACCCCGAACTACTGTAAGAAATATACGGCCAATGATGAGAATGCCGCCTGTTTATATGGGTATGGAACTGCCGTTGGTAGTACGCCCACAGGCGATACCGATAAACCGACGGCCGATGATAAGCCAACTTGTGGTATTCAGGGTATCGGATGGCTTGTTTGCCCGATGATGAATTTCATGGCTAAGCTAGCTGATGAGGCGTACGGTTTCTTGGCTTCGTACTTCTTAACTATCAACCCTAAACTTATCTCAGATCCTGCTACGAGCTCGGCATGGGCGCGATTCCGCGATATTGCGAATGTCGTATTTGTGATCGCACTTATCTTTGTCGTATATTCACAGGTTACCAGCTTTGGTATTAGTAACTACGGTATAAAACGTATGTTGCCGCGTATTATAGTGGCTGCCTTACTTGTGAATATCTCCTTTTATATATGTGCTGGAGCGGTGGATCTTAGTAACTTGCTTGGGTATGCTATCCCTCAATTCTTTAAGGCTATCCCTATTGGAGCTGGATTGCCCGATTCAGGTACTCTCGCGACAGCGGGTAATGCGCTTACATGGGTCGGGGTTATCGGTGTTGTTATTGTGGGTGCTATCGGAGTCGCACTTGCTATTAGTGTGCCGGTACTTATCGCCGCCCTTCTCGCTATCGGCCTAATCGTTTTAATCTTGGTTGCACGACAGGCGTTAATCGTACTACTTATTGTCATATCGCCGCTTGCTTTTGTCGCATACCTTTTGCCAAATACTGAGCAATGGTTTAAGAAGTGGTACAAGATGCTCTTTACACTATTGATGCTCTTCCCTGTTATTGGTGCGGTATTTGGCGCTAGCCAACTGGCGGCAGGAATTATTGCAAATGCTGGTGGTGGATCTGGGCCGAACATTACCAAGATTATTGCACTGGCGGTTGAGGCTATTCCATTCTTTGTAGTGCCTGGGCTGCTTAAGGGTGCGCTTACTGCTGCTGGCGCGTTAGGCGCTAAGTTACAGGGCGCGGCAAGTAAGGCTACTGGCAAAATGGGCTCACAGGTTAAGAATACTTCGCGCTTAGGTGCGGGCATGGCAGATATGAAACGTTTCCGTGACCAGCAGCGACAGATTAAGCTCGCAAAAGGTCGAGGCAATAGCCGTAGTGCGCTTGGTGTTGTTGGCCGTGTGGCTGGCGGTAAGAAATACAATGAACGAGCTCGTCTTCACGCAGAAGGCCTTGAAAACAAAGAGTATGAAGAGGACGTGAAAGCTGCAACCGAGTATCAGGCGCGTCATACGACATTTGATCAGAAAATGAGGCTTGCGACTGGCCAGCCTGCTGAAGAAGGTGGTGCTGAGCCAACAGAGACTGAGCGTGATGCAGCAATCCGATTTATGATGAGTAGCGGTAACTTTACTGAGCGTCAGCAAGTACTCGCGAGTGTTGGTAGTATGACGGGTGGCTTGCGACGCTCTGCTATCAACGGTGCTCGCGCTAAAGGTGATACTGGTGTGTACGGTAGCAGTACACTTGGTAGACTTGAAGATACGAGTGGCGCCACACCCGGCAGTGCTACTGGTCAGTCTGAAGATGAAGTCCGTGCGACGCTTAATCAAGGTACGACAACGAGGATTAATAATGGCGACTTGGCTCCAGAAACATTTACCCGCGATGCCTACACTGCCGGGTATGTTGCACAGCAGGTACAACATGCGGACCCTGCGGCGCAGACACAACTCGCCCAAAGCCTTACCAATTATGCAGCCAGTGACCAGGGTAAGAAAACAGCAGCATCACTCCAGAGCCATATCGACACTGTTGTTAATACTGCGCCGGCGGGTACCGTGCAGCCAGCTGCTGCAGCTCCAATAGCACCTTCCGGTCAGCAGCCTGCTGCACCGGCACCACCACAGAATCCGACGACACTTACGATTCCACATGGCGGCGGTACGCCACCACCAGCGCCTCAGCCTGGTCCGCAAACTCCGCCTCCGGGCATGGTGCAGCGTCCGAGTGGCTTGTTTGTTCCATCTAGTGCGAATAATAATACACCACCTCCCCCACCGCCACCATCTAACCCATAATAAAACCGCCTCATGTTGGCGGTTTTATTATGTCTTTGGATGTAATGTATTTATTCTATGAGCTTAGACGCAAGAAGCCGAGCTAATGTTTCTTCCAAGGAAATTCGCCCATAAGTTTGAAATGTTGTTTCATCAGGGGTAATACTATAGCGGCAGAATAGCTCTCCGTTGACGAGCTCAAAATACGGGTCATCGTAGCGTTCTCGGTTATGTTCAAGTGGAAGTACCCCTCTTAACCCTGCGTCGTAAGGTCTATATAGCTGAGAATAATGAACGTATAGCCTCCCGTCTATTTCGACAATCGGACGGTTGAACTCGGAAATGTCTTTTATAGATACTTTCGAGTGCTCAATAGGCACGATTATAGGGTTTTCAACCGTGTCTCCAGCCTGTCCATTCTCTTGCAAGAAGAGATATTCAATATCTTTTGGTGCGTATGAAGAATTATTTTTCCGCTCGTAGTCTGGCTTGCGAAGATGAATTTTCCACCCCCGTGCATCCTCTATGCTGCTAGAGATCACGTTCCATTTCCCATGGCTCATATGATGATAGCTATATTCTCTATCTACTCCTACGTGTAACATGTGCGGCTCCTGGGGGATGGCTCGCTCGGTAAGTGATGTGGCCATCATTCCTAGAATCTCTCGATACCGTGTGTTTACCGGATGGTCATAATCCCGAGCTTGTTCAGCTTGCTGTCTTTCATATGTTGCTCGGGCAAGGTCCTCTTTGGTGGGTTGATATGTTTGATCTTGCTGTAGTCTCTTAAACGTGTCTTCAAATCCTGGCATATATTTCAATCTCCCTCTTTGAAGTAAGAGTATAGAGAATAGCCCTGTATACTACAAGTCTAGCTCGAGTATGCTTACGGACCAGTGTAAAGGTTGTCGGCGAATTTCTTAAGCTCTTCAGCAGACTGTGCATTAGTGTTCTGACGTACAGTAGGTGTACGGAGAACGTCGGCAGCCATTTGCTTCATGCGATCGCGCTCAGCGAAGAACTTAGATTCAAGACTTCTGCGTGCATCAGCTTCCGTAGCTGACGGGTTAGTAGCTTGGAGCGCGCTAAGCTCTTCGCTAACTTTGTTATCGATGAGGGCTCTAAACTGAGCAGCAGCACCTGGGTCTGTATTGACATCTGCAAATAGCATCTTAAGTGACGCAGCATTTGCAGTTGATAATGCACCCGTCTTAATGCGCCCTTCAAGGATTTCACGTAGTGAGTGATACTGCCAGCTGTCTTTACCGTTGAAGTTACCCTTGATAATTTCGTCGAGCGTAATGTCGGCAATAGCTGGAGCGATAGAGGAGATGCCGCTTTTGATTGCCGCTTGTTGTGCTGTTCGACGGAACTCGTATGTGCTTGTCGGAGACCCGGGCGTTTTATCGCCTGTTGCCATAAGAACGTCAAGCTTCTGATTGTGTGATCCAACCGTGAATATCTCTTCAACAGCCATATCGCGTACGTGATCATCGTTAACCTTAAATACGTGAACAACATTGCCGTTCTCGTCTTTGATTTCAGCATCTTGTTTACCTTTAGCGAGTGCCGCAATTTGTTCAGCACTAATCTTGAAGTGGCTTGAAAGTTCTTTCTGGTGGGCAACTTCTTCTGCGAATTCCTTACGGTTTTGCGCAACCGAGTTTGCAAGTACGGCATCTTGATTTCCAATACCTGCAGCGTATTGGCGGATCGTTACGTTCTCGACTGGTACTACGTTATCAAGAAGTGCTTGATTGATTTGTGCACTTAACTTGTGCTCGGCAGCGTTCTTTGCCATACCGGCAACAGTCACCTCAACTTGTGCTTTGTTGATATCTTGTGCAACTTGGAGGATACCATTGCTTATTTCAGCATTGCCATTACGTAGGTGTTGGACGTGCTCCTGCATGAACTGTGCGTCGGTACCTTTGGCAATTACCTCGGCGTGCATCTTATCGAGTTTTGCTTTAGCGTTGGCCGCGCTGATTTCGCTGGCTTTCACGCTCAGCTCAAGGTGATTAAGTCCAGCGTCGGTGCGTACGGCATTGTCCCAGTTGGCTTGGTGGGTATTCTCGATACGCTTCTTTTCAGCTTCGACAACACGCTTCGCACGATCAACTTCGTGGCCTGCGTGAGAATCCTCAAATTCGTTGTGAACACGAGTTTTATCGATTTCTGCCATTTGCTGGCGACGCGTGAGCGTTTGGCCACCGCTACTGCGGAGTAAGGTGTTTTCGATTTCTTGCTTTTCAACACCTAGGTTGCGTGATTGTAGCTCAAGCTGACGACCTTGGCGACTATTGGCGAACACATTTTCTACTCGCTGCTTTTCGTTTGCAGCGCTACGGTTCATAGCTTCGATAGTCTGGCCTTGGCGTGTTGCGGCGAAACGGTTGTCGGCCATTGACTCGTAGGCTTTACGCTTGCCTTCAATACGGCGACGGCGGGTATCGAGTGCCCTTGTGGCGTGGTTGAGTGGGTTGCGGCCGAAGTAACGGTTTTGGCCGGCGAGTACTTTATTCTTGCGTTCTTGGGCCATTCCCTTCGACCAATTCTTAGTACGGTCAATGAGACCTCGATTTGGATTATTGACCATACCGGCGATTTTACCGATAAGGTTGCCACTAAATTTGATGAGGAGTGGCGTAATAACAATCGGCGCTACTTGCACTGCAAGGCCAAGAATAATGGTAATAAGGTTACCATTCGCACTCTGGACGATTGCCATACCAGCGAGCTGGGCGCCGCTAAAGATAACCGAGAAGATCGGGAATAGTAACAACATCGTCGTGAAGGTTTCACGCCACTTATTGAAGTATTTTTCGGTATTTGGCATTGTGTAGGCCACGAACGCGAGCGGTGCGACAATGATAAGAATCGTGATCAGTGCTTGACGTGCTGCAAGTACGATAAGCGCAACGAGCGCTGATGTTACGGCGCCAAGTAGTACAGGGATAAGAAGGAATATTGATCCACTAATTGTGTTTGCGGCGACAAATAATGCACCTCCAGCTAGTGCGGTGCCGGCAAGGGCGATTCCGGCGACTTGCTGCCAGTTGTAGATGTCACCTGTGTAATTGCTGCCAACGCTGAACTTATCCATTAGAGAGACGAACATATTGTGGATTGCGTAGCCAAGGAAGTTTGAGGCGTCGACTGCTGCAGCACAGACCCAGAACGAGGCGTTTACAAGGATTGCTGCAATAATGAGTCGCGGCAGCATGTTTTTAACACTGTAGTTACTGAGGCCAAGATTGGTGATTTGAGAATAGACGATCACCATGAATACGATAACGAACGCTACGTTTGCTATATCGCGAACCGTGGCCCATAACTGGAAGATTGACGTGTTGGTATCGTTCGTGACGGTTTTTACCTCAAGAAACCCAGAGATGATCTGGTAGATTTTGTCCATTCCCTTGGCGATAAAGTTAACTGTTGGACACACAAGCCAGCCGATGCCACCAATTGTCGCACCGTCACAGCCGGAGGACTCCTTTGCTTTATCTGTTGCACCCTTATTCTCATCCGTAGCGATTGAGACTTTCACAGGCTCGGTAGGACTGGTGTAGGTGTGGGGTGGTTTGTAGTCGTAAACTTCGTAGTAGCCTGTATTCGCTTTTGTCGCATCCCCTGTCGTGAGGATGAAGTATGCTTTGCCTGCGTCTTCATCGGTATAGCGGTATCCGCTGGTGTCTGGGGCTTTGCTTGTGACGTCACTCGGGAGATCATCACCGGCAACCTTGGTGTAGTTATTACCCTTGTAAACGATAGCGTCGCCATTGCGCGTTGGATTATCGTCGGCGGCGTAGGTTGTGGCGGTGAGGAGAGAAGCTACGCTGAAAAAGGTCATCAAGAAGGTTATGACCAAGACTGAAAAACGCTGCAGCGATATTCTACCCTGCAGAACACTTACGCTTCGTTCCCACATATCTGTTAAATACTACCACTTTTGACTAAAAAAGTCAATATATTAGACCATAATCAAACTACTTATGGTATAGACTACTTTACAGACGAAAGATGTATCTATACTATAGTGATATAAGGAAATCACCATGAAATCAAAAGCGACCGTATACATCACTTCCCTTCTTATTGCAGCATCAATTGGTTTTAGTATTTTTGACCGCCCTGCGGCGGCCTTGACTTGTACGGTATTGCCGCAAAATATTTGCGACATGGCACAAAAACAAAATGCAGGTAACACCTCGAAAGACTCTGCAGTACTCGCGCTTCTTCAGTGGGTTATTGGTATTTTGACGGCTGGTGTGGGCGTTGCTGCAGTGGCCGCGTTTATTTTTGCGGGTATTACCTATGCGAGTGCCGATGGAAGTGCTGAGCAAGTGAAAAAGGCTAAAAATATTATGCAAAATACGGTAATTGGGCTCGTTACCTTCGCAGTAATGGCGCTTGCCCTACAATTTATTATTCCAGGAGGTGTATTCTAATGCGCAGGTTACTTGTAGCGATTATGATGGCGGTTAGTTTTGGCGCTGCGACACTCGCGCCTTCGGTTGCGCTTGGCAATACGGCGTATGCTGCATGCGCAGACGGCCCTATCTTGGGTATTACACGGTGGTACCGTGGCTTGCTCGATGACAAGTGTAATATTAAGGCGCCTGGAAATGGAAGTAATGACCTTGCGATTTTCGTTACGAAGATTATCCTTAATATTATTCAGGCGGGCCTTGCAATCGCGGCTTATGTAACAGTGTTCTTTATCATTAAGGGTGGATTTGGCTATATGACAAGTGCCGGCTCGCCGGATGGGATGAAAGGTGCAAAGACTACGATTACTAATGCAGTGATCGGTCTAGTGCTTGTGCTTCTTTCGGCAGTTATTGTTAATACTATTGCAGGAGTTTTGTAGTGATTGCACCGTATCTCTATTATGCAGCGGGACTCATCGACCAAAAAGCGTCTGGAATTCCTTCGGCGTCGGGGTTCAGCCTTAAGAATGTATTGAACGCTGTTTATTTCTGGGCGGGGGCGGTCGCCGTTATTGTCATTATTGTGGCTGGATTTTACTATGTCACCTCTGCCAATAACTCATCGCAGATAGCGAGGGCAAAGAATGCAATTTTCTCAGCGGTAATCGGGCTTATTATTGTCCTGCTTGCCTTTGGTATTACTAATATTGTTATTTCAGGAGTGTAGTGATGAGAGCGAAGATGCTTACAATTGTTGCAGCACTGGTGGGACTTTTTGTCATTAATATTGCGGTAGCGCCAACGAGCTCGGCGGCTGTTGATATATTTGGCGGCTGTAAGAGCGGTGTTGACTGTAGTACCGTGAAGACCAATAAAACTCTGAATACACAAATATGGAATGTTATTCGTACGGCACTTACTATATTGGGTGGTATTGCTGTTGTTGTTATTATCGCTGGTGGTATTATGTATGCAACGTCGGCGGGCGATCCGAGTAAAGTGACGGCCGCGAAGAATACTATATTGTATTCTGTGGTTGGCCTTATTGTTGCTATGTCTGCCGCCGCTATTATTACGCTGGTTAATAACTATTTCGGATAATCATAAAGGAGAAGTCATGAAAAAGAAAATCCAATCAATTATCGCAGCATTTGTTCTGAGCGTTGGCTTTGGCGCTGTTGCACTTGCCCCTGTTACCTATGCTGCGTGTAGTGATGCAAAGAGTTGTGTAACTGACGGACTTAAAGCAACTGGCGGTACGAGCTCAAAGACGAGTGTGAATGATATTTTTAAAACAATCGTAAACGTACTTCTCTTTGTGATTGGTGCTATCTCAGTCATTATGATTATTGTCGGAGGTATTAAATACACAACCTCAAATGGCGACAGCTCATCAGTGACAAGTGCAAAAAATACTATTATGTATGCGGTGGTGGGCTTACTGGTATCAATGTTTGCTTATGCAATCGTCAACTTCGTAGTCACGAGATTCGCATAAAGTGCTTAACAGCAAGCCAATCTTTTGATATAACTATAACAAAGCCTATAACGAAAGGAATTACAAAATAATGAAGATTAACATTAAGCGACATCTGCTTGCCCTTTTGGCAGTGCCTGCCTTAGCGTTAAGCGTATCTGCAGTTGCAACCCCAGCATTCGCTGACTGTGCAGATTCTAGCACCGGTGACCTAAGCCTCTGTGGTGGTGCAACATCGTCACACGGTAACGACCAACCTACTAACCTTTTTGGTGATGGTGGTATTTTCCAGCAAATTACTAACGTGCTTCTCTTTGTGATCGGTGCTGTATCTGTGGTGATGCTTATCATCGGTGGTGTACGCTACACTATTTCACAAGGTGACAGCTCAGCTGTGACAAGTGCTAAGAACACAATCCTCTACTCGGTGATTGGCCTTGTTGTTGCGATCCTTGCCTACGCAGCGGTGAACTTCGTTATCGGTAGCTTTGCTAACAAGCAATAAGCACCCTTTTACTGCGAGAAATAGACCATCTATGTGATGGTCTATTTTTTATATGCCTTACTATGCTGGGGTGTGTAGCTTTCTGCAAAAATGCGATGAATAAAAATACTACCACCTTATAGTGGTAGTATTTTTTGAGTGTCGCTACTTATTAGAGGATCGTAATCTTCTTAGCTTGCTCTTGTTTGATCTTTGAGAAGCTGATGGTGAGCACGCCATCTTTGAGCACTGCTGCTACTTCATCTTCTTTCACCTGCACAGGAAGCGCAAGTGTTCGGCTGAATTCACCCCAGTAGCATTCTTGAATGTGCCAGTTTGTAACGACTGCATCGTCACCGCTGCTTAGGGTGCCGCTGATTGTAAGGATCCCGTCAGAGATGCTTACATCAAGGTCTTCTTTGTTTACACCGGCGGTGCGCGCTTTTACAACGAGCTGATCGTCGGTTTCATATACGTCTACGGCAAGTTGGCCAGGAAGATCATCATCTGATTCGTCCCAGGTAGCTGCGGCATCGTCGGTTGGTTGTTGTGCAACGGTGCTTGGTGAGTCGTCTACGAGGCTGTCATCATTCAGGAATGCTGCAGCCAGTTCGTCCTCAATCAAGAGATCGTCATTTTGCTTACGTGCCATTGATATCCTCCACTTTTCTCTTT
>Ga0164242_10009374_pt1 | contig 10569 bp, 8 predicted proteins | sample OricomgcompostMG_FD_108783 | JGI IMG/M metagenome (GOLD analysis project Ga0164242, IMG submission 108783) | Miracle-Growth compost microbial communities from Emeryville, California, USA - Original compost - Miracle growth compost (MG) ... | reverse complement strand
TCCCAGAAGTACTGATCGTTGCGGTACGGGCCGAGCGGCACCGGCTTGCCCTTCATCGCGTAGCGGTCGAGCATGTCGACGGTGATCTGCCCGTAGGCGATCGGATCCTGCGAGACGACCGCATCCATGTAGCCGTCGCCGATCCATTGCAGCGCGGCCGGCTCGCCGTCGATCGTCACGAAGATCACGTGGCCCGGCTCGCCGACCTTCTTCCACTTGCCCTTTTGCTGCAGGGCGGTCGCGATGCCGCGCGCCGGCGAATCGCTCGGCGCGTGCACCGCGTCGAGGTTCGGGTATTCGGACAACGTCGACAACGTCTCCGACAGCATGTTCTTGAGCAGGCCCTCGGTCGGCCGGCTGATGACCTTGATCTGCGGATACTGCTTGAACGTCGCGTCCATCCCCTGCTTGCGCAGCCGCCATGCGACCGACTGCAGCGCGCCGTAGCAGTTCAGCACCGTGCCCTTCGGCGTGCCGTACTTCTTCTTCAGCGCGGCGACGATCGTGTTCGCCGCCATCACGCCGCCCTGATAGTTGTCGAAGTCCACCGTGATCGCGACATTGCCGCCCTGCGACGGCGTATCAATGATGCCGACCGGGATTTTCTTCATGTTGTACTTGCGGATCGCGCTGACGATGGCCTGGCTGTCGATCGGGTCCGCGATGATCGCGGCGGGACTTTTCAGCATCAGGCTCTGCCACTGCTCGAGTTGCGCGGTGGTGCTGAAGTTCGCGTTGACCGCCTGGAACGTCCACCCTTTGGCCTCGACCGCCCGCTTGACGGCTTCCTGCTCGGTGGCGAAGAAGTAGTAGTCGAGACTCTTGTTGCTGAACGGAACGAACGGCTTGTCCTGCGCCGTCGCCCAGCCCGGCAGCGCGAGCGCGCCGGCCGTGGCCGCCGCCGTGGTCAGAAACTGCCTGCGCGTGACGGGGTGGTCGTCCTTGCTGGTCATGTCGGTATCTCCTGCTCCTGTGTTTATTGGAGGCGGCGCGCGGATCGGGTCTCCAGCCGGGCGCCCGCCAATCTCGTAGCATTGCCTTTTGAAGCGTAGCAATACTACGATCCGGGTGGAGCAAGATCAATTCAGGGGTTTTACCTACGGCGTGGGATTTCGGCTTGAACGGTCGATTAACTTGCTAATAATCAGTGGCTTGTGCGTGGAATCCGCTGTCGCCTCGTTTTTTCGGCCAGGCGGGTTCGTGGTGGCGGGTTTGTAGTGTTACTACCTGATATGCGTCGAATCGCCGGCGAAAAAACGCGGCGCGCGGCGCATGGGAACGCTCGTTGCACGTTCGCCATGGCCGCGCGTCCCGCCGGCAACGATCTCGCGTCGGATGCGGCGCACAGCAAAGGAGCATTGCCATGACCACGCCCCACGAACATCTCGTCGACTGGCTCAGAAACGCCTACGCGATGGAGAAGCAGGCCGAGTCCATGCTGAAGGCCCAGGCGTCGCGCCTCGAACACTATCCGAAGCTGCGCGAACGAATCGAACAGCATCTGCAGGAGACGCTGTCGCAGCAGCAGCTGCTCGAAACCTGCCTCGAGCGCCACGACAGCGGACCGTCGACGATCAAGGACATGACCGCGCGCATCGCGGCGTTCGGACAGAGCGTCGGCGGCATGACGATGAGCGACGAAGTCGTCAAGGGCGGCATCAGCGGCTACGCATTCGAATGCACGGAGACGGCCGTCTATACCACGCTGATCGCCGCGGCGAAGACGGTCGGCGACGCCGAAACGGTGCGCTGCTGCGAGCAGATCCTGCCGCAGGAAGTCGATATGGCGCGCTGGCTGCTCGCGAATCTTCCCGACGTGGTGACCGCGTATCTGGCCCGTTCGGCCGACGACCGGAACGAAGCGAAACGCTGAGCGAAACCGGCGGCGCGCTCAGGTGCCGCCGGTCATCTCCGGCGCGATGGAGGCGTGATTCAGCAGCCCCACCAGCGCGATGCCGCCGACGACGTTGCCGAGCAGCGTCGGCGCGAGAAAGCGCAGCAGATAGTCGGCCGGGCCCGCGTGGCCGCGCATGACGGCGTAGGCGGCCTCGACCGAACCCGCGATCACGTGCGACAGCTCGCACACCGCGACCACGTAGGTAATGACGGCGACGATCAGCACCGCCGCGGAGCGCGCGTTCGGCAGCAGCCACACCATCAGCGCGATCAGCCAGCCGGCCAGCACGGCCTTCAGCGCGGTCGTCGCGAACCCCGACGCGACGGTCGCGGCCGCGAGTTCGTCGAGCACCGGCGCGAGCCTCGCGGCGAACGGCGTCGGCAGCGCGAGGAGGCCGGCGAAGATCCACGTCCCGGCGAGGTTCGCGACCAGCACGATGCCCCATAGCCGCAGCGCGGCGAGGAACGTGCGCGCGTCGCGGCGCGTCAGCACGGGAAGCACGACGGTCAACGTGCTTTCGGTGAAAAGCTGCTGGCGGCCCAGCACGACGATGATGAAACCGACGCAATAGCCGGCCGCGCCGATCAGCGACACCCCGCCGCCGGGCGGCGCCGCGGTCTTGCTTTGCAGCACCGCTTGCGCGAGGAACGAAAAACCCATCGACAGGCCGGCCGCCAGCGCCGACCACAACAGCGCGAGCGGCTCCCGCGACAGCGCGGCTTCGCCTTCCTCGCGGACGATTTCGTGGATCACCAGCGCGCGCGGCGTGCTGTGCGCGGACGCCTGGTCGCGCTCGTCGTCGTCGAGGTGCGGGGAGTCGCGCCCGGCGCCGTGGGCGTCGTTCGACGGGGAGTCGCTCGTCATGGTGGATTCCTGGTGTGGTGTGGTGCGGGTTGGCGGCGCGTGTGGGGGGCCCTGACTCGCCGGCCCTGACCTGCCGGGCCGCAACCACCGGCCAGCCAGGCCGCCTCGCCGCCCGTCAGCCCGGCGACCGCCCGCGCCGCGCGCATCCGCCGATGCGCTTATTGCGACATCTTGCCGGTCGCGTCGGGCGACGAAGCCGGATGCTCGGCGGACATGCCTTGCTGCCGCTTTTGCATCAGCGATCCGCTCTTCGACCCGTCGCGGCCGCGGGCCGCCGCGCCGTCCTGCGGCTGGCCGGCCGGCGCGCCGCGGCTCTGCGCGACGCCGCCCGGCGGCGAGCCGCCGGCGGTCTGCGCCACGGCCAGCGGGCTCGCCAGCAAGGCCACGGACATCAGTGCAATCCACGTCGGTTTCGGTCGCGCGTTCATCTATGCCTCCATGCAGGTTGAGCGAGGCGGTCGATGCCTCGGTCACTGCAACGGAGCAACGAGCGTTCCAGCACGGCGCGGCGCGACCGCGAGGTCAGGCGCTCGCGTCGGGCGCCGCCCGCTCCGGCGCGGCCGTTACGGCTTCCCCGGCGGACGCCGATGCCGACGCCAACACCAACGCCGCCTCGGCGCGAACCTCGTCCGACGTCAGCCGGAACACCGCCACCGCATCGCGCAGCACCACGGCCTGCGCTTCCAGCGCCTTCGCCGCGGCGGCGGCATGCTCGACGAGCGCGGCGTTCTGCTGCGTGACCTTGTCGATCTGGCCGATCGCGTCGTTGATCTGCTGGATGCCGTCGCCCTGCTCGTGCGCGGCGCCCTCGATGTCGGCCATGATGCCGGTCACGCGTTCGACGGACGCCGTCGCTTCCTGCATCGTCTTGCGCGCGTCGGCGGCGAGCGACGCGCCCTGCTCGACCTGCGCCGACGACTCGCCGATCAATTCGCGGATTTCCTTCGCGGCCGCCGCCGAGCGCTGCGCGAGCGCGCGCACTTCCGCCGCGACGACGGCGAAACCGCGCCCCTGTTCGCCCGCGCGCGCCGCCTCGACGGCCGCGTTCAGCGCCAGGATGTTGGTCTGGAACGTGATGCCCTCGATCAGGCCGATGATCTCGCCGACCTTGCGCGACGACCCGGTGATGCCGTCCATCGTCTGCGTCACGCGCGCGACCGCGTCGCTGCCGCGCGCGACCGTCTCCAGCGCGCCCTGCGCGAGGCGGTTGGCGAGCTTCGCGTTGTCGGTGTTCTGCCTGACGGTCGCGGACAACTGCTCCATCGTCGCCGCCGTCTGCTGAAGGGCGGCCGCCTGCTGTTCGGTGCGGTTCGACAGATCGGCGTTGCCGGCGGCGATTTCGTTCGCGCCCGCCGTGATCGACTGCGTGCTGCCGCGCACCTTCGACACGGTGTCGACGAGCGCGTCGCGCATCTGCGCGAGCGCGTGCAGCAGCTGGCCCATCTCGTTGCGCGGCGAGCGCACCGTCACGGCCGTGGACAGATCGCCTTCGGCCATGCTGCGGAAATGCCCGATCGTCTGGTTCACCGGCCTCACGACCGCCGCGGACAGCCCCGCTCGCGCGATGGCCCCCACCACCAGCGCCGCGACGCCGATCGCCACGAAAACGCCGGTCGAAATCCGGAAGCGCCGGCTCAGTTCGTCGACCTGGCGCTGGTGGCCGGCCGCCTGCGCATGCTTGAGCGCGTCGATCGCGCGGGCGTAGATGCCGTAGTAATGGTCGCTCGTTTCGCCCTGAATTTTGCGGAACGTATTGAAGTCGTAGTCGACGAGCGCCTTTTGCTCGGGTTCGAGCGCCTCCTTGACGAGCGCGCTGCGCGCGTTCGCGACGGTCTGCGCGAGCTTGCGTTCCGCGTCGCTGGCGAACGGGCCGGCCATGTAGAAATCGAAGTCCTTGTTCGACGCCTGCAGTTTTTGCTGCGCGGCCTTGAGCAGGCCGTCGGTCTCCTTGCCGACGCTGAACAGCGTCTCGTAGCCGGCCAGCGCGAGACGCACCTGCAGCAGTTCCTCCGAACTCGACATCAGCGCGTTCATCGCGGCGGCGCTCTGGCGCTCGCGCTGCAGGCCGTCGTTGCCGAGCTTCAGCGCGCCCCAGCCGACGCCGATGACCACCAGCAGAAACACGGCAAATACGCCGATGACGAATGTCAGCCCTTGTCGAATAGTCAGATGGTTGAGCATGCGAAAGTCCATGACGAGCGGGTGCCGGCCGGAATGGCCGTCATCTCGTTGCGTTACGGCAACGAAGCGCCTGTCCTGGATAGGGAAAATCCATGACGCAACATTTGGGATAGCGAACGCACGGACGAACGTCCGCGCCGCGCGCGCGGCGTAACATGCGACTTATTCCACGCCTCGCCGATTCGCCTTCACGCTCCGTCGCCATGAAGCCGCTCCGCTATCGTCCCGCCGCGCCGCTCGATCGTTTCGTCGACTGTTTCTGGTGGTCGCGACGCGAGACGCCGCAGACGCACTGGGAGTACCTGCTGCCGTCCGGGCACGCGCAGCTGGTGTTCGCGCTGCACGACGCGCCGCTCACCTGCGTTCCGTGCGGCGACGCCGTACCGCTCGTATGGACCGGCTCGCTGCTGCACGGGCCGCAACGGCGCTATTACGCGGCGGGGCCGAAACCTTGCGGGGCGGTCGTCGGCGTGTCGTTCCGTCCGGGCGGCGTCGGCGCGATGCTCGGCATTGCGGCCGCCGGGCTAGCGGACAGCCATGTCGGGCTGGACGCGCTATGGGGGCACCGCGCGCGGCTGCTGCGCGAGGAATTGCTCGGCGCGCCGACGCCCGTCGCGATGTTTCGCATCCTCGAGCGGCGTCTCGCCGAACCGCTGCGCTGGTCGCTGGCGATGCATCCGGCGGTGGCGCAAGCGCTGTCCGACTGGCGCGGCGTGGCGCTGCACGAACGCCCGGCAGCGGGGCTGCGGGTTGGCGACGTTGGCGGCGCTCGCGGCGAGCGAGGCTACGGCGGCTATAGCGCGAAGCATTTCATCGCGTGCTTTCGCGAAGCGGTCGGCATGACGCCGAAGCACTATCTGCGCATCCAGCGCCTGAACGACGCGCTGCGGGCGCTCGCGCGCGATCCGCGCCCGCCGCTCGCCGACGTGGCCGCACGCGCGGGCTATGCCGATCAGTCGCATTTCACGCGCGAATGCCGCGAACTGGCCGGCTGCACGCCGAATCGCTATCGCGCGCTCGATGCCGGCAGTCCGCTGCATCACGTCGTCGGCGACACGATCCGCGAGCCGCGATCGCAGGTAAAAAACGTTCAAGAAAACCGCGCCCGCGTCGCCGACAATTGATTGCCTGTCGCTACGACGTTACGAGGCCAGGAGATGACGATGAATGCCATTCACGAAGTGTTTCCGTATCTTCGCGTGCGCGCGGCCGCCGACGCCATCGCGTTCTACGCCGACGCGTTCGGCGCGGTCGAACTGTTTCGCCTGACCGAGCCGGGCGGCCGCATCGGCCACGCCGAGGTAAGGATCGGCCCCGCAACGGTGATGCTGTCCGACGAGTTTCCGGAGCACGGCATGCGCGGCCCGTCGGACGACGTGCGCACGAGCGCGCTGCTGCATATCCATTGCGACGATGTCGACGACCTGTTCGCGCGCGCGGTGCGGGCCGGCGCGACGGTGGTTCGACCGCTGACCGACCAGTTCTACGGCGAGCGCACGGCCACGCTGCGCGACCCGTTCGGTCACGAGTGGCTGCTCGGTTCGCAGATCGAAGCGATGTCCGCCGAGGAAATGCAGCGGCGATACACTGCGCTGTTCAATGGATAGGGGTGCGTAGAATTCGGCCGCGAATGCGGCGGATCGCGTCGCGGGCAGGCCGGGAAGGCCCGCGCCCGCCATGTCGGCAGCGCGCCCGTCCCTTCCCGAACGAACCGGCTCACCCGCCGCAGAGTCCGCCGCCGCGCTGCTTGCCGAAGCGCAGCGCGGTGCGCACCAGCGCAAGATGGCTCAGCGCCTGGGGAAAGTTGCCGCAAAGCCGCCCGCCGATCGTGTCGTATTCCTCCGCCAGCAGGCCGAGGTCGGTGGATGCGCCGAGCACGCGCTCGAATCGTTCGCGCGCGTCGCGGGTTCGTCCGAGCAGCAGCAGGCAGTCCGCCATCCAGCACGAACAGGCGAGGAACGCCCCTTCCTGCGGGCCGTCGCCGCTGCGCGCGAGCCGGCGCACCAGCCCGCCTTCGCCCAGTTCGCGTCCGATCGCGTCGATGGTCGCCCGCATGCGCGCGTCGCGCGCCGGCAGAAAACCGACGAGCGGCATCAGCAGCAGGCTCGCATCGAGTTCGTCGCTTCCATACGCGCGCGTGAACGCGCCGCGCCTGTCGCTCCATCCGTTCGCGCAGACTTCGCGACGAATCGTCGTGCACAGCGCACGGGCGCGCGCGATTAGCGGCTCGCCGCCGGGCGGCGGCGGCGCGCGCGAATGCGCGAGAAAACGTTCGAGCGCCGCCCACGCCATCACATGCGACAACGTGTAGTGACGCGGCGCGGCGCGCGCCTCCCAGATGCCGGAGCCCGGCTGGCGCCACGCGCTTTCGAGATGCTCGACGATGCGCCGCTCGACGTCTGCCTCGTCGGGCGATTCGGCAATGCCGGCGCGACGCGCGGCATGCAGACAGTCGAGCAGTTCGCCGAGCATGTCGAGCTGGCTTTGCCCCGCCGCCGCGTTGCCGACCCGCACCGGGCGCGCGCCGTTCCAGCCCGGCAGCGCGTCGATGCGGCGCTCGTCGTCGCGCAGCGGGCTCGCGTCCACGCGATAGAGAATCCGGATGCGCTCCGGCGCCCCGGCGATCGCGCGCAGCAGCCAGTCGCGCCACGCGCGCGCCTCGTGATGGAAGCCCGCGTCGAGCAGCGCGTCGAGCGCGAAGCTCGCGTCGCGCAGCCAGCAATAGCGGTAGTCCCAGTTCAGCGAGCCGCCGGGCGCCTCGGGCAGCGACGTCGTCGGCGCCGCCACCATCGCGCCCGTCGGCCGGTGGATCAGCGCGCGCAGCACGAGCAGCGAGCGGCGCACCGCGGCGGGCCACGGCGTGCGGCGGTCGTCGAACGCGCCGATCCAGCGGCGCCAGTCGTCGCGCGTCAGAGCGAGCGCGCGATCGACGTCGATCGGGCCCGCGCGGCCATGACGGAGCGTGAACGTACGGCGCTCGCCGGCCTCGATGCGGAAGACCGATTCGATCGTGCCGGCACGCGCGTCGGCGGGCGCGTCGGTGTGCAGCGTCACGCACGACGCGCCCGCGCGGGCGACCAGCGCGCCGCGTTCATACGAGCACGACGGCGCCTGCGTGCCGTAAGCGAAGCGCGGCGCGAGCGTCGAGCACATCGTCACGGCGCCGCGCAGACCGGTCACGATGCGGACCAGCGCCGGCGCGTCGGCCGCGGGGCTTGCGTGGGCGGGCGTGGCGGCCGGCATGAATTCGGTCACGCGCACCGCGCCGGCCGCGGTCTCGACGTCGGTTTGCAGCACGAGCGTATCCGGCTCGTAGCGGCGTTCGCGGCGCAACACGTCGCCTGCGGGGCCCAACGACCAGCGTCCGTTGCGCGGCGTGCCGAGCAGCGCGGCAAAACAGGTGTCCGAATCGAAGCGCGGCCAGCAAAGCCAGTCGATCGAACCGTCGCGGCTCGCGAGCGCGGCCGAGCGTCCGTCTGCGATCAGCGCGTAGTCTTCGAGCGGGCGGCTCATCGCTCGTCATGCACCGCCGTTGGCGCGCCGCGCCCGCGAGGCGCGCCAGCCGAGCCATGCGAGGCCGCCGGCGAGCGCGAGCGCGCCCGACAGCACGAGCGGCGCGCCGGTGGCCGTCCACGGGTCGTCCGAACGCGCTTCGGCGTCGAAGCGGCCGTGCGCGCCGTAGTCGCCCGGCACCGGTGCGAACAGGTTGCCGGGCGGCTGCGCCGGCGCGTCCGACGACAGGCGCTCGTCCGTGAGTTGCGCGCGATAGCCGGTGCGCGCCAGATAGCGGTCGAGCAGCGCCGGCGACAGGCGGTTCGCGAGAATCGCGCGCACCGTCGGCCAGCCCACCCAGTACTGGCGGCGCGGGTGCTGCGCCGCGTGCCAGATCGCGCGCGCGACCGCCTCCGGCTGCCAGACCGGCGGCACGGGCCGGGCGCGCCGGCCGGTGCGGTTCGCGGCCCAGTCGAACTGCGGCGTGTTCACGGCCGGCAGATCGACCATCGTCACGCCGACGTGGCAGCGTTCGTGCAGCAGTTCGGCGCGCAGCGACGCGGTGAAGCCGCGAATCGCGAACTTCGCGCCGCAATACGCCGCTTGCAGCGGCACCGCGCGATAGGCGAGCGCGGAGCCCACGTTGACGATGGTGCCGTGGTTGCAGGCGCGCATCCGCGCAAGCGCCGCCATTGTTCCGTACACCTGACCAAGATAGGTCACCTGGGTCGCACGCTCGATCTCGCGCGGCGTGAGCGCGGCGACCGGCGCGAACGCGGTCGCCATCGCCACGTTGACCCACACCGCGATCGGGCCCAGCGCCTGTTCGACGCGGGCCGCCGCCGCCTCGACGGCATCGGCGTCGGCGACGTCGGTCGGAATCGGCAGCGCGCGAACGCCGTAAGCGCCAGCCAGCTGCGCGGCCGCGCGGTCCAGACGCGCCGGTTCGCGCCCGAGCAGCGCGAGCGCGCAGCCGTGACGGGCGAACTCGTCGGCGACCGCGCGGCCGACGCCGGCGCCCGCGCCGGTGATGACGGCGACCGCTGCGCGCGGCCCGTCGGTCGGGCAATGCGCCGATGCGTCGGCGCCGGGAGCTTCGGTCGATGTAGCCATGTTCGTTCACCGCTGTCTCGCACTTCAGCCGACTCGCACGCGTCGTACCCGCTGCCCGACGGTTATGGCGTTCGCCTCGCGCGAGCGCCGAAGCCGGCCCGAAGCCGCGCACATGTCGGTGCGCATGTCGGCGCACATGTCGGCGCCATGTCAACTCCGCGTCGACCGATTGCAGGCTACCGGCGATGTCGCCGCCCATGCCGGCTTCCATCGGCCATCGGTTCGGGGCGTGACGTTTTTTGAGGGTTATACGACCTTTGCGCCATTCGCTTCAGGTTCCATACTTCGCGTGGAAGATCAAACCGGGAAAAGCGCACAAGCGCGATTGCGCCTTGCGCTTGCGACCCGATCAATCACGACGTGGAAAGGAAAGAAGATGAGGCTCAAGAACAAGACGGCACTAATCACGGGCGGCACCAGCGGCATCGGTCTCGCAACCGCGAAGCTGTTCATTGCGCAAGGCGCCCGGGTCGCAGTCACCGGTCGCGACGATACCGTGTTCGAACGCGTGAAGGCGGAGCTTGGCGAGAACGCGATCGTCCTCAAGGGCGACGTTCGGTCGATCGACGACATGCGAGCGATTGCCGCCGAGATCAGGAGGCAGTTCGGCGGCCTGGACGTCGTGTTCGCCAACGCCGGCTGGGCGTTCCCGTCCGCGCTCGACGACATCGACGACAAACTCTACGGCGAGATCATGGACGTCAACGTCAAGGGCGTGGTGTTCACGCTCCAGGCGGTGCTGCCGGACTTGCGCGAGGGCTCGTCGTTCATTCTCAACACCTCGTTCGTCGCGCAGACCGGCAAGCACGGCATCTCGCTGACCGCGGCGGCGAAGGCCGCCGTGCGATCGCTTGCGCGCAGCTGGTCCTACGAGTTTCTCGGCCGGAAGATCCGCTTCAACGCGATCGCTCCCGGCGCGATGAACACGCCGCTGATCACCAGATGGGGCATGTCGGACGAATGGGTTCGCGACCGGAAGGCCGAGTTCGCCGAAGCCATTCCGGTGGGCTACATGGGCCAGG
>Ga0164242_10009373_pt1 | contig 10569 bp, 10 predicted proteins | sample OricomgcompostMG_FD_108783 | JGI IMG/M metagenome (GOLD analysis project Ga0164242, IMG submission 108783) | Miracle-Growth compost microbial communities from Emeryville, California, USA - Original compost - Miracle growth compost (MG) ... | reverse complement strand
GGGTTCGTCCCTGGGCCGTGCCGGCCGGGGGTTCTCGCATCCCGCTATGCGGCGTGGCGGGGAACGCGGTCGACCAGCTCGGTGCCTGGCCGCCAGGCGTAGTTTTCCGCGACCGTTTCGCTGAACGATCCATCCTTGTTGAGGTAGTCGCGGTATTCGGCGGATCGCGCGCCGTCGTTGAACTGTTCGCGGGGCCCGATGCGAGGGCCTTCGGCGGTGTAGTTCACCTCCTTGTCGAGCACCTTGCGGATGAATTCGCGGTGGCTCGTGTAGTCGATCATGTCGGGCAGTTCCTCCGGCAGCACCTCGGCCGGATCGCGCCGCTCGATGTCCTTGAACAGCCCCATCACGAACTGCAAATGGCCGAGTTCGTAGTCGAGGCAGCGCTCCCAGATCGCACGGATGCGCGGATTGCCTTCGTACTGCATGCAACTGTGGTAGTTGTAGGCCTCGGTGGCTTCGTACAACAACCACTTTTCCAGCCACGTTTCGTTCGGGTCGCACATCGATCCGTACTGGGTGACGTGCTGTTCCTCGATCGAGGCGATTTCCGCGTACAGGCCCCGCGCGACCGGATCGGTGTAGGTCGGACCGATCGTCATGTAGTAATTGCGAGTCTGGTACTCGCCGGTGAACAGCGTCAGCGCGTGCACCTTGGACAGCGGCGCGGCGGCCTTTCGGTCGTAGTGGTCACGCAGGTCGTCGTGCGGATCGCGATGCTCGAAGCTGGTCGGCCGCCCGGGGAGGACGTCCGTGTACGACTGCAGGATGTTGTTGGCGTCCTTGCCTTCAAGCCGGTCGGCCAGTGCCGAGTAGCGGTAGAGATGATCGAAATCCTCGAGCAGCCCGAAGCGGTACACCTGCGCCAGGTAGTCGTCCGGTTCGTGTTCGGCGATGCTGGCGGTGACCTCGATCGCGACCTGCTCGTAGCCGAGCGTGATGTCGAGCGGCGAGTCATCCGGCGACAGAAGCCAGTTCACCATGGTCTGCTGGTGGTGCTCGACCCGGCGGACCCGCGCCAGCGGCTCGCGCAGATCCTCGTTGAAGGCGGCGGCGAGGTGCTGGAAGCGGTTCGCGCCCATCTCGATGCCGTTCATCAGGATGATCCGGACGCGCGTGAAGGCGTCGTCGTCCAGCTTGCTCATCGGCGCGGGTGTCAGTTCGCGCAGGGTGAAGCGTTGTCGTTCGAGGGGCGTGCCCTTCTCGTCCATGAGTTTGAGTGCCATTGCGATAGATGCTCCCTTCCGTGGGTCAAGGCGCGCCTGTCGAAGGACAAGGCGCGATGGATTTCGTCATTGATGGCCGGGGCCGTATTCCCGGCGGCAGTGCCGGTACTCCGGACCTGACAGCTTGTCGTCGTGGTTGCTGTCGCACGCGCTGAAGTGGCTGGCCAACCACGAGTGGCCGGCGCTATCCGCCTCGCTCACGTAGCCCTTGGATCCGGCGAGCGACGAGAACTCAGGCTTGTCGCGCAGCGCGTTGTGGCCGCCCATCGCGCTGGTGTCGCGATCGGTGGTGGTGTTGTCGTAGCAGTTGCCGCCGCTGGCGCACTGCATGGTTTGCGCGGACGTCGTCGGCACGGTCTGCTGCACCGGCGGATTCTGCTGCGTCCGGGGTTGCTGCCGGGTTTGTTGCGGCGTTTGCTGCGCCTGGACGGCGCCGGCGAACAGCAGCGCCGCCGGCACGGCTAGCACCAGGGGGAGATGCTGTCGCTTCATGTCGAACCTCCTTGTTTGACGTGGGGTCCGGACGAAGCAATACGTGTGCCACCCCCTGGCGCGCGTTCATGATCGGACGCGTGCGTTCAGAGTGCGTTCGTAATCGAAGGCAGGGGATGGATCACGCCTGCGACGGCGCACGCGGAGCGGACAAGCGCCGCGCGGAAAATCGCCGAAGCAGGGGTCATGCGCCAGGTGCATCCGGGACACATTGGGGCCACCGGCAATTTGCCGCCAGCGCGCGAATCCCGCCACGCGGGTCCTGCACCAGCCGGGGCGATTCAGCCCGTCGCACCGAAAGGCTTTCGCGCAAGCGAAAAAATTTCGCAAGCGCATGCTCCGCGTCGGCCGGTCACCACGAAGGCCCTGCATCCAGAGATTCGGAAGCGGTGCGCCCGGTGTCGATCTGGGTTTCCAGCAGTCGCTCTATGCAGGCGTCGATGCGACGGCTGGAGCGCTTGCTGTGCGCATTCGCCAGTTCGCGGCGGATCATGCACACCGCCGCGGCACCCTGCCGCGCCTTGCGGGCGAAGGTCTCACGCTGGGCGGGCCGCCATGCGACCAGCGCGGCTGCCTCGTTGTAGCGACGTTCCTCGTCCATCACGGCGAGCATGTCCAGAAGATTTGCCCGATCCATGGCTACCTCCTTTTTATTGTTTGCGCTCCTGTTGAGCGAGCGCAGCATAGGCAGGCGCACATCTACACCGCGTCAATTCCGGGTGCAGCGGCGTTCACCTGAAATGGACATCAGGCTGATACATTCCACCGAATGGCAGGACGCCGCACGTCGAATCGTTCAACGGAAGGGCTTGCGACTTATCGACGCAAGCGCCATTTCGAACACACGCCCGAACCGGCCGCGACGCCGCGCGGGCGACGTTCGCATGCGCCGGCAGGACGCCAGTTCGTGATCCACCTGCATCACGCGCGCCGCCGCCATTTCGACCTGCGCCTGCAGGTCGGCGGGGTGTTGCGCAGCTGGGCGGTCCCGAAGGGGCCTTCGCGCGATCCCTCGATCAAGCATCTGGCGGTGCAAGTGGAGGACCACCCGCTGAGCTACGGTTCGTTCGAGGGCACGATTCCGGAGGGCCATTACGGCGCCGGCACGGTGGCGATCTGGGACGAAGGCACGTGGAGCACCGAAGGCTCCGCCGCGCAGCAGATCGACAAGGGCCACTTGCGGTTTGAATTGCACGGCTCGCGCCTGCGCGGACGCTGGTCGCTGGTGCGCACCCGGATGCAGGCCGGCAAGCCCCAGTGGCTGCTGATCAAGGGCGACGACGAATTCGTGGTCCCCGACGACGTGGCCGACGACACGCCATTGTCCGAATGGAAGGCGGAACACGACATCGAAACGCCACCGCGCGCGAAGCGAGCTGCGCGTGGCTCGAAAACGCCATCCCTGCCGACGCCCGACCAGTTCGAGTTCGAACTCGCGCGCCTGCATCAGCGCGCGCCGCAGGGCGAGGACTGGCTGCACGAAGTGAAATACGACGGCTACCGGATGCTGGCGTGGCGGCGCGGGCGCGAGCTGCAACTGTTGTCGCGCAACCGCCTCGACTGGACGGAAAAGCTGCCCGGGATCGCGGATGCCATTCTCGGGCTGGATTGCCGCAACTGCGTGCTGGACGGCGAACTGGTGGTCTTCGATGAACACGGGCGCAGCCGCTTCGACCTGCTGCAGAAGCAATTCAATCTCGCCCAGGCGCAAAGCGTGCGGTACGCGGTGTTCGATCTGCTCGCGTTGAACGGCGACGACCTGCGCAACGCGCCGCTGCTTGAACGCAAGGCGGCATTGTCGCGCCTGCTGGACGCCGCCGACCCCGCCATGAGCCCGCTGGTGGTATCCGGGTACCTTCGAGGCAACGGCACGCTCGCCTACCAGCGCGCCTGCGAAGCCGGACTCGAAGGCGTGATCAGCAAAGCGGTGGATGCACCCTATCGCGGCGGTCGCGGCGACCGTTGGCGCAAGCTGAAGTGCATCGATTCGGATGAATTCGTGATCGTCGGCTACACGCCGGGCAAGGGCTCGCGTGGTGCGCTGGGCGCGCTGCTGCTGGCCGAGCCGCGCGGCAGGGCATGGCGCTACGTCGGCCGCGTCGGCACCGGCATGGATACCGACATGCTGAAGCGCCTGCACGCGCAACTGAAGACCGCGAAAGCCAGGCCCGAGTTGATCGACGCGCCCGACGCCAAACAGCTGCGGGGCGCGAAACCGATCTGGGTGCAGCCGGACATCGTGGTGGAAGTCGAATTCCGCGGCCGCACCGGCGACGACTTCCTGCGCCAGGCCAGCTTCAAGGGTTTGCGGCCGGACAAATCGCCGGCGGATCTTCGCGACAGCGATCGCGGCAAGGAGACAACGTCCATGGCATCCGCGAAATCCCCCTCGAAATCCGCGGTCCGCAAGGGTGTGCCGCGCAAGCAGGCCGCCCGCGGGCCGGACATCAACCTCACCCATCCCGACCGCGTGCTGATCGAAAAGCCGCGCGTCACCAAACGCGCGCTCGCGGAATTCTACACAGGCATCGCCGAGCACCTGTTGCCGGGCATCGTCGGGCGGCCGCTGTCGCTGGTGCGCTGTCCCGACGGCGCCGGCCAGGAATGCTTCTTCCAGAAACACCCGATGAGCGGCATGCCGGATGCGATCGGCGTGGGCGACGCGCGCAGCGCCGAGGGCAAGCGCCAGGACTACGTTTACGTCAACGATATAGAAGGCGTGATCGGCCTGGTGCAGATGAACGTGATCGAGATCCATCCATGGGGTTCCACGATCGCGGACCTGGAACATCCCGATCGGCTGGTGTTCGACCTCGATCCCGATACAGGCGTGGAGTGGTCGCGCGTACGCGACGCCGCGCGCCTCGTGCGCGAGCGACTGCAAGGCGTCGGCCTCGAAAGCTTCCTGCGCACCACCGGTGGCAAGGGGCTGCACGTGGTGGTACCGCTGAATCCCCGCCCCGACTGGGACGCCGCCAAGGCGTTCACGCACGCGCTGGCGCGCACGCTCGAACACGAATCGCCGCAGGACTTCGTTTCGGTCGCGACCAAGAACCGGCGCAAGGGGCGCATCTTCGTGGATTACCTGCGCAACGCGCGCGGTTCCACCGCGGTGGCGTCGTACTGCGTCCGCGCGCGGCCCGGCGCAGGCGTCGCCACGCCGCTGAGCTGGGAGGAATTGTCGCGACTGAAATCGGGCGCGCAGTACACCTTTTCCAACCTCGCGCGGCGACTGAAGACCTTGAAGCAGGACCCGTGGCAGGGCTTCGACGAAATCCGCCAGGCGTTGCCGCGTGCGGATTGATGACCTGTAGGTTGGGCTGGACCCGGACGCAACTCCGGGAGAAGCCAAACGTGATAGGCCGAGACACCCCGACCAACGTTGGGCTTCCGCCGATGAAGCCGGCGTCAGCCCAACCTACACCCGCCGTTATCCGCGCAGGCCGGAACGACGAAACCCGATTTCGATGCGCAAGGCGCACACAGGAGAACGACCATGGCGGCAAGACCCATCTGGAGCGGCACCATATCCTTCGGGCTGCTCAACATCCCGGTGCAGCTGATGTCGGGCGAGCGCCACGTCGACCTGCATTTCCGGATGCTCGATTCACGCAACAACGCCCGCATCCGCTACGAACGGGTGAACGAGGAAACCGGCGAGGAAGTGCCGTGGAAGGAAATCGTGAAGGCGTTCGAGTACGACAAGGGCAATTACGTGGTGCTCGAGAAGGAAGACTTCGAGAAGGCCGCGCCCGAATCGACCGAGTCGGTGGACATCGAGGCCTTCATCGACGCCTCCGCGATCGGCCCGGAGTACTTCGAAAAACCCTACTACCTCGTGCCCGCCAAGAAGGCGGAAAAAGGCTACGTGTTGCTGCGCGAAACCCTGAAACGCCTGAAGACGGCGGGGCTGGCGCGCGTGGTGATCCGTACCCGCGAATACCTGTCGCTGGTGATCCCGCGCGAGGACGCGCTGCTGTTGATGCTGCTGCGCTACCCGCAGGAAATCGTGCCCCAAGAAGAGTACGCGTTTCCCGACAAGAAGATCTCCGCCTACCGCGTCACCCAGAAGGAACTGGACATGGCCGAGACGCTGGTGAAGTCGATGGTGGGGAAATGGAATCCGGATGAATACCACGACGACTTCCGGGAACGCCTGACCAAGGTGATCGAGGCGCGCATCAAGGCCAAGGGCGGCGTACGCGCACCTTCCGCCGAAGAAGTCGCGATGCCGAAGAATGCGTCGACCAATGTGGTGGACTTCATGTCGCTGCTGAAGAAGAGCATCGACAGCCACCAGCGCACGCCCGCGAAGGAATCCGGTTCCGCGGCCAAGAAAAGCGGCGGCCACCGCACCGCCGCGCGAAGAAAATCGAGCACGCGCAAGAAGGCCGCCAAGCGCTCGTAAGCGTCCAAACAGTCAGGCATCGTGCATCCGGGCCATTGACCGCTTTCCCGACGCCGGCGTTCGCGGCACCTGCAGCACTTTCCTTCGAGGCAAGGGATAAACTCACGCAGGCTCGCCGTTCTGCTGCGCACCCTGCGCATCCTTCGTCGCCCTTTCCGACGCCACCGCCGTCGCCACGTCGCGCGGGTAGCTTCGTGCGCCGACCAGCAGCACCACGGCTGCAGCGAACAGCGCCACCAGCATGACCAGGAAAGTGATGTCCAGGTTGCCGCCGCCCGATTGGGCGCCGCCGTTCGCACCCCCGGACGCGCCGAATCCCGTGCCGCCATTGCCGCCCAGCAGCGAAGACAGCCAGCCGAACAGCGGCGGCGACGCGGCCTGCGCGAGGTACACGATGGTGGAACGCACGCCTTCGGCGCGGCCCCACAACCGCGAATGCATCACGTCCAGCCGCGCGGCGTCGACGGGCGGGAAGGCGCCGCCGAGGCCGCCCGCCGCGATGAACATGAAGGGCGCCGCCATCCCGAGCTTCGGCAGCAGCATGGCCGGGACCAGCGCCGCGACCGCGAGGAAATACGCGCCCGCGCCGACCGACATCCGCGCCGATACCCGGCCCTTCGCGACCATGCGATCGGCGAGATAACCGGTCACCAGCACGCCCGCGATCGCGCCCAGCCCGATCACCACGACGAATGTGCTGGACGCCGTCTGCGACAAATCGAAATGGCCACGCATGAACACCACCACGAATGTCCGCAGCCCGGTGAAGTAGAAATAGCCGAGCGCCGACGCGATGATCAGCATCCGATAGGTCGGCAATGAAAGGACGTATTGCACCGACGGCCAGATTTTCATGCGCGCGGGGTCGTCGCGCAGGATCAGCGGCTCGACCGGATCGATGCCCTGGTCGCGCACCACGTCGCGGATCCGCACACCGTCGTGCACCGGCCTGCCAGGCTCTTCCTGCAGCCGCCCGCGTCCGCCGCGGCGCGGTTCCGGCAGGTTGCGCGCGATGAAGTACGCGAGCAGCAGCCCCAGCACGGCCAGCACGATGAACGGCGCCCGCCACGACAACGCCGCGACGTTGCCCGACATCAGGAAGCCGATCGCCACCCCGATCAGTTCACCGGAAATGATGTAGCCGTAGATGCGGCTGCGTTCGCTGGCCTTGAAGCAATCGCCGATCAGCGACGCGATCGCGGGCGACCCGATCGCCATCACGATGCCGAGCGCCAGGCGCGCCGCGAACAACGTTTCGTACGACGTCGCCGCCCCGCACCAGACCATCGCCAGCGACCACAACGCGATACCGGCGACCAGCAGGTTCCGCCGATTGAAACGATCGACGAGGATGCCGAACGGCAGCGTCAGCAAGGCGCTGGACGCGACGGTCACCGCGACCAGCAAGCCGATTTCGAGATTGTCGATGTGCAGCGCGGGCTTGAGTTGCGCGGCCACCGCGCCCAGCGTCGCCTTGTCGGCCGAATCCAGCGCGAGGATGCACGCCAGCATGAGGATGATGCGAAGCCGCGCGCGGCCGCCTGCCAGATCCTCCAGCGGACATTCCACGATGCGGGACAACCAGGCCTGCAACGACGTCCGCAGCATTGCTTTCGTTCCAGTGCGCCTTCAATGCGCCTCATGGACGCCACGCGAGCCGATCCGTGACTCGCGTGGCGCCCCGGCGCGCCGGATGTTTGCGTCCTGCAGCACCCGGCAATCGCGATCCGTCGCTATTTCGGTTTGCTGAGCGTGAAAGACGAAAAGCCCGCGCCGATGTCCCAGCCTTGCCCCTTGCCTCTCAGGGCCAGCGACACCGGGCCATTGGTCATCACCGCCGCGCGCACGGAACCCACTGCGCCCGCATGCGCGGAGGCCTGGGCGTACGAACCGAGCACCTGGCTGATGTCCGAGACATCGCTGAAGGTGCCCTTGCCATCGTCGATCTTGTACTTGCCCACCGTCAACCCGCCGCCCTTGGCGGAAATGGCCACGTCCATGGTCTGGCCGTTCTCGCACGTCACCACGCCCGTGCCCGAGGCGGTCTCGTAAATCGCCGACCATCCGGACAGCGTGAAGGTCATCTTGCAATCGATGTCGGCCGCGGATGCGCTCGTGGCCGCGACGGCGGCCAGCGGAGCAAGCGCCAGGGCAATCCAAAGTGCTTTCCTTTTCACGACGTCCTCCTTTTCCCGGTTTGCCCAATGATTATCGGCGGCGACCGCTGAACATCCAGCAACCCGCGGAATATCACGGGCGCGTGAAATGCAGGCGATGAACGCGTGAAAGCGTACATTTCCATTCGATTATCTCAACGCGTATCACTGCGCACTTGCGCGTGGCTTATCAGCGTGAAAATAAACGTGCCGCCCACGATGTTGCCGGCCACCACCGGGCCGAGGTAATGCCAGAGGATTTCCGGCCACGGCAGGCGGCCCGCGAACGCGAGGTAGAACACTTCGCCCGCCGATCCGATCGCGTGCACCAGGCTTGCTGCCGCGATCAGCCACGTCAGGCCGATGATGATCCACATCCGCGCCGATTCGGCAGCCGGCATCAACCACACCATGGTCGCGATGATCCACCCTCCCGCCACCGCCTTCACGAACATCTGCGGCACCGAATACGACATCAGCGTGGTGCCCAGCACGCCGATCGCATCGTCCAGTTCCGGCGGAAACAGCGGCAGCTTCTGGACCGCCAGTGCGAAGAGCGCAATGCCAATGATGTTTGCGACGAACACCAGGCTCCACAATCGCAGCATCAGCCCAAGCTTGCGCCAGCTCGGTGCGGAGATCAGCGGCAGCACCACCGTCAAGGTGTTTTCGGTGAACAGTTGCTGGCGTGCCATGATCACGATCACGAAGCCCGTGCTGTAGCCGAGGGCCGCCACCAGGTGTGCCAACGGCATGTCGGGCAGGTAGGCCTTCAACGCGCCGCTGGCCACCATCGAAAACCCCATCGACATGCCCGCGGCGAGGCCGGACCACATCAGCGCCGACGGGGTGCGCCTGAGCTCCTCCTCGCCGACCGCGCCCACGGCTTCGTGCAGCACCGCCGCGCGCGGCGGCATCCGGCGTTCGGCGTCGTGGCGCTCCTCGTCGTCCAGCGCGGGCACGTTCTGGCCCTCGCCGTGTTCGCCGCGATCCGCATCCTGCCGATCGCCGATCCGGCTCATGCGCGTGCCTGGTCGCCGGTGTGGCGCTTTTGCACGGTGATGCTGCCGTTGGGTTCCAGGATGGCCAATTCCACCATCTGCAGATCCCTGCAGCCGTGCTTGCGCATCAACGAGACGAAATTGCTGCGCGGAATCTTGCAGCGTTTCAGCACGTCGTCGAACAATTCCCCGTCCCGCGCAAGCAGCACCGGCTGGCCTTGCAGCCAGCGGTCGCCGCGCGTGAAATGCGTGGCGATCCAGGTGCTGATCCAGTCCAGCAGCAACAGCACGACCACCACGATCAGGCCGCCCTGCAGCGACTTGTCGTTGCCGAGCAGCGAGGTGCGCACCGCACTGCCCAGCACGATCACGACGATCAGGTCGAAGATGCTGAGTTCACCCAGCGTGTGCTTGCCCGACAGCCGGATCAGCGCGAACAGCACGATGTACACGATGGCCGCCCGCACGATGAGTTGCCACCACGGCATTCCGAATTCGAACATCCCGTCCATCGCAAGCTCCCGAAGTGGCCTGAGCCGTACTTCAGCCTGCGCTGCGTCAAGCCGTGGTGAACGTCACGCGCGACCGCCGGGCGGCGAGCGTCTGGTGCCGCTCGAACGCTTGATCGCAGGCTTCGGCGGACGACCCGGTTTGCGGATGTCGCTCTTGCGGGTGGAACCCTTGCCGCTGTCGCCGGATTTCGTGACGCGCTTGCCGGTGCTCTTCCTTGCGCCGACGCTGCGGGCCTGGTTTTGCGCAGCCGTGGCGGCTGGCTTCGAGTCGGCGTGACTGGATTGGCCTTTCTCTTCCATGGTGAGTCCTCCTTCCCTGGGAATCCCTGATCAATCTACCACTCGTCATCCCGGAATACCCGCGCCATCCATGGCGCTCGCGCTGCGCGCCGCCTTGCGGCGTTCGCGTTTGCAATCCTGCAAACGCAGTCGCGTAGCGATATCGGGATCCAGCGACTTGCATTTCAGCGCACTGGCCGAAAAGTCACTGGATCCCGGCGTTCGCCGGGACGACGAGCAAAAGGGCGGATCGCGCCGGGTCACTCCATCACCGCCCTTCATCGAATCGTACCCTCACCCCGACCATCACGCTGCGCCCCGGCGCGGGTTCGAAATAGCGGCCGTTGCCGTCGTTGACGATCGCCGAGCCGATGTAGCGGCGATCGAACAGATCGTCGATGCGCAGGAACGGCGCGACCGTGGCACCGCCTTCGTGCAGCACGCGTCCGATATCAACGCCGACGGTGGCATAACCGGGTGCGGCGGCGGTGTTGG
>Ga0164242_10009372_pt1 | contig 10569 bp, 11 predicted proteins | sample OricomgcompostMG_FD_108783 | JGI IMG/M metagenome (GOLD analysis project Ga0164242, IMG submission 108783) | Miracle-Growth compost microbial communities from Emeryville, California, USA - Original compost - Miracle growth compost (MG) ... | reverse complement strand
CAGTGGCTGGTCGACGGCGGCCCGGCCACCGTCGGCATCGTCGCGTCGGTGACCAAGCCGTTCTGCCGTGCGTGCGACCGCACCCGCCTCACCGCCGACGGCCAGGTGCGCAACTGCCTGTTCAGCACCACCGAGACCGACCTGCGGGGGCTGCTGCGCGCCGCGGCCGACGACGAGCTGGCCGACCGCTGGCGCGAGGCGATGTGGGGCAAGGCCTTCGGCCACGGCCTCGACGCCTCTGCCGACGCCGCGGCCTTCGCCGAGGCCAGCCGCTCGATGAGCGCGATCGGCGGGTGACGTGGCGCTGACTCCCATCGCCGAGGCGCAGGCGGCGCTGGTGGCGGCCGTGCCGCGGATGCCGGTCGTGGCTGTTCCACTCGACGACGCCAGGGGCTTGGTGTCGGCCCGCGACGTGGTCGCGGAGCAGACGGTGCCGCCGTTCGCCAACTGCTCGCTCGACGGATACGCCGTCCGCCATGACGACGTCGCGGGCGCCCCGGTCGAGCTGCGGGTGCTCGGCATGGTGCCGGCCGGCTCGGTGGCGCCGTCGCCGGTCGAGCCGGGCACAGCGTGGAAGGTGATGACCGGCGCGCCGTTGCCCGAGGGCGCCGACACCGTCGTCATGGTCGAGCTGACGTCGGCCACCCCCGCAGCGCCGCTCGCGAGTGCCGGTGACGTCGTGCGCATCCACGAGGCGCCGGCACGAGGCGCAGGCGTGCGCGCGGCGGGCAGCGACGTGAAGCCCGGCGACCGCGTGCTCACCGCCGGAGAGGTGCTGACCGCTCCCCGCCTCGCGGTGCTGGCAGGCATCGGCGTGCGCCGGATCGAGGTGCCGCGCCGGCCGCGCGTGGGCGTCCTCGTCACGGGGGACGAGCTGGTCACCGACCCGCGACCGCTGCGGGCGGGGGAGATCTACGAGTCGAACGGCGTGATGGTGCGCGCGCTCGTCGCCGACAGCGGCTGCGAGGTCGTCGACCTCGGCGTCGGCCGCGACGACGCCGATGACATGGTCGAGCGGCTGACCAAGGCCGCGGCCGCATGCGACGTCGTCATCACCACCGGCGGGGTCTCGATGGGCGACACCGACCCGGTGAAGGCCGCGCTCGACCAGCTCGGCCGGCTGCACTGGCTGCAGGTGTCGATGCGCCCGGCGAAGCCGTTCGCCTACGCACTGCTCGACGGACCCGAGCGAGCCGTTCCCGTCTTCGGCCTGCCGGGCAACCCCGTGTCGTCACTGGTCAGCTTCGAGGTGCTGGTGCGTCCGGCGCTGCGGGCGATGACCGGTCACCGCGAGCTCGACCGGCCTCGCGTGCTCGCCGTGGCCGACGAGCCCATGCGCGCCCTCGGCACCGACGGCCGCACCACGATGCTCCGCGTCGAGGCGCGCTACGCCGACGACGGACGCCTCCACGTCCAACCCGTCGGCGGGGCGCAGGAGTCACACCAGATCGCGGCCTCGGCCCGCGCCGACGCTCTCGCGGAGCTCGCGCCCGGCTCGTCCTACGCCCCCGGCGACGACGTGCCCGTCCGCATGCTCCGCTGGGACCACTGACGGCTCAGGGCAGGTTGACCCACTCGTCGGTGCCGTCGTCGAAGACCTGCCGCTTCCAGATCGGCAGCTGTGCCTTCACGGTCTCGACGAGGTCGGCGCAGGCGGCGAACGCCTCGGCCCGATGCGCGGCACCGACCTCGGCGTAGAGCGCGTGATCGCCGATCTCCAGCGGCCCGACCCAGTGCGCCACCCGTAGCGTGAGCACCGCCGGGTGGCGGGTGGCGACGTCCGCGGCGATCCCCGCCAGCACGCCCGGTGCCGACGGGTGGCCCTCGTACTCGAGCGCGACGACCGCACGGCCCTCGTCGTGGTCGCGGACGACGCCGGCGAACGTGACGACGGCGCCCGCCGCCGCGTGCGGCGCGGCCGTCAGCTCGGCGAGCGCGGCCTGGTCGGTGTGGATCGCGGTGTAGATCGCCGGTGCGGTGCTCACGGCCTCCATCCCACCATGCCGCCGCCGCGATGCTCGCGGGCCGATCCACCCAGTGGCACGACGACGGAAGTGGCCTGCCCAGCAGCCCCGCCACGGGCGATGCTGAGCCCCTGACCGCCGCCTGCTTGGATGACGGCATGCCCCTGTTCGAGCTCGACGGCGTCGCGCCGCGCGTCCACCCGACCGCCTGGATCGCCCCCACCGCCTCGATCATCGGCGACGTCACCATCGAGGAGAACGCCTCGGTGTGGTTCAACGTCGTGATCCGCGCCGACATGGGGCCGATCGTCGTGCGCGCCGGCGCCAACGTGCAGGACGGCTCGGTACTCCACGGCGGCCCGGACACCACCGACATCGGCGAGGGCGTGACGATCGGCCACGGCTGCATCGTGCACAACGCGACCATCGGCACCGAGGCGCTCATCGGCAACGGCGCGATCGTCCTCGACAGGGCCACGGTCGGCCACCACACCCTGGTGGCCGCGGGTTCGGTCGTGACGCCCGGCACCGTCATCGGCGACGAGGTGCTCGCCGTCGGCTCACCGGCGCGCGAGCGCGGCCCCCTCAACGAGGTGCAGCGGATGTGGGTCGACGGCAACCCCGAGGGCTACCGCGAGCTCGCCCGGCGCTACAGCAAGGGCCTGCGAGAGGCCGTGTCCTGAGTCAGTGATCGCTGCCGCGGACCTGCTCCACGGCATGCTGCAGCACCGGTCGTAGCACCTCGACGGCGTCGTGGACGGCGCCCGTCGAGCCGGGCAGGTTCACCACCAGGCAGTCGCCGATCAAGCCCGCGACGCCGCGCGACAGCATCGCGGTCGGCACGCCCTTCGCGATGCCCGCGGCGCGGATCGCCTCGGCGATGCCGGGCACCGGCTTGTCGATCAGCCCCAGCGTCATCTCGGGGGTGAGGTCAGTGGGCGTGAGCCCGGTGCCGCCGGTGGTCAGCACGACCCGGCAGCCGGCCTCGACGGCCGCGCCGATCGCGACCTCGACCGGGTGCCCGTCGAGCACGATGCTCTCGTCGGCGTCGAAGCCGAGCTCCTTCAAGAAGTCGACGAGGATCGGCCCGGTGTCGTCGGGCCGCTGCCCCGACGCCGCGCGCGTCGAGGCCACCACCACATGAGCCTTCAGCTGCTCCAGCTGCTCAGTCACGATGCCACTCTCCCGTCTTGCCTCCGGACTTGGACTCGACCCGGACGTCGGTGATGACCGCCGCCGGGTCGACTGCCTTGACCATGTCGACGAGCGCGAGGCCGGCCACGGAGACCGCCGTCAGCGCCTCCATCTCGACGCCGGTGCGGTCGGTGGTCCGCACGGTCGCCGTGATGGCCACCGCGTCGTCGCTCACCTCGAGGTCGACCGTGACGCCCGAGATCGCGAGCGGGTGGCACAGCGGCACCAGCTCGGGCGTCCGCTTGGCCGCCATGATCCCCGCGATGCGCGCGACCGCGAGCGCGTCGCCCTTGGGCACGCCGCCCCCGCGCAGCAGCGCGACCACCTCGGCGGAGACGAGCACGCGCCCGGACGCCGTCGCGGAACGCGCCGTGACGTCCTTGCCCGAGACGTCGACCATGCGGGCCGATCCCTGCTCGTCGAGATGCGTGAAGTCGTCGCTCGTCACGACGCCGAGGCTAGCGACGGGAGCGAGTCAGTTGTAGCGGACGGGCAGGTGCTTGACGCCGTTGATCCACGAGTGGCGCAGGCGGTCGGGGTCGCCCATCGGGGCGATGTCGGGCATGACGTCGGCGATGGCGTTGAACATGATGTCGACCTGCAGCCGGGCCAGGTTGGCGCCGATGCAGTAGTGCGCGCCGTGACCGCCGAACGCGAGGTGCGGGTTGGGGCTGCGGCTGATGTCGAACTTGTGGGCGTTCTCGAAGACGTCCTCGTCGTGGTTGCCGCTGGCATAGAACATGCCGACGCGCTGGCCCTTCTTCACCTCGACGCCGCCGACCTCGACGTCACGCAGGGCGGTGCGCTGGAACACCGACACCGGCGTCGCCCAGCGGATGACCTCGTCGACCATGGTGTCGGGGCGCTCCTTCTTCCACAGCTCCCACTGGTCGGGGTGCTCGAAGAACGCGTGCATGCCGTGCGTGATCGAGTTGCGCGTGGTCTCGTTGCCGGCGACCGCGAGCAGGATGAAGAAGAAGCCGAACTCGTCGTCGCTGAGCTCGCCGTAGCCGTCGACGTTGGCGGTGATGAGCTTGGTGACGATGTCGTCCTTCGGCTCCCGCTTCCGCTCGTCGGCGAGCGCCCCCGCGTAGCCGAGGATCTCGGCCGCCGCGACGTCCGGACTGTCGCCGTATTCCGGGTCCTCCCCCGCGAGCATCTGGTTCGACCAGTTGAAGAGCTTCTTCCGGTCTTCCTGCGGCACGCCCATGAGGTCGGCGATCGCGACGAGCGGCAGCTCGCAGGCGACGTCCTCGACGAAGTCGCCGGAGCCCTTCGCCTTCGCCTCCTCGACGATCTCCTTGGCCTTCTCGACGAGGCCGTCGCGCAGCTCGCTGATCGCGCGCGGCGTGAAGCCGCGGCTGATGATGCCGCGCAGCTTGGTGTGGTCCGGCGGGTCGTGGTTGATGAGCAGCGCGTTGTTCAGCATCACCTGCTCCCGGGTCATGCCCTCCTGGAAGCGGATGATGACGCCGTTCTCACTGGTGGAGAAGTCGGCGCTGTTCTTGGAGACGGCGGCGATGTCGGCGTGCTTGGTGACGGCCCAGAAGCCGGTGTCGAGGAAGCCGTCGCGCGCGCGCTCGGTCTGCTCGACCCACCACACCGGCGCGGTCTTGCGCAGCTCGGCGAACTCCTGCAGCTGGATGCCGCGCTGACGGACGTCCGGATCGGTCGGGTCGAACCCTTCGGGAAGAGCGGCCACGGGTCATCTCCTTCGCGATTTCTAGAACGCGTTCTACTATAAGCACCGTGGGAAACCCTGTCATTGTTCAAGCCGTTCGCACCCCCATCGGCAAGCGGAAGGGGTGGCTGTCGGGCGTCCATCCGCAGGCGCTGCTCGGTGCCGCGCAGGTCGAGGTCCTCAAGCGCGCAGGCATCACGCCCGACCAGGTCGACGAGGTGATCGCGGGCTGCGTCACCCAGGCCGGGCCGCAGGCGGGCAACCTCGCCCGCCGCGCGCTCCTCTACGCGGGCTTCCCGCAGCACGTCGCCGGCACCACCATCGACGCCCAGTGCTCGTCGGCCCAGCAGGCCACGCATCTGGTCAACGCGATGATCGCCGCCGACCAGATCAAGATCGGCATCGCGTGCGGCGTCGAGGCGATGACGATGGTGCCGCTCGGCAGCAACGTGCCCCCGAGCTTCGGCGGCATGAACCCGCCCGACTGGAACATCGACATGCCCAACCAGTTCGAGGGCGCCGACCGCATCGTCGAGAACCGTGGCTTCAGCCGCGAGGAGGTCGACCGGTTCGGCCTCTGGTCGCAGCAGAAGGCCAAGGTCGCCCAGGACGACGGCCGCTTCGACCGCGAGATCTTCAGCCTCGAGGCGCCCGTCATGGACGCCGACGGCCAGCCCACCGGCGAGACCCAGGTGGTGAGCCGCGACCAGGGTCTGCGCGACACCACGCTCGAGGCGCTCTCCGGCCTCAAGCCGGTGCTCGAGGGCGGCACGCACACCGCGGGCACGTCGTCCCAGATCTCCGACGGCGCCTCGGCCGTGCTGCTCATGGACGAGGACGTCGCCCGCTCCCTCGGCCTCACTCTCCGGGCACGCATCGTCGCGTCGTGCCTGGTCGGATCCGACCCCTACTACCACCTCGACGGCCCGGTGAACGCCACCGAGAAGCTGCTCAAGGACACCGGCATGACGATCGGCGACATCGACATCTGCGAGGTCAACGAGGCCTTCGCCGGCGTCGTGATGTCGTGGGCGAAGGTGCACCAGGTGCCCGAGGAGAAGATCAACGTCAACGGTGGCGCGATCGCCCTCGGTCACCCGGTCGGCTCCACCGGCACGCGCCTGATCACCACGGCACTGCACGAGCTCGAGCGCCGCGACGCCTCCACGGCGCTGATCTCCATGTGCGCGGGCGCCGCCCAGGGCTCCGGCACGATCATCGAGCGGATCTGATCTCGATGGCGCTGCCGACTCTGCCCCAGGCGGCCGACTACGTCGTGGTCGGGGGTGGCAGCGCGGGGTGCGCCGTCGCCGGCCGGCTCGCGGCGGCGGGCAGGAGCGTCGTCCTCATCGAGGCGGGTAAGAGCGACCGGCGCAACTACATGGTCAAGAAGCCCGGGATGATCGGGCCGATGCACGCCGAGCCGAAGCTCAAGGCGACCGTCGACTGGGGCTTCCACACGGTGCCGCAGACGCACGCGCTCAACCGTGAGATCCCGCAGCCGCGCGGCAAGGTGCTGGGCGGCTCGAGCTCGATCAACGGCGTCATCTGGGTGCGGGGCAACCGCGCCAACTACGACGCCTGGGCGGCCGAGGGCAACGTCGGCTGGGACGCCGACAGCGTCAACGCCGCCTACCGGCGCGTCGAGGACTTCGAGGACGGCGGCTCCGACTACCGCGGCGCCGGCGGGCCGATCAAGGTGACGCGGCACAGCCAGCCGTCGGAGCCGGCGCGCGCCTTCCTGCAGGCCGCCTCCGAGGCGCTCGACGTCAAGGTCCTCGACGACTACAACGGCGCCGAGCAGGAGGGCGTCAGCATCATGCAGCAGAGCGCCAGCAGCGGTCTGCGCTACTCATCGGCGCGCGGCTACCTGCACAGCCGCTCGCTGCCGACCCTCACGACCCTGACGTCCGTGCACGCCACCCGCGTCGTCATCGAGAACGGCCGTGCCGTGGGCGTCGAGGTGGCCGACCAGGCCGGCGAGCGCCACCTCATCCGGGCCGGGAGCGAGGTCGTGCTCTCGGCGGGCGTCTTCGGCTCCCCGCAGCTGCTGATGCTCTCGGGCGTCGGCCACCCCGACCACCTCGCCGAGCACGGCATCGAGGTCGTCGCGGACCTGCCGGTCGGCGACAACCTGCACGACCACATGTTCGTGCCACTGACGTTCAACGTGCCGTCGTCGCCGCACCGCGGCACGCCCGGGCACTTCGCCGCCGGGCTGCTCAAGGAGCTCACGGTCGGCCACTCGTTCCTCGAGAACACCGTCTTCGAGGCCGTCGGCTTCGTGCGGACGTCCCTGGCCACGGACGTGCCCGACATGCAGTTCCACGTGCTGCCATGGGCGTACGCGTCGCCCAATCAGGATCCGCCCGGCCGGCTCGAGGTCGACAAGCGGCCGTCGGTCACCGTCTTCTCGACGCTGATCTACCCGCGCAGCCGCGGCACGCTCCGGCTGCGCAGCGCCGACCCGTTCGCCGAGCCGCTCATCGACTTCAACTACCTCGCCGAGGAGCACGACCGGAAGGTGCTGCTCGAAGGCATCGAGATGATCCGCGCGGTCATGGCGAGCCCGGCGATGGGCAACCGCGTCGCGTTCGAGCTGCACCCCGGCTCGCACATCACCGGCGAGACCCTCAAGAGCGAGCTGCTCAACCGCGCCACCAGCGTCTACCACGGCGTCGGCTCGTGCCGGATGGGCGTCGACGACCGCGCCGTCGTCGGCCCCGACCTGCGCGTGCGCGGCATCGAGGGCCTGCGCGTGGCGGACGCCTCGATCATGCCGTCGATCATCGGCGGCAACACCAACGCACCGTCGATCATGATCGGCGACCAGGCCGCCGAGCTCATCCTCAACTCCTAGGAGGCGTCGTGGCCCCGCAGCGACCCGCAACGATCACCGACGAGCTGCTCGCTCGGCTCGTCTCCCGCGTGCCGTCGACGGCCGGCGGCAGCTGGAAGCTCACCGAGGTCTATTCCGGCGAGCTGCTGGTCGAGCTGCCGCAGTCGACGCCCGACGACATCTCGGCCGCCGCCACGGAGGCGCGCACCGCTCAGCGAGCGTGGGCCGCGACGCCGCTCAAGCAGCGGCTCGCCGTCTTCGAGCGCGCACACGAGCTCATGCTGCAGAACCAGCACGTCATCGCCGACCTCATCCAGGCCGAGAGCGGCAAGACCCGGCGGATGGCCTTCGAGGAGGCCTGCGACCCCGTCATGGGCATCAGCCACTACCTCAAGCGCGCGCCGAAGCTGCTGGCTCCGAAGCGCCACGGCGGGCCGGTGCCGGTGCTGTCGCGCTCGACGGAGGTGCACCCGCCGCGCGGGCTGATCGGCATCATCGCGCCCTGGAACTTCCCGTTCGCCACCGGCATCTCCGACGCCATCCCGGCGCTCATGGCGGGCAACGGCATCCTGCTCAAGCCCGACAACAAGACGGCGCTCTCGCCGCTCTACGGCATCTCGCTCCTCGAGGAGGCGGGCCTGCCACGCGGCCTGTTCCAGGTGGTCTGCGGCGAGGGACCGGACGTCGGCCCGACGCTCATCGACTCGGTCGACTACGTCATGTTCACCGGCTCGACGAACACCGGCCGCACCATCGGCGAGCGCGCCGGCCGCAACCTCATCGACTGCTGCCTCGAGCTCGGCGGCAAGAACCCGATGATCGTCCTCGACGACGCCGACATCGACGAGACGGTGGCCGGCACGCTGTTCGCGGTCTTCGGCAACACCGGCCAGATCTGCATGCACATCGAGCGCATCTACGTCCACGAGTCGAAGTACGACGAGTTCCGCGACAAGCTCGTCGCGGCCACCGAGGCGATGCGCATCGAGGCCGCCTACGAGTTCGGCCCCGACGTCGGCGGGCTCGTCTCCCCCGACCACCTCGAGCGCGTCCGCTCGCACGTCGACGACGCCGTGGCGAAGGGCGCCACGGTGCTCACCGGCGGCAAGGCGCGGCCCGACCTCGGCCCCACGTTCTTCGAGCCGACGATCCTCGAGGGCACCACCAAGGAGATGCTCCACGGCACGCTCGAGACCTTCGGTCCGGTCGTCTCCCTCTATCCGTATAAGACCGTCGACGAGGCCGTCACGCTCGCCAACGACACCGACTACGGACTCAACGCCTCCATCTGGACGACGAACTTCAAGCGCGCCGAGGAGCTCGCGCTGCGCATCGAGTCCGGCAACGTCAACATCAACGACGGGCTTGCGACGGCGTACGCGTCCAAGGCGACGCCGTCGGGCGGCATGAAGCAGTCGGGCGTCGGCGCGCGGCACGGCGACCAGGGGCTGCTCAAGTACACCGAGACGCAGAACATCGCCCTGCTCAAGAAGCAGGTGATGGGCCCCACCAAGAAGCAGACCTGGGACGACTACGCCCGGCAGATGCAGACCTCCCTGCGCTGGATGCGCAAGCTGCGCATCCGGTAGCCCTGAGGAGCAGTGATGGGCACTGACACGTTCCTGCCCGAGCCCGCCGAGCTGAGCGCCGAGGCGCAGGCGCTCTACGACGAGGACGTCGCCGACGAGGGCTACGTCATGAACCTGTCGCGAATGTGGGCCCACGACGTCGCGACGTTCGAGAAGCTCTTCGACCTGATCGCGCACGTGGGCGAGCTGGGCAGCCTGTCGTTCCGCGACCGCGGCATCCTCGTCATGTCGGTGGCGTCGACGCTCGGCGACGGCTACTGCTCGCTGGCGTGGGGCAAGAAGATCGCGGGAAAGTACGACGCCGACCTCGCCGCCGCCATCCTCGCGCACCAGGACGACGTCCTCGACGAGCGCGAGCGGGCGCTGGCCGCCTGGGCCCGCACGATCGTCACCGACCCCAATGCGACCACCGCGGACGACGTCCAGGCGCTGCGCGACGTCGGCTACGACGACCGGCAGATCCTCGCCCTCACGACCTACGCGGCGCTCCGCCTCGCCTTCTCGACGGTCAACGACGCCCTCGGCGCACGGCCCGACGCGGAGATGCGCGCGTCGGTGCCGCAACAGGTCCGCGACACCGTCACCTGGGGACGCCCGATCGCCTCAGACTGAACGCTAACACCTGTGCTAGCGAAGTGCTTTCACCGATGCTAGTCTTCACCTATGACGGCGGTCCACATTCGCAACGTGCCTGAAGAGACAGTGGCGCGCCTCAAGGAGCGTGCCGCCGCCAACGGGCGTTCGCTCGAAGCCGAGCTGCGCATCGTCCTCGATGACGCCGCGCTCGTCCCTACCGCCCGCAAGCGCCGTCAGATCAACTGGCCGCCGCCACCGCCGGTCGGATATTCCGAGGACTTCAACCGCTACGACGTCTACCCCGACCACGACGACGACCGTGACTGAGCGAGTCTTCGTCGACACGAACATCCTGGTGGCGGCCTACGACCCCAACCGGCCGCGACACCTCGAGGCTCGGGCCCTGCTCGAATCCGACCCCCGGGATCTTGCCGTCGCGCACCAGAGTCTGCGTGAGTTCGTGGTGGTGCTCACGCGGCCTGTCGAGGCGAACGGGCACGGACTGGACGGCCCGACGGCATCGGCAGCGTGGCGAGCAGTTACCTCGACCGTCACGCACTTGCCCGAGACCGAGGCATCACAGGCACTTCTCCTGGAGTTCGTCGATTCCGGCCTAGCCGTTGGCAAGCAGGTGCACGACGCGAACCTCGTCGCGATCGCGCTCGACCATGGCGCAAGCACGTTGATCACCGCCAACCCCCGTCACTTCAGCCGGTTCTCGCACCT
>Ga0164242_10009371_pt1 | contig 10569 bp, 10 predicted proteins | sample OricomgcompostMG_FD_108783 | JGI IMG/M metagenome (GOLD analysis project Ga0164242, IMG submission 108783) | Miracle-Growth compost microbial communities from Emeryville, California, USA - Original compost - Miracle growth compost (MG) ... | reverse complement strand
GGCACAGCGCAACACTCAGACAGCATATTTAAGTGTTCTGCGGCGTGGCAAAGACCAGCATTGGTGGTGAGCGGTTTTGGCCAAAAGACTACCTATGTAGATATCTACTGCATCCAACTGTTGGAAGATAAACGTCCAACGAGTGCTGCCGGGCTGGCAAATATCTACCAGAGAGTAACAAACCTAAGGTAGCTAACGACAGCAATGTCAAGACGGGACAACAGATTGATGTAGGGGGACAGCGATATCGATCTATAGCGACCGCTCCCACTACCACCAGTCAAATACATGCTAGCCTAGCTAGCTACCTATTTACATATGTCATGTACAGATCGCGTGCACTCTGAGCCAATTGCTCTTGCACCGAGATCATGTAATTTGGGAAACCTCCGTCCTAGTTTAGCAAGGCTCTTGAACAAATTTAGACGGGCATTCCCGACTTTGGTATTTAAACCGAAATTGACTCCAATGAAATAGCTAAGGTACTTACCGGCAAAGAGGACTCAGAAACCAGTGCCGGCACGTCCAGCTCAGGCCTCGCTTAGGAAGTAAACACTTGATAACACACAGAAGGTAATACTAAATCAACCAAAGAAACCACGCGACTGGAGTGTGTGATGTAAACAAGGTTTTGGCCCTGGATAAAACAATCAGCCGCGTATAATTATGTGACGTTTCCAGAGGTAACCATGTTCGAGCGAAAAAAAAACAAAACCAAATAAGTTGAACCGGCAGGCGATGACGTCACCTTGGCCTGTGGAACGAATTTCATAAAGCTCCGGATTTTGGAAGCCGGCTTATGACGTCGGATGGCGCCGGAACAGCGGCGCTGAAATTGATTAGTCGCCATTATTAAGACCCTCGCAAAAATGTCGCTCGGCACACTCGCTCCCTTATCGTGGGCCTGGGACACCCTCAAACGTACTCCCACACGCACCAGAGCTGGTCGGTGCGAACCTCGATCGAATGGTAGATTCCCCGCGTCGCCCGTCAGGGCAGTCGATTGCGCCCGGCCCGTCGCAAGACGCCACCCACGATCCGGCGATCCCGGTCCCTCCTCCGAGTGACGCCCGAAATGTACGCTTCCGCCCCGTACGGGGCCCGCAGCAGTCGAGCATTGGTCTACGGCGACTTCGATCGAATACCTCCAGGTTAGCACCGCCGGAAGGCCAACAACAGAGAGACAATGAGTTGCCTGAAGATAGTGATGGTTGGCAATCTCAAATGAGCCGTTCGAGCTCGACGCCCGAACTGACGACACTCGATTCCCAGGCGGATCCAGGTCCGCCTGCCTGTCGCATGCCTTCCATTCCCGAAGGAACACAGGACGGAGGGTCGCTTGCCCGCGGCCCCACCACACAGTCCGCTGGGGGCCGGTCGGCGTTGCAACGATCGCTCCAAGAGGAATATGACCCCAGGATTGTCGATATCCTTGACGCCATTGGTAAGTGGAATGAAGCTGCTGTCATGTTCCTGAGATAGGCAAGTGACTAACCTTTGCGACAGACCCTGAAGTTTCAGCTCTATCCTCTATTACGAACATCCAGAACTCGCTCTTTGTCCCGTCTCTAGGCAGATGGGTCAAAAGACGGCCTACTTACACACTAGACAGGATACCGGGCCCACCACAAACCGCTCCTCCCGAGTCAGAACGAGAAGAGCCGCTGGAAGTTGACGGTACCGTGCGACCTGCCGCACGGGGCCGCCGCATCAGCCTCCAGTCTGTAATGGTCGAACCTAACTACGCTGTTCTTCCTCACGGCGTTTCTCTTGATGGGTGGAGCCAGGAGGACGTAGCCGAGTTGAATGATTACGTGCGACACATGCTGCATTCACGGCGATCTAAGTTTAAGCGAAACATGAAGGCGTTCGGCAAGTACGTCAGGAAACCTCTCGGCTTCTTTGTCACGCTCTACGGCACACTTATCACTCTATTTGGTCTGGCGTGGGTGTTGTTCCTCATCGGGTGGATCTATGTCGGCGAAAAGCAGCTCTACGTTATCAACGTCATCGACTATGTGTTAGTGGCGTTGTTCGCTATCGTCGGCGACGGTCTCGCACCATTCCGGGCTGTCGACACCTACCACATGATTTTCATAGCGCACTACCGTGAGTCTTCCTAATCTCTCTCATCATTGCTACTGCGGACAGCCCTGACCAATATCCATCTATCTAGACCGTCGCACATGGAAGCTCCGTAAACAAAAGTCGCTGCCTAAGCTCGAGAATAAGAATGACCTCCCTAGAAACCCGACAGAGTTCACTCCAGTCGTCAACTCGGACCTTGAAGCAGCCCAAAAAGAAGCCGACCATGAACTCTCGGTCCTGACACCCAAACAACAAGCTCGCCTGGTGCACCACCAGACCAAGTTCTCGCAGTCTCACACCTTCTACAAGCCGCATGAGACTGAGACGCACTATGCCTTCCCGCTAAAGTTACTGGTCGCCATCGTGTTGCTACTCGACTTGCACTCGTGCCTGCAGATTTCGCTAGGCGTCTGCACCTGGGGCATCGACTACCGGGTGCGCCCCAGTGCGCTTACGGCGACGATCCTAAGCTGCTCCATCGCCGTGAACATCACAGCGGGGGTCCTGATTAGTGTGGGCGGGAGGCGGACGCGTAAGCGAGAGGTAGTCGAGCGAATGTTCCGCCAGGAGTTGACCGAGGAGGCCCTGCATCGGATGCGCGATGCTCGAAGCGGCGCTGAGGGCGACGAGCTCAATCAAGTCAAGAAGATTGACGAGGCGATTGACGAAGCCGACGAGAATAAGGAGAGCAAAGAAGAGGAGAAGGAGAAGGAGGGCAAGGGGTTGGGCCTGGTGAGGCCGAGCTTGGATGCGTGGCGGGGGAAGCATAGTGATAGCCGCTCGGGTAAGAGCAGGGATGGCAGGATGTCGTCGCCAGGAAAGAAGCCGGTTCACGAGGTTGGTAGGTTCGACACTACCATGAGTCCGGAAGGGAGAGATATACCCAATATATGACATAGCCATTTTGCGCGACTTTAATAGAATACCTTGTTACAACCTGTTTTGGTTAGAAGACATGGCTCCATACCTCTGTCTGGGGCTTGCTGGAATACATTATTGGAATTTGGCTGCACATATAAGTTAGGACTTTAGATTACCTACCAAGTCTCACGCATAAAGCTGCTACAGCTAGGCTATAACTCTGCCTCAGTCTTCTCAATATCCGTAAGCAGCTGCGCCCTCCACTTCTCCCACTCTCCATCCGCTAGCCTCCCCTTCAACGGTAACCTCCCACCCTCCAGGGTCCCCAATCCCGTGACGCGGAAGACCGCCTCCTTGATACCCACAACGCCGAACTTGCCGATAAACTCCTCCGCCTTGCTAACAACGTACTGCAGCTTCCTGGCCTCGGCTAGGACCTCCGCTCCTGCGGAGCCGGTGCTTGCCTCGCGCGACAGCACCATCAGCCGGACCACCGTCTTGGGGAAGAACGCGGCGAGCGCGTCAATGACGCCTGCCGCGCCGAACAGCACTATGGGACCCAGCTGCTGGCCGAAACCGCTGTAGACGCGGAATTTGTCGTGGTCGATGTTTGGATCGAGCGAGACCTGGACGTGGTACGAGACGTTGCCGTGAGACCTGGCAGGGTTTCGACGTGTGAGCGGGTGGACAAAGGGGGTTGAAGATTGGACATGGGCTCGGGAATAGCAGGAGGTGTTAGGCGGGTCTTACATCTTGCAACCGACTATCTTGGGGTGCTGTGCTAGCGCGGTATACGTCTCTGGGCCGACGAGAACATTGTTTGTGACGCCGGGGTAGTTGTAGCTTGAATTGCGACTACGTTAGCCGACGGAGTCGACCACAAGGGTCATGGGATGCAGCGGGTCACACACATCAAAATCGGCAGAGGGCTATTATCCGCGATCAAAGTGTACCACTCCTTGATATTCTCCTGATTCGCCGAGGGACCAAAATACCCAGGAACGAGGACGAGACCCCACTGTGCGCCAGCCTCCTGGAAGTCCTGCAGCCACTCGAGCGTCTCGTCGACGCCGTTGGTCAACACGCCCGCCATGATGGGGTAATCCGGGAAGCCGGCATCGGTCAAACCCCGCCGGACACCGGCGACGAGCTCCTTGCGCTCGGCGCGGCTCAGATGGATGGCTTCGCCGGTCGAGCCAAGCAGGACCAGGCCCGTGATACCGCTCTTGGCGAGGAAGACGCTGTGCTTGACCTGTGTCTCGACGTCTACTTTGGCCTGTAGGCCTGAGCCCGATGCCGATGCGGGGTGGAAGAATGTGGGGACCGGGACGAACACGCCGGTGGGAGGGGAGGAGACCGCCGACATGGTTCCGGATATGGTTAATAATACGGCAAAGAACTCGAGACAGGCAACTAGAATTGCAAAAAAAAGGACAACTCTCTATGGAGAGTTTCGACGATGTTGTGATTGCGGGACACTGCTTAAGAATGGCGAGTTTGGTATCCCCCACCAACCATTAGGCCCGCTTATCGGGAGCAGTTACCACGAGCCGACAACCGTCCACGGCGTCCCGGTCGGCTACGGAGACGGAGCAAGGCACAGAGCTCCAACGGCCTGCTAGAATTAGAGTGTGACTGTCACGTTCTTGCCCATCCAACATTTGTTCAACTGAGTATTTTTGCCCCCCTCATGAATGTTTTTACCTAAAGGTCCTGGCCGGCGGCTTGCTGCACACATCAACGCGGCGGGGCGGCTTCGGACGCTGTGCCACGTTTCTCGGTCCATCTGGCACCGAACCGACGTCAACTGCCGACGTCGGGACGCTAACGTGCAGTTGGGGCGCACCACGTAGAATGTGCCGAGACGGTGTCACCATCAATTGTCGTCGTCGGGTAGATCGAATTGATACGGCTTTCTCGCCGGGTTTCTTACGCAGCCCTTTGGAATAGTAGATATTGCACATTGCCACTGAAGCTCACTCATCATGGGCAAGATGGAATATTTCCGCCTTCCCCCGCGCTGGCTCTTCGTCAAGATCACCGACGAAACGGGCAACGTCGGCTGGGGGAAGCGGCGAGTTTCCAGGTCGACGCGGCGGCGCCGAACTTTGCGATACAGGAGATGGGGCTGGGGATACATTATAATAGCACGGGGCAGGACATTACCTCTTACATCAAGAACCCAAAAATCTGGGATGTGGAAGACGGGTAGGTGCCAGTTCTCTCGGGTGTGGGGTTGGGGGTCGAAGTGGATGAGGAGCAGGTGCGGGCGCTGTCGAAGGACGCGAAGCCGTGGGTTAGCCCGGGATTCATAGGTCCTGGTGGGAGATTCGGGAGTGGTAAAACTTGGAATCAGCGAGAGTGGCATCCAAGTACATGGCTCGAGCATCCAATGCAAAGCCGAACTGATTCTTTGATATATACCGCGTTGAAGGTGGCGGTGATTCTAACGTTCGGCGACAGCCGCTTTCCCGAATGACAATAAACTCCAGCCCATTCCCATATGCTCATCCATGCTTATAACCCAATACCTCTACCGCAATGCAACCGCTTGCATCACAAGGACCCCGCGGGTTCGTGTGTATATGTCCAATTAAGAGTTAGAAATACAATAATCAAGCAGCGATCAAGACGCAACAGGCGTTTGATATTTGCCGTGTCGCGAGAGATATCACTCTCCAAACAAGCCCACAGCATATGTTAACGACACGTTATGGGCCATCAACATTGTAAAGGCAACTCGAGCCAACTCATTGCCATCAAGGTTAGCCCCGTGTTACTCCCCGCCACTAGCGGATCAACGGCACAAGTATCGCGAAAAGAAATGCGAACGCAAGGTGTTCCTGGTGGATGTGGAAAGACCTCTCCCCAGCAGATCCGCTCCCGGGATCGACACCCGTGGCGGGGCGGCCGAGGTACCAGGCCCCAATGTCAGTCAGCTCGCCGCCGGCGCTGAGCATGGCGGCATTGGGGCCGACGTTGGAGTCGGAGCTGCGGAAGGAGCCAAAGAGGGAGTAGCGGTCAACCGACTCGAGGCGGTCCATGTACTCGGCCGAGGTGTTGTAGAAAGACTGGGTCGCGGCGAGGTCCTGGTCGTTGAGGTTGTACTCGGTTACCCAGATGGGGGTGTCGGGGAAGCTGCGGAGGGGAGCCGGGTTAGTATCAGACACGGAAGGTCAAACAGTAACCGGGGGCCGAAATAGAACACGAGGGGAGTGCTTACGCGCCGGCGTATTCGCCGATATGGGAAGCAAGTCCCTCGAAGTTCCCATACCAATGCAGGGGAACGAAATCGTAGGTGCAGTTCTTGGTCTTCCCCCCATCACTGATAATCTTGGAGCAGTTGCCCAGGAATTGATTCGTCCAAGGCAGGCCGCCCCAGCCGCCAGTACAGGCCGGGAGCCCGACCTTGATGCCCATATCCTGCAGAGGTATGATGTTCTTCACCCACACCTCCGCGGCGACGGACGGTTCGACATCGCTGCCACCCCACTCCGAGGACCCGTCGGGTTCGTTGAAGGTCATGACGTGCGTGATGTTTATGCCCCTGTCGTCAATAAGGCCCTTGATGGTCGTGAGGAAGGTGGTGTCGGATGTGTCGGCCGGTGCACCCCACAGCATGGGTACGAACTCGAAATCGGACTGTGTCAGGTTTGTGTACGCCGGCGAGGGCGATGTGCCGTAGTTGTAGTACCATGTTAGGTCGGAAGGCTTCCGCGTCCAGATGAAGTTATCCTCGGGGTAGTCCGGACTGGGTACGAAGACAAGTCCACGCTTTGAGGACGTTAATGAATCGGCTGCTGTTGCGAGCGAGAGAAAAGCGGGGAGAAGAGCGACGGAGGAGACGATGGCGGACAGCCACGGCCGGCTCGTTCGGAGAGCCATGGTTCGGTCGAGCAGACAGTCGTTAAACGGATCGATGAGCGACAGTAAGAATCGGAAGCAGAAAGCGAGCTTGAGAATGAGTGAAAGAAGACGGTTGCGACGACGGGAAGTTCTACGGGAACAACAGCGGCATTGAGTTCGCCGATCGTCCTCTCTGTCTGCCTCTCTGAAACCGCAATCAGCCGCGATATCGTGGTGATCGAGAGGAAGCAGCAGTCAGCCGCAGATGCCCGGAGAAAGAACAAGCCACTTGGGGGGAAAGAACGAGAGTCGACGTCAAGCAGTCAAGTAATTAATCGGTGGAAAAAGAATCACCGCCATGGGCGCCACCATCTCTCGGAAGAGCTGGATTCCAGGGACTAACCCAATCGCTAGTTTCTTGGATTTGTCGTGTTTCCAACTTGGCAGCTCAGCCGCAAGGGTCACCAACCCAAGTTAGCGACATGGAGGGGGATGGACCTGAGGCTTGGCTGTAACAGGTTTAGCGTTCGAGTAGCTCCCACGCAGCGGTGGAGCCAAAATAGCCACCCCCTTGCGCACATCACCAACTAGGTATTAAAGGCCCCGACGATATTCAATACGAGGGAGAAACTGCGACTCCCACCACCCGTCGAGGTTGTCCGTCCATTGAAGATCTGGCTGAGATCTAATCAAGCGAGTGGCGACTAGTTATCTCCATCGACCTTTACTAAGAGCACAGCATTACAATTGCCATTCGCAGCTACGGGACCACAATGGACGAGGCATACGCGCCCCGCCGCTTGAAGGTGCAGTAGTAGCACAAAGACCTCGCGTGCGAGTACGTAGTGCCAGCTCCAGTTGCGCATCTTCCCGTGGGGTCTTAAATCTTTGCCGTGAGACTCCATGCTCGCTGTTCGAGGCAGACCTGTCTCAGTCAACCGCGGGGTCCTCGATGGCATCCCGATCTGCGAGGGAAAAACATACTGTGACACGGCCAATAGCATGTGTTTACTTAATCACGACCCGACTCACGACCCGACTCTCCAAAGATAGAGATCGGAAGGTCCGAAACCATCTCGCCAACGGCGGATCATGTGACCGTGGAAATCTCACCACGTTCCCAACTTTTCCTACCCCACTTCTTTCCGAACCCTTTCCCCTCTCCCTCTCTCCCTGTCATCATCCTCAAGAAAAAGAGGCAAAACCCACAACCACCACCCCTTTCAATTTGACCCGTCGCCTCGGCCTCTCGAATAGAGGCCGTCTAAAAACCTGCAAAGATGCCCAGCTCCGCCTCCGCCAGCGCAGCTGCAACAAAGCAGACCTACGTCTGCTACTACATGCCGTCCCAGCGACGAGCTCCCGCCGGACCTACCTAACCTGTCCTTGGCGGGAGAGCCTGACCTGTGCACAATTGGCGCTCTCTCCGCCGAGGACATCTGGGCACACATTAGTGCCGACGGAGGTTATGCCGGCCCGGCTCAAGGAGGGATTGTGCAATTCCCGGTGACGTCGACGGACGACGTCGCTGGCTTTCATTCGTTTCAGTACAACCAGTTTGACTGTGAGAAACCCCCTTCCCCAGCTCTGGCATCTCAGCTACTACCTAGTGTGTGTGTATAATCGACTGACCAATCTACCAGCCACCTATTCCAGCTCTGCTGTTGATTTCCCAGCCTTCACGGGGACCATGTTCGGGCTTGAGAACTCTCCCCCAGCCAATCTTTCACCTGATCCCCCCTTTCAGTCTCATTCCACCACTATCACTTCCTCTCCCCTTCCCACTCCACCCCCTCCACCGCCACCAAAACCCGCGCCGTCTTCTAGCGACGCGACGGCTACGCTGAAGCGGCAACGCAACACCGTGGCCGCTCGTCGCTATCGGCAGAAGCGCATCGATCGTATCAGCGAACTTGAGGGCGCTGTCGACCAGCTCACTCGCGAGCGGGACGAGCTGCGCTTGAAGCTCGCGCGACAGGAGGCCGAGACGGCGGCTCTGAGGGAGGTTTTGCGTATGAAGCCTAGTTCCTAGGTCTCATCGCCGATGCGGGCAGTGTCAGCAAACCTGTCAAACTACGGTGGTTAAACCATGATGGTTAGGTCTTGTGTGTGTGTGCAATGATTGGAGGTAGACCAGTTTTAGGGTTCGGGAAATTTATCAGACGATGTCAGCTCTTCATAACTTCGTTCGTTCATCGTGAGACGGGGTTCCCGTCTCTCAGAATAGGGAACGTTGGGATTGTCATCATTTTCAGGGGTGTGTACTCCATCAGCCAAGCAAACTTACCTCAGTATTCGACGACATACCCGTTATGGACGTTTGTCGCATTGTCTACTGGTTCCTGCCTACTGCTATCAACATCGTCAACAGAACGGCATCCGCGTGTTCGCTTTATCCTACCTTGAACACCCGCCATCATCTTCTCTCATGGAGGACACGGGATGGCCCACTATGAATCATTCTTGCTCATTTACTAGACCCACACCCTAGAATGTGATGTACACCCTAATCGCGGCATCACGACAACCCTACAGTCCAATAATACTTACAACGACACCGCTGGCCACCGTCTCGGCGATAAGGGCACACTCGGGTGACTAGCGAGGCTTATCTTGTAGTCGGCATCGGGGGACACTAACACGCTATCTCAACACGCTATCTCCTAAGGCGCCGACAGGAGGTGTGTGCGTTTCACCGCGGATCATCACCTTGAAGGCCAAACACGCTACACAAATCTCCCAAGAACAGATACCGAAGGCGATAATATTCGCTATTACAGCAAGATACGCTAATGTATTGTGTATTACAAGACAAAGGAGACGAAAATGACCGTGGCCAAACAAAAGCCCATGCAACCTGCTATGACATTATGATCCCTACTATCCCACACAACACGATGACAATCTCGAAAGAATCGACGCCCCAGGAAACCAATGCATCCAATCCCAGAAAATGCCCCGGATGTACTCCCAAAAGCCAACCTTCAGAACACGGCACTGCTTCCTAACGAGCCGCAGCAGCGCCCTCAACCACCTCCGGTTAGCCATCATCTCCCTCTCCTGCTTTCTCCTCCTCCGCCGCCGATCTGCAGGAGCCGCGTTAGCCGTCGCAGCAGCAGACCCGGCCCTTCAGCCATCGTTTGACTCGCCTCCATCGCCTGCGGCTAAAAAAGTCTTGCCGATGGAGCCGCTGACGCCCCGGCCCGGCATCGAGAGCGTGCGCGCCCGCTTGGTCCCGGACGGCCTGTTGCGCCCGCGGCCGCGGAGCTCCTCCTGCGCCGCGCGCACCTGGTCCTTCGATATGACGAGACCCTGCGTGATGGACTCGTACTGCCCGCCCTCGACGGCGCACATGCTCGGCCAGACCACCAGCATGATGTCCGCCGGCTCCAGCTCGGGCTCGTCGTGCTCCTCCCCGTCCCGGGTCCGCGGCCTTGGCTCCTCCGGCCCGGATGCGCCAGCACCGATGGGCCTCCCCACCTCGACTACGACGTCGTCATTATCGTCAATGACAGCGCCGCCCTCGTCAGGTTGCACGACCACCTCCCGGCGCCTCTCGCCATCTCCCTCGAAGTGCGGCAGCGGTAAGATCTGCCAGTCGAAATCGTCATACGGCGGGCCGAAGTACGCCTCGATGCGCACGCTCGCCCGCTGGATGAGCATCCACTGTGCGCATGCGAGCGTGCACGCCGCCTCGAGCCTCCCGCAGAAGGCCTCGTACTGGGAACCGCCGAGGAGATCCTGGACGTGCCACGATACCTCCCTGGCGACGGT
>Ga0164242_10009370_pt1 | contig 10570 bp, 10 predicted proteins | sample OricomgcompostMG_FD_108783 | JGI IMG/M metagenome (GOLD analysis project Ga0164242, IMG submission 108783) | Miracle-Growth compost microbial communities from Emeryville, California, USA - Original compost - Miracle growth compost (MG) ... | reverse complement strand
TCGCCAGCACCGATCCGCTCTACAACCGCACGACGCTGCCGGCCCTGCTGCGCCGGCTCGGCGCCCTCACCGTCGAGGAGGTCGAGCCGTGAGGCGCCTCCTGATCCTGACGCTACTTCTGCTTGCCGGCTGCAGCCAGAAAATGGAGGTGCAGCCCAAACAATTGCCGTTCGCGGCCACCCCCGGCACCCCGCCTGCCGGCACAGTGGCGACCGATGCCGACATTGATATCCCCGCCGATAATCCTTTTCCCATCGACATGGCCTTGCTGCAGCGCGGCCAGCAGCGCTTTGACATCTTCTGCGCGCCCTGCCATGGCAAAAGCGGCGACGGACAGGGCATGATCCCCCAGCACGGCTTTCCGCACCCGCCGGACTATACCGAGCCGCGGCTGCTGGCTGCGTCGGAACGGCATTTCTACGACGTCATCAGCAATGGCTACGGGGCCATGTTCCCCTATGGCTCCCGCGTGCCGCCTGCCGACCGCTGGGCCATCGCCGCCTATATCCGCGTGCTGCAATTCGCCCGCAACGCGCCGGTTGCACAACTGCCGGACGATCTCAGGGCACGACTGGAACAGGTGTCGCCATGAAGCCCGCCGTGCCCATTGCCGCTATCGGCCTCCTGCTCTGCCTTGCCGGACTATTCTCCGATATGGATGGCGTGCTGCGTGGCTGGCTCACCGTCGCCCTGCTCGCGCTCGGCTTTCCGCTCGGGGCGCTGATGGTGCTGATGATCGCCAATCTGACCGGCGGCAAGTGGACTGGGGCGATCCACCCCATTCTCCTCGCGATCTCGGGGACGCTACCCCTGTCACTGCTCTGCTTCCTGCCGCTGCTGCTTCGCCCGACAGCGGTATTCCCCTGGCTCACCGATCCCGTCCACCTTTCGGAGACCGCAAGTCGCAAGCTCGCTTTCCTCAACCTGCCCGGCCTCGAACTGCGCTTTTTCGTCTACGCTGTGCTCTGGCTGGCATTGGCCGCCGTGCTCGGCGTCTGGAATGGCGGCGAACCGCGCTTTGGCAGCAAGCCGGTGGCAAATGGCCTCGGCCTCGGCATCCATGCCCTTGTCTTCACCGCATTTGCGACCGACTGGATGCTGGCGCTGGAGCCGGACTTTTATTCCACCATCTATCCCATGCTCGTCGCCTCCGAGCACATCGTGGCAGGGCTTGCAGCGTCCATCCTGCTGGTTCCGGCCCCGCAACGACGCGGCGGCGTACATAGGGAGACATTGGGCGAGGACCTCTCCAAACTGCTGCTCGCCGCCGTCTTCGTCTGGGCCTATCTCACCTTCATGCAATGGATCGTCGTCTGGTCGGGCAATCTGCCGGACGAGATCGGCTGGTATCTGGTTCGCATGAACCACGGCTGGCAGGTGCTGCTCTGGGCGGTGGTGATCTGCGCCCTCATCATCCCCTTCGCGGGCCTTATCGGGCGTGGCAAGCGCCATCCAGATTGGGAACGGGCGATCGTCGCGATCGCACTCTTCGGCCAGATTCTCGAAGCCATATGGCGTATCGCGCCGGCTTTCCCGATCTCGCCCGCGCTGCTTTGGATGATCCCGGCCGCCATGGCCATGGGCAGCGTCGGGCTTATCCTGTTCGACTGGCTGCTGCGCCACCGCCCACTGCCCAGGGCAGGAGGCATGCGTGACGCGATCCGCTGAATTGAACGAACGGCGTGACGTCAGATCCGCCGGAATCTGGCTCGCCGGCCTGTGCCTGCTGGCGATGCTCGCCGTCGCGCTGGGCGCGCTCTGGCTGATTTTCGCACCTCAGGCCTCCGGCCCTGCCATCGGCTTCGCCCGCCCGGACCCCGCCGTCGATCTGGCCCAATTCGAAGCCAGCGAGACCCGAAAACTGACCAGTCTCGGCTGGTCCAACCGTGCAGCCGGATTGGCGCGGATTCCGATCGCCGACGCCATGTCCATCATGGCCGCCCAAGGCAGGCTGCCGCAATGGCCGGCCGGAAAGGCGCCATGAGAACGCTGCTCGCCCTGCTGCTGATCCTGCTCGTCGCGCCGGCGCTCGCTGATACACCGCCCGCCTTCGATCCGGTGATCGGCACGCGCATCGACCTGACGACGCCGCTTACCGATGAGACCGGCGTGACCCGCCCGCTCGGGGCCGTCATGGCCGGCAAGCCGGCCGTCGTACTCTGGGGCTATGACCTCTGCCCCAATCTCTGCGGCACCGCGCAGGGTGCGCTCGCCGACACCCTGTCCCGAACCGGGCTTAAACCCGGTGACTATGCCGCGCTGTTCCTGACGGTCGACCCCGCCGAAACGCCGGCCGACGCCAAGGCGGCGCATGAGAAACTGCTAGCCGCCGACAATGCTGCGCAGGCCGAACCGTGGCACTTTCTCGGCGGGCCGTCCGTCACCGCCCTTGCCGCCCGGTTCGGCATCGGCGAGGAGCAGCGGGCCCGTATCGCGCAATTCGTCCATCCGGTCGGCGCCATCACGCTAACGGCGGACGGCCGGATCTCCGGCGTGCTGCCGGGCATCGGCTTCGAGCCCAACGATCTCCGGCTGGCCTTGGTCGACGCCTCGGAGGGCAAGCTCGGCACCCTTGTCGACCACATCCTCCTGCTCTGCGCCGGCTTCGATACGTCGCGCGGCCAATACACCGCCACCATCTTCTTCGCGTTGCAGATGGCCGCCGTCGCCACATTGACCATGCTCGGCGCGCTGCTTTTCGTCCTGCGCCGGCGGGAGCCGAAGGCGTGAGCGGCATCGCCCTGCACCCGCTGAGCGCGTCGACGGCCGCGCCGGGCTTCGACCTGCTGTTCCTCGCCCTTCTGGGCTTCTCGACCATCGTCGGGCTGGCGCTGCTGTCGATGATCATCATCTGGGGCGTGCGTTATCGCAAAGGATCGCTGGCCGACCGTTCCGCCCCGCAGAGCGAGAACAACCTGCTCGAATTCGCCACCATTGGCGTGCTTTTCGCCGTTGCCTTCGGACTTTTCGGCTGGGGCGCCTGGCTCTTTCTCGGCCGCGACCACGTCCCGGCCGGCGCCATCCACATCGCGGGCACCGCGAAGCAGTGGATGTGGCAGTTCGAGCACGACAATGGCGAAAAGGAACTTAACGTCCTCCACGTCCCGGTCAACCGGCCCGTGGTCGTCGACCTGGTTTCGCAGGATGTCATCCATTCGATGTTCGTGCCGGCCTTCCGCGTCAAGCAGGATGTCGTCCCCGGCCTCACCACCCGCCTCTGGTTCGAGGCGACGCAAACCGGCTCCTTCGACCTGTTCTGTGCGCAATATTGCGGCACGCAGCATTCGGAAATGCGCGGGCAGATCGTGGTGATGTCCGAGGCTGACTTTGGCAAATGGCTCTCGACCCGCGCCACCGGCAAGACGCTGGCGCAGCAGGGTGCCGACCTGTTCCGCAGTCTCGGCTGCTCGGGTTGCCACGACAACTCGCCCACCATACGCGCGCCCGACCTGCGCGGCGTCTACGGCCACCCGGTCGCGCTGGCAAGCCGCACCACGGTGCTGGCCGACGACCAATATCTGCGCGACTCCATTCTCCAACCGCAGAAGCAGATCGCCGCCGGCTACGATCCGATCATGCCGAGCTTCGACGGGCTGATCGCACCGGACGACCTCGAAAAACTCGTTGCCTATCTTGAATCGCTCTCGCCTGCAGCCACGTCAGGAGGACAGCCATGACCGTCGCCGCGCCGGATCGCTCGACCTATTTCGCCGAAGGCGCGGGGCTGCGCTCCTGGCTGCTCACCACCGACCACAAGCGCGTGGCCTGGCTCTACCTCGTCTCGCTCACCTTCTTCTTCTTCATCGGCGGCGCGGCGGCGACGCTGATGCGGATCGAGCTTGTGACGCCGCAGGGCGACCTCCTCACCGACGACGCCTACAACCGGCTTTTCACCATCCATGGCATCGTCATGGTCTGGTTCTTCCTCGTGCCCTCGATCCCGGCGACGCTGGGCAATTTCCTGCTGCCGCTGATGCTCGGGGCGAAGGATGTGGCCTTCCCGCGGCTCAACCTCGCGAGCTGGTACGTCTTCGTCTTCGGCAGCCTCTTCACGCTCTATGCGATCATCGCCGGCGGCGTCGATACGGGCTGGACCTTCTACGCCCCGCTCTCGACCGTCTATGCCAATGGCCACGTCTCGATGGCCGCGGCAGGCGTCTTCATCGTCGGCTTTTCGACGATCATGACGGGCATCAACTTCATCGTCACCACGCACAAGCTGCGGGCGCCCGGCCAGACCTGGTTCCGCCTGCCGATCTTCGTCTGGACGCTCTACGCCACCTCGCTCGTCATGGTGCTGGCGACCCCGGTGCTGGCGGCAACGCTGCTCCTGATCGTGCTCGACCGGCTCTTCGGCATCGGCATTTTTGATCCGGCCAAGGGTGGCGATCCGCTGCTGTTCCAGAACCTGTTCTGGTTCTATTCGCACCCCGCGGTCTACATCATGATCCTGCCCGGCATGGGCGTCGTTTCGGAAGTGATCCCCTGCTTCGCCCGGCGGCCGCTCTTCGGCTACAAACTCGTCGCCTATTCCTCGATCGGTATCGCCGTGTTCGGCTTTCTGGTCTGGGGGCACCACATGTTCGTCTCCGGCCAATCGACCTATGCCGGCGTGGTGTTCTCGTTCCTCAGCTTCTGCGTCGCCATCCCGTCGGCGATCAAGGTCTTCAACTGGGCCATGACGCTGCGGAAGGGCCAAATCAGCTTCGAGACGCCCATGCTCTATGCGTTGGGCTTCGTCGGGCTCTTCGCCATGGGCGGTTTCGCCGGCCTGTTCCTCGCTGCCCTCGGCATCGATGTCGACCTGCACGACACCTATTTCGTCATTGCGCATTTCCACTACATCATGGTGGGCGGCATGGTGACGGCCTATATGGCGGGTCTGCATTTCTGGTGGCCGAAGCTCACCGGGCGCCTCTATTCGGAGATACTCGGAAAGATCGCCGCGGGGCTGGCCTTTCTCGGCTTCAACCTCACCTTCTTTCCGCAATTCGTGCTGGGCTGGCTCGGCATGCCGCGCCGCTATCACACCTATCCGCCCGAGTTCCAGGTCTGGAACGTGCTCTCTTCGGCCGGCGCGGTGGTGCTCGCCCTCGCCTACCTGCTGCCGCTCTGTTATCTCGGCTGGTCGCTGTTCCGTGGAGCCCGCGCGCCGGGCAATCCATGGGGCGCGACAGGGCTCGAATGGCGCACCACTTCGCCCCCGCCGGAGGACAATTTCGCCATCCCGCCGGTCGTCACCGGCCCGCCCTACGCCTATGCCCCGGATGTCACGGAATGAGCGACATTCCGGTCAGCAAGGCTTTCGCCGATACCGAACGGGAAACCGAAGCCGACCGGTTCGGCATGTGGATTTTCCTCGCCACCGAAGCCATGCTCTTCGGCGCCATCCTGCTCGGCTATTTCATCCTGCGGCTGAAATACCACGACGCCTTCGCCGCGGGCTCCAGCCAGTTGTCGCTGCCGCTTGCCACCGCGAATACGGCAATCCTGCTGACCAGCAGCTTCGCCATGGCCATCGGTGCCGAAACGGCGAGATCGGGCGCGCTGCGCTGCGCCCATCGGGCACTTTGGGCAACGGCACTGCTCGGCGCAGCCTTTCTCGCGGTCAAGGCGTATGAATACCACGACGATTGGGACAAGGGCCTGCTGCCCGCGCTCGGGGTGTTTCATTACACCGGCCCGAATGCCGGTGAGATGGCACTCTTCCTCAATTTCTACCTGGCGAGCACGGCCCTCCATGCAACCCACCTGCTGATCGGCATCCTCATGGTTGCCTTTCTGGCCCTGCCCAGCCGCCTGCCCACGCCGCGCCGGGCCCGGCGGATCGAAAGCGTCGGCCTCTATTGGCACTTCGTCGATATCGTCTGGGTGTTCCTGTTTCCGCTACTCTACCTGGTGCAAAGATGAGCCGGCCGCTACGCCTCGCCCTCACCTATTTCGCACTGCTCGCCCTTCTCGCGCTCACCGTGGGCTCGAGCTTCCTGCCGCTGGGCTTCGGCAACACCGCTGCGAACCTCGTCATTGCCGCCCTGAAGGCGGCGCTGATCGCCACGGTCTTCATGGAACTGCGATCTGGCGGACCGCTGCCCAGGCTGGTCCTCGGAGCGGCGCTGTTCTGGCTGCTGCTCCTCTTCGTCCTGTCCTGGATCGCGCTGCGCGGTGTGTGAGCGCCTGGCCCTACTGCCCCGCTTTCGGGATGGCATAAGCGACGACATAGTCGCCGGGCGGGGTCTGCATGAAGTGGTGGCCGCCGGCCGTCACGACGAGGAATTGCTGGCCGTTCGCTTCATAGGTCATCGGCGTTGCCTGCCCGCCCGCCGGCAGCTTGTCGCTCCACAGCGTCTTGCCGGTCTTGATGTCGACCGCCCGGATCAGATTATCTGTCGCTGCCGCGATGAAGATCAGCCCACCCGCCGTCACGACCGCGCCGCCATTGTTCGGCGTGCCGATGGTCAGCGGCAGTTTGGACGGAATATGGAAGGGACCGTTTTCGGTAGCGAGCCCGAACGGTTCGTCCCATAAGGTCCGTCCCGATTTTAGGTCGATGGCGCGCAGATGCCCATAGGGCGGCTGCTTGCACATCATGCCGGTCCACTCCACCCAACCCGGGTTGACCAGCACCGCATAGGGCGCTCCCGACTGCGCCCCCGACTCGCCGCCGCTCGACGGCCGGTGCGGCTCATCGATGGGCAGGATGTGCATCTTGTTGGCTTCGTCGCGGCTGATGAGCCGCGTGTAATTCGCCATGTCGTTGTAGTTGGCGACGATGATGCCGTTCCTGGGGTCGATGGCGAGGCTGCCCCAGTCGGAGCCGCCATTATAGCTCGGATATTCGATGAAGCGGCGATCGGCCGTCGGCGGCGTATAGGTGCCGCGATAGTCGGCACGGCGGAACTGGATCCGGCACCATAGCTGGTCGAGCGGCGTGATGCCCCACATGTCGGCCTCGGTGAGGTCGCGCCCCACTAGATTGGCATAACCGGAAAAAGGCTGCGTCCCGGACAGGCGATCCGGTTCGACCCCGCCTTGCGGCACCGGCCGCTCCGTGACCGGGAACAGCGATTTGCCGCTGCGCCGGTCGAGCACATAGATCTGGCCCTGCTTGCTGGAGAGCACCAGCGCCGGCACCGTGCCGGTATCCGTCGGGAAATCCACGAGGCTGGGCTGCGAGCCCAGATCGTAGTCCCACAAATCATGGTGCACCGTCTGGAAGTGCCACACATCCTTGCCGGTCGTCACATCGACGGCGACCAAAGAGGAATTGTAGCTGTCGTCCGCCGCGGTTCGATGGCCGCCGTAATAGTCGCCCGGCGAATTGCCGAGTGGGAGGTAGACGAGGCCGAGTTGCTCGTCGGCAGCCGGTGTCGTCCACATGTCGGGCGTGTCGCGGGTATAGAATTTCCCGACCGGCGGCGCCCCCGCCTGTGCCCGATTGCCGAGGTCCCAAGCCCATACGAGCTTGCCGGTCGTGGCGCTGTAGCCGCGCACCACGCCGGAGGGGGAGTCCTCGGACTGGCCGTCCTGCACCTGCGCGCCGACAACGACGACGCCGCGCACGATCACCGGCACCGCGTCGAACGAATACCACCCGGGCACCGTCCGCCCGATGCCGGTGAGCAGGTTGACCATGCCGGCATTGCCGAAATCGGCGCAAGCCTGCCCGGTCTCCGCATCGACCGCAATCAGCCGTGCATCGAGCGTGCTTTCGATGATTCGCGTGGCGCATGGCGCGTCAGACGCGGCGCCGGGCACAGTAAAATAGGCAACGGCGTGGCAGGTCGCGCCATAGGGAATGGCGTCGTCGGGCACCTTCGGATCGTAGCGCCAGATCTCCTTGCCGGTCGCCGCATCGAGGGCGATCATGATGTTCTTGGCGCTGCAGAGAAAGAGCCGGTCGCCGACCTTGATCGGCGTGCCTTCCCACGAATACTTGTCCTTGGCCGCCTCATCGGGCATATCGCCTGTTCGATAGGTCCAGAGCCTGGTGAGCTGGCTCGCATTGCCGGCGTTGATCTCGGCGAGCGGTGAATAGCGGTCGCCGGCATCGCTGCCGCCCCAGGCCGGCCAGTCCTGCCCAGCGCCGGCTGGTGGCAGCGGCGATGCCGATGCACCGGCAGGAGGCGCCGAAACGGCTGTAACTGTCGAGGCTCCTGTCGGGCCGGGCTGCGCCGCCGCCTGCGTAGTGTGCAAGTCGCAGTAGACCAGGCCTATCCCGACCGTTACCAGCAGGCCCACCGCTCCGGCGGCCGCGGTCCTGGCGAGGCGCTCCTGCGCCATGTGCCGGCGCAGGACCGGCATGGCCAGGAGCATGAGCACCATGACGATCGTGGGCGCCAGCAAGCGCGGCACCTGCGCCCAGCCGTCGAAGCCCCGCTCCCACAGCGCCCAGAGCACCGTGCCCACGAAGGTGACGAAATACATCCAGAACGCCGCCACATCGCGGCGGAACAAGAACCATGCCGTGGCTAGCAGGCCGATACCGGCCAACGCGTAATACCACGAACCGCCCAGCGTGATCAGCCAGATGCCGAGCACCAGCATCGGGATACCGAAAACGACGAGAAGGACACCCAACAGGATGACCGCCCAGTCGCCAGCAGTCATGCGTCCTCCGGGCTCGACCATGGTCCGCCTCCACCCAAGATCCTGATTTGCCAACTATTCCGGCATTGGCCGCCGGTTTCTCAGCAAGTTCCAATGTCACGGCGGCGCCAAGGTTCCGGTAGCGCCGCCGTGACAGGATGTCGGCCTTACTTGCCCGCCAGTTGATGGATCATCTGCTGGTGTTCCTGCAGGGTGGGCAGCGTCTGGGCCGCGAAATCCTTGAGAGCGCCGTCCTTGCCGGACTTCGAGTAGCTCGAGAACAGCGCCACCGCCTGATCGTGGGCGGTGACTTGCGCGGCGACATAGGCGTCGTCGAACTGCTTGCCGGATAGCCCCTGCAACTGCGTCAGTTGCTGCTGCTGCGTCGCATCGAGCGCCGTCGGCACCGGCACGTTCTCGGTCTTGGCTGCCTGCGTCATGGCCTGGCCAGCCTTGGTGTGGTCATCGATCATCTTCTGCGCAAAGCTGGTGATCGCCGCCGTGCCCGACTGTTTGAGCGCAATCTGGCTGGAATCGATCTCGAACTGGTTGGCGGTCCCGGCCTGGGTCGCAAAAGCCGCCGGGTCCGTCGGCATGGTGCCGCTGGGCGCCGCCGCAGCCATGTTGTTTGCACCATTGTTCGCCGCAGCCGTGGTGTTCATGGCGGCGTTGTTGTTGGCAGCGCCGCCGCCGTTCACGGTCGCCTGGTTGTTCGCCGGATAGGTGAACTCGGGGGCGGCCTTGAGCGCATCTGCCGTGGTGTTGAGCATGCCGCGAATGCTGCCATCCTGCGCCGTGGCCCATTCAAGGTCGCCGTAGCCGACGGCGACACTCTTCTCTCCAATGCCGAGCACACCGCCGATGCCGATCACCACCGCCGCGATCTTGCCGTCATTGGCGACGACAAAGTCCCGGATCGTGCCGATCTGCTGGGCATTGGTATCGCCGGCATTATTCGCCACGCCGCCATTCGCACCAGCCGCGACGCCGTTGTCACCAGGCGAATTACCGGGGTTGGTCGTCGGGGTTGTGGACGTTACGGGGGCGGCCGCGCCGGTATTGAGCGCTGTCGTCGAATAGACCTGACTGCCGATCAGCTTGCTCGCAAGCGCGTCGGTCGAGGTCATCTGATAACCGGCCGCCAGCACGCCCGGCGGCGAGGACTGGGCGTTGGCAGCGGTGGCGGCGAGCAGCGCAAAGGCTGACGCCGCAACGATTGTGCGGATCATGACAATCTCCAAGCTATGAGGTCGATCGGCCGGCACCTCTCGAGAGCGGTGCGGCTTGCACTCTCTTAACTTGGCTCGACGGGCGCTGTTCCCCTTTAGGTCAACAGCGTGAAGGCGCCCTCGCTCAGACCGTCCGCAGCCAGCCTCCGTCGACGAAATAGGCCGACCCCGTCGAATAGCTGGCCCGCTCCGAGGCGAGAAAAACGAAGAAATCCGCCAGTTCCGCCGGCGTCGCGAAGCGCTTGAGTCCGCCTGCTTCATCGGCGACGCCCTGCAGATGCGCCTCCCAGCCGTCGCCCGCGATCTCCCTGGCGGTCTTCACCCAGTCGCCGGTGAGCACCAGGCCAGGATTGATGGTATTCACGCGGACATTGAACGGCGCGACCTCATTGGCCAGCGTCTTTGAGAACATCATCAGCGCCGCCTTGGTGGTGTTGTAGATCGGCTCGTACCAGAGCGGCTGCACCGCGCAGATCGACGCGTTATGGATAACCGCGCCGCTGCGCTTTTCCTTCATGTGCGGTACGAGCCCCCGCGCCAGCCGCACGGCGGCCATCACATGCAGATCCCAGTAGTATTGCCACTTCTCGTCGGGCGCCTCGGCGATCGTCTCATTCGATCCGGTGCCGGCATTGTTGACGAGGATATCGGCACCACCCATTGCCGTAGCCGCGCCGATGACTGCGTCGCAGCCAAGGGCGGTCGCAACATCCGCGGCAATTCCTTCGGCTTTTACGCCATGGCGAGCCGCGATT